>JADMIO011260362.1_pt1 | contig 32481 bp, 25 predicted proteins | sample 8958161 | NCBI WGS metagenome assembly JADMIO01 (sample SAMN16585339, study PRJNA669376) | soil metagenome | isolation source: Crop rotation soil | place: USA: Cullars Rotation, Alabama | collected 2011
CGGGGGCGGGCTCGTCCGCCGGCGCGGCCGCGTCGGGCGACCACCCGGCGGCGGCCTCGGGCTCCGGCTCCGCGGCGGCGCCCGCGATCTCGCGCGAGAGGGCGTCCAGCCGCTCCACCTCGGCGGTGGCGCGGGCCACCTCGCCCTCGGCGTCGGAAAGCGCGCTCTCCAGCGCCGGGCGGGCCTCGTCCCAGGCGCCCTCGTCCAGCTCGCCGATCAGGTGGCGAAGGCGCGCCTCCTCCAGCGTGTCGACGGCCAGCACGCGGCGCTCCTCGGCGGCGGCCAGACGCCCGCGCAGCTCCTCCAGGTCGCGCTCGATCTCCTCGCCGTGCGCGGAGAGCTCGTCGGTGACGCGGCGCAGCCGGTCCTCGTAGTCGGCGCGGACGCGCTCGGCCACGCGGCTGGGCGCGCCGTCGCGCATCTCGTCGAGCCGCGCGATCCAGGCGCGAAGCTGCTCGCGCTGCTGGATCAGCTCGTGCGCGCCGGTGGCGGGCGCGTCGGCGCCGGGGGCGTTCTTCGGGCTCATGGCAGGTCCTCGCGTGAATAACTTCCAGCCCCGCGCACCGCTGCGGGGCTTCTTCTCCTCGGCATCATCCCCGGAACATGTCCAGCACCACCTCCACCACCTCGGCCGCCGGCACCGGCTGCACCTGGGCGGCCGGGGGGAAGGCGGGGGGATGGAAGAGCGAGCGCTCCAGGTTGCGGTCGTACGGCGACCACCCGCCCTCGTCCACCTGCGAGAGGAGGGCGATGGCCGGGTTCAGCTTGCTGTCCAGGTCGTCCGCGTAGTGCAGGATCAGCGCCTCCAGCGTCTGCGGCACCTTGGGGCTGGCCCACTCGTGGCGCCCCTGGTGGCTGGCGATCAGGTGCTGCAGGTGCAGCAGCCGCGCCTCGCCGAAGCCGGGGATGGCCTCGGCCTCGCGCGCCACCATCTGCAGCCCGAGGAGGATGTGCCCCAGCAGGTGCCCCTCGTCGGTGTAGCCGAAGGTGCGCCGCGCCGTGAGCTCGCGCACCTTGCCGATGTCGTGCAGCAGCGCGCCGGCCACCAGCAGGTCGCGGTCCAGCCGCGCCCCCTGCGCCTGGTAGTGCGAGCAGAGCCGGTCCGCCGCCTTGGCCACCGAGAGCGAGTGCTCCAGCAGCCCGCCCAGGTAGGCGTGGTGGTTGCGCTTGGCGGCCGGGTGCAGGCGGAACTGCCGGCCCAGCGGCGACTTGCGCCCCACGCAGCGCACCAGCAGGGTGCGCAGCGGCAGGTCGGTCAGGGTGGAGACGAGCAGGTCCAGCTCGCGCCCCATCTCCTCGCGGTCGCGCGGCGAGGCGGGGAGGAAGAGGGCCAGGTCGTCGTCGCCCACCTCCAGCGGCTGGATGGACGCCACCGTGATCTGCGGCTTCTCGCGGTACGTGCCCACCCGGCCGCGCACCCCCACCACGTCGTCGGCCGCCACCAGGCGGTCCACCCGCTCGGCGTCGTCCCACACCATGGCCGCCACGGTGCCGGTGCGGTCGCCCAGCACCAGTTCCAGGAAGGGCTTGGCCGCCTTGGTTTCGCGCTTCTGCTTCTCGTGCACCAGGTAGCAGGCCGTCACGTCGCGCCCGTCGGCCAGCTCGCGCACCAGCGGCCAGGGAAAGGCGTCGCCGCAGAAGGCGCGCGGGTCGGGGCGGCGGGCGGCGTCCGCGCGCCCGAACGAGGGATGGGGAGTGCTCACGTCGATTCCAGCGTCCACACGGAAGTGCCCGCCACGAAGGTCCGCACGGCGCGGCAGCGCAGCCGGCGCCCCGAGAACGGGGTGTTGCGGGAGAGGGAGTAGAAGCGCGCCGGGTCCACCGTCCACTCGGCGCCGGTGTCGATCAGGGTGACGTCGGCGGGGGCGCCGGGCGCCAGGGTGCCGGCGCGCAGCGACATCGACCGCGCGGGCGCCAGGCTCATCCGCTCCACCAGCGTGGGCAGGTCGATCAGCCCGGTGGCCACCAGCTCGGTGTAGGCCAGGCCCAGCGCCGTCTCCAGCCCCACGATGCCGTTCGGCGCGTCCTCGAAGGCCTGCTCCTTCTCGTCGTAGTGGTGCGGCGCGTGGTCGGTGGCGATCACGTCCAGCGTGCCGTCGGCCACCCCGGCGCGCACGGCGTCGCGGTCGGCCTCCGAGCGCAGCGGCGGGTTCATCTTGGCGTTGGTGCTGTACCACCCCACCGCCTGGTCGGTGAGGGTGAAGTGGTGCGGGGTGGCCTCGGCGCTCACCCGCACCCCCCTGGCCTTGGCCGCGCGGATCATCTCCACCCCGCCGCGGGTGGCCACGTGCTGCACGTGCAGCCGCCCCCCCGTGAGCTCCGCCAGCACCAGGTCGCGGGCGATCATCACGTCCTCGGCCGCGTTGGGAATGCCGGTCAGCCCCAGGCGGGTGGCCACGATCCCCTCGTTCATCGACCCGCCGCGCGAGAGCGTCAGCTCCTCCTCGTGCACGGCCACGGGAAGGTCGAACGACTGCGCGTACTCCAGCGCCATCCGCATCACGCCGGCGCTGGACACCGGGCGCCCGTCGTCGGTCACGCAGACGGCGCCCGCGCCCATCAGCTCGCCGAACTCGGTGAGCTGCTCGCCCGCCTGCCCCGCGGTGATGCACCCGCTGGGGTACACGCGCGCCAGCGCGGCCGCGCGCCCCGCCGCCAGCACGAACCCCACCGCGGCGGGCGAGTCGACCGGCGGGTCGGTGTTGGGCATGGCCACGATGGAGGTGAAGCCCCCCGCCACCGCCGCGCGCGACCCCGAGGCGATGGTCTCCTTGTGCTCGCCCCCCGGCTCGCGCAGGTGCACGTGCACGTCCACCAGCCCGGGCGCCACCACCAGCGCCGAGGCGTCGACCACCTCCGCCCCCTCCGGCGCGTCGAGCGATTGGCCGAGCCGCGCCACCACGCCGTCGGCCAGGAGAAGGTCGAGCACGGCGTCGAGCTTCTGCGACGGGTCCACCAGGCGGCCGCCGCGGATCAGCACCGGCCTCATTCGCCGCCTCCCTCCTTGGCCTCGTCGGCGCGCTCGGGCGCGCCGCCGGCCAGCAGGTAGAGCACGGCCATGCGCACCGCCACCCCGTTGGTCACCTGCTGCAGGATCACCGAGTGCGGCCCGTCGGCCACGTCGCTGTCGATCTCCACGCCGCGGTTCATCGGGCCGGGGTGCAGGATGAGGATGTCGCGCGGGGCCCGCTCCACCCGGGCGCGGGTGACGCCGAAGACGCGGTTGTACTCGCGGAGGCTGGGGATGAACCCCGACTTCATCCGCTCGAGCTGCAGGCGGAGCACGTTCAGCACGTCGGCCCACTCGATGGCTTCCTCGATGCGGCGGAAGACGGCCACGCCCATCGCCTCCACGTCGGGGGGGAGGAGGGTGAGCGGCCCGCACACGGCCACCTCGGCGCCCATGCGGCGCAGCCCGTGGATGTTGGAGCGCGCCACCCGCGAGTGCAGCACGTCGCCGCAGATGCACACGCGCAGCCCCTCCAGCGGGCCGCGGTGGTCGCGGATGGTGAGCAGGTCCAGCAGCCCCTGGGTGGGGTGCTCGTGCTTGCCGTCGCCCGCGTTGATCACGTTCGACTCGATGCGGTCGGCCAGGAAGCGCGCCGACCCCGACGAGCCGTGGCGGATCACCACCATGTCGATCCGCATCGCCTCCAGGTTGCGCGCGGTGTCGACCAGCGTCTCCCCCTTCTGCACCGAGCTGCCGGTGGTGGAGATGTTGACGGTGTCGGCCGCCATGCGCTTCTCGGCGAACTCGAACGAGATGCGGGTGCGGGTGGAGTTCTCGAAGAAGGCGTTGACGATGGTCTTGCCGCGCAGCGCGGGGACCTTCTTCACCGGGCGCTCGCTGATCTCCTTGAAGCGCTCGGCGGTGTCGAGGATGGCCTGGATCTGGGCGCGGGTCAGCTCCTCCAGCGCCAGCAGGTCCTTCCCCAGGTAGGGCGCGGTCGCCTCCTGCGCCATCAGGCCGCCTCCACCAGCTCCACCCCGAGACTCCCGTCGATCTCGGGAACCATCACCTCCACCCGGCCGCCCTCGGGCACCTCCACCCGCTCGCCCACGATGTCGGCCTGGATCGGGAGCTCGCGCCCGCCGCGGTCCACCAGCACGGCCAGGAGGGTGCGGCGCGGGCGGCCGAAGTCGGCCAGCTCGTCGAGCGCCGCGCGCACGGTGCGGCCGGTGTACAGCACGTCGTCCACGATCACCACCACGCGCCCGTCGATGCCGTCGGTGGGAAGGCGCGTCTGCCCCACCACGGGGCGCGGGCCCACCACCATCAGGTCGTCGCGGTAGAGGGTGATGTCGAGCGAGCCGGTGGCCACGGCGGCGTCGGCGCGCTCCTCGATGAGGTCGGACAGGCGGTCGGCCAGCTCGGCGCCGCGGCGGTGGATGCCGACCAGCACCAGCCCCCGGGTGCCCCCCGCCAGCCGCACCACCTCGTCGGCGATGCGCGCGAGGGCGCGCTCCACGGCGGGTCCGTCCATGAGGGAGCGTCGCTGAGGTTCGCCCATGTATTCCGGCAAGTGTTTGCGGGTGCGGTGGGAATCGGGGAAACATACCCCGTCCGCCGGTGAGCGTCAACGAAGCGGACACGGCGCGCGGGGGGCCGGCGAGGCGCCTCCCCGCCGCCGGCGGAGCGCCGAGACCCCGCGCCGGCGGCGACCCTCGAACGTCCGGCGCGCCCGACAGCGTGCCCGAAGCGCCATTAATTCATCCCATGCTGTCGGGCAGGTCTCTCATCGCGCCCCCACGGATGGGAGAAGACGATGCGCGGCTTCCGTCGAATCCGCAGGTGCGGCGCGTGGGCTCTCGTCGGGACGGCGCTGGCCGCCGGAGCCGCCGCCGCGGAAGAGGTGGACCACGAATGCGTCACCGTCACCATCACCACCACGCGCACCATCACCTTCTCGGACGACCCGCCCGGGTGCTGGCAAGCGTCTCCGGCGTCACCCGGCGCAGGCCGCTCCGGCCCCGCGCTCCATCGCGCTCGCCGCCGTCCCCGTCGTGGCGGGGCTTCTTCCCGTGCGCGTGTGGGGAAGCGAAGCGGAAGAGCGACGACGCCGGGCCGGTGCGCGTCGTCCACAGCTCGGGGCGCGGCGCCTGGAGCCGGGAGAGGAGTGGCGGCTGGTGGAGGAGGCGCGGATCGGCACGGCCGAGGACGACGCGGAAGCGGCGTTCGGGAACGTGGTGGATTTCGCCTTCGACGCCCTGGGGCGCGTATGGGTGGCGGACGCGCAGCGGCGGGAGATCCGCGTGTTCGATGCCCGCGGCGCGCTGGCGGGCCGGAAGGGCGCCGGGCCGGGCGAGCTGGCGCTGGTCGCGGGAATGGACTGGGACGCGGAGGGCGGGCCGTGGGTGCTGGCGCCGGGAACGCGCGCTTCACCGTCTACGACACCGCGGGGGGCGCTGGTCGCCACGCACCGGCGCGCGGCGACGATGGCGGTCCAAGGATCGAAAAAACGAGCGAGGGGCCCGGCGGACGCGTGTCCGCCGGGCCCCTCGTCTCTCCCGGATCCGCTACTCCGCCGCGAGTGCCGCCGTCCCCGGCGCGCGGCCCGCGCCGCGGTGGCGCATCACCCACCAGGCGGCCTCGGCGATGAGCACGTACGCGTAGCCGAAGCCTAGCGCGATCCCCGCGAAGACGGCGAGCGGGAAGAACGCTTTCCCGTCCACCGCCGCTCCGTTCCGCGCCACCTCCAACAGCGCCATGCAGACGGCGAGGAACAGGCTGTAGAAGACGGGCGACAGGCGAAGCCCCCGCCGCACGCGCGCCTCCGGCTTCTCCCGCATCCAGAGGTGGAAGGCCGCGAGGAAGACGAGGTACGGGATCCCGCCGAAGAGGAGCGACCACACCACCAGCGCGACCAGGTCGCCCGCCGGGGTCCCCTCCACGCCGGGAACGAAGAGCGCTGGCCCCGCCGCCAGCGGGACCACGATCGGCAGCAGGAGCGCGCGGCGCACGAACGTCTTGTATTCCATGATCCCCGTCCAGGATAGTTATTGAACGCGTTCAACTACATCGGTATGATAATCGGCCCTGCGCGGCCGCGCCAGGGTTTCGCAATTCCGTCGATCCGTCGGCGCACTAACTTACCCATGCACCGGAACTTACGATCATTAAACAAATAGACTATCCCTAATACACCGCTCTCATTCGCACAAAAACTCTTGACCGCGCACACTAAGTGACACACCTTGTTGAGGTCGGTCATGCAACCCTTCCACTTCCCACACAGGAGGACCCGTATGCTCCGCAAGCTGATCGCTGGATCGACCCTCGCGTTCGCGCTGATGGGCAGCGTGCAGATCGCTTCGGCCGCGGAGGCCGTCGACTGCACGACGACCACCACCACGACGACGACCACCACGACCACTTCCACCGGGTCGACCACCACCACGACCACCACCACGACCACCACCACCTGCTAACAGGCGCGGTGGATCCGGTGCGGGCGAGTTCCGCCCGCGGGACAACTTCCCGCGGGTGAGAACTCGCCCACGATCGCAGAAGAATCATGGTACACGTCCCACGCGAGCCACGACGGACCGCGATGCACAACCCCTGGAGGTATCTGATGGGAAGTCCCGCCGAGGCGTTCCGCCGCACCCGCGCGGCGCTGCTGCTGGGCATGCTGGCCGCTGCGGGGTGCGAGGCGCGCGGACTGGCAAAGGAGCCTGGGATGAGCCACGTGTTGCGGAGCGCCGACGGCGGCGTCTGGACGCCTGCCACCCGCTGGAGTCTGCGCGAGGAGCTCCGCCTGGGTTCCGCCGACTCCGACGGACCCGACATGTTCGGCAGGGTGGTGGACGTGGCGCTCGACGCGACCGGCCGCGTGTGGGTGGCCGACGGGCAGAACTTCCAGATCCGAGTCTTCGACACCCAGGGACGACACGTGCGCACCATTGGGCGCAAGGGCGGCGGGCCGGCGGAGTTCGAGGAGATCGACGGGATGGACCTGGGCCCCGACGGCAACCTGTGGGTGCTGGACGGCGGGAACGCGCGCTTCGCCGTGTACGATACCGCCGGCCGGCTGGCGGCAACCCACCCCCGGAACACGGGGGCCGCGATGGTGCCGTGGCCGGGCGGCTTCGACGCGCGCGGCCGCCTCTACGATATCGCCGCGGTCCCCGGCGAGGACGGGGCGGTCCAGTTCGCGCTGGTGCGGTACGACGCGCGCCTGCTGCCGGCCGACACCTTTCGAATCCCCCCGTTTCAGGGTGACTTCTTCGAGCTGGTCACCGAGGGAGGCCGCAACCGCAACCGCGTGATGGTGCCGTTCACCGGCAGCCAGGTGTGGCGCGTGGACCCGGAGGGCGCGCCCTGGACGGCGATCACCGACCGATACCGCCTGGAGCGCCATGCCTTCGGCGGCGATACCGACCACGTGGTGGAGTTGGACCGCCCGGCGGCGCGCGTGACCGCCGAGGACATGGAGCGGATGCGCGAGAGCTACCGCTGGTTCACCGACCGGGGAGGCAAGCTGCAGCCCTCCCGCATTCCCGACACCAAGCCCGCCTTCGACGGCTTCTTCTTCGACGACCAAGGCCGCCTGTGGGTAATCCCGGTGCCCGCGCGCGGTGCCGCCCCGTCGCTGGACGTCTTCGACCGCGAGGGGCGCTATCTGGGGGCGGTCGCCCTCCCCGAGGCGGTGGAGGCGGTTCCTTCCCCGGTGGCGCGCGACGGGCGGATCGCCGCCGTGGCGACCGACGAGAACGGCGTCCCGCACGTGGTCGTGCTGCGGGTGGAGATGCCCGCGGCGAAATAAGGCCGGCTACGGGCCCCCCTCCAGTTCCGTACGCGGCCGGCGGCGGGCGCGGAAGAAGGCGCGCAGCAGGTCGCCCGCCTCGGACTCCAGCACGCCGGGAACCAGCTCCACGCGGTGGTTGAGGCGGGGGTACTGGACGAGGTTCTCCAGCGAGCCGCTCATCCCCGCCTTGGGGTCGGGCGCGGCGTACACCAACCGCGGAACGCGGGCCAGGACGATGGCGCCCGCGCACATGGCGCACGGCTCCAGCGTCACGTACAGCGCGCACTCCAGCAGCCGCCAGTGGCCGGTGGCCTGCGCCGCGCGGCGGATGGCCACCATCTCGGCGTGCGCGCTGGGGTCCTGCAGCGTGTGCGTAAGGTTGTGCCCGGTGGAGACCAGCGCGCCCGCGCGGACGATCACCGCCCCCACCGGCACCTCGCCCAGCGCCTCCGCCGCGCGCGCCTCCTCCAGCGCCAGCCGCATCCACCGCTCGTCGTCGTTCTCCGTCATCCCCCTCGCCTCTTCCTCCTCACGCGTCCGCGCGCCGCCGTGGACGCGCGGCGCAAAAGATCGGCGAAAATGTCCCCCCGTATTGCATTCTGTATACAGTATCCAAAACATCCGGACATTGACACGACGAAGCCCCGGCGCGCAAGCGGCGCGCCGGGGCCCGGGGACCCGTTCGACCCTCCCGCGCGTCAGGGGCGCGGTTCGACGGTGTCGGTCTGGTCGCGGGTGAAGCGGCGGAAGAGGCCGCTGACCCGCCCCAGCACGGTGAAGTCCTCGTGCTCGTGCACCAGGATCGGCGCGTAGCTGGTGTTGGCGGGCTCCAGCACCACGGTGCCGTCCTTGGCGAAGTAGCGCTTGACCGTGGCATCGCCGTCCAGCCGCGCCGCCACGATCTCGCCGTTCTGCACCTCCTCGACGTCCGTGGGCTCCACCACCACCAGGTCGCCGTCGAGGATGCCCATCCCCTCCATGCTGTCGCCCTTGACCTTCAGGAAGAAGGCGTCGGCCGAGCCCACCAGCTTGCGGTCGATCTCGTACACCCCGGTCACGTCGTCGCGCAGGAGCGCGGGGACGCCCGCGGCGATGCGGCCGTACGCGGGAACGGAGAGGACGTCGGGGGCCAGGTTCATCCCCAGGATCTTCACCCCGCGCGAGCGGCTGGCGTCGCGCTCGATGTGGCCCTTGTCGGCCAGCGACTGGAGGTGCTCCGAGACCGTCTTGGTCGACTTGATGCCGAAGCGCTTGCCGATCTCGCGGATGCTCGGCTGGTAGGTGTTCTCCTTCAGGTAGTCGACCAGGTAGTTGTAGATCCGGCGCTCGATCTTGGTCAACGGTTCGGGCATGGCTGCCTTCCTTTGGAACGGGGGACGTTCCCTTCAGAGACGGGCTCGCGAAAGCGGGACGGAAGCCCCGCCGCGGTATTGCACGGGCAAGGAATAAGGAGGGACAACACGGACGCGCACCTCCCGCTCCCCTGCCGCCGTCCCCACCCACGCGCCTTGGCACACATCCGTGTAGCGCCAGCGCGGTGCGTTTCCGCGCTATCTCGCGCCGTTTCGCAACTTAGGCAACCGCCCGGCGAAAGTCAACGATTGTCTGTTCCCCTTTCGAGCGCACGGCTATGGCGTTTGTAACACCCTCGTGACATGACCCCCGCGGAACGGCGCGTCCCCAGCGGGGCGGCGTCATGCACCGGCGCCGCCGGCCAGCCGCGCCAGCGCCGCGTCCACGCGGGCCAGCACCCGCTCGCGCCCCATCAGCGCCACCACCTGGTCGATCGGCGGGCTGAAGGCGCTCCCCACCAGCGCCAGCCGGAAGGGGTGCACCAGCTTGCCGAACCCCACCCCCGAGCTCTCCGCGGCCGCGCGCAGCCCCGCCTCGACGGCGGCGGGCTCCCACGGCTCCAGCCCGGCCAGGAGCGCGCGCACCGTCTCCAGCCGGGCGGCGGCCTCGGCGGGGTCCTTCCAGTGCTTGGCCACGGCGTCGGGGTCGTACTCCACCGACGGCGCTAGGAGCGGGCGCGCCAGCTCGGGGATCTCGGTGAAGGCGCGCGCCCGGGCGCGGTAGAGCTCCAGCAGCCCGAGCAGCCACGCCGGCGCGGCCGCCACCTCGTCGGCCGTCGCCAGCCCCTCCTTCACCAGCAGCGGGCCCACCAGCGGCAGCAGCTCGGCGCCGCCCATCTTCTGCAGGTACTGGCCGTTCATCCAGAGCAGCTTCTCGGTGTCGAACACCGCGCTCTTCTTGTTGATGCGCTCCAGCGAGAAGAGCGAGGTCATTTCCTCCATCGACATCAGCTCGCGGTCGTCGCCCGGGTTCCACCCCAGGAGCGCCAGGAAGTTGTCGAGCGCCTCCGGCACGATCCCCATGGCCGCGTAGTCGCCCACCGCGGTGGCGCCGTGGCGCTTGGAGAGCTTTTTCCCGTCGGAGCCCAGGATCATGGGGAGGTGGGCGAAGCGGGGGACGGCCGCGCCGAGCGCCTGGTAGAGGAGGATCTGCTTGGGGGTGTTGGCGACGTGGTCCTCGCCGCGCACCACGTGGGTGATGCGCATGTCGATGTCGTCGCTCACCACCGCCATGTTGTAGATGGGGGTGCCGTCGGAGCGGAGGACGATGAAGTCCTCGATGGAGTCGTTGTCGAAGCGGATGTCGCCGTACACCTCGTCGGTCCACCCCGTCTCGCCCTCGGGCACGCGGAAGCGAACGGTGAACGGCTCGCCCGCCGCGGCGCGCGCGTCGCTCTCGGCGCGGGGCACGGCGCGGCAGGCGCGGTCGTAGCGGTACTCCACCCCCGCGGCCTGGCGCTTGGCTTCCAGCTCCTCCGGGGTGCAGAAGCAGCGGTACGCCTTCTCCTCGGCCAGCAGGCGCCGCGCGTCGTCGGTGTGGCGCTCCAGGCCGGCGGTCTGGAAGACGGGGCCCTCGTCCCAGGTGAGCCCCAGCCAGGCCATCCCTTCCAGGATGGTGCGCGTGGACGCGTCGGTGCTGCGCTCGCGGTCGGTGTCCTCGATGCGCAGCACGAACACGCCGCCGTGCTTGCGGGCGAAGAGCCAGTTGAACAGCGCCGTGCGGGCGCCGCCCACGTGCAGGTACCCGGTGGGGCTGGGAGCGAAGCGGACGCGGATCGGGTCGGCCATCCTTCTGCGGTCGTTCGGGTTCGGACGCGGTCGTGCCGGAAACGGGAGAAGCTACGCCGCGGCGGGGCTCCTGTCACGCCCTCGCGCCATTCCGGTCCTCTACGACCTTGGGAACACGCCAGGAAACAACGGAGCGAAGACCTGCGGGGACTCGCGCCGAGCCGGCCGGGTCGACCGGCTGGGGCTTCCGTAGGTGGGACGGGACGCGGGAGGGACCAGGGAGAGAAGCGGGGACGGCGTCTCCGGCTACACCGCCTGCAGCGCGGGCTCCTCGCGCGCGCCAGCCTCCTTCGCGGCGATGAAGGCCATGGCGCGCTCGGCCAGCGCGGCGATGGTGAGCGACGGGTTCACGCCCGGGTTGGCGGAGACGGCGGAACCGTCGACCACGTACAGGCCGGGGTACCCCCACACCTGGTGCCGCGCGTCGATCACGCCGGTCTCGCGCGAGTCTCCCATCACGCACCCGCCCAGCACGTGCGCGGTGGTGGGGATGCCGAACAGCGTCTCCGTGGCCAGGCTGGCCGGATAGCCGCGCACCTTCGCGGCTACACGGTCGCCCAGCTCGGTGGCCTCGGGGATGGCGGCGCTGGGCGCCGGACCGTGTGCCAGCACGCTGCGCACGGCGCCGAACAGCCGCCCGCGCCGGAGCGTCAGGTGGCTGTCGATGGTGCGCATGTAGAGCAGGATCATGGTGTGGCGCGCGAAGTCGGGCACCAGGAAGGCCCGGAGCGCGCGCAGCGGGTGGCGCGCCGTGCCGCGCGCCGCGTTCCAGAGCCGCTCGAAGGCGGTGGCGCCCGGCCCGTGCGGCGCCATCAGCAGGCGGAAGAAGCCGGCGCCGTCGGGGTAGCGCACCGGCTCCAGCGTGGAGTGCTCGTCGGTGCGCAGGATGGAGGTGATGGCGATCCCCCGCGACATCGGGCGCGCGCGGTCCTCGCTCACCACTCCCATCAGCACCTCGGAGTTGGTGCGGAAGTACGCGCCGAGCTTCTCCGACAGCCGGGGAAGGCCGTCCGCGCTCTCCTTCAGCTTCAGCAGCAGCGGCACCGTTCCCAGCACCCCCCCGGCCAAAACCACGTTGCGGGCGTGGAAGACGCGCCGCTTCCGCGGCCGCCACCACGCCGCCTTCCCCTCCAGCGCGGTGACCTCGTAGCCGCCCCCCTCGGCGGGGCGGATCCAGGAGGCCTCGTGCTCGGGAAGGATCCGCAGCCCGCGCCGCTCGGCCAGGTACAGGTAGTTGCGGTCCAGCGTGTTCTTGGCGCCGTGGCGGCACCCCAGCATGCACCCGCCGCAGTGCGAGCACCCGGTGCGCGGCGGCCCCTCGCCGCCGAAGTACGGGTCGGGCACCGTCACCCCCGCCTCGCCGAAGTAGACGGCCACCTCCACCGGCTCGAGCTGGTCCTCGCGCCCCAGGTCGCGCGCCAGCTCGCGCATCACCTGGTCGGGCCAGGTGACGGCGGGGTAGCGCGCCACGCCCAGCATCTTCCGCACGCGGTCGTAGCAGGGCGCCAGCTCGCGCTTCCAGTCGGCCAGGTGGCGCCAGGCGGGCGAGGAGAAGAACCCGTCGCCGGGCACGGGAAGGGTGTTGGCGTACACCAGGGAGCCGCCCCCCACCCCCACGCCCGAGAGGGCCGTGATGTGGCGGAGGAAGGTCATCTGGAAGGGCCCGCGCAGCCCCAGCCTGGGCAGCCAGAGCCAGCGGCGCAGGTTCCAGTTGGTCTTGGGAAAGTCCTCGGGGGCGAAGCGGCGGCCCTTCTCCAGCATCAGCACGCGGTATCCCTTCTCCACCAGCCGCAGCGCGCTCACGCTCCCGCCGAAGCCGGAGCCCACGATCACGTAGTCCCACGTCGTCGTCTGCCGCGTGTCCATCGAGGGCGATGCTGGAGGTGGATGCGGAGAGGCCCGCCCCGGAGATGCGCGTCCGCGAAGGGGCCGGAGGGGCGTGGAAGAAGGATACATCGCCCCTCCAACCCCGCGCCAGTGTTGAAGATAACTGAGCGCGGCTCATATCCGTCCGGCGGGGGGAGCTCCGCGCGGCGGAGGCCCCGGATCGTGGGAGCGCGCCCCGGAACGAGGCGAGCACGGCGTCCGCGGGCGACGCCGTGCTCGTCTGGGTCCTCCAGCTTCCGCCCGTCGTGGTCCCGGGCGAAGCTTCCCGCCGCCGTCTCCGCTACCGCAGCCAGGCGGGGTCGACGGGGGCAGGCGTGTTGGCGTAGGTGGAGGCGATCCCCTCCAGCGTGCCCTGGTGGTAGCGGACCACGGCGTCGGGGTCCTTCAGCAGGTGGCCGGTGAGGACCGCGCAGACGTGTTCGTCGGGGCGGATCGTGCCGGCCGCCACCAGCTTGCGCACCCCCGCCACGGTGGCGCACGACGCCGGCTCGGCCCCGATGCCGGCCGCGTCCACCTGCGCCTTGGCGTCCATGATCTCCTGGTCCGTCACCCGCTCCACCACGCCGTCCGCCGCGGCGATCCCGCGCAGGCTCTTGCGCCACGACACCGGGTCGCCGATGCGGATGGCGGTGGCCAGCGTCTCCGCGTCCGCCACGGGAACGACGTCGGCGCCCGCTCTCCAGGCGGTGTAGAGCGGCGAGGCGCCCTCGGCCTGGATCACGGCGAGGCGCGGCAGCCGGTCGATCAGGCCGAGCGCGCGCAGCTCGGCCAGCCCCTTCGCGATCGCCGAGCTGTTCCCCAGGTTGCCGCCGGGGACCACGATCCAGTCCGGCACCGCCCACCCCAGGTCCTGCAGCAGCTCGAAGCCGATGGCCTTCTGCCCCTCCACGCGGAAGGGGTTGACGGAGTTGAGGAGGTAGATCCCCTCGCGCGCGGCCAGGCGCTCCACCAGCCGCATGGCGTCGTCGAAGCCGCCGTCGATCTGCACCGTGCGCGCACCGTACGCCAGCGCCTGCGCCAGCTTGCCGTACGCGATCTTCCCGGCGGGGATGAAGACGATCGCCTCCATCCCCGCGGTGGCGGCGTACGAGGCCATCGACGCCGAGGTGTTGCCGGTGGAGGCGCACGCCACGCGCGTCATCCCCAGCCGCCTGGCCACGCTCACCCCCACCGCCATCCCCCGGTCCTTGAACGAGCCGGTGGGGTTCTCGCCCTCGTGCTTCAGGCGCAGCGCGTCGAGCCCCGCGTACGCGGCCACGCGCGGGGCGTCGTAGAGGGGCGTGCTCCCTTCGAAGCGGGTGACCACGTGGTCCGCGTCCAGCGGCGGAAGGAGCTCGCGGAAGCGCCAGACGCCGGAGCGGTCCACCGCCTGGCGCGAGCCCAGCCGCCGGTCCCACTCGGCCAGGGAAACGCGGGGCCGGAGCGCTTCCAGGTCGAGCGCCACGTCCAGCGTGCCGCCGCAGTCGCAGCGGTAGCGCACCGCCCAGGGGTCGTGCGCCGCGCCGCACTCCACGCAGCGCAGCTCGAACCCGGCGCTCACGCCGCCCTCCGAAGCGGCCGGGGGGAACCGGAACCCTCGCCATCGCCGTCGAGACGCCGTGGCGCACGCGCCTCACGCCGCCATCGCGCCGAGCGAATGGATTCGCCGCTGCAACCACGCGAAGCCTCCCTTCGGAGGCTGTGGGGGCCGGTGCGGCGCACCGAGGCCGTCTCCGTCCCAACCGTGGCCGTTCGTCTCATGTCCTTACGAAGTCCGTTTAAACGCGCCTCGCGCCCGGGCAGTCCGCGGGGGAGACAATGTGCGTGGAGGCCAGGCCGCCCGCGTCGCGGAAGGCGTCCATCATCGCGACGGCCACCTGCTCGGCGCGCACCTGGGAATGGCAGAGCGCGAACACGGAGGGGCCCGCGCCCGAGATGGAGCTGACCAGCGCGCCCGCGTCGGTGGCCGCGCGGATCACCGCCTGGCAGCCGGGAATGAGCGGCGCGCGCGCGGGCGTCACCACCTCGTCCGCCACGCCGCGCGCGAAAAGGGTCAGGTCGCCCGAATAGCAGGCGGCCACCAGCGTGCCCAGGTTGGCCGAGTTGCGCACCATTTCGCGCAGCGGCACCATGGCCGGCAGCACCTCTCTCGCCAGCTTGGTGGAGAGCGAGAAGTCGGGGGTGACGACCACCACCATCAGCCCCGGCGGCACCGGAAGGCGCAGCAGGTCGACCGGGTCGAGCGAGCGCACCAGGATCAGCCCGCCCAGGAGAGCGGGAGCCACGTTGTCGGCGTGGCGGCCGGAAACCGCCGCTTCGGCCTCGACGCACGGCTCCACCAGCTCCTCCTTCCGCAGCGGCGAGCCGACCAGGAGGTTGACGGCGAGCGCCGCCGCGGCCGCGCTGGCGGCGCTGCTCCCCAGCCCGGTCCCCACCGGCATCCCCTTCACCAGCTCCAGTTCCACGCCGATCTCCACCCCCGCGCGGCGCAGCGTGGCCGCGGCGGCGATGGCGGCGGTGTTGGTGCCGTCGCGCGGGAGCACGCCCCCGTCGCCCTCGACCGCCGTCACCCGCACCCCCAGCCCGGGAACGCGCCGGGCCACCACCGTGTCGCCGGGGCCCCGCACGGCCAAGCCCAGGATGTCGAAGCCGGAGCCCAGGTTGGACACCGACGCGGGCGCGAACACCCGCACCTCTTCTTCGCCCTTCATCCCGCCCTCCGTTCCGCGGCGATGCGCATGATGTCTCCCAGCACGCCCATGGCGGTGACCTCCACCCCCGCGCCGGGGCCGGTCACCACCAGCGGGCGCGCGCGGTACCGTTCCGAGCGGAACAGGATCAGGTTGTCGGACCCGCGCAGCGCCCCCGGCGGCGACTCGGCGGGGACCGCGGCCATCCCCACCTCCACCGCCCCCGGCTCCACCCGCGCCAGGTAGCGCAGCACCTTTCCCTCGGCCTTCGCCGCCTCGGCGCGCCGCGCGATCTCGGCGTCGTACTCCCTGAGCCGCTCCAGCAGCGCGTCGATGGGAAGGCCGGCGAGCGCGGGGTCCACCAGCGGGGTGGAGCGCACCGGCGCGTCGTCTTCGATGAGCCCGGAGAGGCGCCCGAGGATGAGGGCCTTTCGCGCCACGTCCACCCCGGAAAGGTCGGTGACAGGGTCGGGCTCGGTGTAGCCCAGCCGCACCGCCTCGGCCACGGCCTCGGAGAAGGGCGCGCCCTCCTCGATGCGCGTCATCAGGAAGCCGAGCGTTCCCGACAGGCACCCCTCCATGGCCAGCAGCCGGTCGCCGGTGGCGATCAGCATCTCCAGCGTGTCCACCACCGGGAGCCCGGCGCCCACGGTGGCTTCCGCGCGCAGAATGCGGCCGGCGGCCTCGGCCTCGGCCACCAGCGCGCGCCAGTCGTCCATCGGCCCCGCGAGCGGCGCCTTGTTGGCGGTCACCACGTCGCACCCGCCGCGGAGCGCCGCGCGGAAGACCTCGCCGCCGGCCGCGTCGTCCGACAGGTCGACCAGCACGGGGCGGCTGAGGCGGTAGCGGAGCGCCTCGCGCACCATCTCGCCCGCCCGCCCCTTGCGCGCCACCGGCGCCGCGGCCAGCGGCTCGCCCGCGGCCTTGGCCTCGAGGGCGGCGGCCAGCGCGTCGTCGGGAATGCCGCCGGGGTGGAAGAGGTAGCCGCTGCGGTCGGACACCGCCACCACGCGCGGCACCAGCCCGAAGCGCTTCTCCAGGTGCCGCGCGCGGCCGACGACGAGCTTGGCCAGCGCGCGCCCCACCTTTCCCGGGCCCACCAGGAGCAGGTCGATGCGGTCGGCGCGGTCGTCGCCGGTGTCGATGCGGTGCAGCCCGAAGGCGTGGTGCAGCGCGCGGATGGCGTCGGGCACCTGCGCCGCGTCCACCGCCAGCGACAGGTTCAGCTCGGACGAGCCCTGCGCGATCGCCAGCACGTTGATCCGGTGCCGGCCGATGGCGCTGAACACGCGCGCCGCCACGCCGGGCGAGCGCGCCATTCCCAGCCCCACCGCCGCCACCAGCCCCACGCCGGGGCGCACGGCCACCTCGTCCACCACGCCGTGGGTGATGTCGGCGCGGAACTCGGCCTTGAGCGCGAGCTCGGCCTCCACCGCGGCGGCCTCGGGAACCACCAGGGTGATGGACTGCTCGGACGACGACTGCGAGATCATGGTGATGCTGATCCCCCGCCGCGCCAGCGCCCCGAAGAGCCGCGCGGCCACGCCCGGAACGCCGGCCATCCCCTTCCCCTCCACGGAGATGAGCGCCTGGCGGAGAACCGCGCTGATCGCCTTGACCGGGTGCGAGCCGGGGGTGAAGCGCCCATCCACCACCGTGCCCGCGCCCGCGCCGAACGAGTCGCGCACCCGCACCGGGATCCCCCGCGCGGCCACCGGCACGATGGTGCGCGGGTGCAGCACCTTGGCGCCGTAGTAGCTCAGCTCGGTGGCCTCGCGGTAGTGGAGCTGCGCGATCCGCCGCGCCTCGGGGACGATGCGGGGGTCGGCCGTGTACACGCCGTCCACGTCGGTCCAGATCACCGCCTCGTCGGCGGGGAGCGCGCCGGCGAGGATGGTGGCCGTCATGTCCGAGCCGCCGCGGCCGAGCGTGGTGGTGGCGCCGTCGGGCGCGCCCCCCACGAAGCCGGTGACCACGGGGATCTCGCCCGCCTCCAGGCGGGGGAGGAGCGCCGCGCGGATGGTGTGCTCGGTGATGCCCGCCAGCGGCGCCGCCTCGCCGTACTCCGCGTCGGTCTCCAGGAAGCGGTCCGCGTCGGCGGCGAAGGCGGCCGCCCCGCGCTTCCGCAGCGCCAGCGCGAAGAGGCGCACGGCCAGCTTCTCGCCCGTGGCGAGCAGCGCGTCGCGGGTGCGCGGCGTCAGCTCGCCCAGGGCGGCCACGGCGTGCAGCCGGTCGGCCAGCGCGCCGCAGAGCGACTCGAGTTCGCCGCGGACCTCGGCGGCGCCGGCGGCCCCGTCGGCCGCCAGGTCGTCAAGAACGCGCAGGTGGCGCTCGCGGAGCGAGGCGGCGGCGGCGTGCGCGGCCTCGGCGTCACCGCGGGCGGCCGCGTCGGCGGCGGCGACCAGCGCGTCGGTGACGCCCGCCAGCGCGGACGAGACCACCACCACGCGGGCGCCGGCGGCGGCCTCTGCGACGCGGCCGGCGGCGCTGGCGAGCCGCTCGGCGTCGGCCACGCTGGTGCCGCCAAACTTGTGCACCTCGATGCGCGGCGGCGGTTCTGCTTTCTCGGTCATGGACGGCGGGCGCAAAAAAGGCCCTCTCGGGGGGAGAGGGCCGGGGGGTGCCGCCGAACCGGTCAGCCCGCGTTCACGCGCGCGCCCGGTTCCCCGTCCGTCTCCGTCAGGAGCGAGCGGGTAGTTCGGGGACCGGCGGCGGCGCGGCGGGCGTGCATTCGGCTCGGGAGCGGCGGGCGTGGGAGGCGGGCGGTGGACCCGCGCCCGCAACCTTAGCGACGCGGGCGCATGCCTGTCAAGGCGCGAACGGTGTGCCGTTGTCGCGGCGGGGCCGCGCTCCTCCTCCGGCCGAGGCGTCACCGCCGGCAGGTGATGAGCACGGTGGCCACCGCCAGGAGCACGAAGCCCGCGCACTGCGCCGGGGTCAGCCGCTCGCCCAGCACGAAGCGCGAGACCAGGGCCACCGTGGCCACGCCGAAGGCGAGGTGGAACGACGCCATCTGCGCCCCGGTGTAGCTGCCGTAGCCGTAGCGCGTGGCGCTCACGTTCAACTCCGGGAGCACCAGCAGCCAGCTCAGCGCGAGCGCCGTGCCGAACCCGATGCTCTCGCGGAAGCGCAGGTGCCCCAGCCACGCCAGCGCCATCAGACAGCTCGAAACGAACATCAGCACGGGAACGAGCACCATCTTGATCAATGGGTCACCGGAAAATGGCGGGAAAACAAAGGATGCGGCGGGGTCGGCGGACGCCCGGAAGCGGCGCGCGGCCGGGGGCGCCGCGGGCGGGGTGTGGAGGCGCCTGAGCGCGCGGCCGCGCGCTCAGGCGTACTCGTCCATCAGCTCCGCCAGCGCGGCGGCTCCCGGGCAGAGCCGCTCGTGCGGCAGGTCGACCAGCGGCGTGGCCGCGGTGCCGAGCTGGGCGTGCATCTCGTCGGCCGTCTCGTCCAGGTAGAGAAGGCCGGTGGCCACCTCGCCGGCGGCCTGCAGGCGGGTGACCAGGGCGTACGCGGCCTCGCGGTCGGCGGGGTCGTGCCCGGGCGGGAGCGAGCGGAAGCGCACCACGCTCCCGTCGTGCATCCGCACCTCGCGCGCGCCCCCGGGCTCCGTCTCCCCCTCCACCTCGACCGCCGTGCGGAGCGGCACGAAGTCCACCGGCGCCACGTCGTGGTGGCGCGCGCGGGTGGAGGCGTAGCTCTTCGTCGACCCCTCGTGGTCGTTGAAGGTCACGCACGGCGAGATCACGTCCACCAGGGCGAAGCCGCGGTGGGCCAGCCCCGCCTTCAGCAGCGGCACCAGCCCCGCCTTGTCGCCCGAGAAGCCGCGCGCCACGAACGACGCCCCCATGGTCAGCGCCAGCAGCACCGGGTCGATCGGGCGCTGGCGGTTGACGTCGCCGCGCTTGGCCCTGGTCCCCACGTCGGCCGAGGCGGAGAACTGCCCCTTGGTGAGGCCGTACACGCCGTTGTTCTCCAGCACGTACAGCAGGTCCACGTTGCGGCGGATGGCGTGCGAGAGCTGCCCCAGCCCGATGGAGAGCGAGTCGCCGTCGCCCGAGACGCCGACCAGCGTGAGCCCGCGGTTGGCGGCGGCCACGCCGGTGGCCACCGCCGGCATCCGCCCGTGCACGCCGTTGAAGCCGTGCGCCTGGCGCAGGAAGTACGCGGTGGTCTTGGACGAGCACCCGATCCCGCTCAGCTTGGCCACGCGGTGCGGCTCCACCTCCATCTCGAAGCACGCCTGCACCAGCGCGGCCGTCACCGAGTCGTGCCCGCACCCCGCGCAGAGGGTGGACATGGCGCCCTCGTAGTCGCGCCGCGTGAGCCCCAGCGCGTTGCGCTCCAGCGCGGGGTGGCGGACCGGGGGCTTGAGGATGGAGCTCATGCGGGCACCGGCGCGTGCTGGGAGAGGACGCCCTCGACCACCCGCCGCGCCGAGAGCGGAACGCCGCCGTAGTCGAGGAGGGGGACGAGGAGGTCGCCGGAGACGCCCGTCTCCAGGACGAGGAGCGAGCGGAGCTGCGCGTCGCGGTTCTGCTCCACCACGAACACGCGCTCGTGCGCGCGCAGGAAGTCGCCCACCGTCTGGGAGAAGGGGAAGCCGCGCACGCGCAGGAAGTCGACCGCCACCCCCTCGTCGCGCAGCCGGTCGACCGCCTCCAGGACGGCGCCGCGGCAGCTTCCCAGCGTCACCACCGCCAGCGGCGCGGCGAGCCCCGGCCCCGAGGCGCGCCCGTCGTCCGACGCCAGGCGCACCTCCGGCGCGGGAAGGGCCTCGGCGGCGCCGCGCAGCTTGCGGGCGATGCGGTCCACCACCTCCTGGTAGGCGGCGGCGTCCTCGGTGTAGGCGGCGGCGCGGTCGTGCCCCGAGCCGCGGGTGAAGTAGGCGCCCTTCGCGCTCACCCCGGGAAGGGTGCGCGCGGCGATCCCGTCGCCGTCCACGTCGTCGTAGCGCGCGAACCGGGCGATCCGCTCCAGCGCCTCGGCGTCCAGCACCTTGCCGCGGTCGGGGCGGTACGCGTCGTCCCACTCCAGCCGGGGGATCATCCAGTCGTTCATCCCGATGTCCAGGTCGCTCACCAGGAAGACGGGGGTCTGGAAGCGCTCGGCCAGGTCGAAGGCGCGCACCGCGAAGTCGAAGCACTCCGCCGGGTCGGCGGGAAAGAGCGCCAGGTGCCGGGTGTCGCCGTGCGACGCGTAGGCCACCGAGAGGAGGTCGGCCTGCTGGGTGCGCGTGGGCATGCCCGTGGAGGGGCCGGTGCGCTGCACGTCCACGAAGACGGCGGGGACCTCGGCGTAATAGGCCAGCCCGATGAACTCGCTCATCAGCGAGATCCCCGGCCCCGCGGTGGGGGTGAAGGCGCGCGCCCCCGCCCACCCCGCGCCCACCACCACGCCGGCGGCGGCCAGCTCGTCTTCCGCCTGCACGATGCAGTAGCGCTTCTCGCCGCTCTCCGCGTCGGCGCGGAAGCGCCGGCAGAAGGCGGCGAAGGCGTCCATCACCGAAGTGGCCGGGGTGATGGGGTACCAGGCGCCCACCGTGGCGCCGGCGTACACGCACCCCAGCGCGGCGGCGGTGTTGCCGTCCATCAGCACGTGGCCGCGGGTGGCGTCCATCCGCTCCAGGCGGATGGGGAGCGGGCAGTCGAAGCGCGCCCGGGCGTAGTCGTAGCCCAGGTGCAGCGCGGTGAAGTTGGAGTCGAGGAGCTTCGGCTTCGCCCCGAAGTCGGCGCGGATGATCTCGCCGACCACCTCCAGCTCCAGGTCGAGCAGCGCCGCCAGCGCGCCGGCGTACGCGATGTTCCTCATCAGCGTGCGCTCGCGGCTGCCGGCGAAGGTCTCGATGCACATCCGCCCCAGCGGCACCCCCAGGAAGACGGCGTCGGGGCGGAGGAGGGCGCGGTCCAGCGGCCACGAGTCGTCGTACAGCACCCACCCGCCGGCACGCACCCCGGCGATGTCGCGGGCGTACGTCTCGGGGTTCATCGCCACCACCAGGTCGAAGTCCGGGGTGCGCGCGGTGTAGCCGTCGCGGCTCACCCGGATCTCGTACCAGGTGGGGAGCCCCTGGATGTTGGAGGGGAAGACGTTCTTTCCGCACACGGGAATACCCATGCGGAAGATGGCCTGCAGCAGGAGCGCGTTGGCGCTGGCCGAGCCGGTGCCGTTCACCGTCCCCACCCGGAAGGCGAAGTCGTTCACCCGCTCCGCGGGCGGGCCGGCGGCTACGCGTGGCTGGGGCATGCGGCGCGTCCGGCGTAGGGGATCTGGAGGTCGAAGCGGCGCATGTCCCAGGCGGCGGTGGGGCAGCGGTCGGCGCAGAGGCCGCAGTGCACGCAGATGTCCTCGTCCTTGTACATCAGCCGCGCCGTCTGCGGCAGCGGCTCCGAGGCGTACAGCGCCTGGGCGGGGTTCACGGCGGGCGCGGTCAGGCGGCCGCGCACCTCGTCCTCGTCGCCGTCCCAGGTGATGGTCAGGCAGCTCACCGGGCAGACGTCCACGCAGGCGTCGCACTCGATGCAGAGCACGGGGGTGAAGTGCGTCTGCACGTCGCAGTTCAGGCAGCGCTCCACCTCGCGCGCCGCCTGCTCGGCGGTGAACCCCGTCTCCACCTCGGTGTCCAGCCGGGCGAAGCGCGTCTCCAGCCCCACGTGCACCATCCTGGTCCGCGGCGCGGGGGAGTAGTCGTTGCTGTACCCCCAGGCGTGCATCCCCAGCCTGGTGGAGACGAGCTCCATCCCGTACGCGGGCCGGTCTTCGAGCGGAAGGCCCTGGCAGTGCTGGTGGATGGAGATGGCGGCCTGGTGCCCGTGCTCCACCGCCCAGATGATGTTCTCCGGCCCCCACGCCGCGTCGCCGCCGAAGAAGACGCCCGGGCGGGTGGACTGGAAGGTGGCGCGGTCCACGGCGGGCATCTCCCACTCGACGAAGTCGATCCCCACGTCGCGCTCGATCCAGGGGAAGGCGTTCTCCTGCCCGATGGCGAGGATGACGGCGTCGCAGGGGATGACCACGGTCTCCACCACCTCGCTCCGCTGCTTCCCGTCGACGGTGGTCCAGCGCAGCCGCTCGAACTCCATCCCCGCGATCCGCCCGTCCTCCAGCACGAAGCGCCTGGGGGCGTGGTTCTCCACGATCTCCACCCCCTCCTCCTCGGCGTCCTCCAGCTCCCACGGGCTGGCCTTGAAGTGGCCGCGGCCGCGGCGCGCCATCACCTTCACGTCGGTGGCGCCCAGGCGCTTGGCGGTGCGGCAGCAGTCCATGGCGGTGTTGCCCACGCCGATGATGAGCACCCGCGGCTCGATCCGCTCCACGTGGCCGAAGTGCACCGACGCCAGCCACTCGATGCCGATGTGCACGCGCGCGGGGTCGTCCCAGCGGCCGGGAAGCTCCAGCTCCTTCCCCTTCGGCGCGCCGCTCCCCACGAAGACGGCGTCCCACCCCTCCTCCAGCAGCGCCCGCATGGAGTCGACCGGCGTGCCGTAGCGCACCTCGATCCCCCCGATGCCGGTGACCATGGCGATCTCCTCGTCCAGCACCGCCGGGGGAAGGCGGAAGGCGGGGATGTTGATGCGCATCAGCCCGCCCGGGCGGTCCAGCTTCTCGAAGACCACGCACGCGTAGCCGAGCGGCGCCAGGTCGTTGCAGACGGTGAGCGAGGCCGGGCCGGCGCCCACCAGCGCGATGCGCCGGCCGTTGGAGACGGGCGGCGCCTTGGGGAGGTGCTCGGAGACGTCGCCGCGCAGGTCGGCGGCCACGCGCTTGAGGCGGCAGATGGCCACCGGCTTGCCGTCCACCCGGGTGCGGCGGCAGGCGGGCTCGCACGGCCGGTCGCAGGTGCGCCCCAGGATGCCGGGAAAGACGTTGGACGCGCGGTTGAGCAGGTACGCCTCGGTGTGGCGCCCCTGCGCGATCAGGCGGATGTACTCGGGAACGTTGGTGTGGGCGGGGCACGCCCACTGGCAGTCCACCACGCGGTGGTAGTAGCGGGGATCGCTGACGTCGGTGGGACCCATCGGACACCCTTTCTCGCGGCGGAGGGGCGCGTGGGCCCGGCTCGCGGCGCGCGCTGGAGATGGCCCGGGAGGAGGGGCCCCGCGCGCGTCGTGGGTCGAGGCGGTTGCACCATGGATGATTAAGCGCCGCGCCCCCCGTTCACAAGCGTTTCGCCGGGCATGCGCCGGAAGCGCCTCCCCCGGGACCCGGGGAGGCGCCTCGCGGGACCCGCGTGAGACCCGGAGCTCGCCGCGGCCCGCCGGGGGCGGCGGCGGCCGGCCCCAGCGCTACGGGCGGCGGCGGTAGCTGCGCGTCTGCGCGGGGTCGAGGGCGGCCGGGCGCGCGGACGCGTCGGTGCCCGGCTCGCAGTCCATGCGGAAGGCGTCGGCGCCGGCCGGCTCCACGATGCAGTAGAGCGTCCGCCCGGAAAGCGGCGGCTGGGTGAAGCCCGAGATGTCGAGATGCGCGGGAGACACCGCCGCGTCGTAGCGGTACCGCACCGCGAAGGTGCTGGGCGGAGTGGAGATGGGAAGGGTCCATTCCGCCGCGCCGCCCTCGCGGAAGACGAAGGTGGTGCGGTCGTCCCCGTCCCACGTCCCCACCAGCGCCGGCGCGGCCGCCGCCGTGGACGAAGGCGTCGGCGCGGGCGCGGGCGCGGAGCACGCCGCGAGCACGACGGCGGCGGCGGCGAGAGGACGGCGTCTTCCGGTCATTCGCATCTTTCCCTTGAAGTTGTCATCCGATGACGGCGCGATCACATGATCGGCGCCAGCTCGCTCTCGGTGAGGGCGCCGCGGCGGGAGAGGAACCATGCGAGCGACGCCGCGCAGAAGGCGAAGGCCGTCACCGCGGCCCAGGCGGGGAGCGCGCCGGTCGCCCCCGCCGCCAGCGCGGCGAGCGCCAGCACCGACAGCCGCGCCGCCTCGATCGGGCCCGCCCAGCGCGCCGCCTCGAACACCCCGCCGACCCCGGCCAGGCTCACCGCCACGTAGAACCCGCCCGCCGCGAGCCGCCCGGCCGGGAGGGTGTCCGCGCTCAGCAGCAGGACGAAGCTGGCCGCCAGCGTGACGGCGAACTGCGCGAAGCCGTACCACGCCAGCGCCGGCGGCACCGCCGGGTCCCACGCGCGCGCCGTCTCCGGGGTGACCTCCGGCGGCGGCACGGGGCCGCCCTCTCGCGCGGCGCGCCACCCCGGCGGGCCGAACACGTGCATCCACGCGTCGCGCGCCGAGCCCGCGCGCGACGCCTTCCGCGCGATGTCCGCGAACACGTGCACGTTGGCCCAGAGCGGGTTCCAGCTCCGCAGCGGCGTGGTGATGCCGTACACCGGCGCCTCCTCCTCCGCCTGGAAGGTGCCGAACGCCCGGTCCCACACGATCAGCACGCCCGCGTGGTTGCGGTCCAGGTACTTCGGGTTGCGCCCGTGGTGCACCCGGTGGTGCGACGGGGTGTTCAGCACCCACTCGGCCGCCCGCCCCAGCCGCCCCACCGCGCGCGTGTGGATCCAGAACTGGTAGAGCAGGTTGAGCGAGTAGCAGGAGACGTACATCAGCGGCGGCACGCCCGCGAGCGCCAGCGGCAGGTAGAACACCCAGGTGAAGAGCCCGTGCAGCGAGCTCTGCCGCAGCGCCACCGCCAGGTTGTACTCCTCGCTGGAGTGGTGCACCACGTGCCCCGCCCAGAGCACGTTCACCTCGTGCGACAGCCGGTGGCTCCAGTAGTAGCAGAAGTCCACCAGGACGAAGACGGCCGTCCACGCCGCCAGCTCCGGCACCCGCACGCCGAAGCCGGGAAAGCCGTCCGCCGCGAAGAAGGGCGCGCCGTCGCGCCAGCCGGGGAGCCACGGGATCCAGCGCGGCAGCGCCAGGTTCCGCTCCGCCCACACGAAGGCGCCGATGCCGAACAGCTTGGTGAACACCCCCGAAAGCTGGCTCAGGATGCCGCACGCGAGGTCGCTGAGCGAGTCGTTCATCCGCAGCAGGCGGCGCCCGGACCAGGCGCTGTACGCCACTTCGACCGCCAGGAGGAGGAAGAAGAAGGGGATGGAGAAGAGGATGATGCCCATGCGCGCGCCAGGGCCGGGGCGGATCGGGAGACGGGAAGCCGAGGCAACGATAGAAGGTCCCGCGCCGACGCGAAAGTCCGCCGCAGCCGCGTGGATCTCCCGGCTCCGCGCGGGCGGCCGCCCGGCCGGGAACGACGAACGCGCCGCGGGAGACTGGCCTCCCGCGGCGCGTGTTTTCGTGCGACGGAGCCGCTACGTGCGCGCCCTGGCGAAGCGCGCCATGGAGCCGCCGCCCGACAGGGTGAGCGTCTCCCCGGAAGAGGTGAAGCTCTCGGCGGACTCCAGGGCCTTCAGGTAGGCCGACTCCAGCTCCATCGCGCCGTCTTCCGCACAGGCCATCCGCGTGGCGCCGATCGCGCTGAAGCGCACCGTGGAGCCGCCGAGCGCGTAGCTTCCGAAGAAGCGGTTGCACCCCGCGAACCCCGCCGCCCGCTTCTCGCCGCTCGCCAGGGTGAGCGTAGGCGCCTCGCGGCGCCCGGTGACCGGCGAGCCGTTCAGCTCCACCAGGTGCCACTCCACGTCCTCGATGTTCGCCTGCGCCACGCTTCCCTCCCCCGCGCCCGGCGCGGACGTCGTCTCCGGCGCGGGAGTGCACGCGGCCATCGCGCCCGCGCACAGCGCCGTCAGGATCAGCTTCGCCGTCTTCATCTTCATCGTCTCCCTCTTCCCGTTCCGGATCGGAGCCGCGCCACCTGCATGAAGGGTCGGACCGGCCGTAACGGAGCGCAAGAGCCGGTCCGCGCCCGCGCGCTCCCACTCCGCTACCGGGTCTGGGCCGAACGGAGCGGTGGAACCGCCAGCACCTCGCTGATGGGCCGGGCGCGGGCGCGCAGCTCGCGGTCGGCGCGGCCGGTGCGCAGGCGCAGGTCGCGGGGCCGCGGCTCCGGGTGCTCGCGGTTGAGCGCGGGGACGATGGCGGCGGGATCGAGCCCGTGGCGCAGCGCCACCAGCGCGCCGAGCGCGTACCGGCTGACCGCTTCGGGGCCGGCCAGGTGCCACACCCCGCCGCGGCGCGCCGCCGGCAGCGCGGCCAGCTCCCACAGTTGCGCGGCGAGGTCGTCCACGGCGATCGGGCAGCGCAGCTCGTCCACGAAGAGCCGCGCGGGATCGGCCGGATCGCCCTTCCGCAGCCTGTCGAGGATGCCCGCGCTGAGCGCGTCCGGCGGCTCGGCGCGAACGATCACCGAGGTGCGCACGACCGCCGCGCCGGGGAGCGCCGCGCGCACGAGGCGCTCGGCCTGGGCCTTGGCGCGGCCGTAGGCGTGCACGGGCGCCGGCTCCGCGTCCTCGGCGTACGGCGCGCGCTCGCCGTCCAGCACCACGTCGGAGCTGAGGTGCGCGAGAAACGCCCCCGACGCCCGGCACGCGGCCGCGACGTTCTCCGTCGCGCGCGCGACGTCGCGGACGAGATCGGCGGTGGAGTAGGCGGCGTGGAAGACGACCTCCGGCCGCACCCGCGCGAAGAGCGCGGCGACCGCCTCCGCGTCCGCCAGCTCCACGGCGTGCGACGGCGCGCCCTCGACGGCCGCGCGCCGCCGCGTGGCGTGCGCCTCCACCCCCGCCGGCGCCGCGCGCAGCAGCGCGCCTCCCAGCAGCCCCGCCCCGCCGGTGACCAGTACGCGCATCGGTTTTCGCGGTTCGAGATCGGAGTGGAGTTCGCCAGCCGGAGCCCGACAACCTGACCCGGACGCGGTGGTCGAGGCAAGCGCCAGCGCGAGACCGCCCGCCCTCGCGCGAGACGCCGCGGCGGGGCTCGGGCGCGATCCGCGGAAGCATTCCCATCCGCATCGGCGGCGCCCGACGGATTCCTCCACGGCGGTCGGAAGGGCTTCGGCGCCGCTCGTGGCCGATCCCTTGAACGACGCGGGGTCTCACGTTGTTCATCCCCGGCGCTTTTGCTATTCTTCTACCCTTTCGCGAAAATCACCGAGACCGGCCATGGAGACCGTTTCCGCCGTGAGCACGCCCGACACCGCCGCCACCGAACCCTACGCCGAGCGCGAGGGGCTGGACTTCCTGCGCGCCATCGTGGCCGACGACCTGCGCGAGGGAAAGTACCAGTCCGTCGTCACGCGCTTTCCGCCGGAGCCCAACGGCTACCTGCACGTGGGGCACGCCAAGGCCATCGCCCTGAGCTGGGGCGTGGCGGCGGAGACGGGCGGGCGCTTCCACCTGCGCTTCGACGACACCAACCCCGAGACCGAGGACATCCACTACGTCGAGTCGATCATCGACGTCATCCGGTGGCTGGGCTTCGACTGGGGCGAGCACCTGTACTTCGCGGCCGACTACTTCGACGAGATGTACGCCTTCGCCGAGTTCCTCGTCCGCGAGGGGAGGGCGTACGTGGAATCGTCGACCGAGGAGGAGATCCGCGAGCTGCGCGGCACCGTCACCGAGCCCGGGCGCCGCAGCCGGTACGCCGAGCGGCCGGTGGAGGAGAACCTGGACCTCCTCCGTCGGATGAAGGCCGGGGAGTTCCCCGACGGCGCGCACGTGCTGCGCGGCCGGATCGACATGAGCGCGCGCAACATGCTGCTGCGCGACCCGGTGCTCTACCGCATCCGGCACGCGCACCACTACCGCACCGGCGACCGGTGGTGCATCTACCCGCTGTACGACTACGCGCACCCGATCGAGGACGCCATCGAGGGGATCACCCACTCGTTCTGCACGCTGGAGTTCGACAACAACCGCGCGCTGTACGACTGGGTGGTCGAGGGGTGGCAGGACTTCGAGCGCGGGCGCGGGCGCGCCCCGGCGCGGCCGCGCCAGTACGAGTTCGCGCGCGGCGTCCTGGACTACACCGTCACCAGCAAGCGCAAGTCGCTGGAGCTGGTGAAGGGCGGCTACGTGAGCGGGTGGGACGACCCGCGCATGGCCACCCTGGCCGGGCTGCGCCGCCGCGGGGTGACGCCCGAGGCGATCCGCGCCTTCTGGGAGGGCGTGGGCGTCACCAAGGCCAACACGCGCATCGACCTGGCGCGGTTCGAGGCCGCCATCCGCGAGGACCTGAACTTCCGCGCGCCGCGGGTGATGGCGGTGCTGAACCCGCTCAAGGTCGTCCTGACCAACTACCCCGAGGGGAAGACGGAGACGCTGGACGCCTCGTACTGGCCGCACGACGTGCCCAACGAGGGGTCGCGCCCCGTCCCCTTCTCGCGCGAGCTGTACATCGACCGCGACGACTTCGCCGAGAACCCGCCCAAGGGCTTCTTCCGGCTGGCGCCGGGCGCCGAGGTGCGGCTGCGCTACGGCTACGTGATCCGCTGCGAGGAGGTGGTGAAGGACGCCGCCGGCGAGGTCGTGGAGCTGCGCTGCGTCTACGACCCGGCCACCCGCGGCGGCGACACGCCGGACGGGCGCGTGGTGAAGGGGACGATCCAGTGGGTGTCGGCCGCGCACGCGCTCCCCTGCGAGGTGCGGCTGTACGACCGGCTCTTCACCATCCCCGACCCCGACGGCGGCGAGGGCGACTTCAAGGACCACCTGAACCCCGCCTCGCTGGTGGTGGCGTCGGGCGCGCTGGTGGAGCCGTCGGTGGGGGCCGACCCGCCGGGGAGCCGCTACCAGTTCGAGCGCGTGGGCTACTTCTGCTCCGACTCGGTGGAATCGAAGCCGGGCGCGCTGGTCTTCAACCGCACCGTCACCCTGCGCGACACCTGGGGGAAGGCGCGCCAGGCGGCGCCCGCGCCGAAGCGCGAGACGGAGGGGCGGAAGAAGCGGGAGGCGGCCGCCGCGTCGGCCGAGGCGCCGAAGCCGCGCTCGAAGACGCCCGCGCCGGACGGCCACCGCTCGCCGGAGCTGATCGCGCGGTGCCGCCGCTACCGCGACTCGCTGGGGCTGCCGCAGGAAGAGGCCGAGGCGCTCACGCGCGAGCTGGCGATCGCCAACCTCTTCGAGGCGGCGCTGGGGCGCGGCGCCCAGCCGCCGACGGTGGCGAGCTGGGTGCTCCACGAGCTCCCGCGCGAGGTCGGGAACCTGCCGCTGGAGAACCTCCCCTTCGGCGGGCGCGAGCTGGGCGAGCTGGCCGGGCTGGTGGAGGACGGGACGCTCTCCACCGGCGCCGCGCGGCAGGTGCTGCGCGAGATGGTGGAGAAGGGCGGCCGCCCGGGCGAGCTGGTCGACGCGCTCGGCCTGCGCCAGGTGAGCGACCCGGGCGCGCTGGCGCCGGTGATCGACGAGGTGATCGCCGCCAACGCCGCCAAGGCCGACGAGTACCGCGGCGGGAAGACGGGGCTGCTCGGCTTCTTCATCGGCCAGGTGCGCCAGAAGACCGGCGGCCGGGCCAACCCCGAGCTGGTCAAGTCGCTGCTCACGGAGCGGCTGGGCGGCTGACCGCGAACCGCGAACGGCATCACACAGAGGCACGGAGGAAACCGCGAGGCACGGAGGGCTCGTCGCGGTCCTCCGTGCCTCGTCGTTTCCTCCGTGCCTCCGTGTGAAGTTCATGGCGGCCGGCCCCCGCCCGGGAGCCGGCCGCCACGCGTTCGTCAGGGACAGATCTGGCCGCAGCTACCGATCTCGGTGCACAGCGTGGTGCAGCGCAGCGTGGCGTCGAGGCCGGCCACGGTGCCCTCGCCCCGCTTCTCGGCGGCCACGGTCGCGAACCCGTCGACCCGCAGCGTCTCGACGTTCAGCTTCAGCTTCTCCATGTGTCCACTCCGGCCTGGCGTGAGTGTCCGGGACGAGGACGTCGCCCCGGCGGAGGCGATTGGAAGGGCATTTGGCGCCCTGCCGTTCTCCGGCACACACGGTAGCTAATTCTGTCGGAAAATGCAAATTGCTTGCACGGGCGAGACGGACGGACGGGAACGGAGAACGGCCGGCTCCCTCGCGGAAGCCGGCCGTTTCGCGTCCGGGCGGGGCGCCGCCTACCGCGGCTCGCCCACCGGGAAGCCGCGCTTGCGCATCAGCGCGTCCACGCTGGGGTCGCGGCCGCGGAAGCGGCGGTACGCCTCGGCGGGGTCGATGGTGTTGCCGACGGAGAAGATGTTCTCGCGCAGCTTCCGCGCGACCTCGGCGTCGTACAGCCCGCCCGGCGCCTCGCGGAAGGCCTCGGCTGCGTCGGCGGAGAGGACGTCGGACCACAGGTAGCTGTAGTACCCCGCCGAGTAGCCGTCGCTCGCGAAGACGTGCCCGAACTGCGGAGTGCGATGGCGCATCACGATCTCGGCGGGCATCCCCAGCTCCGCCAGCGCCTGCCGCTCGAAGGCGTCGGGATCGATCGGGCGGCCCCCGGCCAGGTGCAGCTTCATGTCCACCAGCGCGCTGGCCAGGTATTCGACCGTGCCGAACCCCTGGTTGAAGGTGCCCGCGTTCTTGATGCGGTCCACCAGCGCCTGCGGGATCGGCGCGCCCGTCTGGTAGTGCGTGGCGAAGCGCTGCAGCACCTGCGGCGTCGCCAGCCACGCCTCCAGCAGTTGCGACGGGAACTCCACGTAGTCGCGCGGCACGCTGGTGCCCGACAGCGACGGGTAGGTCACGTTCGACGAAAGGCCGTGCAGCGCGTGGCCGAACTCGTGGAAGAGCGTGGTGGCGTCGTCCCACGAGATCAGCACCGGCTCGCCCGGCGCGCCCTTCACGAAGTTGGCGTTGTTGCTGACGATGGTCGTCACCTCGCCGGACACGCGCTCCTGGTTGCGGTAGGCGTTCATCCACGCGCCCGAGCGCTTGCCGGGGCGGGCGTACGGGTCGAAGTACCACACGCCCACGTGCCGGCCGGTGGCGCGGTCGGTCACCTCCCACACCCGCACGTCGGGGTGGTAGACGGCCACGTCGGCGAGCGGCTTGAACTCGAAGCCGAAGAGCTCGCCCGCCACCCAGAACATCCCCTCGCGCAGCCGCTCGAGCTGCAGGTACGGCTTCACCTCGTTCTGGTCCAGGTCGTAGCGCGCCTTGCGCACCTGCTCCTGGTAGAAGCGGTAGTCCCACGGCTGCACGTCGACCGGCGCGCCCTGGCGCGCGGCCAGCGCCTCCATGTCGGCCACCTCCTGCCGCACCCGCGCCACCGCCGGCGGCCACACCGCCTCCATGAGCTGCATGGCGCGCTCGGGCGTGCCGGCCATGGCGTTCTCCAGCCGCCAGTGGGCGTGCGTGGCGTACCCCAGCAGCGAGGCGCGCTCGGCGCGCAGTTTCAGGATCTCGGCGACGACCGCGTTGTTGTCGGTTTCGCCGCCCAGGTCGCCGCGGGAGACGAACATCTTCCAGGCGCGCTCGCGCAGGTCGCGGCGGGTGGAGTAGGTGAGGAACGGGTCGACCGAGGAGCGCGTGTTGGTGATCACCCACGCCCCCGGCTGCCCGCGCTGCGCCGCCGCGGCGGCGGCCGCGTCGCGCAGCGACCGCGGGAGCCCGGCGAGCTCCGTGGTGTCGTGCAGCACCAGCGTCAGGGTGGTCTCGTCCGAGAGCACGTTCTGGCTGAACTTCGTGTACAGCCCCGCCAGCCGCTGGTTGATGGCCGAGAGGCGCTCCTTGGCGGGCGCGTCGAGCCGGGCGCCGGCGCGCACGAAGTTGGTGTAGTAGAACCACGCCAGCCGCCGCTGCTCGGGCGTCAGCCGCGTGGTGTCGGGCGACTGGTAGACGGCGGCGATGCGGCGGAAGAGCGCGTCGTTCTGGGTGATCTGGTCGGAGAAGGCGGCCAGCCGCGGGGCCATCTCGCGCTCGACGGCCTGGAACTCGGGGCCGTTCATGTTCGAGCTCCAGATGCCGTAGACGGCGCCCACCCGGTCCAGCGCCTTCCCGGCGCGCTCCAGCGCCACCAGCGTGTTGTCGAAGGTGGCCGGCCGGGGGTCGGCGGCGATGCGCTGGACCTCGGCCAGGTTCTCGGCCATGGCGGCCTCGAGCGCGGGCTTGAAGTCCTCCACCCGCACCTGGCCGAACGGCGGCAGGCCGCCGTAGGGGCCGGTCCACGGGGCCAGCAGCGGGTTGCCGGCGGGCGACGGCGCGGCGGGCGCGGTCGCCACCGGGCG
>JADMIO010888908.1_pt1 | contig 32477 bp, 21 predicted proteins | sample 8958161 | NCBI WGS metagenome assembly JADMIO01 (sample SAMN16585339, study PRJNA669376) | soil metagenome | isolation source: Crop rotation soil | place: USA: Cullars Rotation, Alabama | collected 2011
GAAGCTCAACCGCGAAGTCGTCATCTGGGACCTGAAGACCGGCATCATCGGGGCCGAGCGTTTCGACATCGCCGACCCGCAACAGCCCTATGTCATCACCCAACAGAACGGCGCCTATTTCTCGCGCCCCGATTTCCTCAACAGCGCGCATCCGATCGACAGCGCGAGCGACGCCGAGGCCTATCTCTCGCGCCTCGCGCAGTTCGCGACCGAGCTCGACAACGACACCGCCGAGCTGCGCCGCCAGGCGGCGCGCGGGTTCGACGCGCCGGGCTGGTCGCTCGACCTCGCGCTTAAGCAAATGGGCGAGCTGCGGTCGCCCGCTCCCGAACAAAGCACCATGGCGGATTCGGTCGCGGCGCGAACCGCGGCGAAATCGATCGCCGGCGATTGGCGCGGTCGTGCCGCAAAGATCATCGCTGCCGAAGTCTATCCTGCGCTCGATCGGCAGATCGCCGCGGTCCAGTCGCTGCGCCCAACGACGCCGGCCGGCGACGGGCTATGGCGAGTACCCAACGGCGATGCGATCTACGCCGCGGCGCTGATCGAAGCGACGACCACCAATTACACGCCCGATGAAGTCCATCAGATCGGCCTGCAACAGGTCGCGGAGATCACGGCCAAGCTCGACAGGATCCTGCGTTCGGCGGGCTATACATCCGGCACCGTCGGCGAACGCCTGACCGCGCTCAACAAGGCGCCCGACCAGCTCTATCCAAATACCGACGCCGGCCGCCAGCAGCTGATTGCGGACCTCAACGCGGGTGTGAAGGCGATGACCGCCAAGCTCCCGCAGGCGTTCGCAACTCTGCCCAAGCAGCCGCTCGAGATCCGGCGGGTCCCGCCCGAAATCCAGGACGGCGCGTCCAACGGCTATTACCGGCAGGCGTCGCTCGATGGCTCGCGGCCGGCGATCTATTTTATCAATCTGAAGAGCACCGAGGACTGGCCGAAATATACGCTCCCGTCGCTCACCTATCACGAGGGCGTGCCCGGCCATCACCTCCAGCTCAGCATCGCGCAGCTGTCGACCGAGCTGCCGATGCTCCGCCGAATCGCTTTCTACTCGGCCTATGGCGAGGGCTGGGCGCTTTATTCCGAGCAGCTCGCGGACGAGCTCGGCGGCTACAAGGGCATCGAAAGCGCCGGCTATCTCCAAAGCTTCCTGTTCCGCGCCGAGCGGCTGATCGTCGATACCGGCATGAACCACAAGCGCTGGAGCCGCGAGCAGGCGATCGACCACATGATGAAGACGACCGGCTTCGCCCAAGGGCGCGTCCAGCGTGAGATCGAGCGCTATTGCGCCTCGCCGGGCCAGGCGTGCAGCTATAAGATCGGCCACCTCGCCTGGCTCCGCGCCCGGGAAGAAGCGCAAAAGGCACTTGGGCCGAAATTCGACCTCCGCCAGTTCCACGAGGTGCTGCGCGACGGCGCGATGCCGCTGTCGATCCTCGAGCGGCGCATCCGCGAGCGGACCGCGGCGTTGATGGGCGGTTCGCCGGCGATCGCACCACATCCGGGTGAGCGCGGATAATCCACAGGGTATCGCGCGGAAAAATCACCGCTTTTTCGCGCGGAATTACCTTTGGATAACTATTAAACTTTTGTTAACCTAAATAATTCCGCTGCCCTTCGGTGGCCGCAAGAGACGCGAGTCGAAACGCGCGCCCGGCTGCCATCCAGTCGAGGGAGATGGGCAATGGCGCTGACGGATATCGGCTCAGGCGTACTTTACGAGGGATCGACGACTGGCTCGGGCACGGGCAATTACAACTCGTTCGTCCGGATCAATGCCACCAACACCGAGACGGGTTTCAACACTGACGTCAACAACCAGGACGACAACAAGAACGGTCCCTGGACCCATAGTCTTCAGGTCAGCTCGCTCGATACCGTGACGATCGGCACGACGGATTATTACGTGATCCGGCTCGATTTGAACGAGATCCAGTCGGGCGATTCTCCCAACATCACCCTCGAGGATCTCCAACTCTTCCGCTCAGCGGCCCCGGCCGTCGACGACAGCTTTGCAGGTATGACGCAGGTCTTCGACCTCGGCTCCGCGCTCAGCCTCGTCGACACAAACCACGGCAGCGGCACGGACGATTATGTCTTTTACATCCCGACGTCGCTTTTCCCCGACCCCAACCAGTATTTCACGCTTTATGCTGAGTTCAGCGGGTCCGATGACGGGTTCGAGGAATTCCGGGCTCTGACGAGCGCGACCGGGGATGGCCTGCCCACGATCCATCTCGAGAAGACGGCCGACCCGACGCACTTCGATGAGGGCACGCACGACGTCACCTACACCTACGTCGTCACCAACACGAGCGCGGTCACAGACCCACTGACCCTAAGCTCTTTCACGGACGATAACGGAACGCCCGGAGACCCGAGCGACGACGTCAACCTTCTCGCCGGCGTCGACGCCACTCACCCGCTGGGAATCTATTATGTCAGCGGGGACACCAATGGCGACCAGAAGCTGCAAACGACCGAAACCTGGACGTTCCAGTACACGGCGCAGGATGTCCCGCTGAATGCCGGCGACACGCGCGTCAATGTCGCGACAGTCACCGGCGTGGACGACGAAGGCAACAACACTTCGGACGACGACGACGCAACCGTCACTGGCGACGACGTCAAGCCGGCGATCACGCTGGTCAAGGACGCGGACCCGACGTCGATTAACGAGGGTACGCCGACCGACATTTTGTACACCTATACGCTAACCAGCCAGAGTCCTGCGTCGGATCCGCTGACGATCAACTCCCTGATCGATGACAATGGCACTCCGGGCGTCCTCAATTCCGGCGACGACTTCGATCTGATCGCGGGCGTCGATGCGTTACATCCGCTCGGCATTTATTACGTGAGCGGCGACGCCAACGATAACCAGCTGCTCGACAGCACCGAGACCTGGGTATTCCAATACACCAAGGAAGACGTGGACCGGAACGCCAAGGACGGCGATCTGGTCAACACGGCTGTCGTGACTGCGCACGACGATGAAAATAACGAGGCGACATCGACTGACGACGCGACCGTCACCGTCAACGACGTCGATCCGACAATCAACATCGATAAGGTCGCTTCGGTTACCCAGATCCAGGCCGGTCTGCCGACCGATGTGACCTTCACTTATTCGATCACGAACACGAGCCCGGCGGGAACCGACGACCCGATCACGGTGACGCATCTCGTCGATGACGCCGGGACCCCCGGCGACACCAGCGACGACTTCATTCTGTTCGATGGCGACAGCACGCTGGGCCTGGGCTCCAACTACGTTAGCGGCGACGACGGCGATGGTCTCCTCGAGAAGGGCGAAACCTGGGTTTTCCAGTATACGGTCAACGACATGGTCCTCGATGCCGGCGAGACCCGCACCAACATCGCCACTGTGACCGGGCATGACGATGAGGATAATTCGGTCAGTGATACCGACGACGCCGCCATTACCGCTTTCAATCTGGGCCGCACGCCAGGGTTCTGGTCCAACAACGGCTCGAAGCTTTGGGATGGCAATACAAACACATTCCCGAAGGCCGGTGGTCTGGGAATCGTAGCCGCCGGTCATGACCTGCTTTCCGATAATCTCGTCCATGACACCAACGGAGACGGGACGGTCGATAATGTCGCCGGAAGCGCCGGCTATCTGATGATCGGCGACTGGGACGGCGATGGTGTTGCCGACCCGGATGAGAACGTGTTGGTCATTAGTCGCCCCGATGCCTTGTCGCTGCTCAATTCGTCCCTCAAGCAGCAGCAGGACGGCCGCTTCCAGCTCGCTCGCGACGTCGTTGCGTCATGGCTCAACTACCTCGGCGGTTCCTACGTCGGGGTCAGCGACAATCCCAACAGCGCGATGCACTACATCGACGAGGCCACGGCGTGGCTGATCCAAACGACCGCCGATCATAACCATGTGCTGACCGTGTCGGAGCTGACCACTGCGACCAAGGTTCTTCAAAGCTCGTCGGCGTGGGGACAAGGCTTCGATTTCGACGGCGACAGCATCAAGGGCGAGAACCAGACGCCAACCCCGCCATCGCACGACATCGGCCTCGGGACGACGCTCGACATCATGGCCGGCTCGGTGATCCACACGGGCCTCGACCATTACAACAATTTCGGTTTCGTCTGATCGCGACGCGAGGGCGCTCGCGGGCTGACTAGCCCGCGAGCCGCTCCGCCATCTCCGCCACCTCCAGCCAGCGCACTTCGGCTGCTTCGATCTCGGCGCGGTTGCGCGCAATCCGCTCGGTCAGCTCGGCGAAGCGCTTCGGATCGCGCGTGTAAAGGTCGGCGTCGTGAAGAGCCGTCTCGTCCACCGCGACCTCGCCTTCCAGCCGCTCGATCTCGCCCGGCAGCCGGTCGTAATCGCGCTGATCCTTATAAGTGAGCTTCCTGATGCCCTGCGAAGGCAGGGGGCCAGCCTTTTCCTCTTTGAGCGCTGCGCGCGTCTGGGTTCCGGCCTTCGCAGGAGCGCGCACGGCCTCATACCTTTTCCGCACCCAGTCCTCGTACCCGCCGGCCACGACGTCGACGCGCCCCGACCCATCCAGCCCGAGCGTGATCGTCACGGTGCGGTCGAGGAAGTCACGATCGTGGCTGACGATCAGCACCGTGCCCTCATAGTCCGCGATCACTTCCTGCAGCAGGTCGAGCGTCTCGAGGTCGAGGTCGTTGGTTGGCTCGTCGAGCACCAAGAGGTTCGCCTCGCGTGCGAACTCCCGCGCCAAGAGCAGCCGCGACCGCTCGCCGCCCGACAAGGATCCGATCGGTGCGTCAGCCAGCGCCGGATCGAACAGGAATTCCTTGAGATAGCCCTTGATGTGCTTCTTCGAGCCGCGGACGTCGATCCAGTCGCCGCCGTTGGCGAGCACGTCACGGACGCGCCGCTGCGGCTCCATCAGCTTGCGCTGCTGGTCGATGACGATGCCCGAGAGCGTCTTGGCGATCGTGACCGATCCGCTGTCCGGCGCGAGCTCGCCGGTGAGCAGCTTGAGGAGCGTCGTCTTGCCCGCGCCGTTTGGACCGACCATCCCGATCCGGTCGCCGCGCTGGATGCGCAGCGTAAAGTCGCGGATGATCGCGCGCTCGCCGAAGCTTTTCGAGACGATCTCCGCGTCGATCACGGTCTTCGAGCGGACATCATCCTTGGCGAGCGCCAGCTTCGCGGTTCCGCCACTGCCCAGCATCGCCGCCCGCTGCGCGCGCATCTCGTGCAGCTTTGCGAGCCGTCCTTGGTTGCGCCGGCGCCGCGCGGTCACGCCGCGCTGCAGCCAATGCAGTTCGAGCTTCAGCTTCGCATCGAGCTTCTCGGCCGCCCTCGCCTCTTCTTCGTAGACCTGCCCGGTCCACGCCTCGAACCCGCCGAACCCGATCTCGGCGCGGCGAAGCTGACCGCGGTCCAGCCACAGGCAGCTTCGCGTCAGCCGGGTCAGGAACGTCCGGTCGTGGCTGATGACGATGAACGCGCCGGTGAACCGCTTCAGCCAATCCTCCAGCCATTCGATCGCGCCAAGGTCGAGATGGTTGGTCGGCTCGTCGAGCAGCAGGACATCCGGCTTTTGCGCGAGCGCGCGGGTGATTGCCGCACGACGTCGCTCGCCACCGCTGGCGGTCGCGACCGGCCGCGTGAGATCGATCCCAAGCTGATGCGCGATCGCGTCCGCCTCGTGCGGCTCAGGCGCACCATCTCCGCCCAGCACCCAGTCACGCAGCGTTTCGAACCCGGTCATCACCGGGTCCTGCTCGAGCAGCACGACCTGCGTCCCCGGAACGATGGTGCGCTTGCCTTCGTCCGTATCGATCAGCTTGGCGAGGCATTTGAGCAGCGTTGTCTTGCCGGCGCCATTGCGCCCGATCAGCGCCAGCCGGTCGCGCTCACCGATGTACAGGTCGAGCCCGCGAAACAGCCAGCCTTCGCCCTGGATCAGCCCAAGGCCTTCGTAGGAGAGGATCGGCGCCGCCATTCGCGCGCCCTAGCCGCGCTGAGCCGCCAGCCCAAGTCTGGCACGACAGGTCTTGCGCATCGCGGCAAAGGCGCTACAAATGTAGCCTCAAGCTTCCGTGGAGAGATGTTGTGGTCGGACGACTGGCTCTCGCGCTCCTGCTGCTATCGGGCCCGGCGGTTGCCGCACAAGGTCCCGTCGCAAGCTCGCCGATAGCGGCCATCGACCATTACGTCGCGCCCTTCGTCGATACGAATAATTTCTCGGGCGTGGTCCTGGTGGCGCGCGGCGGCAAGCCGGTTTTCGCCAAAGCGTACGGCTCCGCGGATCGCGAAGCCCACATCGCCAACGATCTGCAAACCCGGTTCCATATCGCGTCGATGTCGATGCAATTCACCGCGGCGGCTACCCTGCGCTTGATCGACCAGGGCAAACTTTCGCTCGACACACCCGTCGTCGATATCGTCCCCGACTATCCGAACGGACGGACGATCACCGTTCGCCACTTGCTGACCCAGACTTCGGGCATCGCCGACATCAACGCCCAGGACGACTATGAAAAGGTGCTGGCGCAGCACCAGACACCGCAGTCTCTGGTCGACAAGATGCGCGGCATCGCGCCGCTGCGTGCGCCCGGCACGTACGATCGCGAAGAACATAGCGCGTACAATCTGCTTGCGCTGATCATCGAACGGAAGGCCGAAATGCCTTTCGCGGACGCGGTCAAGCAGCTGGTGTTTGCACCGTTGGGAATGGCCGACAGCGGCATCGACGACGACCGTCCGGACGCGCGTCCGAACAACGCAAAAGGTTACAAGCCGATGGGCTTGTACGACCTCGGCGCGGCGGAGCCGATCCACTGGTCGGCCAAGGCCGGAAACGGCTCGGCCTACACGACTGCCGGCGACGAGCTGAAATTCGTCCAGGCACTGGTCGGCGGCAATTTCCTGAGCCCCAAGCTGCGCGACACGATGTTCGATCTTGGCACGCGCGTCGGATACGGCTGGTTCAAATCAAACAGCACGCGCTTCGGCGAGCCGGTCTACTCGATGAACGGCCGCGCTCCAGGTTTCTCGTCAGCCGTCGCCTACTTCCCGCGGGAAGGTTTGTTCGTTGCCGCGCTTAGCAACGTTTATGCCTCGGTGCCGGCCGACATGACCTATGACATAGCAGCGCAGGCTTTGGGGCGTCCCTACGAATCTCTGACGCTTCAGAAGAGCACGGATCCCGCCGCGCTGACCGGCCTTCCGGCCAGCTTTCAGTTCGCCAAGGATTTTTATCAGCCGAATGCGCTGGTCCGCGTAACCGTCGCCGATCGCGCAGTCAGCCTGCACTGGCCGAGCGGCGAAACGTCAGCGCTCATTCCGCTCGCCAGAGACCGGTTCATCGATCGGAGCTATTGGGTCCCGGTCGAGCTGCAGCGCAATACCAACGGGGCAATCACGGCTCTGAAATACGATCGGTTCACGGGCGAACCGATCAAGGGATAAGCCGCTGTCTTAGCCCTCTGTGGCTTTGGCGCCACTGATGCGTCACCTGAACGCACGCCCGAGCCAGCATTCATAGCCTATTCAATGCGCTGATGTAGAAAGGCGGGCGAAAGAGTCGCGTATATGACCATGCTTCGTACCCTTCTTGCCGCCGCGCTTGCCGCCGGCCTCACCAGCGCGCCCGCGCTGGCCGACCGTCCGCATCCGGACCGCGATCCCGACACCCGTGTCGAGCGTGCGACGCCCGAGCGCGAGCAGCAGAGCGTGCTCGAGGCAACCCGCGAGGGCCGCTCGATGCCGCTGCCGATGCTCGAGCAGCGCGTTCTCCCGCGCATGGGCGGCGCCGACTATCTCGGCCCCGAGTTCAACGGCGGCGTCTATCGCTTCAAGTTCATGCAGAACGGCCGCGTGATCTGGGTCGACGTCGACGCGCAGACCGGCCGTATCATCCGTCGTTCGCGCCCCTAAGCCCTTAAGTTCTCAGCCTTCCTTCGGCGCCGCCTTCTTCGCGGTCCGGTCCGCGATATTCGCGGACGGGTCGAGCCGCGAGATGATGTTAAGCGCATAATCGAGTTGGAAGTCCTCCACGCCGCGGCTCTTGAGGCTCGCGGCGGTGACCATGAACCGCGCAGCTGGCGGATCGGAGTCGATCAGCAGCGCATCCTCGACCGGCGCATCGGCGATCAGATGCCGGCGAAGGTCGGCTTCGCGTACGTCGCTGCGCCGCGCTGCCCTGCCGTCGCCATCGCCGTCGGTCAGCTGCGGAACGACGATATCGGGGTCGATGCCCTCGCCCTGGATCGAGCGGCCGGACGGCAGATAATACAGCTCGGTGGTGAGCCGTAGCGCCCGCTTGGGACCGATATTCCACACCGATTGGACCGAGCCTTTGCCGAAGCTTTGCTCGCCGAGGATCAGCGCGCGGTGATGGTCCTGGAGCGCACCGGCGACGATTTCCGAGGCGGATGCCGTCCCTGCATCGACCAGGACGATCACCGGTTTGCCGTGGGCTAAATCGCCGGGCCGCGCATAGTAGCGCTGGATGTCGTCATTCGTCCGGCCGCGGCGAGAGACGATCTCGCCTCCCTCGAGGAACAGGTCGGTAATGTCGACCGCCTCGTCCAGCACGCCACCGCCGTTGGACCGCAAGTCGAGGATATAGCCGGCCGGGCCGCCGTGAGTGGCGGCGTTGATCGCCTCGATCGCCGAGCGCGTTTCGTCGCCGGCCTTGCCGTTGAAGATGTTGAGGTTGATGACTCCGACGTTCTTGCGGATCTCCCATTTGACCGGCTTCACCTCGATCGTGCTGCGAGTGACCGTAAGCTCGATTGGCTTGGCGGCGCCGGCGCGGCGGATTTGCAGCGCGACCTTCGAACCGGGATCCCCGCGGAGCTTCCCCGACGCCTCGTCGAGCGACATGTCGTAGATCAGCTCGCCGTTGATCCGCGTGATGAAGTCCTTGGGCTTGATCCCGGCTTTCGCCGCCGGTGCGCCCTCGGTCGTCGAGACCACGCGCAGGAACCCCCCGTCGATCGTCGTCACCACGCCAAGCCCCGCGTAGTCCCCGTCACTGAGCGTCTGGAGCTCGTCGAAATCGCTGCCCTCGGCGTAGCTCGAATGCGGGTCGAGCGCGGACAGCATCCCGTCGATCGCGCCCTTGATCAGCGTGTGGTCGTCGACGTCCTTAACGTACTTCGCCTTCACGCGCTCGTAGACGTCCATGAACTTCTCGAGCTCTTCGATCTCGGTCTGGCTGGCCACCTGGGCTTGCGTCGAGGGAGCGGAGGCAAAGGCCGGTTGGGCTGCACCTAAGGCTGCCGAAAGCAGCAGCGCGCGGAAGGGACCTGTTTTCGGCATGCGGAGCTCCATCAGTCGATAACCCGCGAGAATGACCGCGTTTCGGGCAAGGGCAAGCGCGTTTCGACCGGCGACGGATTGACATTTGCCTTGGCGTTCCCAGTTGTTCCGCTCGTTGCGGCCAAGCAACCGTTCAGCTTCGCGCGTGTTTGAACGGCGAACTGTGTTCACCTAGGGGATGCGGATGCGCGTTCTGATCGTCGAAGACGAACCCAATCTCGGGCGCCAGCTGCGCTCGACCCTCGAAGGCGCCGGTTACGCCGTCGATCTCGCCACCGATGGCGAGGACGGCCACTATTTGGGCTCGACCGAGAGCTATGATGCGGTGATCCTGGACCTGGGCCTGCCCGAGATCGATGGTCTCACCGTCCTCGACCGCTGGCGCAAGGAAGGCCGGAAGATGCCGGTCCTCGTGCTCACCGCCCGCGACAGCTGGTCGGACAAGGTCGCCGGGCTCGACGCCGGCGCCGACGACTATCTCGCCAAACCCTTCCAGACCGAGGAGCTGATCGCTCGCCTCCGCGCGCTGATCCGCCGCTCCTCCGGCAACGCTTCTTCCGAGCTGATCTCGGGCGACATTCGCCTCGACACACGCTCCGGCAAAGTCACCAAAAGCGGCGAGCCGGTGAAGCTCACCGCGCAGGAGTACAAGCTCCTGTCCTATCTCATGCACCACAAGGGCAAGGTCGTCAGCCGCACCGAGCTCATCGAGCACATCTACGACCAGGACTTCGACCGCGATTCGAACACGATCGAGGTGTTCGTCACGCGCATCCGCAAGAAGCTCGGCGCCGACGTCATCACGACCATCCGCGGGCTGGGCTACAGCCTCGAAGAGCCTGCGGACCAGCGCGCGTGAACAAGCACGCCCCCGCGGCTCCCGCCGCGGCGGCGGACGCGGCTGTCGCGGTGCCGGCGCCCCGCCGCAACCGCCGGCGAACGGGCTCACTGACCCGGCGCATCATCGGCGTCGCCGCGCTGTGGATCGCGGCACTGTTGCTGATTGGCGGCTTCGCGCTCGACCGAGTGCTCACCCGCTCGATCGTTGACAGCTTCGACAATCAGCTTGTTTTCGTCCTCAATTCGATGATCGCTTCCGCAGAGATCGACCCGATCGGCGAGGTCCGCTTCAACAGACCGCCAGCAGATCAGCGCTTCGTGGAGCCCTATTCGGGTCTCTATTTCCAGATCAGCGGTGCCGGCGTGGATACCTATGCCTCGCGCTCGCTGTGGGATCGACGCCTCCTCGTCTCCAACACCCACGATGACGTGAAGCCGCACCTCTACGACAGCAACGAATTCTCGAGTCCGGGCCACGCGGAGCCGCTCCGCATTGCCGAGCGCGACGCGATCCTGCCCGGCTCCAAGGTCCGCTGGCGCTTCCAGGTCGGGCAGTCTCGCGAGACGGTCGACGACCAGATCCGGCGGCTGCGTTCGACTTTGTTCTGGAGCTTCTTCGCGCTCGGCATCGGCTTGCTGGTCCTGGCCGCGCTTCAGACCTTCTACGGACTGTGGCCACTGCGCCGGGTGCGCCGCGAGGTCGCATCGATCCGCTCAGGCGAGGAAACGCGCATTAGCCAGGAATTTCCGACCGAGATCCGGCCGCTGACCGAGGAGATCAATCAGCTGCTCGCGCACAGCGAGGAGCAGGCCGAGGAAGCCCGTCGGCACGCCGGCAACCTGGCGCACGCGCTGAAGACCCCGCTCACGGTTATCACCAATGCCGCGACCGCGGACTCGCCCGACCTCGACGATACGGTGATCCGCGAGTCTGCGGTGATGCGGCGCCAGATCGATCACCACCTCGCCCGCGCCCGCGCCATCGGCCGCCGTGCTTCGGCGCATGCCCGCGCTCGCGTCTGGGAAAGCCTCGAGGCGGTGCAGCGCGCGGTCGACCGGCTCTATGAGAATGTCACGGTGGATATCTCCGGTGACCAGCAGGCCGAGGTCCGCGTCGAACGCCAGGACCTCGACGAAATGCTCGGCAACCTCGTGGAGAATGCGGCCAAGTACGGCGGCGGCCGGGTCTTCGTGACCGTCGAACGCAAGGGTTCGATGGTCGACATCCTGATCGAGGACGACGGACCCGGAATCCCCGAAGAGGGTCGCGGCTCGCTCTTCACCCGCGGCGCGCGGCTCGACACGACAGGCAAGCCCGGCACGGGCCTGGGGCTCGCGATCGTTCGCGACGTCGCCGAGATCTACGGTGGAAAGGTGACCCTCGAGGAGAGCGAAGACCTTGGCGGCCTGCTCGCGCGCCTGACCCTGCCCTCAGGGTGAATCGATGGCCCGTTCGTCGAAACAATTTTGACGAATCGTCCTCCTTGAGGCACTGAACGTCCTCTTCCGGAGGGGTCGTTTATCATGAAATTCAAACTGTTAGCTCTCGCCACCGCGAGTCTGGTCGCCCTTGGCGCAAGCGTCAACGCGCAGACTGCCGCAAAGCCCGCCTATGGGACATGGGGCTACGACGCGACCGCGATGGACTCCTCGGTGAAGCCGGGCGATGATTTCTGGGCTTACGTCAACGGCAGCTGGGACAAGCGCTCCGAAATCGCCTCGGACAAGACGTACGTCGGCATCGACTCGATCCTCAACGACCAGATCGACAAGGACGTCCGCGACATTGTCGAGGACTTGGCCAAGAACCCGACGCAATCGGGCAAGGTCGGCCAGCAGGTCGGCGATTTCTACGCGAGCTGGATGGACCAGGATACGATCGAGAAGCTCGGGACCGAACCGCTAAAGCCCTATCTCGCGAAGATCGCCGCTGTGAAGACGCGCGGTCAGCTGATCGACCTTTTCTCGACGCCCGGCTACCCCTCCCCGGTTAACGTCGTCATTTTTGCCGACCTCAAAGACCCGACGAAATATTCCGTCTATGCGGGCCAGGGCGGGCTCGGACTGCCCAATCGCGACTATTATCTGCTGCAAGGCGACAAGTACGACGCCTACCGCAAGGCCTATCGCGCTTATCTGACCCACATCCAGGAACTTGCGGGCATCCCGGACGCCGCCGCCAAGGCGGACCGCATCATCGCGCTCGAGACAAGCATCGCCAAGCTTCACTGGACGCCAGAAAAGAGTCGCGAGACCAAGCTCAACTACAATCCGATGACGCGCGTGCAGCTCGCGAAGTTCGCGCCGCAACTCGAATGGAACCGCGCTCTCGACGATCGCGGACTGAACAAGATCAACACGGTGGTCGTCCGCCAGACGACCGCGATCCAGGGCGAGTCAAAGCTGCTCCAGAGCGTTCCGCTGAGCACCTGGAAGGAGTGGCTGGCGGCGCGGTTCATCAGCGGTCATGCCAACGTGCTTCCCAAAGCCTTCGATGACGCGCAGTTCGACTTCTATTCGAAGACCCTAAACGACGTTCAGACGCAGCGCGACCGCTGGAAGCGCGGCGTGGACCTGGTCGACGACGCGCTCGGCGAGGCGCTCGGGCAGATCTACGTCGAACGCCACTATCCGGCCGAAAGCGAACAGCAGGTCGGCGAGCTTATCTCGAATATCCGCGGGGCGTTGCAGGAGAAGATCGAGAACAACAGCTGGATGGACCCTGCAACCAAGAAGGAAGCCGTGGCCAAGCTGGAGGCTTTCGACCCGCGCACCGGCCACCCGGTCAAGTACATCGATTACTCATCGATGGAGGTGAAGCGCGGCGACCTGTTCGGCAACGACATGCGTGCCGCGAAATTCGGCTGGGACCTCTTGCTCTCGCGCCTGCCCAAACCGGTCGACCGCCAGCTTTGGGGCATGCTGCCGCAGGAGAATAACGCTTACTACGACCCGACCCAGAACCAGATCACCTTCCCCGCCGCGATCCTGCAGCCGCCCTATTTCGATCCGAAGGCCGACCCGGCGTCGAACTACGGCAGCATCGGCGCCACGATCGGCCATGAGATCGGTCATGGCTTCGACGACCAAGGACGGCAGTTCGACGGCAAGGGCCGGCTGCGCGATTGGTGGACCCCGGCCAGCGCTAAGCTCTACACCGACCGCGCGCAGCGGCTGGTCCAGCAGTTCAACGGCTACGAGCCGATCCCCGGCGTCCACATCAAGGGCCAACTGACGCTTGGCGAGAACCTCGGAGATCTCGGCGGCCTCGAGGTGGCCTACGCCGCCTACCGGCGCTACGTCGCCCAGCACGGGGAGCCGCCGGTGATCGACGGGCTAACCGGCGACCAGCGCTTCTTCATCGCCTACGGCTACAGTTGGGAGATCAAGCAGCGCGAGGGCGCGCTACGGTCGCAGCTGCTGACCAATCCGCACTCGCCGGGCAAGTATCGGGTCAACGGCATCGTCCGCAATTTCGACCCTTGGTATGCGGCCTTCAACGTCAAGCCGGGCGACAAGCTCTATCTGCCGCCCGAGCAGCGCGTCCACATCTGGCAGTGAGCCTAGGAAAGGCGGCGCTCTCCGGCTAGGGGAGCGCCGTGACTGCGACCATCCATCCGCTGAACGCCGCGCGCCAGCCATCGCTCGACGCGCTGATGGCGCTGGTCGGCGCCGACATGAACGGCGTCAATGCGGTGATCCTCGAGCGGATGCAGAGCAAGGTCGCGCTGATCCCCGAGCTCGCAGGCCATCTCATCGCCGGCGGCGGCAAGCGCATGCGGCCAATGCTCACCCTCGCCTGCGCTGCGCTGCTTGGATACCCCGGTACGCGTCACCACAAGCTCGCCGCGGCGGTCGAGTTCATCCATACCGCGACGTTGCTCCACGACGACGTGGTCGATGGTTCTGGCATGCGTCGGGGCAAGCGCACCGCCAACCTCATCTGGGGCAATCCGGCGAGCGTGCTGGTCGGCGATTTCCTGTTCAGCCGGGCGTTCGAGCTGATGGTCGAAGATGGCAGCCTCAAGGTGCTGCGTATCCTCAGCCACGCTTCGGCGGTGATCGCCGAGGGCGAGGTCGACCAGTTGACCGCGCAGCGCCGGATCGAGACCGACGAGGAGCAGTATCTGACGATCATCGGCGCGAAGACCGCGGCGCTGTTTGCCGCCGCCTGCCGCGTCGCCCCGGTCGTCGCCGAAGCCGACGAGGACGTCGAGCTGGCGCTCGAAAGCTATGGCAAGAATCTCGGCGTCGCTTTCCAGCTGACCGACGACGTCATCGACTATGCCTCGGACGCCGCGACCATGGGCAAGGGCGTTGGCGACGACTTCCGCGACGGCAAGATGACGCTTCCGGTCATTCTGGCCTATGCCCGTGGCAGTTCCGAAGACCGCGCCTTCTGGCGCTCGGCGATCGGCGGCGAACGCCAGTCCGACGAGGATCTCGCCCAGGCCATCAGTCTCCTGCGTTCGAGCGGGGCGCTGGACGACACGATCGAACATGCGCGACAGTACGGCCGGCGCGCAATCGACGCGCTCGCGAAATTCCCATCGAGCAAGGCCCGCGCCGCGCTGGTTGAAGCCGCCGAGTTCGCCGTCGCCCGGGCTTACTGAGCGGGCCGCTTCACCGCCCAGAAGAGAATCGTCTCGATGATCCCGAATATCACCAGCAGGGCAATGCCAGCGCTGCTCCCGTAGGCGTCCGAGCCGAAGCGGTAAGCGACGTAGAGCAATACGATCATGCTCTGCATCAATCCGGGTGCGCCGACGCCGCGCATCAATGGGCTCTTGTGGTAGCCGATCCAGAATGCCCAGCGCGCGAGCACCCAGACGATCGTGACGATAACCAGGATCTTCGCGCTCGCGTACATCGACAGTGCCAGCAATCCGGATGCGAACACGACATATTGCTCGAGCGTATTTGAGAGGTAGCGGAAGTTCACCCGCATCCGCCGCGTTTCAACGCCCGCAAGCGGATCGATCGCGGCGGTGAACAGTCGCTCATGAGCGACGGCCTCAACCCCGGCGACCAGCGCCAGGAGCGCGGCGACCGCGCAGCATTGCAGCGCTACCCGAAGCGAATTCGCGCCGACCGGGCCGGGAGGAACTTCCACAGCAGCCACCACAGCAGCAGCGTCGCTGGCGCGCTAATGGCAATTCCGGAGATCGTCGTTCGCCGCTGCTGCGGACTGACCGGCTCGACCATACTTCATCCTCGCAAGTCGATCCGTCGGACGCAACCCGGGCTTGATTTGAGGCAGGCACTGCGCCACTCCGCGGCCGATGACGATCGCCCGCATTTCGGAGCTCGAGCGCAAGACAACCCAGTCGGGCAAAGCCAATTCCGGCCGCTGGCTGCTCGAGTTCGAGCGGCAGGAGGCCCAGCGGGCCGATCCCCTGACCGGCTGGAATGGCTCGGGCGACACGCGCACCCAGGTCCGCATGACCTTCCCGACCCGGGACGCGGCCATCGCTTATTGCAACCGGCACAGCCTCGCCTACCACCTCGTCCCCGCGCCGCCCGTTCGGCTCAAGATCCAGGCCTACGCCGACAATTTCCGTTGAGGTTCATCCATAGTGGAGGCAGATTGCTCCCGCCGAGCTAGGGGGAAGACTGCGTTTCGCCGATGTAAGGCTGGTCATCGGCACCAGGCCTGAAGCAATCAAACTGGCGCCGGTCGCGCACGCGCTCCGCGATTGCGGCTTGCCGCCAACCCTTGTGCTAACCGGCCAGCACTTCACACTCGATCCTGCCGAATTCGGGCTCGAGCTCTATCCGGCGGTCCGCCTGGGTTGTGCCGGAGAGGAGGATCCGAACCGCCACGTGCAGACTGTGATCGCCGCCATGCTTCCACTGCTGAGCCCGGCGCCCGACCTGGTCGTGGTGCAGGGCGATACGTCGAGCGCCCTCGGAGCCGCCCTCGCAGCCTCCCTCGCCGGAGTTGCTGTCGCGCACGTCGAGGCCGGCCTGAGGACACACGATCCGCGCCTTCCCTGGCCCGAGGAGGAATATCGCACCTCCATCGACGCTCGGGCCGAGCTGCTATTCGCCCCAACCGACACGGCCGTCGCGAATCTCCGCGCCGAGGGAGTCGAAGGCGAAGTCCACATGACGGGGAACACCGGCATCGACGCGCTCAAAGCCACTCAGGCGCGACTAACCGCCCAGCCGCTGGTCACGGAAGGACCCCCGCGAATACTCGTGACGTGCCACAGGCGCGAGAGTTGGGGCGAGGGCCTCAAGTCGATCGCCGCCGCCCTAATCGAAATTGCCCGGGATGGCGCGGCAAGGATCGAGCTGGTTCTGCATCCCAACGCGCATGTTGCGGCGATGATGCGCCAGGCGCTCGATTCAACTCGGGGGATTTCGCTGATTGCGCCATTGACGCAGATCGAGCTGGTCCAGCGGATGCGCGAGGTCGACCTGATGCTGAGCGACTCCGGCGGGATTCAGGAGGAAGCAACGGCGCTCGGAACTCCCCTCCTGGTGTTGCGCGAGAAGACCGAGCGGCCCGAGGCCATCGCTAGCGGCAATGCACGGCTCGTCGGCACATCGTCCGATCGCATTGTCGCCGAGGTCCGGCGACTGCTCGGGAATCCATACGAACGCCTGGCGATGGCGCGGCCTGCCTTTCCCTTCGGCGATGGACACGCGGGGCCGCGCATCGCTGACCTGATTCATCGCTTTCTGATGGTTAACAGCGAACGGCTAATGTCCCGCAACGACGCAAAAAGTGCCGGTTAACGGAACTCCTGGCGCGTCCGGGATTTCATTCGCCAACCGCAATTGCGGGCGTCGCGTCGGGACGCGACGTGGGATTGGGGGGACAGCCTGCTGCTAGACGGATGCAAATTCAGGCCTGCGCAAGGCGATTCTCCTGATAGAATAAGCTGTTGCAGCCGGGGGGCTGCATTGGCGCAACCACGGGCGGGGGGAGAGTAGCCAGCGGAGTAACCTCGTGAACATCCAGACCCCGCGCGACTTCATCGATCGCCGTCAGCTCGTCAGCGCCCTGCGCGCGCTCCGGCGGGGCGAGTTCAGCGTGCGCCTGCCCGAGGACGCCGACGGCGTCGACGGCGAGATCGCCGCACTCTTCAACGAAGTCGTCTCGTTGAATGAGGAGATGACCCACGAGTTCGCGCGACTTTCCAAGGTCGTCGGCAAGGAAGGCAAGATCACCCAGCGCGGCCGGGTGAAGAACGCCCGCGGCGGGTGGGAGACGGCGGTCCGCTCGGTGAACGAGCTGATCGAGGACATGGTCCAGCCGACCACCGAGGTCGCGCGCGTCATTGGCTCCGTCGCCAAGGGCGACCTGTCGCAGAGCATGTCGGTCGAGATCGATGGCCGCCCGCTGCGCGGCGAGTTCCTGCGCATCGGCAAGGTCGTGAACACGATGGTCGAGCAGCTCGGCTCTTTCGCGTCGGAAGTGACCCGCGTGGCGCGCGAGGTCGGCACCGAGGGCAAGCTCGGCGGCCAGGCCAAGGTCAAGGGCGTCGCCGGCACCTGGAAGGACCTGACCGACAACGTCAACGCCATGGCCACCAACCTGACCGGCCAGGTCCGCAACATCGCCGAAGTGACGACCGCGGTCGCCCGCGGCGACCTCAGCAAGAAGATCACCGTCGAGGTGAAAGGCGAAATCCTCGAACTCAAGAACACTATCAACACGATGGTGGATCAGCTGAATGGCTTCGCGTCCGAGGTGACGCGCGTCGCGCGCGAGGTCGGCACGGAAGGCAAGCTCGGCGGCCAGGCGCGCGTCGAAGGCGTCGCCGGCACGTGGAAGGACCTGACCGACAACGTCAATCTGATGGCCGACAACCTGACCGGCCAGGTGCGCAACATCGCCGAGGTGACGACCGCCGTCGCCAAGGGCGACCTCTCCAAGAAGATCACCGTCGATGTGAAGGGCGAGATTCTCGAGCTCAAGAACACCATCAATACGATGGTCGACCAGCTCAACGGCTTCGCGTCCGAAGTGACGCGCGTGGCGCGCGAAGTCGGCACCGAAGGCAAGCTCGGCGGCCAGGCGCAGGTGCCCGGCGTCGCCGGAACCTGGGCCGACTTGACCGACAATGTGAACCAGCTCGCGAACAATCTGACCGGCCAGGTGCGCAACATCGCCGAAGTCACGACGGCGATCGCGCGCGGCGACCTTTCGAAGAAGATCACGGTCGACGTCAAAGGCGAAATCCTCGAGCTTAAGGACACGATCAACACCTTGGTCGACCAGCTCAATTCCTTCGCATCGGAAGTCACCCGCGTGGCGCGCGAGGTCGGCTCGGAAGGCAAGCTCGGCGGCCAGGCGCAGGTCGAGGGCGTCGGCGGAACCTGGAAGGACCTGACCGACAACGTGAACCTGATGGCGGCGAACCTTACGGGCCAGGTGCGCAACATCGCCGAGGTCACCACCGCCGTCGCCAAGGGCGACCTCTCCAAGAAGATCACCGTCGACGTGAAGGGCGAAATCCTCGCTCTCAAGAACACCATCAACACCATGGTGGACCAGCTGAACGGCTTCGCCAGCGAGGTGACCCGCGTCGCCCGCGAGGTCGGCACCGAAGGCAAATTGGGCGGCCAGGCGCGCGTTGAAGGCGTCGCCGGCACCTGGGCGGACTTGACCGACAATGTGAACCTGATGGCGGGCAATTTGACCGGCCAGGTGCGCAACATCGCCGAGGTGACGACGGCGGTGGCTCGCGGCGACCTTTCCAAGAAGATCACCGTCGACGTCAAAGGCGAGATTCTGGAGCTCAAGAGCACGATCAACACGATGGTCGACCAGCTCAACGCGTTCGCGTCCGAGGTGACCCGCGTGGCGCGCGAGGTCGGAACCGAGGGCAAGCTCGGCGGACAGGCGCAGGTGCCGGGCGTCGGCGGGACGTGGAAGGATTTGACCGACAACGTCAACGCCATGGCCGCGAACCTCACCGGCCAGGTGCGCAACATCGCCGAGGTGACCACCGCGGTCGCGCTCGGCGACCTGTCGAAGAAGATCACCGTCGACGTCAAAGGCGAAATTCTCGAGCTCAAAAACACCATCAATACGATGGTCGACCAGCTCAACGGCTTCGCCTCGGAGGTGACCCGCGTCGCCCGCGAGGTCGGAACCGAGGGCAAGCTCGGCGGCCAGGCGCAGGTGCGCGGCGTCGCCGGCACGTGGAAGGATTTGACCGACAACGTCAATCAGCTCGCCAACAATCTGACCGGCCAGGTGCGCAATATCGCCGACGTCACGACCGCGATCGCCAAGGGCGACTTGTCGAAGAAGATCACCGTCGACGTGAAGGGCGAAATCCTGGCGCTCAAGAATACGATCAACGTGATGGTCGACCAGCTCAACGCCTTCGCGTCCGAGGTGACCCGTGTCGCCCGCGAGGTCGGAACCGAGGGCAAGCTCGGCGGACAGGCGCAGGTGCCCGGCGTCGGCGGCACGTGGAAGGACCTGACCGACAACGTCAACCTGATGGCAACCAACCTAACCAACCAGGTGCGCGGCATCGCCGAGGTCGTGACCGCGGTCGCGCAGGGCAATCTGAAGCGGAAGCTCAGCGTGGGCGCCAAAGGCGAGATCGCCGCGCTCGCCGACACCATCAATTTCATGATCGAGACGCTGTCGACCTTCGGCGACCAGGTCACGAACATGGCGCGCGAGGTGGGCATCGAAGGCAAGCTCGGCGGCCAGGCGCGCGTGCCCGGCGCCGCGGGCCTGTGGCGCGACCTTACCGATAACGTGAACCAGTTGGCCGCAAATCTCACCAACCAGGTTCGTTCGATTGCCGAGGTGGCGACCGCAGTGACCAAGGGCGACCTCACCCGCTCGATCGCCGTCGAGGCGTCGGGCGAGATGGCCGCGCTCAAGGACACGATCAACGAGATGATCTCGAACCTAAAGGAGCAAACGCTCAAGAACGCCGAGCAGGACTGGCTCAAGACCAACCTCGCCCGCTTCAGCCGCATGCTCCAGGGCGAGCGCGACCTCGCGACGGTCTCGAACCTGATCATGTCCGAGCTCGCGCCGCTGGTGAACGCCCAGTACGGCGTGTTCTACGTCACCAAGCGCGAGGAAGAGGAGACCAAGCTCGAGCTGGTGGCGAGCTACGGCGCCGAAAGCGCCGAGCAGCTGAAGCAGGAATTCTCGCTGCGCGAAGGGCTGATCGGCCAGGCCGCGGCCGACCGCCGTCCAATCCTCCTGAAGGACGCCCCGCCCGACTTCATCCGCATCGGCTCAGGCCTCGGCCACGCCAAGCCCGCGAACGTCAACATCCTGCCGGCCCTCTTCGAGGACGAAGTGAAAGCGGTGATCGAGCTCGCTTCCTTCAGCGAGTTCAACGAGACCCACCAGAGCTTCCTCGACCAGTTGATGGAATCGGTCGGCATCGTCTTGAACACGATCGCCGCGACGATGCGCACCGAGGGCCTGCTCAAACAGTCGCAGCTGCTCACGCAGGAGCTGCAGGCTCGCCAGACCGAGCTCACCCGCAAGCAGCAGGAGCTGCACAGCACCAACGAGGAGCTTCAGGACAAGGCGATCGCGCTGGAAAACGAGAAGCGCCAGGTCGAGGCCAAGAACCTCGAGATCGAGATGGCGCGCCGTGCGCTCGAGGAGAAAGCCGAGCAGCTCGCCCTCACCTCGAAGTACAAGTCCGAGTTCCTCGCCAACATGAGCCACGAGCTCAGAACGCCGCTCAACTCGCTGCTGATCCTGTCGAAGCTCCTTGCCGACAATGCGCAGGGCAATTTGAGCGATAAGCAGATCGAGTTCGCGCGGACGATCAACTCGGCGGGGTCGGACCTTTTGAGCCTGATCAACGACATCCTCGACCTGTCGAAGATCGAATCCGGCACGGTGACGATTGAGGTCGGCGAGATGCCGATGGATCATCTGAAGCAGCACATGGAGCGGACCTTCCGCCAGCTCGCGACCGACAAGAGCCTCGCGTTCAACGTCAAGTTCGACGCCAAGCTGCCGCAGACCATCCGCACCGACGAGAAGCGGCTCCAGCAGATCGTGCTTAACCTCCTCTCCAACGCTTTCAAGTTCACGTCGAAGGGCAGCGTGACACTCGCCGTGAGTTGCGCGGAAAGCGGCTGGAGCAAGAGCCACCCGGTGCTTCGCAATGCCCGCCGCGCGATCGAGATTTCGGTCACCGACACCGGCATCGGCATCCCGGACGAGAAGCAGAAGCTGATCTTCGAGCCCTTTCTCCAGGCCGACGGAACGACCAGCCGCAAATATGGCGGCACCGGGCTCGGCCTCTCGATCAGCCGCGAGATTGCGCGCCTGCTCGGCGGCGAGCTCCAGGTCCGCTCCAAGGTCGGTGAAGGCTCGACCTTCACTTTGTTTGTCCCGCTCGAAGCCGAGACCAGCGCCACAGCAGCGCCGGGCACAACCCTTGCCCGATACGACAATAGCGGAGCGATTGTACCCTCGGCGCTGCCGGCCGACTTCGAGATCAATGACGACCGCGACGATCTCGGCAAGGACCCGTTCGTGCTCATTGTCGAGGATGATCCGACCTTCGCCTCGATCCTGCTCGATGCCGCGCACGAAGCCGGCTTGAAGGGCGTCGTCTCGACCGCCGGCGCGGGTACGCTGGCGATGGCGCGCAAGCTCCAGCCGAGCGCGATCACCCTGGACCTCGGCCTGGCCGACATCGAGGGGCTCGTCCTGCTGGATCTCCTGAAGCACGACCCGCAGACGAGCCACGTCCCGATCCACGTCATCTCAGGCAAGGAACACAGCCATTCCGCGTCCTCGCTCGGCGCGTTCGGGGTAACCGACAAGCCAGCCGAGCGAGCCGAGCTGGTCCGCGTGTTCGAGGCGCTGCGGGAGGAAGCCAAGGCGCAAAAGCCGCGCCGCAAGCGCAAGGCCACCGGGCCTGCGGGACGCCGCGTGCCGGAACTGGCGGGTGCCAAGGTGCTCATCGTCGACGATGACATCCGAAACATCTTCTCGCTCACCAGCGTGCTCGAGAATCATGACGTCGAGGTGCTCCACGCCGAGCGCGGTCGCGACGGCATCCTGATCCTCGAACAGACACCCGGCGTGGACGTTGCGCTGATCGACATCATGATGCCGGACATGGACGGCTATCAGACCATGCGCGAAATCCGCGAGCGGCCGGGCCTTGCCGATGTGCCGCTGATCGCGGTCACGGCGAAAGCGATGAAGGGCGACCGGCAAAAGTGCCTCGACGCCGGCGCGTCGGACTATATCGCCAAGCCGGTCGACATCGAGTTGCTTCTGGCGCTCGTGCGCGTGTGGGTCGCGCGCTCGCGCGAGGCGGCGGCGCTCGCGGCCCGGCCACTGGAGGCCGCGGAGTAAGCCATGAACCGCGTCGTCGGAGACCTTCCGATCGAGCCCTTTGCGGACGCGGCGCCCGTACCCTCACCCGAGGAGGAGCGGCCGCGGGTGCTGCTGGTCGATGATGACGAGCGCAACCTGCTCGCCATCGCCACTGTCCTCGAGGATCTCGGCGAGATCGTCTCAGCGAAATCGGGCGAGGAAGCGCTGCGTCACCTCCTCAAAGGCGAGTTCGCGGTCATACTGCTCGACGTCTACATGCCGGGCATGGACGGCTACGAGACCGCCCAGATCATCCGCAGCCGCGACCAGAGCAAAGGCATCCCGATCGTCTTCCTGTCGGCGGTCAACAAGGAGGCCGAGCATCTGCTGCGCGGCTATTCGATGGGCGCGGTCGACTATGTATTCAAGCCCGTCGACCCGATCGTCCTCAGGTCCAAAGTCACGGTATTCGTCGAGCTGTTCGCCAAGACCAAGGAGATCGAGCGCAAGGCCCAGGTGCAGCAGGCCCTGCTCGATGCCAACCTCAAGGCCAACGCCGAGCGGCTGAATGCCGAGCGCGAGCTGCGCTTTGCCGAGCAACGCCAGGCGGCGATCATCCAGGCGCTCCCGATCGTGCTTTACGTGGAGCACCCGGAGGACGCGCTGCGCGTCCCGCAATATGTCGCCGGGAATTTCGCGGGGCTGACCGGCTTCGGCACCGATGAAGTTGCGGCGAATCCAAATATCTTCCTCGAGCGCCTCCACCCGGACGACCACGACAAGGTCAAGCGCGCCCTCCAGGAGCGCCTGGTCACGGGCACGATGTCCGTCGAATATCGCTGGCGACATGCCGACGGCGAGTATCGCCATTTCCTCGACCAGACCGTGCTGCTGCCCGATGATGGCGGTGGACGGAGGCGCTTCGCCGGGACCTTCCTCGACGTCAGCGACCGCAAGTCGCTCGAAAGCCAGCTCGTGCAGGCGCAGAAAATGGACGCGATCGGCAAGCTCACGGGCGGCATTGCGCACGACTTCAACAATCTGCTTGCGGCGGTGATCGGCGGCGTCGGGCTGCTCGAAAAGCGCGCCGCGCTCGAGGAGGAGGAGCGCAGGATCCTCGGCATGACCAGGCGCGCGGCCGAGCAGGGCAGCGAGCTTGTCCGGCGCCTTTTGGCATTCGCCCGCCGCCAGAAGCTCGAACCCTATCCGGTGCCCATCGGCGCGCTGCGCGAGGCAGTCTCCGACCTCTTGACCCACACGCTCGGCGGCCTCGTCGAGATCGACTGGCGGGTCGACGAGAATCCGTGGGATGCGTTCGCCGACCGCGCGCAGCTCGAACTGGCGCTGGTCAATTTGATCATCAATGCGCGCGACGCGATGCCGGCGGGCGGTACGGTGACAGTAAGTGTCGGAAACCGCGCGTCAGGGAGCGGGCAGCCGAAGGACCTCCCTGCTGGCGATCACGTCGTGATCACCGTAACCGACACGGGCACCGGCATCCCGCCCGAAGATCTCGAACGCGTCATGGACCCGTTTTTCACGACCAAGGACGTCGGCAAGGGCAGCGGGCTTGGCCTCAGCATGGTCTATGGCTTCGCGCAGCAATCGAACGGCGCGTTCCGCATTGACAGCGAGCTCGGCAAGGGCACCCGTGCCGAGCTGTGGCTGCCGCGTGCCCCCGCCGGCGAGGCGCCAGCCGCCGCGCCCCAAGCCGACGATGCGCATGTCGAATCCCCGGGTCCGCTCAAGATCCTGCTGGTGGACGATCACGAAGAGGTCCGCGCCACCACCGGGGCGATGCTCGAGGAGCTGGGCCACAAGGTCGCCGGCGCGGCCAACGGCAAGGAAGCGCTGGAGGCGCTGCGCGGCGGCGACTGCGACTATGACCTGATGATCAGCGACTACGCGATGCCCCATGTCTCCGGCACCGAGTTCCTGCGCGAGGCGCGCGAGCTGTGCCCCGATGTGCCGGCACTGATCATCACGGGCTATGCCGAGGTCGGGGCGATCACCGACCGGCCCGAGAATGTCGAAGTCTTGCTCAAGCCGTTCACGCCCAAGGCGCTCGAGGCGGCCATTGCCCGCATTTGCGCCGCAACCACCGTGGCGAATTAAAGAACAAACCGACGCGCGGACGCGACGAACGGCGAAACCAACACGCTTCGCCGATGGTTTAAGGGGCCGGAATTCCCATCCAAATTCGAGGCGGACAAGTGGCGGGCGAACACCATTCACCCAACCAGATTCTGGCAGACGAGAGTTCGCGGCTGAAGGACGCGCTGAAGTCGTGCCACAAGGTCCTCGCCAATTATCGCGCGATGCTGAAGGACAGCAGCAACGACAATTCGCTCGATGACGTCGCCAACGACGACTCTGTGATCCGCTAGAAGCGATCCGCCAAAAATTGGTGACCCCTACGGGAGTCGTATCTAACCGACAACATGGCGTTGAGCTATCACAAGTGTCAGATAATCCATCGACAATCGAGTAAGTCTGTGTAACATAAGTGTGAGACAGTCTGTTGTTTGGGATATGTCTCAGTGGCCTCAAAAGCGTTCAAATATGTCGTTCCTCGTGGCGGCCGTTACCAATACAATCGCCGCATACCAGCAGCAGTCATCGCGATTCCCGAGGCCCACCTGCGCCTCTTCAAAGGTCAATCACACTTTCGGAAAGCGCTATCTGCGACAGACGAGCGGACGGCTCGCAGGTTGGCCGTTGAGGCCGATGAGGAGTTTGAGCGGCTGTATGCCGAGGCTCTTTCTCTCAACGCCCCAGTTGAAACGAAACCGAGGCGTGAGTTTTCGGCCGCGACACTCGCCGAAGTATCCTCCTACATTCGCGAGCGGCTCATCACTGAATGGCGTCAGATGATCCTTCATGCTGAGATCAGTGAGGAAGACGCCGAACATCTCGAAATGCGGCTCGATCGCATTGTTTCCCGACCAGCCCGCACTGACGAGATGACCGAACTCCTGGGAGGCTCTCCTCGCGACAGGGCGGCCGAGATCAACCTCAGTTGGGGACTGGGCTTGGACGAAGCGGCCAATCAGTTCGCCGAACTCGTTCGCGCCGTGAAGGACGGTTGTGTCGCTGGCCGTCGGGGTATCCAGGACTTGTTTGAAGGCAAAGCTCTTCCGGATGAGCCGACCTCGACTCTTATCAAGCGGTTCGGAACACCGAAGAAGCGACGGACGAAACGATTCAGCGAACTGGCTTTAGAACACCGCCAAACAGGTACCTTCGCGGACGCGACTCGCGTGAAAATGAAACGCGCTCACGAGTTCTTCGTGAAGATCGTTGGTGACAAGCAGATTGGCGACCTCACCCGCGACGATGTTCGCTTGTTTCTGGACGCGCTTGCGAAGCAGCAAGTTTCGGGCAAGCCGATCACTCGCGAGACCATGCAGAGTTATCTCACGCAGATCAGCTCTCCGTTAAGCTGGGCGATTGAGCGAGGCTGGATGCAAGAGCCGAATCCGGCAAAGGGCTTCAGACTTCAGCATTGGGCTTCGTCATCTGACCCGAAGGAGCGACGCCGTCGGTTTTCACTGAGCGAATTGAACACACTTTTCGAACATCCCTGGTTTGCGGGATGCGATTCTCCAACAGACATCGGGTGTCACAAGCCGGGCGACCACTTGCTCACGGACATCCGTTACTGGGCGCCGGTCTTGGCGCTTTATACTGGCGCCCGTGCGGCTGAGCTGGCCGGTCTCAAGCTGAGCGACCTCGATCTAGAAAGTGCATGTCCGCACATCCTCATTCAGGCTAACGAATACCGCACGATCAAGTCCGGGGTGAGCCGCCATGTGCCTGTTCTTGATGCGCTGCTCAGACTTGGTTTTCGCGAATATGTGGAAAAGACCCGCGCGACTGGCGCCGACCGCCTCTTTCCCGATTGGGAAAAACCCGCCTCTGGAAAGTGGGCGAGTGCGAAGTGGATTAAGTCCTTCAATCGAACTGTCATCCCAGCGGTGTTTCACACAGGCCATAAAAGTCCGCTGGTCTTCCACAGCTTTCGTGGAGCGTTCAAAGTTCTGCTGCTAAATGCGGGGAAGCGCCACCTTGCAAACGCCGTGATCGGCCATGTGCAGGATGATTTAGACAAGAGTTATGTCGGTCTGATCTCCCCCGCGGAAACTCACGCTGAGTTTCACAAGCTCGAATATCAGGGCCTTAACCTTAAGGGCCGTTGAGACACACAGCGCACTAATCACCGGAAGTCGCAACATTAGGCGAGCTTCGGTATCGTCGTTCTCGATCGAAGAGCCGACGCTCGACTAATCCGTCTTCGACCAGCGAGTCGAGCACCGCACTGACGCTCCACGGCACTAAGTCGAGCTTATCTGCAATCTCCACGGCTGACTGGAAGTTGAGCTCCTCCAACTCGGCCTGAACCGCAGTCCTCAAGACCGGATCATGAAGGCCCTTGTAGCCGCGGTCCCTACGATCGTTCCAATAAATGCCGTCTGCCCAAACGATAAAATGGCTTTCGCAGCCAGTGTCCCTCCACACAGACGGAAAGAGCGATAAGCCTTCTTTGTCTTGATATAATCGCCACGCCTTGCTCGTCCGAGGATCAAGATTGATCCGCAGCGTGTCGCCACAATCGTCGGGGCATTTCATTACGAGCAAGCGCGGAACTCCGCGCTCAACAACCGCCAAGTCGCCTGGACGGTGGAGAAGCCTGGAAGCATCTGCCTCGCTGGCAGCTCTGCCCATGAACCGAGCCTCGCGGTGCTTCATTTCTTTGCCCGCCGTTCTAGACACTCCAGGACCGTCTCGGCCGTGCGCAGCGCATAGGCCGCGATGCGAAGGTTTTCGGACGGGTTTCCACCAAGCCGGGCGCGTCGAAGAAGATAAGCTACCAAGGCGGCTTCATAAGGCCCACGATCCGCCCCAACCAAATGGGCCATCACACGGGTTTGCCGACAGATCGACCATAGCCAGTTAAAATCTGAGGGCGGCTCCTGAAGCGGCGGAACATAATCCAGGCATTTCTCAGCGAAGAGGGCGTCAACCTCCTTCTTCCAACTCCGAAACGGCTTTTGATGAACTTTGCTGCGTCCCAGCGCGGCGCTCTCGGGAGCGATAGTGAAGCAGACTGCGACCTCCATACATGCGACATCGGCAACGAGCGGAGCTGCGGGCCAAATGCTGAAAAAGTCGATCAGAATCGGCTCGCTTCCTCTCACCATCACATTGCCTGGGTGGAGGTCCCCATGAATGATTCCGCGCTGGTAACGAAAGGCGGATGCCTTCTTGAGCCGGTCCACCAGATCGCTTGGCGATGATTTGAGACGATATTTACGAGCGAGGTCCACGATCTCCGGTAATATCTCGGCCTCCTTGATGAGGCCGGGCATCAAGTCGGTGAACGGAACTCTAGCAGTAGTCGGGTCCGCGTAGGCATGTCGTCGCCAGCTGCGAAGTGCATCGTCGAACAAGGAGTAGATGGCGTGCCTGCCAACTGGATCCTTGCAAAGCCGCGATAGGGAAGTCGCATCTTCTACAAAGTCACCGACCAGAACGCCCCTTGTCGCGCCGATTAGCGAGCGACCGCTTTCGACATTAGGGCGATGAGAAAACGGTACATGCGGAGCGACATACGAGCGGAAATTAGTGAGCTCAGTTTTAATGTTAGAGGCGGCGTCCAGCTTGATTAGGAAGGGAAGCAAGAAGGTGGTGGGTGCCGCCGGACCAAATCGCGCGTGAGCTCGGAAGACCAGCGCATTCGACTTTCCCTCGGTTAAAGCGAGAAGTTCAATCTCAGTGCAATCTGAAAAGGCTCTTTGGAGTAACAGCAGGTCCTCGCCGTCGAGCGCCGCGCCACTGATCTTGAGGTTCTTGTTGAAACTGGGTCCGGGATCTTCCCTCCCTTCACGCGCTTCCTCTGCTAAGTCATCTGGACCGACCGAGGACTCAATAGTCAGATATTGATCTTTGAAGTCCGCGAGGCGATCCTGCACGATCCGGACGGTTGCGGAATCGCATCGGATAATCGGCCACACACCATGCGATATGCACCGCGGCACATCCGCTGACAGCCGAGCAGCAATGGAACCGCTGTAACGGGTGATGTTGAATATCGCCGCAGAGGAGACGGAAAGGTCGTCATCAGTGAGGTCGCCAACTTGCGTCAGAGCAAGGCGTCTTCGTCGAAAAGCATCTTCGGTGGTTTCGTCAGGTGTGCCCCCGGTCCAAAGGACTTGCTGACGGCTAGGCACTCGCAACATTCCGCGTAGGCAATGGCCACTTCGCAGCCTGTGCGAGCGCGCCGGATTGGGAACACACCACGCAAGTAGGTGCAGGTTGGATGTGCGCCGGCCGAACACGGCCATCGATGGCGTCGTAGAACAACAGGCGCGCCTCCGAGGGAACGCCCGTGAATGCCGCCAGAAACATGGTCACCGTCAATGATGACATTGTGGAGTTCAGTGAGATGACAGCTGGCTGCGGCTCAACATCCCCCACGATGTAGTGATCAGCCGCGCGCTCTACCTCCGTTTGCAAACCACGGCGAACATCGGTCCAATCGAGCATCTCCCCGCAAACTAGGCAGCCGAGCCCTGGTGCAAGCATTTGGGCCCTGCCAGTCACCCGAACTACGCGACCATCTTTAGCTTGGATTGATACTCCGACATCGAATGCGGGGATGACATATTGATAGGCTATCTGATTGATGATCGCCCTGCTCGCATGTGTGTCAGTGCATGAGAAGATCGCGTCGACCTCCGTGAGCCCGCGAGCTGTCGTCTCGTCCCTAATGTCCGCTTGAAGGCTTCGCACGGATGCGTCTGGCGTGATCGTTCTGATCATGTCGCCCGCGACTTCAACTTTGGAGCGACCGACATCCTGCAAAGTCGCGCCCACCACACGATTGAGGTTGCTCAGCTCGACTGAATCGGGGTCGATCAGTAGGAAGTTCGAGACGCCGAGATAAGCCAGTTGTTGTGCGACAATTGATCCGGTCCCACCGCAACCGACTATTGCCACTTTCGTCGTTCTGAGGATCGCTTGCCCCGCGGCACCAAAAACGCGCACCTGCCTGTCGAAACGCCCCCGATCGCTAGCGGGCAAATGGGGTTCGGTCAGTGACCTCATATGCGGGCCGACCTCACGCACTTCCATGGGTGGTCCTCCCCCAAGCACGCGAGCGGCAACTCCCCCAGGCGAGAGAACCATGGCAGCATGGGGGTTGTTTGGGATGCGAGCGCTGAGAAACGCCTGCAGGTGCTCTTCGCCACTATCATCAATGGCTGAAAAGCTAGGCGTTTTCCGGTCGGTCGGATGCGTGTGACAGAATATGACTGATTGCCCCGCGTCCCTCGCGCTTTTCACAATGGGCACAAGAAACTCGGGCTTGAGTTGCGCCTCTATACTTCCACGCTGGCTGTAAGCGTGCTCCGGCGCGATGTGTCGCTCCACCACGATCAAACGATCATGGTCCCAGTTAGCCGTGAGAATCGCGCATGTTTCGCTAGAGAAGCTCAAGAGCAGCTTGCGGAGGACATCGTAGGCATTTCCCGCAAAGACCAGCTGCATCACATCGCTCGCTGTAGTCGCTGTTCAATCACGCGGAAGAAGCTTAGCAGGCTATCGCGATTGGGGTTCCAATGTTGAACATGCCATGAGAACCATGTGCCTGGCTCATTGGTTTCTGGGATAGGTTGCTGCTGATTGGAAGACTGAGGAACCAGACCGTTTGCGAGCGCGAGCCCGACATCCGCCCAGAAGCAGTCTGGCTGCGAGAACGGATACCCATTCGGAGCGACGAACCGGATACTAGTCTCGTCTTTATTCCACCCCGGGGGCAGTTTTACGCCTTCGACAGTGATCAGCACCGAACCACTTGGCAGCGGCGTCTGGTGCACATGATCGAGCTTTTTGGCGAGGTCCTCGTAATGCCGGTCAAAGATCGGATTCATTGGCCAAATGTAGCTGGCGGCACCGTGTAGAACGACGCGCGAGGATGCACATCAAGCGAGACGGTTGTTTCGTCGGTAATGACCTGGTCTGCGTCGTTACCCTTGCCTTCTTTCACGAGTTGATACGAGGGATCGAAGTTCGGGATCAGAGCTTTAATCTGCGCGCCGGTTAACGCCGAGTTCGGGGTTGCATATTCGACACCGTCGACCGTGAACTCGTATTGCTTCTCCTTCGGTCCATGCCCGTGCTCCCCGCCTTGGCCTTGGCCTTGTCCATGGCCCTGGGCTGCACCACGATCATCGCCCATGAGCTTCACCTCCCTTGTTTGGTTTTGAGATAGAGGCTCGTCGCGAAGAAGCAATCTGCCATCATTCTTGATCCTGTGGATGGGTAATCCCGCAGGTCAGCCGCCAGTTAGGCAGCATCCGGATCATGTTCCAGGCCCGCTTCTAGGACTTCCATTTGACATCCGCCAACTGGCTGCGGAGCCGAAGCAAAAAATCATCCTCCGATTCTGATCCTTGGCAAGTCATTTCACCTGTTACATTAGTGGCAACGACCGTTGCGACTAATGGAACATGCTATGAAGCACCGGAAGGCAGTCACCTACTATCGCGTAAGCACTTCGAAGCAGGGCAAGAGCGGTCTCGGACTCGAAGCCCAACGGCACGCGGTCGAGCAACATCTGGCAGTGGGCGGTTGGCAACTCGTCGGCGAGTTCGTGGAGGTCGAATCCGGTAAGGTGAACCGGCGTCCTCAGCTGGAAGCAGCCCTTGCCCAATGCGAACTAACGGGTGCGACATTGATCGTCGCGAAGCTCGACAGGCTCAGTCGCAATGTGGCGTTTCTCGCAGCGCTACAGGACAGTGGGACGAAGTTCTTGGCCGCTGACATGCCGGAGGCGAACAAGTTGACGATTCACATCATGGCGGCTGTTGCGCAAGCCGAGCGCAAGGCGATCTCTCAGAGGACCAAGGAAGCGCTGGCGGCAGCCAAAGCGCGTGGCGTCGTCCTCGGCGGTTGCAGGAGCAACATACACGATCTTCGCAAGGGACCGGCCGCGAGCGCTGCTAGACGCTCCAGCGTGGCGCAGGAGCGTGCCTACAAGGTGGGGCGTCAAATTGAGGCGCTTCGGGTGCAGGGGAACTCTTCACTGCGCCAACTCGCAACGGCTCTCACTGAGAAGGGCATAACTGCTCCTCGCGGTGGCAGTTGGTCGGCGGCGCAGGTTAAGCGTGTCCTCGATCATATTGGTGGAAGAGCCGTCACTAACTCCGGCTTTGCGGTAGAATCGCTCGCGCCTCGTCCGGAAGTTTAGTGATACCCTCTGCACTGAGCGGGACGCTGGCGCTCAAGTCTGAACTGAAATGAACATCGCCCACTCCCGATGGAAGATCGCCACGGATTGCAGGCACACCCATCACATCGAATATCTGTATGGATGACTGCGCCAGCGCGTCATCGAAGCGAGCATCCAAGGACGGCAGGAACGCGTCGCCCAGAGTTGTCGCGACCGTCTCTTGCAACTTCAGGATGAGGTTCTGTCGTCCGCTGAGCCGAGTTTCAATTATTGATAGCAACTCGGCCAACGACATCCCGCCCCCACTGCTTTCGACAAAAAGGGAGATCACAAGCCCAGTTGTATCAGGCGGGGGGTTACACTGAGCCCATGACAGATGGTGGATGCGAGCTCGCTGGCTGGTCGCCTTCACATCTGCTCTGACAAGACCGACCGAGAAGTCGAACCGATCAGTATCGGCTCCTCTCCAGGCGGCCATAGCAGCGCTGGCGTCCCTGCTTCGACTAATGACAAAGAGTTCGCCCATTAAGCCCGTTAGCGAGCGAGATGGCGCTCTGGACAACTGGCGAAATAGGTCAACCAAACGCTGGACTACAGAGACGATGTTCTCCGTCGGCGGCTCTGGGCCGAGGATTTGCAGAATACTCTCACAAACATGGAGAAAATATGCGCGCGTTTGCTCGTCTGGCGCTGTGCACACGATGACCGAAAGGGTCTCGACGCGGGAGTCTGCTCCCACCGGTTGAATGTAGCAGCGCATGCTGAAGCTCGCCTCGATACCAGCGAGGCGGATAGGCGGTTGTCGACTC
>JADMIO011418004.1_pt1 | contig 32470 bp, 28 predicted proteins | sample 8958161 | NCBI WGS metagenome assembly JADMIO01 (sample SAMN16585339, study PRJNA669376) | soil metagenome | isolation source: Crop rotation soil | place: USA: Cullars Rotation, Alabama | collected 2011
GGGCCGGGCCAAAGGCCCGGTCCCGCAGGGACGCGCAGCGCCCTTGACGCCCCGACACCCCGCCGGCCACCGACACTTGGATCGGGACCGGCGGAGCCGGTCCTCCCTTGCATCAGTGACGCCGGGAGCCACCACAAGAACCCGGCCCCGCAGAGCGAGGTCCTCCCCTGCAATCAGTGACCGCTGGGAGCCAACCACAGGAACCCAGCCCCGGCGGAGCCGGTCCTCCCCTGCAGCCCTAAAGCCGGGAGCGACCACAAGAACCCGGCCCCGCAGAGCGAGGTCCTCCCCTGCAATCAGTGACGCCGGGAGCCAACCTCAGGAACCCAGTCCCGGGCCGAGCCGGCCATCCCTTGCCATCAGTGACGCCGGGAGCCGAGCGTGAGTACCTGACCCCGCTTCTGATCCACGCCAATTACGAGAGCGAGCGGTACATGGCGGCGATGAGGGACGTTGCCCGCGTGTCCTGTCCCGGGATGCCGTTCCAGCCCGCGTTCTTGACGTACGCGAATCCCAGTCCGGCACCAGGGTCGCCGAAGGCCAAGAACCCGCTCGCGCCCGGGTGGCCGAAGGCGTCCGGGGGGCGGCCGTCGGCGGAGTCCAGGGGCGGGAGCTCGAAGCCGAGTGAGCGGCGCACCCCGATCCCGAGCACGGCGTCGGGCCCGTCCGCCTCGACCACGCCCAGCCGCCCGGCCGCATCGCTCGACAGGAGCGGCCCGCCTCCGGCAGCGAGCACGCCGTAGATCGTGGCCATGGCGCGGGCTGTCCCGATCCCGTTGGTGACGGGGATCTCGGCGCAACGGAATTCGGGGGAGTTCCACGACGGGCTCACGGGCGGGAACATCGGCCGGTACATGCGGGCGGCCAACGACTGCGGGTCGAGTTGCGACACGAACGCCGGCGGGATCGGCTGCCCATCGCGTCGCGGCGGCGCAGCGACGAGCGGGGCGATGCGGTGGTGCTCCGACACCGGCGTTCCGATGAAGTAGTCGGCGGCCAACGGGCCGCAGATCTCGTCCTGCAGGAAGCGCCCGATCGACTTCCCCGTCGTCCGGCGCACGAGCTCGCCGACGAGCCATCCGAACGTGACGCCGTGGTATCCGTGCTTCTCGCCCGGCGCCCACTCCGGCTCCTGGGCGGCGACAGCGGCGGCCATCACGTCCCAGTCGAGGATTCCGTTCTCCGGCAGCTCGGCGTCGATCACCGGGATGCCTGCGGTGTGGGCGAGGGCGTGGCGCACGAGGGGGTCGGCCCGCAGCTCGGGCCAGTAGCGGCGGACGGGGGCGTCGAGGTCGAGCACCCCGCGGTCGACGGCGATGTGGGCGCACACGGCGGCGATCCCCTTGGTGGCGGAACGGGTCTCGACCATCGTGTCCCGCTCCCAGGGTGCGCCGTCGCGCCACCGCGCGCCGTCCCACAGATCGACGACGAGCTTCCCGTCGGCATGCACGGCGCACGCCGCGCCCACCTCGAGGCCGTCGGCGAAGTTGGCCGCGAACGCCTCCTCGACGGCGGCGAAGCGGGGGTCGCAGTGGCCCGGCACGCCGCCCATGGTGGCCGACTACGAGGAGGCGGTGAGCCTCCCGTGGCGGCCGGCGATCTCGCCCGTGGTGAAGAACAGCTTCAGGTCTTCGCCGATCTGGCGGGCGATGGTCCAGAACAGCTCACCCGACGCCTCGACGAACGCCTCGTCGAAGCCGGACTGGGTGACCGAGATCCGGGTGCCCGTGGCCGCGTGCTCGAACGTGAGCCGGATCGTCGTCCCGAGGCACGGCTGCTCTTCCTTGCGCACGACGAGGCTGCTCGCCTCGACGGCGTCGATCTCCGACGTCATCGCCTCGAACCCGGGGAGCCACCACTGCCGGGGGCTGGCCGTCGTATCGACGCGTCCGGCCTGCAGCCCGACCAGGGCAGTCCACGCCTCGGTGGGCGCGGCGGCGACCTCGAAGGTTTCGGTGTACTCGGTCATGACGGAGTCTCCTCATTGGTGGGGTGGACGACGAGGCCGACCGTGTAGGCCGGCCCCGACGTGGTGGCGTAGCGCTCGACGAGGCGGGCGGTGAGCTTCAGGTATTGGTCGAGGAAGGCGGCGCGCGCCTTGGCGTCCGGGAAGTGGACGGTCGCCTCGACGGTGGCGCTCGGGACCGTCTCGCCGTCGAAGGCGGCCCGGTCGAGCAGGGCGGCGGCCGTGCGCTGCAGGCGCTCGCCGAACTCGATCAGGTGCTGCAGCGAGACCTGGTCGGCGATCGCCCGCGTGCGCTCGGCGTCGGCCCACGTGATCCGGGGCGAGAGGACGAACGTGCCGGCGACGGCCTCGTACAGCTGCTCGACGAAGCCGCCAGTGCGCCGTTCGCCTGCCGGGACGATCAGGCCGACGCGCTCGAGCTCCTTCACGTGGTGGTTGATCCGCTGCCGCGGCTCGTCGAGCCCGCGGGCGACGCCGGCGGCCGACTCGGGCTGGCGCAAGGCGTCGAGGATGCGCAGGCGGGTCGGGTGCGAGATGGCGAGCAGCTCGTCGGTCGACTCCAGGACCTTGGCGTGGGAGAGCACATCGGCATCATAGAAAGGTACAGCTTTCAAGACAAGTCAAACTTTCTATAGCCCTGCCGAAGGGGCAGTGCGGCGGCGCTAACGTGCGTTCACATCGCTGACGCCGGCGTCAGACGCCGATCGCACCGGAGGCATCGCACGTGACCGCAGCACTCTCCATCGCCGACGAGCAGTTCTGGTGGCAGCCGCTCCAGAAGCGGATGGACCACTTCGCCGAGCTGCGCGAGGAGGGCCCGTTCGTCCTGCGCACCCTCGTCAACCCGATGGATGGCACCGAGGTCCCGTGGTACGCGGTCACCCGGTACGCGGAGGCGGTCGAGATCAGCCGCCGGCCGCTCGACTTCTGCTCCGGCTTCGGCTCGACCAGCATCATGGACATGCCGGCGGAGGCCAGGGAGTTCTTCGGCTCGTTCATCGTGATGGACGACCCGAGGCACGCCCGCCAGCGGGGGATCGTGGCCCGCGCCTTCACGCCCCGCGAGCTGCAGAAGGTGCTCGACTCGGTGGAGACGATCTGCGCCGAGGTGATCGACGACATGTGCGAGCAGGGCGGCGAGGCCGACCTCGTCGAGACGGTTTCGCAGCCGTTCCCGCTGCTCGTCATCTGCGACATGATGGGCATCCCCCGCAGCGAGTTCCAGACCGTGCTCCGCTGCACCAACACGATCCTCGGCGGCGGCGACCCCGAGACGTTGGGCGGCCAGGACATCGTGTCGGCGCTGTTCGGCGCTGGCATGGAGCTGACCATGCTCGTCAACGACCTGGCCGAGCACCGGCGCAAGAATCCGACCGACGACCTCACGTCGAAGCTCGTGCACAACGACCTCGGCGAGGACATGCTCGCCGCCGAGGAGATCGCCCCGTTCTTCATCCTCCTCGCCGTGGCCGGCAACGACACGACGCGCACGGCGACGACGCTGGGCATGCACCTGCTGGGCGAGAACCCTGACCAGCGCAAGATCTGGCAGGACGACATCGAGGGCGTGACCTCGACCGCGGTCGACGAGATCGTGCGCTGCGCGTCGCCCGTCACGTTCATGCGCCGGACGGTCACGCGCGACCTCGAGCTCTCGGGCCACGAGCTCTCCGAGGGCGACAAGCTGATCCTGTTCTACGGGGCGGCCAACCGCGACCCGCGACAGTTCGCCGACCCCGAGCGCTTCGACGTGCGCCGCGACCCGAACCCCCACATCGGGTTCGGCGGCCCGGGGCCGCACTTCTGCCTCGGCGCCCATCTCGCCCGCCGCGAGCTCGCCGTCGTGTTCCGCCAGCTGTTCCAGCGGCTGCCCGACATCGAGGTCGCCGGCGACCCTGTGCCGCTGCAGGCGATGGGCGTTCCGCTGGTGGGCGGTGTGAAGAAGCTGCCCGTCCGCTTCACTCCTACGGCCCGCGCCGCGAGCTGAGCGAGGAGCCGGAGGGATGCGGATCATCCTCGACCGTGAGAAGTGCACGGGCCACGGGCGCTGCTACTCGCTGGTCCCCAGCCTGTTCGAGCCCGACGACGAGGGCTACGGCGTGCTCATCGACCCGAATGGCGACGTGCCGGCGGGCCAAGAGGACTTCGCTCGCCGCGCCATGGACAACTGTCCTGAGCGCGCCATCAGCATCGAGGAGTAGCCGCCCGGCCGCCTAGGTCAGGCCGAGGAAGCCGCGCTCGACGATGAGGGCGGCGGCCTCGACGGTGTCGGTGTCCGCCGGGCTCATGGCCAGCGCGTCGAGGAGGACGACGAGCAGGATCGCGTCGACCTCGGGGTCGCCTCCGAACGGACGCTCGCCGAGCATCCGCACGATCCGCAGGCGGCCCCACTCCAACGCCGCAGCCGTCTCGTCGCGCAGCTCGGGGTCGTCCTCGACGGCGTCCATCCAGACCCGCAGCAACGTCGCCTGCGCCCCGTGGGCGGCTGCGTAGCGGGCGAGCCACGAGCGCAGGGCGGCGCCATCGCCGGTCGGGGGCAGCTGCTCGAACGCCTCCGCCACCTCCCGCATCGCCCGCCCGGCGACGAGGCGCACGACCTCGTCCTTGTTCTCGAAGTAGCGGTAGAAGGCGCCGTGCGAGAGGCCGGCTTCGTCGGTGATGTCGTCGACACGCGTGGCGTGGTAGCCCCGGGCGGCCAGCACGCGGGCGGAGGCGTCGACGATGGCGGCCACCGTCGGGTTCGGTGCGCTGCGGGCGGCGGCGGCCGCCATCCGGCCGAGGGCCGCCGAGAGGTCGGCGGCCCGAGGGAGCGGCTTGGCGGTCGACCGCGGGTCGTTCACGCCCGACTGCAGCCCGAACAGCGTGCGGTGGAACAGGTCGGCGAGCGCGGCCGTCACGCGCGCCGGTTCGAGCCCGCGCCCGCGCCGGGCCGAGCGCACGACGCTCGCCACGCGCGGGGCGCGGGACAGGCAGTCGATGAGGAGGGCGATGACGACGTCGACGCTGCCGGCGGGAAGGGTGTGCCCCACCACCTGGGAGCCGACGGTGGCCACGTGGCGCGCCGCGATCCGGGCCGACCCGGTCGCCACCACCTCGTCGCTCTCGTGGGCTGCTTGGAAGGCGCGGAACACGGGCTCGAACTCGTCGTGGATGGCCGCGTGGCGGGCCGCCCACGCGTGCAGCGCGAAGCGTCCGTCGGCCTCGGCGGTGACGGGTCCGAGCGCCTCGGCCGAGGCGATGAGCTCGCGCGCCACGTGCCCCGACAGGTGGCGGAACACGTCCTCCTTGCTCGAGAAGTACTGGTAGAACGACGCCCGCGTGCAGCCGGCGGCGTCGGTGATGGTGGCGATCCCGCAGCGGTGGTAGCCGACCTCACCGAACACGTGGAGGGCGGCCTCGAGGATTCGCTGGTGCGTGCGCTGGCCGCGGGCGCCCACCGTCGGGTTGTCGGAGAACGGCGCCCGCCGCTGGACCGGGACCGGCGCGTCGTCGTCCCGCGGGCTCGGGCCCGCGCCGGTGCTCACGAGGGAGGGACGCTAGGACGTTTCTAACACCTGCGTCAACGACCAGCTAACGTTTCCCGCCATGGCCGACTACAAGTACGTGACCTACACGCCCCTGGACGAGGGCACGATCGTGCGGATCATGCTCAACCGCCCCGACCAGCGCAACGCCCAGAACCGGGGGATGCTCGTCGAGCTCGACGACGCCTTCCTCCGCGCCGAAGCCGACGACCAGGTGCGGGTCGTGATCCTCGGCGGCGAGGGCCTCATGTTCTCGGCCGGCCACGACATGGGGTCCAAGGCGTCGGTCGCCGAGCGCACCCCCGGCCCGGACCAGCACCCGACGATGACGATCAACGGCGGCACGCGCCAGGGCGCCGAGCAGCTGATGCTCCAGGAGTGGCATTACTACTTCCAGAACACCAAGCGCTGGCGCAACCTCCGCAAGATCACGATCGCCCAGATCCACGGCGACGTGTACGCCGCCGGCCTGATGCTCATGTGGGCGTGCGACCTCATCGTGGGCTCCGACGACGTGACCTTCGCCGATGTCGTCGGCACCCGCCTCGGCATGTGCGGCATCGAGTACTTCGCCCACCCGTGGGAGTTCGGGCCCCGCAAGACCAAGGAGCTCATGCTCACCGGCGACTCGATCGACATCCACGAGGCCCACGCCCTCGGCATGGTGAGCAAGATCTTCCCGCGCGAGGAGCTGGCCGAGAAGACCCTCGAGTTCGCCCGCCGCATCGCCAAGCTCCCGACGATGGCCGCTCTGCTGATCAAGGAGTCGGTGAACCAGACCCAGGACAACATGGGCTTCTACAACGCGCTCAACGCGTGCTTCACGCTGCACGAGCTGAACCACTCGCACTGGGCGCAGGTCCACGAGAGCAAGTACCCCGTCGCCCTCGAGGAGGACGGGATCCCGAACTGGAAGACGGCGCCCCCCGTCGTCCCCGCCAAGAAGGACAAGGTCTTCGCCCTCGACGACTGACCGCTTCCGTCGGCAGGATCCGATGCTGTGGCTCGGATCCTGCCGACAGAACGGCTATGCCGGCTGGATCACCATCGGGAAGTGGTCGATCGAGCGGATGGCCGGCGTGTAGACGAGCGTGTGCCCGTCCTTCACCGCGTACTCCGGGATGCGCTTGTGCCACTCGCGCAGGGCGATCCGCAGCTCCTGGCGGGCGAGGTGGGATCCGAGGCAGCGATGGATCCCACCGCCGAACGCCAGATGCCGGTTCGTCTCCCGGTCGAACCGCACCGCCTCGGCGTCGGGGATGTCCTCCTCGTCCTGGTTGGCGGACGAGATCATCGCGATCACCTGATCGCCCTTGTGCACGGGGCAGCCCGAGATCTCGGAGTCCTCGGTCGCCACCCGGACCACGGTCATCACCGGCGTCTCCCAGCGCAACAGCTCCTCGATCGCGCTCGGGATGAGCGACGGGTCGGCGACCAGCTGCTGGCGGTGCTCGGGGTGCTGGGCGAGGAAGGCGAACATGCAGTCGAGGGTGGCCGTCACCGTGTCGAGGCCGGCGATCAGGAACAGGAAGCAGATGTCGAGGATGTCCTCGCGCGTGAGCGTGTGGCCGTCGACCTCAGCGCTGAGGAAGCCGGTGAGCAGGTCGTCGCGGCCCTCCTTCTCACGCTCGTCGAGGACCTCGTTGAAGTAGGCGTAGATCGAGTCGGCGGTGGCCTGCTGGTGGGCATCGGCGGCCGGCGACCCGTAGCCCTCGCCGGTGACGTGGTCGGGCCTGATGATCCCGTCCTTCATGGCGAGGAACCGGGGCAGTTCGTCGAGGGGGAGGCCGAGCAGGGTCAGGAAGACCTGCGAGGGGAACGGGATCGAGAACTGGGTCGCGAAGTCGATCTCGCCCTGGTCGATGAAGCGGTCGATCAGGTCGTTGACGAGACGGGTGACGGGCTCCTCGATGAGGGCCATCTGCTTGGGCGCGAACAGGGGGTCGAGGATGCGCCGGTACTTCTTGTGCTCGGGCGGGTCGATCTGCAGCGGGATCAGCGGGCGGGCGTTCTTCAGGTCCACGGCCGTCATGTTCGACGAATAGCGGAGCGGCTCGCGGAACGCTTCGTCGATGGCGGCGCGGCCGGCGAGGATCACCCCGACGCCCTCGATCGGCATCACGCGGGCGACCTCCCGCATCGCCTTGAAGACGGGCTGCGGGTTGGCTGCCATCTCCGGGTCCATGGCGGACATCGGATTGCCCCCGGCCGGTGCTTCCTGCTCCACGTGTGCCTCCCCGGAGTGACGCAACTGTTAGCTCCTGGGAGCGAAGAGTAGCCGTCAGAATCCGGCGGGTTTTTCGCCGACGATGCCGCGGGCCTCGAGGTCGGCGATGCGCTCGGCGTCGTAGCCGATCGACGTGAGCACCTCGTGGTTGTGCTCGCCGATCACTGGCGCCGGCGTGCGGATCCAGGTCGGGATGGAGGCGAAGCGGTAGGGGAGTGTCGGGGTCGCGAGCGCGCCCAGGAGCGGATGGTCGGGGCGCTCGTGGAAGCCCCGGGCGACGAACTGGGGATGTTCGCGGGCGCGGCGGGCGTCGGCGGCGGCGCCAGCGGGCACGCCTTCGGCGATCAGGCGGGCGACGGCGTCCTCGACCTTCATGCCTGCGGCCCACGCCGTCAGCTCGGCGTCGATGCGGTCGTGGGCGGCCTGGCGTCCGGCGAGGGTGGCGAGGCCGGGGTCGGCGCACCACGCCGGGTTGCCGAGGGCGCGGCCGAGTCCGGCCCACTGCTCGTCGTCGGCGACGGTGAGGGCGAGCCACTGCTCGTCGCCCGCGCACGGGTACACGCCCTGGGGCGCAGCGGTGTGGCTGCGGTTGCCCATGCGGCCGAGCTCGACGCCATAGGCCGTGTGCTCGACGATCTGCTCGGCGGCGACGGCGAGGGCGGACTCGAGCATCGACGCCTCGATCAGGCATCCGGCGCCGGTGCGGTCGCGGCGGGCCAGGCCGACGAGGGCAGCGAACACGGCGTGCATCCCGCCGTTCGGGTCGCACGGCCCGCGCTGGATCCGCGGCTGGTCGTCGAGGTGCCCGGTGACCCACGCCAGCCCGGTGGCCTGCTCCATCGTCTGCGCAAACCCGGGCCGGTCGCGCCACGGGCCGCTGAGGCCGAAGGCGGGCAGGCGGACCATCACCGCCTGCGGGTTGATCCGCTGCACGACGTCCCACCCGAGGTCGAAGCCCTCGATCACGCGGGGCGTGAAGTTCTCGATCACCACGTCGGCGGTGGCGATCAGCTCGAGCACGGCCTCCCGGCCCTCGGGCGTGTCGAGGCGGATGGCCAGGCCGCGCTTGTTGGTGTTGATGGCGAGGAAGAAGTGGCTGCGCTCCCACCACTGCGGCTGGCCGAAGAACAGCGCCCCGGCGGCCAGGCGCATGCCGTCGGGCCGGGTCGGCGATTCGATGTGGACGACGTCGGCGCCGAGGGCGGCGAGCATGGCCGACGCCGACGGTCCCGCCCACCACGCGGTCAGGTCGACGACCGAGAGCCCTTGCAGGGGAAGGGGAGTCGGCGGCGCATCGGTCGGTGGACGGCGTGGGGCGACGCCACTCGGCCGGGGCTCGACGGCGCCGGAGTGCTCGCCCAGGGCCGGGACGCGGCCGGGCAGAGGCGGGTCCTCGCCGTCGACCGTCCACGGCCGGCGGGGCATGCGGAAGGCGCCGTCGGGGTCGGGCACGAACACGCCGCGGGCGACGGCGTGGTCGAGGGCGAGCAGGCCGGGCGCGTTGCCGATCGGGCTCACCGGGATGCGCAGCTCGACGGCCCGCTCGACGATCTCCGCCGTCGTGTGCTTGGTCGTCCAGTCGCGGACGATGGCGTTCCACTCCTCGAAGCGCTCGACGCGCGTGGCCAGGCCGGCCCAGCTCGGGTCCTCGAGCATGTCGGGGCGCTCGATGAGGACGAGGAAGTCCTCGAACTGCTGGCGCGAGTTCGTGTTGAAGCCGACCCAGCCGTCCGCCGTCGGCTCGATCGACGGCGTCTCCAACGACCGGGGCGGGATGCCGGTGAGGTCGGGCGCGCCGCGCAGGCTGTCGAACAGGTCGTTGAACAACGTGCACGTGAGGTTGGCGACCTCGGCCCACGACACGTCGATCAGCTCCCCGCGCCCCGACGCTGCCGCGCCCCGGGCCGCAGCCAGCGCGGCGGCGGCCGCATAGGCGCCGGCGACCCATTCGGTGATCTGGCCGCCGGCCTGGAACGGGACCTGGTCGGCCCCGCCCCTGATCGAGAGGCCGCCGCTCTCGGCCTGCACGGTGAGCTCGCTCGCCGGCCGGCCGGCGTACGGGCCCTCGAGCCCGAACGGCGTGATGGCCACGACCACGGCGAGGGGATGGTCGTGGGCGATGGCCGGGGCCCGGGCGTCGTCGACGATGACGATGTCGGCGCCGTCGAGCAATGCGCCGGCCGAATCGCCGGCGGCGAACACCGAGCGCTGACCCGCCTTGAGGTAGGCGAACAAGGCTGCCGTCTCGCCTTCCGGCACGGGGCCCGACGTGGTGGCCCGGCGCAGCGGGTGACCGGCGGCCGGCTCGACCGTGATCACGTCGGCCCCGGCGTCGGCGAACAGCTTCGAGCAGTAGGCGCCGCCGAGCCCTGACGAAAGGTCGACGACCCGGAGCGCGCCGAGCTCGTGCCCCGACCCGCCTGCTGCCCCTGCGCCCGGCGCCCCAGTCACGAGCGCAGCTCGCCGGCGATGCGCTCGTGGTGGCGGATCACCTCGTCGACGATGAACCGGAGGAACTTCTCGGAGAACTCCGAATCGAGCTCCGCATCCTCGGACAGGGCGCGGAGCCGGGCCACCTGTTCGGCCTCCCGGGCCGGGTCGCTCGCCGGGAGCCCGACCGCGGCCTTGAAGGCGCCGACCTTCTTGGTGATCTTGAAGCGCTCGGCCAACAGATAGACGAGCGCGGCGTCGATGTTGTCGATGCTCTTGCGGAAGTCGAGGAGCTGGTTCTCGTCCACGCCCCGCAAGCTATCCAGCCACGGCTAGACCGCGACGCGGCGGCCCTTCGCCTTGCCGTTCGAGCCGTTGGCCGCGCCGTCGGGCGTGAGGGCGGCGGCGAGCGACTCGACCGACGCGCACACGGCGTCGAGCTTGGCCTCGAGGGCGGCGATGCGGTCATTGCTCACCCCGCCGGCGGCCCCCGCCTTCAGCTGCTCGTAGCACGACCGGAGCAGCCGCCCCGAGTCCCGCTCCTCGCAGATGTAGCGGCCGAGCATCTCGCCCGTGCGGATGTCGATCGTGTGGTCGGTGAAGAACTTGTCGAACACGTCGGGCTTGTCGCCGCTGTCGAGCGACGAGAAGCCGAGCTTCTCCATCTTCTCGAGGTCGGTCATCGTGGTCGACGCGGCCATCGCCATCCGCTTCTCGTGGCCGGGGTCTTCGGCCGGGCGCAGCTGGTAGCCGAGCTCGTTGATCCGTTTGGCGAAGGTCTTGCCGTGCTCGCCCTCGCGGGCCGAGACGGTGAGCAGCACGTGGCGCACCTCGTCGCTCGGCGTGGCGCACGCCCAGCACTCGAGCAGCTCGTGGGCGTTCGACTCGGCATTCGAGACGGCGTTCAGCAGGCCCAGATACGACGGCTTGTCGGACATGGCGATCCCCTTCCCCCGGGTGTTTCGAGGAGGGTAGCCCGCGGCGGCGGGCCTTGCTGACGGAAGCGTCAGTAACGGGAAGGCCGCCAGGATGGCGGCGGCTTCAGCCGGCGAGGCGGCGGCTTGACAAGCCGACGCCGGGAGCGACCGGAGGGCAGGAGCCCGGAGGTCGCCAGAAGATCAGTTCGTGGCCTGCCCGACCGAGACGACGTCGACGACGAACCACAACGGCTCGTCGGGGGCGATGTCGGGCGCGCTCCCGCTGGCGCCGTAGGCGAGCTCGGACGGGATGCCGAGCAGGCGCTGGCCGCCGACCTTCATGCCCGGGATCCCTTGCGTCCAGCCCGCGATCACGCTGTCGAGCGGGAACGTCGCCGGCTGGCCCGCCTTGTACGACGAGTCGAAGATCGCGCCGGTCGAGCACGAGACGCCGATGTAGTTCACGGTGATCGTGTCCGTTGCCTTCACCTCGGCGCCGTCGCCGACCTTGAGGTCCTTGGTCACGAGCTTGGTCGGCGGCGGGCCGACCTCGACGGGGACGTCAGGGGCCCCGGCCGGGAGATCGCCGGTGCGCGCCACGCACGGCTTCCCGGCCGCCGAGGGGAGCGGCGGCTCGGTCACCTCGGGCGTGGTGTCGTCCGGGTTGGCCAACGGGTCGGTCGTGTTGCTCGACGCGTCGAGGTTGGTGTTCTTGTCGTCGGACGAGGCGAGGCTCGCCACCACGGCGCCGAGGACGGCGACGATGACCACGGCGACCACGCCGCCGACGACGCGCCGGCGCTTGCGTTGCGCCGCCAGCCGCCGCTCCTCGCGCCGGCGGGCGGCCGCGAGCCGGGCCTGCCGGTTGGGTGCGCGCTTGGTTCGCTTCTGCGTCGCCATGGCCGGACACGGTAGGCGGCGCGTCGCGCCGCCCGCGATCAGGTGGGAAAGGGCTGGGAAATCAGTGAGGTTCAGGTGATGCGGGCGCTCGCCGTTCCCGTCAATACGACGGTGCCGTCCTGATTCACCGTCGACACGTCGAGGTCGGCGACCCGGCCGCCGTCCTCATCCCTGACCGCGGTGACGGTGGCGGTCGCCGTGAGGCGGTCGCCCGGCCACACCTGCGACACGAACCGGACGCCGTAGCCGAGCAGCGCCTCGGCCCCGAACCAATCGGTGAGCACCCGTCCGGTCATGCCCATCGTGAGCATGCCGTGGGCGAACACGCTCGGGTAGCCGGCGATCTCCTTGGCGAAGCGCTCGTCGGAGTGGAGCGGGTTGTAGTCGCCCGAGGCGCCGGCGTACTGCACGATCTGCGTGCGGCTCAGGTCCTCGGCGATGACGAGCTCACGGCTGGCCCCCACGGCCACGTCGGCGCTCACTGCTCGACCACCTTCTCGGTGCGGACGCTGACGCCCCGGGCGGTGACGATCAGCTCGCCGCTCTGGTCCCGGTACTCGGTGATCTGCTCGCCGAAGATCAGCTTGCCGCCCTTGCGGCCCTGCTTCTCCCAGGTGGTTCCCGGCTTGGTCTCGCCGGTGAGGACCATCCCCGCCCGCAGGGGCCGGTGGTAGGTGAAGTGCTGCTCGGCGTGCAGGCCGGTGCCGCCGCCTCCTCCGCCTCCGCCGCCCCCTCCTCCGCCGCGGCTGGCGCCGGTGGCCTCGCGGCCCGACCCCCACCACGGCTGGCCCAACGTCGGCCTGAGGGGGTAGCCGTCGGTGAACTGCGCGCTCGCCTGCACGAAGGTCGGCGGCGCGGGCACGGGCTCGTCGCCCGTCATCGCCCCGTAGTACGCGGGGTTCGGGTCGCCGATGGCGCGGGCGAACAACAGGATGTGCCCGGCCTCGACGGGGAACCGTTCGGTGGTCAAGGGATCCTCCTCGTCACGATCACGAACCAGATGAGAAGCAGAACGACTCGAGCAGCCGGGCCAGCTCCACGGGCGTGTCGCCCTGTACGGAGTGGCCCGCCTCCTGGACGTGCTCGACGCGCGTACCGGGCTGGCGGGCCAGCAGCTCGGCTTCGTCGGCGTCGTCGACGACCGACTGCGGACGCATCCCGCGCACCAGCATCAGCGGCACGCTGATCTTGGAGACGACGTCCCACAGCGGGTTGAAGCGGTCGTGGATGTCCTCGCCGGCGTCGGCGGCGGCCGTGGCGGCCTCGGCCTCCTTCTGCTGGGCGGCCACGTCGAGGTTGCGGAAGCGGGCGTAGCGCCACACCCACGAGCCGTCCTCCCGCTGCAACGCGTTGTGCAGGATCCCGCGGCGCAGCGACGACTCGGTCCTGGTCGGGTTGAACTCGATCGTGCGGGCGAGGATTTCGGCGAAGCTCGGGAAACTCTCCGGCCCGTTGATGAACGCAGTGATCTGGCCGGCCTTCTGCCCGTTCACGCCCGGGGTCACATCGACCAGGGTCACCGACTCCACGACCTCGGGCGCGACGTCGGTGAGCGCAATCGTGGTCATCCCGCCGAGGCTCATGCCGACGATCGGGAGCGGGGGAGTGGCGAGGGCGCGGATGACCGCAGCCACGTCGCTCGCGTTGTTGCTCAGGTCGAGCGACCCCTCCTTGCCCCCGTCGGAGTGGCCGTGCCCCGGCAGGTCGACGGCGATCAACGGCCGGCCGAGGGCGAGGGCCACGGTGTCCCACGTGTGGGCGTTCTGCGCCCCGCCATGCACGAGAACCAGCTCCGGCGGCCCGTCGCCCCACACCAGGGCGCTCAGCTTCCTGCCGTCGCCGACATCGACGAACTCGCGCCGCACGACGGGCGGGCCGTTCCACGCGATCCCGAACTCGTCGGCGTTGTCCTTGAAGTAGGCGAACTCGTCGTACTCGATGCGCTCGATCTCGGCCACGGCGCGGGAGCGTAAGCGCGACCGGCCGCTCGGGGCGCGTGGTAGAACACGTTCTCGTTCGCGTGAGGGGGAAACCAATGGCCATGCCCACCGACATCGGGATCGTCGACCTCGGGATCGGCTTCCCGTACCAGAGCGTCGAGGAGAAGAAGAAGGCGTACGACTTCTTCCGCCCGCTGCTCAAGGACGAGCAGAGCCGCTCGGAGTTCGAGTTCCCGGCCCAGTACATGTTCAAGGACGTGCCCGACGTCGTCGACCCGAGCGTCGACCCCGTCGACTGGGTCGTGCAGAAGATGGACGCCTTCCACATCGAGATCGCCAAGACCGGCCTCACCGAGAACGGGATCCGGGCCAAGCGCGAGCACCCCGGACGGTTCTTCCTCTCGATGTCGGTCGACCCCAACCTGGGCGTCGAGACGCTGCGGAAGATGGACCGGGCCAAGGCCGACCACGACATCGTCTCCGTGTCGTGTTTCCCGTGTGGGTGCTACCCGCAGGTGGCGGTGAACGACAAGAAGATGTATCCGATCTACAGCAAATGTGTGGAGCTGGACATCCCGATCTGTATCAATGGCGGAATCGTCGGGCCGCGTATGCCGAGCTGGCCGCAGCACGTCGAGCACTTCGACGAGGTGTGCTACGACTTCCCCGAGCTCACCGTCGTGATGATGCACGGCGCCGAGCCGTGGACGGAATTGGCGGCCAAACTCATGCTCAAGTGGCCGGGCTTGCACTACATGACGAGCGCGTTCGCGCCAAAGCACTACCCGCAGCGGATCATCGACTTCGCCAACACCCGGGGCTCGGACAAGGTCATGTATTGCGGCTATTTCCCGGCGGGATTGACGTTGGAGCGGCAGTTCCGTGACATGCCCAACGTGCCGTTCAACGAGGGCGTGTGGCCGAAGTTCCTGCGCGAGAACGCGATTCGGGTCTTCAAGCTCGACAGCGCGGAGCGCCGGTGACGTTCATCACCGACCCGAACACGACCGTCGCCCAACTCGTCGCCGCCCGGGCGGGCGACGACCATCCGGCGCTGCTGTTCGAGGACGAGTCCTGGACCTGGGACGAGCACACGCGGATCGCCGCCGAACGGGCCGCCTGGCTGACGTCGCTCCGGGTGGAGGGGCCGTTCCACATCGGCGTGCTGCTCGACAACGTCCCCGAGTTCTCGTTCCTGCTGGCGGGGGCGGCGTTGTGCGGGGCCGTGGTCGTCGGGCTGAACCCGACGCGCAAGGGGGCGGAGCTGGCGCGCGACCTCGTCGCCGGCGACTGCCAGCTCGTCGTCACCGAGCACCGGCACCTGGCCGCCCTCGACGGGCTCGAGCTGCCGTTCGGCGAGGACCGGGTGTTCAACATCGACACGCCCGCCTTCCACGAAGCGGTGTCCGCCTTCGCCGGCGCGCCGCTGCCCGCGGGCCTGTCCTCGATCACGCAAGACGACCTCCACATGCTGATCTTCACGTCGGGCACGAGCGGCGAGCCCAAGGCCGTGCGCGTGACCCACCGCAAGGTCGCCCACCCCGGGGTGGTGGGCGTGTCGCGTGGCCTGATGACACGGGACGACCGCGCCTACCTGACGATGCCGATGTTCCACTCCGCCTGCATCATGGCGGGGTGGGCCCCGTGCCTCACGGCGGGGGCGACGATGGTCCTGCGGCGGAAATTCTCGGCCTCGGGGTTCCTGCCCGATGTCCGCCGCTACGGGATCACGATGTTCCACTACGTGGGCAAGCCGTTGGCCTACGTGCTGGCCACGCCCGAGCAGCCCGACGATGCCGACAACCCGATGGTCAAGGCCGTCGGCAACGAGGCGGCCGAGCTCGACATCGGGCGCTTCGCCGCCCGCTTCGGCTGCTTCGTGTCCGACGGCTTCGGGTCGACCGAGGGCGGCGTGTACCTGAGCCGCACACCCGAGAGCCCTCCCGGCTCGCTGGGCTGGATCGGCAGCGGCGTCGAGATCCTCGACCCGGCCACGGGGGAGCCCGTCCCCGCCGCCCAGTTCGACGCCGACGGCCGGCTCCTCAACCCCGACGAGGCCATCGGCGAGCTCGTGAACACGGCGGGCCGCGGCGCCTTCGAGGGCTATTACGGCGAGTCGGGCCGCGTCGCCGAAGAGGAGCGCATGCGGGGCGGGATGTACTGGAGCGGCGACCTCGCCTACCGCAACGAGGACGGCGCCGTCTTCTTCGCCGGGCGCACCATCGAGTGGTTGCGCGTCGACGGCGAGAACTTCGCAGCCGCGCCCGTCGAACGGGTGCTGGCCCGCTTCGCGCCCTTCTCCCAGGTGGCCGTGTACGCCGTCCCCGCCGCCGACACCGGCGACCAGGTGATGGCCGCCGTGACCTTGCGCGAGGGCGAGGCCTTCGACCCCGACGCGTTCACGGCGTTCCTCGCCGAACAGCCCGACCTCGGCTCGAAGTGGGCGCCTCGCTTCCTGCGGGTCGCCATCGAGCTGCCGTCGACGGAGACGAACAAGGTCCTCAAGCGGGTGCTCGCCCGAGAGCAGTGGCGGTGCGAGGACCCCGTCTGGTGGCGGCCGGGGCGCGAGCGCGCGTACTGCCTCCTCGACCCCGACGCCCGGGCGGAGATCCTGAAGGCGTTCTCAGAGAACGGGCGTGAGCGGCTGCTCGCGTGACGGGTCGCGCTCGCCGACGTCCACGTCGGGCAGGGCGACCAGGCTGAGCACGAGGGCGACGACGCCGATGCCCGCGGCGCCGGCGAGGGCGAGGCGCAGGGCGTGGGCATGCCGGGCCTCTCCCCCCGTAGCGGCCACGGTCGACAGCACGGCGAGGCCGATGGCGCCGCCCATCTGCTGTGACATCCCGTACACGCCAGCGACGATCCCTTGGTCGCCGAGGTCGACGCCGCTCGTGATCGTCACGACGAGCGGGAGCAGGGCCACACCGAGCCCGATGCCCAGGAGCGTGATGCCGGGGAGGAACGTCGTCACGTAGGGGGCGTGGTCGGGCGTGCGGGCCATCCACCCGACGGCGACGCTCAGCAGGAGGAAGCCGATGCTCGCCTGTTTGCGCACCCCGAAGCGGGCGATGGTGCGGGAGCCGGCGTTGACCCCGGCCGCGAACCCGATCGGGAGCCCGAGGGTCGCCGCTCCGGCTTCGGTGGCCGAGAAGCCGAACACCTTCTGCAGGTAGATCGCGCTGAGGAAGATCACCGCGTTCGACAGCGTGGCGAGGCACGTGAGGTGGATGTTGGCGAGCGCTTCCCGGCGGCGGAGGATGCGTGCGGGGATGAGCGGGTCGGCGGCCCGGGACTCGACCAGGACGAAGGCGGCGATGAGGACGGCGGCGGCGAGCACGGGGAGCAGGGTCAGCGGGTGGGTCCAGCCGTGCTCCTCGGCCTGGCCCACGCCGAAGATGGCGAAGCCGCTGCCGAGCGTCACGGTGATGGCGCCGGGCATGTCGAGGGGCTGGCGCTGGGTCGCGGCTTCGTCGCGAGGGAGCCAGGCGGCGGCCCCGAAGATGGCGAGGGCGCCGATCGGCCCGTTGAGGAGGAAGATCGAGCGCCAGCCCAGGGCTTCGGTCATGGCGCCGCCGAGGAGGAACCCGATCAGGCCGCCGACGCTGCCGGCCGACGCCCAGATCCCGTAGGCCCGTTGGCGGCGGGGGCCCTCGGGATAGGTCGCGGTCAGGAGGGCGAGGGTGCACGGCGAGATCAGGGCGGCGAAGAGGCCTTGCCCGGCGCGGGCGGCGATGAGCTGCAAGGGGCTCTGGGCCGCGGCGGCGGCGAGGGAGAACAGGGTGAAGCCGGCGAGGCCGATGACGTACAGGCGGCGCTTGCCGTAGAGGTCGGCCATCCGGCCGCCCAGGAGGAGGAACCCGCCGAAGGTCAGGGCGTAGGCCGTGACGTTCCACTGGAGCTGGGCGTCGGCGAACCCCAGGTGCGTCTGGATCGTGGGGTTGGCGACGGCGACGATCGTCAGGTCGACGGCGAGCACGAGCTGCGAGCAGCAGAGCACGGCGAGGACGAGCCCGGCCCGCCTCGATACGCCCACCCCGTCCACGGCCGAAGGGTAGTAGAACGCGTTCTACTCAGCCGGTGGTCCTCAGCACGTATCCACGGCGGTGGACGCTGGCGATGCTCGAGCCCTGGGCCCCGAGCCGGCGGCGGAGGCGGGCGACGGCGACCTCGACCACGTGCGGGTCGGCGGACTCGTCGCGCCATACGTTGCGGAGCAGGTCGGCCTTGGCGTGCACGACGTTGGGCCGCGCCGCGAGCATCGACAGCACGCGGGCCTCGGTGTCGGTGAAGGCGACGGCGTTGTCGTCGATGGTGACGACGTTGCCCGTGATCACGAGCGGCTTGCCGCCGACTTCGATGGTGACGGCCCGGGTGACGAGGCGGTCGGCCACGGACCGGACCAGCGGCCCGAGGCGCCAGGTCTCGGGCACGACCAGCTGCTCCTCGACGATGCCGGCGGCGAGCGCCGCCTCGGCGCACACCGGCCCGACGCACCCGACCACGGTGCGCTCGTCGTTGAGGGCGGCGCGCAGGTCGTCCTCGATCCCGTGCTCGGCGGCGATCGCCATCCAGTTCCTGATCGCCGGCCCCGCCGTGAACGTGACCGCGTGCACCCGGCCGCTGATCACGCCCTCGGCCAGGCGGATGGCGGGACGGACGTCGTCGGGCATCTTCCACTCGTAGACGGGGATCTCGATCACGGCGAGGCCGGCGTCGCGGAGGCGCCCGACCTCGTCGCTCATCCCGCTGCCGTCGAGCTGCACGGCCACCAGGTCGCCAGCGGCCAGGTCGGCGATGGCGAGGTTGACGACCTCGGTGAGCCGCTCGGTCACGCCCTTGGCCGTCACCTCGAGGCCGTAGGCGTGGACGGCTCCCGACGCCTTCGGGCCGCGGGCGTAGATCCGCGTCTCGGCCAGCGCGGCGGTGAGGTCGTCGCCCACGCCCCAGGTCTCGGCGGCGGAGAACCACGAGCGGATGCCGACGCCGGTGTTGGCGATCAGGGCCGCCGGCCGCCCGGCGATGACGGCGTCGGTCGCCGCGTGGAGGTTCGTGTCGGATCCGAGCGGGATCGTGCGGATGGTGGGTCCGTGCTGCACCGCCGCGCCGCGGCGCTCGAACAGGGAGGCCTGTTCGTCGAAACGCCGGTCGGCGGTGATGCCGATCGTGAACCCGTGCAGCACCCGTACAGCTTGGGTGGCGCGTGTGACGGGAGTGTTTCCCCCCGTGTTACGGGCGGCTGAACTTCCTGTTGGACTCACCGTCACGCGTCAGCCCCGGCCGCAGGGCTCGACGCGGACCGCGCACTGCTTGTAGTTCGGTTCGCGGCTGATCGGGTCGAACTCGTCGTCGGTGAGCCGGTTCGCGCACTCGCTGTCCCAGTGGAAGGGGATGAACACCTCGCCGGCCCGCACGATCGTCGTGACGCGCGCCCGGACCCGGTCGATGGCGCCGCGGTCGGACGCCACCCGCACCCAGTCGCCGGCGGCCACGCCGAGGGCGTCGGCGTCGCTCGGATGGATCTCGACCCACGCCTCCGGGGCCAACCCCTCGAGGATGGCGATGCGGCCGGTCTTGGTGCGCGTGTGCCAGTGCTCCACGGTGCGCCCGGTGTTGAGCAGGAGCGGGAACTCGGGCCGGGGGCGGTCGCGCAGCGGTTTGGGGGCGACGGGATGGAGCTTGGCCTTGCCGTCGGGCCGGTTGAAGCGGAGGTCGCCGTACAGGCGGGCCGTGCCGTCGACGGGCACCGTGGGGTCGCCCGACGGGCACGGCCACTGCACCCCGCCGGCGATGTCGATGCGGTCGTAGGTGATGCCGCTGTAGTCGCACGGGCGGCCGGCGGACACGCGGCGCCATTCGGCGAACGCGTCGGCCGGCGCCGTCCATCCGGCGAAGAGCTCGTCGCGGCAGCCCCAGCGCTCGGCCACGGCGAGGAAGATGTCGAAGTCGGGCCGCGCCGCGCCCGGCGGCTCGACGCCCTTGCGCACGCGGGACACGCGGCGCTCGCTGTTGGTGAACGTGCCGTCCTTCTCGCCCCAGATGGCGGCGGGCAGGACGATGTCGGCGAGCGCGGTGGTGGGCGTCTCGAAGCCGTCCTGCACCACTAGGAGCTCGAGGTTCCGCATGCCGAGCTCGAGGACCTCGCGGTTGGGGAACGACACGATGGGGTTCGTCCCGATGACCCACAACCCTTTGATCCGCCCGGCCACGACCCCGTTGACGATGTCGGGGTAGGCCTTGCCGCGCTGGGCGGGGAGGCGGTCCTCCGGAACACCGAGCAGGGCGGCGAGCTCGGCGCGGGCGGCGGGGTCGTCGTAGGCGCGGTAGCCGGGCATCGACGCCGTGAACCCGGACTCGCGCGTCCCCATGGCGTTGCACTGGCCGGTGATGGAGAAGGGGGCGGCGCCGGGCCTGCCGATGTTGCCGGTGAGCACGGCCAGCGTGTTCAGGAGCGTCACCGTCTCCGTGCCCTGCACCGAGTGGTTCACGCCCATCGTCCACGCGAGTACGCACGCCTTGGCCCCGCCGATGGTCTCGGCCAGCTCGCGCAGCTGCTCCTCGGAGATCCCGCCCGCTTCGGCGGCGCGGGCCGGGGTCCACGTCGCCACCTCGGCGAGGAGGTCGTCGAGGCCGTCGACGTGGCCGGCGGCGCGCACGGCTTCGATGTCGATGCGCCCGCTGTCGATCAGGATCCGCAGCACGCCGTTGAGCAGGGCGACGTCGCCCCGCGGCTTCACCGGGACGTGGAGGTCGGCGAGCATCGCCGTCTTGGTCACGCGGGGATCGACCACGACGATCGTCCGGCCCTCCCGCTCGGCGAGGACCCGGGGCGCGAGGAGCGGATGGTTGTCGGCGATGTTCGCCCCCCACAGCACGACCACGTCGGCCAGCTCGAGGTCCTCGTAGCAGCCGGGCGGGCCGTCGGTCCCGAACGACATCTTGTAGCCGGCCACCGCGCTCGCCATGCAGAGCGTGGTGTTGCCGTCGTAGTGGTGCAGGCCCATGCCGAGCCGCACGAGCTTGCCGAGGGCGTAGAACTCTTCGGTCACCAGCTGGCCCGTGGACAGCACGGCCACCGAGCCGGGGCCGTGCTCCTCGATGATCGAGCGGAAGCCGTCGACCATCCGGTCGAGGGCCGCCTCCCACGTGGTGGCCTTGCCACCGACGAGGGGAGCAGTCAATCGGCCTTCGGCGTGGATCATCTGGTGCTCGGAGAGGCCCTTGGGGCACAGCCGGCCAAGGTTCACCGGGTGGTTCGGGTCGCCCTGGACGGCGACGGCCTTTCCGTCGCGGACGCCGAGCAGCATCCCGCACCCGACGGAGCAGTAGCCGCACGTCGTACGCACCCACGTGTCGACGGCGCGGCTCGCGCTGACGGGCCCGCGGCCCGGCTCGTCGACGTACGTGTACCGGCTGCCGCCGTGGTCGACGCCGAGGATGGCTGCGACCCGCTCCTTGATGCTCACCGGTGTGTCCCCGCAGCGCCGCGCCAGAAGGTCCCTGGCATGTTGAGGGGGACGACGGCGACATAGAACAGCCAGCGGCCGATCACCTCGGCGGCGAGGGCGACGGCCAGCGCGGTGGCCGCAGACCAGGCCAGCGCGACGACGATGGCGACGGCCGCCAGCGCGAACCGCAGCGCCGTCCACGGCCGGAACCACCGCAGCTCGAGACGCACGGCGCCCCACCACGGCTGTTCCGGGTGGCGGGCCAGGCGCGCCCAGTTGCCTGCGGTGGCGGCCAGCGCGACCCCTGTCCCCGCCGCGGCCACGCCAGGCCGGCCGGTGAGGAGTGGGCCGGTCGCGGCCGCGGTGGCGGCGAAGCGCACGATGGTGAGCGGCGTGTTCCAGGCCGGGCGCCCCGGCACGACGTAGAGCCGGGCCGAGGCGTAGACCCCGGCGGCGCCGACGGCCGCGGCGAGGACGGCGAGAGCAGGCAGGACCACGGCAGCGGCAGCCAGCCCGGCGTACAAGGAGAGGAGCGCCACCTCGCGGGAGAGCCACGAGCGGCGGAGGTTGCGGAACGCCTTCCAGGCCATCGCCGGGCGCCCGAGATGGAACAGGGCGCCGAACATCCCTGCGCCGGCGAGGGCGGCGGCGACGAGGCGATGGGCCGACGTCGTGGCCGTCGCGCTCACGCCAACCGCCAACTGGCTGACGATGGTGAGCCACACGAGCGGCCAGTGCGGATGCTCGGGCCTGAGGTTCCAGTCGCTCGCAGCGAACGTGTCCACGGGGACGGCGTGGGGCAGCTCGATCCGGGTGGTCGACAGGGTGAGGCCGCCGCTCGGCAGCTGCGGTGCGTCGGCGGCGGCGTGGTCCTCGCGCCATGCAGCGACGTTCACCTTCTCGACGGTGATGGCGCGCGTCGGGCACGCGGTGACGCACGCCGGCGCCAGCCCTTGTTCGAGGCGGGGGAGGCACATGTCGCACTTGGTGACGATCCGCCGGTCGGGCTGGAACACCGGCACGGAGTACGGGCAGTTCCACGTGCAGTACTGGCAGCCGATGCAGTCGTCGGCATTGTGGGCGACCACGCCGTTGTCGAGCTTGATATAGGCGTTGGTCGGGCAGCCCTCGAGGCACGCCGGCTCGAGGCAGTGGTTGCACGACATGGACAGGTGGAAGCGCCGGGTGAGCGGATGGTCGCCGCCCTCGATCTCGCCGACCCGCCGCCACACCGTCCCCTCCGGCAGGCCGTTCTGCTCGGCGCACGCGACTTCGCACGAGTGGCACCCGATGCAAGCGTTCATGTCGAACCCGAAGCGGTACTGCTCGCCCGCGTCGAGTGGCAGCAGCTCGGGCTCGTGGCCGACGGGCGCGCGGGTACGCGCCGCCGCCCGGTCGATCCTCACCGGATCCGGCAGGTGGACCGCGCTCACGTGTTCAGCTGCACGTAGACCATGCCGTCGACCGTCCACGCCGTGTGGACGTCGATCGACACGCCTTCCTTGTCGAGGCACCGGCCGCTGAGGAGCTCGTAGCGCTGCTTGAACATCGGCGACGCGACCGTCGGCTCCCCGCTGACATCGCCCACCAGGCCCCGGCTGAGGATGCTCGCCCCCGACACGGGGTCGGTGTTGTCGACGGCGTGCAGCGACCCGTCGTCGAGCAGGAACAGGGCGACGGCGACGTCGTCGACGAGGGCGGCGACGCCGCGGCACGGTGTGAGCCGCTGCAGCGGGCAGATGGCGGTGGCCCCGTCGAGGGACGGGACGGTGCGGTCGAGGATCGTCATCAGCGGGCTCCTGCGGGTTGGCGCTGGCCGCGGATGCGGACCTGCACGATGGACGGGTCGGGGGTGTCGGTGTTGACGAACGACACGAAGCGGGCGAGGCGCTCGGGGTGCTGCAGCGTCTCGGTCCATTCGCAGCGGTAGTGGTCGACGTGGCGCTGCATGTCGGCCTCGAGGTCGCCGCTCAGGCCGAGCTCGTCCTCGACCACGACGCGGCGCACGTAGTCGATCCCGCCGGGGAGCTTGCGCTGCCACGTGGCCGTCCGCTCGAGGCGGTCGGCGGTGCGGACGTACCACATGAGGTAGCGGTCGATGTAGCGGACGAGCGTGTCGTCGTCGAGGTCCTCGGCGAGCAGTTCGGCGTGGGCCGGCCGCATCCCGCCGTTCCCGCCGACGTAGAGGTTCCAGCCCCGCTCGGTGGCGATCACGCCGACGTCCTTGCCCTGGGCCTCGGCGCACTCGCGGGCGCAGCCCGACACGGCGAGCTTGATCTTGTGCGGCGCCCGCAGGCCCCGGTACCTGAGCTCGAGGTCGATGGCCATCTGCACCGAGTCCTGCACGCCGTAGCGGCACCACGTGGACCCGACGCACGACTTCACGGTCCGCACCGCCTTGCCGTAGGCGTGGCCCGACTCGAGCCCGGCGTCGATCAGCCGGGCCCACACGAGGGGGAGCTGCTCGACGCGGGCGCCGAACAGGTCGATGCGCTGGCCACCCGTGATCTTGGTGTAGAGGTCGAACTCCTTGGCCACATGGCCGATGGCGATCAGCTGGTCGGGGGTGATCTCGCCGCCGGGCACGCGGGGGACGACCGAGTACGTCCCGTCCTTCTGGATGTTGGCCAGGAAGTGGTCGTTGGAGTCCTGCAGCGCCGCCTGCTCGCCGTCGAGGATGTAGCCCGACGCCAGCGAGGCGAACATCGACGCCACCGCCGGCTTGCAGATCTCGCATCCCCGTCCCTCGCCGTAGCGCTCGACGAGGCCGGCGAACGTGCGGATCCCCGACACCCGGACGATCTCGAACAGCTCGGGGCGGGTCATCGAGAAGTGGGGGCACAGGCGCTTGACCACGACGCGGCCGGCCTTGGCCAGCTCGGTGTCGATGAGCTCGGCGATCACGGGGACGCACGATCCGCAGCCCGTCCCCGCCCTGGTGCAGGCCTTCACGCCGGGAACGTCCTCACACCCTTCCCGCACGGCGTGCCGGATCGGGCCAGCGGCGATGTTGTGGCACGAGCACACGCCCGCCGTGTCGGGCAGGTCGGCGACGCTCCATCCGCCGGCGCCCGCAGAGGCGGGCCGCAGCAGTGAGAGCACGTCGGCCGGTGTGGGCACGGTGCCTCGTGCGCATTGGACGAGCATCGGGTAGGCCGACGCCTCGCCAACGAGCACGGCGCCGAGCACGCGGCGGTCCTCGTCGAGCACGACCTTCTGCCACACGCCGGCGGAGGGGTCGGCCACGACGACCTCGTCGCCTTCGGCGTGCGGGTTGCCGACGCAGGCCACGTCGACACCGAGCAGCTTCAAGGTGGTGGACAGGTCGGCGCCGGTGAACGTGGCGTCCCCGCCGCTGAGCTGGGAGGCGACGACCTCGGCCATCGCATAGCCCGGGGCCACCAGCCCGTACACGCGGCCCTGGTGGCAGGCGACCTCGCCGATGGCGTAGACGCCGGCGGCCGAGGTGGCGCAGCGGTCGTCGATGACGATCCCGCCGCGCTCGCCCGCGGCCAGCCCGGCGTCCTTGCCGAGCTGGTCCCGCGGGCGGATGCCGGCGGCGAACACGACCATCTCGGCGTCGACCGCCGTCCCGTCGCCGAAGGCCAGCCCGCGGGCGCGGCCGTCGTCGTCGAGGAGCACTTCGGTGGCGGCGGCGTCGGTGCGCACCGTGAGGCCGAGGTCCTCCACGTGGCGGCGCAGCGCCCGCCCGCCGCCGGCGTCGAGCTGGACCGCCATCAGCCGCGGGGCGAACTCGACGACGGTGGTCTCCACGCCGAGCAGGCGCAGGGCGTTGGCGGCCTCGAGGCCGAGTAGCCCGCCCCCGACCACGACGCCGCGCCGTCGCGAGCCCGCCCAGTCGCGGATGGCGACGAGGTCGTCGATGGTCCGGTAGACGAACGTGCCGGGCGCGTCGTGGTGGGGGATCGGGGGGACGAAGGGGAACGAGCCGGTGGCGAGAACGCAGGCGGCGTAAGGGATCTTGCGCCCGCCCGCCGTGGTGATGACGCGGCAGTCGGTGTCGATGGCCGTGACCGGGTCGCCGAGCAGGAACTCGACGCCCGGGGTCTCGTAGACCGATCCGTCGCCCAGGCTCAGCGATTCGGCGGTGGCCCCGTCGAAGAACGACGACAGGTGGACCCGGTCGTACGCCCGCCGCCGCTCCTCGCCGATCACGACGAGGCGATGGGTCGCGAGGATGCCGCGTTCCACGGCCGCCTCCACGAACCGGTGCCCGACCATCCCGTTGCCGACCACGACGATGGCCGGCAGACGGGCGTCCTGCTCGATGGCTCGCTGCGGGCTCCTGCCCTCCGCTCGCTGCCCGGCGTCGGCTTGTCGAGCCGCCGCCTCGCCGGCTGAAGGCGCCGCCATCCTGGCGGCGTCAGGCCGAGCGGACCTGTCGGTCCGTTCGTCTGATGCCATCAGACGCCGGCCAGGCGCCGGGACGACGGACGCAGGTACACGGCCCAGGTCACGACGAGGCACGCCAGGTACATCCCGATGAACGCCATGTAGGCGGAGTCGCCCGTCTTGGTCGAGAGGAACGACTGGCGGAAGGCGAGGTTCACGAGCACTCCGCCGAACGCCCCGATCGAGCCGGCGATCCCGATCAGGGCCCGGGACTTGCGCTTGGCGTTGCGGAGCTCGACCACCTCATCGGCGCCGTCCTCGATGGCACGGGAGGCCTTCGCCCGGAAGATGGCCGGGATCATCTTGTAGGTCGAGCCGTTGCCGAGGCCGCTGAGGACGAACAGGCAGATGAACCCGACGAGGAACATGCCGAGCGACTTCTGCTTCGACGCCAGCAGCACCGTCGTCGCCGCCCCGGCCATGGCCACGAACACGGCCGCCGTCACCCGGGAGCCGCCGTAGCGGTCGGCCAGCTTTCCGCCGATGGGCCGGATCAGCGATCCGAGCAAGGGGCCGAGGAAGGTGAGGTAGGCGGCCTTGATCGGGGTGTCGAACTGGGACTTGAACTGGACTTGCAGCACCTGTCCGAAGGCGAAGCCGAAGCCGATGAACGAGCCGAAGGTTCCGATGTAGAGGAACGACATGATCCACGTGTGGCCCTCCTTGGCCACGTACCGCATCGCCCGCTTCTCGTTGGTCGCGTGCGTGAGGTTGTCCATGAACCGGAACGAGCACAGGGCGGAGACGACGATCAGCGGGATGTAGACGGCGAGGATCATCCGGGGGTGGGCCTTGCCGGCGGTGGCGAGCACGGCGAGCCCGACGAGCTGCACGGCGGCGACGCCGAGGTTCCCGCCGCCCGCGTTCAGCCCGAGGGCCCAGCCCTTGAGCCGCTGCGGATAGAAGGCGTCGATGTTGGCCATCGACGACGAGAAGTTGCCGCCGCCCACGCCGGCCACCGTGGCCACGGCGAGCAGCGTGGTGAACGACACGCCCGGGTGCAGGACGAAGATCGCCAGCGTCGCCGGCACGAGCAGGAGCAGGGCGCTGACCACGGTCCAGTTGCGGCCGCCGAACTTGGCCACCGCGAACGTGTACGGGAGGCGGATGAACGCGCCCACCGCGGTCGGCAGCGTCGTGAGCAGGAACTTCTGGCCCGGGTTGAAGCCGTAGTTCGGGCCGAGGAACAGCACGAACACCGACCACAGGCTCCAGATGGAGAAGCCGATGTGCTCGGAGAAGATCGAGAAGATCAGGTTCCGGCGGGCGACGCGGGCGCCGCCTTCGGCCCAGAAGCGCTCGTCCTCGGGCCGCCAGTCGTCGATCCAATGCGCGCGGGCGGGACGCGAGTCGGGCAGGACGCTGATGCCGTCCGCCGCAGGGGCGTCGAGCACCACGGGTGTATCCGGGGGGGCAACCGTCATACGGTCGACCGTACGAACGGGGGGTCACGCTCCGGTTACCCGGACGAGACGGTTGTGTGAGCGTCCGCTCGCACCTCACATCGGGCGATGTGAGAAGTGATCGCTAGGAAACGGCGGTGACGACGGCGCGGCCGGGGGCCAGCGTGCAGTACCAGCGCGAAGCGTCGGCCGACGGGGCGACGGTCTCGGACTGCGTGTCGAACGGCCGCGGGGCCCCGCCCTTCGGATGGTCGGTGTGCCTGGCCGGGAGCCCGAGCGCCTTGCGCACCTGGGGCTCGAGCTCGACGACCCAGAAGCCGCCGGTGGCCGTGGCGAACCAGATGTGGCCGCTCGACGCGACGTAGCGCACGTGCCCCCACGCCTGGTCGAGGACCGGCGACATGCCCATGCCGAGCCACATGCCCGGGTTGAAGTAGCCGGCCTCCTTCGGGTGCAGCGGGTTGCGCACGTCGATGATCCGCAGCCCGGCGTTCCACATCGACGCCATCGCGAACGTCGTGCGCTTCGGATCGTCGACGTCGTGGTAGTGGACCGACGCGTTGACGCCGTCGGCCATCTGGGTCGCGCAGTTGGCCGCGTCGTTGATCGCGAGGTGGAACTGGCTGATCTCGAGCTTCGGGTGGGCGGGGTCGGTGACGTCGGAGATCCATGGCTCGGCCACGCCGGCGAACGGGTTGAGCGACTCCGGCGCGCAGCCCTTGGCCAACGGGTCGACGATGCTCTCCTCGGAGTGCAGCGCGTACGTGCGCCCCTTGATCGTCATCGTGCGGATCGAATGGCCGCGGCCCTTGACCTGGCTCAGCACCTTCACCGGGCGGGCTGGCCAGTTGGTCACGTCGACGATCGTGAACCAGTCGAACATCGGCGTCTGGCCACCGAGGTAGAGCAGGTGGCCGTCGGGGCTGAACCACGCCTCGTGGGCCAGGTACTTGGCGAACGTGCCGAAGATGCCGGGCTGGGGAATCTGGTCCTCGATCTTGCCGAGGAACTTGGGATGGGCGAGGTCCTGGATGTCGAGGACCTGGATCGGCTGAGTGGCGTAGAGGCGCTTGCCGTCCGGCGTGATCGTGAGGTTGTGGATGTTCTCGGGGAACGTGAACGTCGACTTCAGCACCGGGTGGGCGCAGTTGGTGACGTCGAAGATGGCGACAGGCGCCGGCACCGGGAAGGGAGCGGGGCCGTAGCGGCCGGCGATGAGGACGGCGCGGCCGCCCGCCGTCGACGCCGTGATCGTCTCGAGCGAGAAGTTGACCCCGGTGCCGTGCAGCGTCTCGGTCTGCCTCGGGTGGCGGGGGTCCGACACGTCCACCACGGCCACGCCGTGGGCGCTGGCGACGTAGGCGCAGTGGCTGGCCCACGCCATGTTGGCGTTCTCGCTCGTGTCCGAGAGGCGGACGTGGCCGACGAGCGAGACCCCGCAGTTGTAACCCTGCTTGGCGCGCCCGGTGACCTGGTCGACGCGGGGCACCGAGCCCTGGACGCCGGTCTCGGGCAGGTCGAGGGCGCCGCACTTCGGCCCCGCCGCCGTCGTGGCCGCGCCCTGGGCCCGCGGAGCAACCTGCAGCAGGCCGGCGACGAGGACCAGGGCGAGGGCAGCGCGGCGCATCCAACTGGGATTCGACGAGCCCGTCGTGCATCCCTGCCTAGGGTGCGCGGCCATGGAATTCGACTTCATGGTCGGCCCGCTGCCGTGGGCCCGGAGCGCCGAGCTGGCGACCTCGTTCGAGCAGGCCGGCTTCACGGGGATGTTGTTCACCGAGACGAGCCAGACGCCGTGGATGTCGATCGCCGCCGCGGCCACGGCGGCGCCGACGCTGACGTTCACGACGGGCATCGCCGTCGCCTTCCCGCGCAGCCCGATGGTCTCGGCGTCGCTGGCGTGGGAGCTGGCCGAGAACACCGGCGGCCGCTACCGGCTCGGCCTGGGCAGCCAGGTCAAGGCCCACGTCGAGCGGCGGTACGGCGCCGAGTTCGATCCGCCTGGGCCGCGGATGCGCGACTACATCGACGCCGTGCGCGCCTGCTTCCGGGCCTTCGCCGGGGAAGAGCCCTTGTCGCACAAGGGCCCGTACTACGAGCTGACCCTGCTCCCGGCGGCGTGGGCGCCGCGTCGCCATCCCCACACCGACATCAAGGTCGACGTCTCCGCCGTCAACCCGTGGATGTGCCGGATGGCGGGAGAGGTGGCCGACGGCATCCACGTCCACCCCCTCCACTCGCCGACGTACCTCGAGACGCGGCTCCTCCCCGCCGTCGCCGAGGGCGCGGCGCGAGCCGGCCGCGAGCCGAGCGACATCGACCTGATCATCCCGGTGTTCGCCGTCCCCGGCGACACGCCCGAGGAGCGCAAGCCGCTGGCCGACCGGGCGCGCATGCAGGTCGGCTTCTACGGGTCGACCAAGAACTACGCGTTCCAGTTCGACGACCTCGGGTTCGAGGGGACGTCGGCCAAGTTCAACGAGCTGCTGAAGAAGGGCGACATCGGGGGGATGATGGACGTCGTCACCGACGACATGCTCGAGCACTTCGCCGTGGTCGCGCCGTGGGACGAGATGGCCGACAAGCTGATCGCCCGCTACCGGGGGACGGCGGCGCGGCTCGTGATGTACCTCGCCCACGAGTCGGTCGAGCGCGACCCGTCCGCCCTCGGCAAGTGGGGCGAGGTCGCCCGCGCGGTGGCTGCGGGCTAGAGGAGCGTGACGGTCCCGGCGGCGCCGTCGACCCGGATCAGGGCGCCGTCGGGGATCGACTTGGTGGCCCCGGTGACCGACACGACGCACGGGATGCCGAGCTCGCGCGACACGATCACGGCGTGGGTGATCTGGGCGCCCACGTCGCACACGACCGCGGCGGCGGGCACGAACAGAGGCGTCCACGCGGGGTCGGTGACGGGGGCGACGAGGATGTCCCCCGGCTCGAGGCCGGCGGGGTCGGCGGGGTCGAGCACGATCCGCGCCCGGCCCTCGGCCACTCCTGCGCACCCCGGGATGCCCGAGTGCATCGAGCCGGGCGCCCAGGTCTCGAACGTGGCTGCGTCGCGGCGCGGCCATGACGACACCGGCGGGGCCTCGCGGTAGACGATGAACGGCGGCTCGACGTCGGCCAGCGTGAGGTAGGTCTGCTCCCGCTCGGCCAGCTCGGGGCCGAGCTTGGAGGGGTCGGCGGCGAAGTCGGCGAGCTCGTCGTCGGTGAGCATGAACACCTGCTCGGCCGATGCGAGGTGGCCGGCCTCGGCGGCGCGCCGGCCGAGTTCGCGCAGGGCCAGCCGCTGCTCGTGGACGAGCTTGATGTTGGTGGTCTTGGAGCGCTCCCTCCCTGGCGCGAACAAGAGCGCGCACCGCAGTCCCGCCTCGAACTGGCCGAGGGCCTCGGCGTTGCCGGCGAGGGCGGCGCGCACCTCTGCGGTGGCCGTGGCCCGCTCGGCCTCGCGCTCGGCGGCGTGGGCGGCCGGCGAGTCGTGGTCGGGCGCCTTGCGCATCACGTCGAGGGCGGCGAGGACGATCTCGGGCCGCGTGCCCCACGTGTGCGAACGCAGCTCCCACTCGTTGGGCCCCCGGCTCCCGAAGCGCTCGAGGAAGCGCCGGCCCTCGGCGAGGAAGGTGGCGGAGTCGGCGGCCTCGGGCGTGTGGTCCCGATCGGCGTGCAGCCGGACCCGTTCGATCAGCCCTTCGACGCCGCGGTCGAACTCGGTGCTCAACGCAGCAGACCGGGCGACCAGACGCGACAGCTGCCACAAGGCGGCGGACGGGGCCGCCGAGTCGACGTCGCCCACCCCGGACACCAACGTCATCACCAGGTCGGGGCGCCCGATGGCGTCGCACACGCCCGCCACCGTCCCGATCCCCACGCCGCAGGCCGCGCTGGTGCTGATGTGGCGCTCGAACAGGCGCCGGTACAACGGCATCAGCGAGCGCGCGTGCTCGACGAGCTCGGCGTTCGAGAGGGCGGCCAGGTCGGGACGGGCGGCGACGACGGCGTCGACCTCGTCGCGGTCGTCGCGCAGGTCGGCGAGGTCGTCGCGGCCGAAGCAGTACCCGTTGATGAACAGCTCCTGCAACCGTTCGGTTGCGCGTGGATCCTCGTCGGTGGGACGGGCCTCGTCGGCGTACGGCGGGATGCCGGGCATCGTCCCGAAGTACTGGAAGTCGACGATCTCCGGGGTCATGCCGGGGCAGCGCACGCCGTAGATCCGGGTCCACGACATGTTCAGGTAGAGGTATCCGCCGAACTGCCCGACGGTGTTCGTCGTGTAGTCGTCGAACTCGTCGTGCGAGCACGTCCCGAGCCCGACGTAGGCGTTGCGCCAGCCTGGTTCGATCCCCTGGCGCACGCACAGCGAGACGGTGAGGGGGGACATCGGGTCCGGGATCACCTCGCCGGCATTGGCCCGCGTGTACGTCGGATACCGCACGCTCACCGGCGTGTCGGTGAAGTACCGGTCCATGGCGACCCCCGCTCGTGACGTGTCCGGCGGATCCTACGATGCGGCCGTGGCAGCAGGACGGGCGGGCCGACTCGCCATCGGCGGCCTGCTCGGCCCGGCGGCGTTCGTGTCCGCGTGGACGGCGGGAAGCATCCAGTCGCGGTCGCGCGGGTACTCGGCCGTCTCCGACGCCATCAGCCGGCTGGCTGCGGTTGGGGCGCCGACGCGGCCGCTGATGACCGCCGGGTTCGTGGGATTCGGCCTCGCCGTCCCCGTGTACGCGGTGGCCCTCGAACGGTGGTTGCCCACGCGGGCCGGGGCCGCGGCTGCCGCCGCGGCCGTGAGCGGAGTGGCGACGCTGGCGGTGGCCGCCTTGCCGCTCGACCACTCCGCTTCTGTCGACCGCTGGCACGGGATCGCCGCGGGGATCGGCTACATCGGGCTGGCGGCGACGCCGTTGCTGGCCGCGCCCGCGCTCGCCCGCGAGGGCCACACGGCGGCGGCGCGGGCGTCGTGGGCCGCCGGCTTGGCCTCGTCGGCGTGCCTTGTCGCCACGCTCGCCGGCTCGGCCCACGGCCTGTTCCAGCGCCTCGGCCTGACCGTGGGCGACGTGTGGATCGCGGCGAGCGCCGTCGCCATCCTGCGCGGCCGCCCGGGCGGCCGGGCCGTCAGCGGCTGACGAGCGCCGGCTGCCGCGGCTTGTCGGCGGTGGCCTGGGCGATCCGCAGCCCGGTGAGGAAGGTCACGGTCAGGATCACGCCGGTGGCCGCCAGCTCGAACAGCAGCGTCCCGGTGTCGGTGCCGGCGGTGACGGCGTGCACGGTGGCGCTGGCGAAGAGCGGGAAGCTGGCGAAGTGGACC
>JADMIO010768787.1_pt1 | contig 32466 bp, 20 predicted proteins | sample 8958161 | NCBI WGS metagenome assembly JADMIO01 (sample SAMN16585339, study PRJNA669376) | soil metagenome | isolation source: Crop rotation soil | place: USA: Cullars Rotation, Alabama | collected 2011
CGCGACAACTTGTCCACGTGGAATTCTAAGCTTAGGATCCCAATGTGCTGGAAAGAAAGATTCCCGCGCGTCAAAAATGTGGTCATCGGCACCGGCCCGGAGAGCGCCGCCGGCACCGTGTGCGTCCCCGTCAGCGTCAACGTCCCCGTCCCGGCAATCCCCAGGCGATACTGGATCGCCGGATTGATCGGCGGATCGGCAATCGTCACATTGCTCGCAAGCGTTGCATTCACTGCCCCCGGCACATCCATAAACTCCGCCGCCCCCACGCCCACTTTCACGGGCGCGCTAAGCGTCACTCCACCCCCAAGGCGAATCCCCGTCGCCGCGTTCACATCAATTTCGCTCGCCCCCAAAAGCGCGGAGCTGCTGTTGGCCACGATCGCCCCTGCCAGAATCGTGACCGATCCCGTGAAAGAACCCGTGCCGCTTAAGGTGAGCACGCTGTTGCCGCCTTTGACAAGGTTGAGCACGCCCGTGGTGTTGCGAATCGCGCCGGAGAACGTGCTGTTGCCCGTTTCATTGATACCCAGCGTCACCGTTCCGCCGCCGCTGTTATCGATAATGCCCGCCGCGCCCGAGAGTGTGCCCAGCGTCGCGTTGTTCGCGTTCAAATCCAACTTCCCGCCCACCGCCGCAAACGGCCCCGTCCCCAGCGCCGCCCCCGGTCCAAGCTGTAGCACGCCATTGGTCACGGAGTTTGTCCCGGTGTTCGAATTGGTGTTCGTGATAATCAGCGTCCCCGAGCCCGCCTGCGTGATGCCGCCGGTGCCCGAAAGGAAATCCGAGTACGTGACCACATCCGAGCGGTTAAACTTCAGCGTGCCGCTGCTGGCCACGAGCGGCCCGTTGAGCGACCCGGTCGTCCCACCATTGCCGATCTGCAGCGTGCCTCCGGCCAGAATCGTGAACTGGTTGTTGCCCGCTGTCCCGGCGACGACGAATGTCCCGGGGCCGCTGATGTTGATATTTGCCGGGCCGTCGATCACGTTGGTAAAGATCAGCGCATCGGCAGTCCCGGAGGTCGAAAAGTTCACGTTGTTGGCGTTCAAATGCACCGGCACATTGATCGTGTGGCTCCCGGTCACCGTCACCGGCACATCGGTGCCGGCATTATCCAGCGTGAGCGCCCCGCCGCTCCCGGCCGAGAATACGTACGATCCGCCCGTATTGTTGATGATCAAAATCCCCAGCGTGCGCGCCCCATCCAGCGTCACCGTCGCGCTTCCCGGCCCGGAAAACGCCGAGCCAAACAGCGCAATATCCCCCGCCGCGCCCGGAATTGCCGCCGTCCAGTTGGCCGCCGTCCCCCAGCTCCCGCCGCCGTTGGTCTTCCAGTTCGACAGCGTCACCCCGCCGCTGATCGTCAGCACAAGATTCGATCCGCTCAGGCTAAACCCGTAGGTCGCCCCTGCCGCACCGTTGAGCACCTGCAGATTCGCCAGCGACCCCGCCCCGCCGGTCAAGTTTGTCACGTTAGTCGCGATCGCATACGTGCCATTGGCCGCGAACGAAGTGGTCCCACCGGCAATAAACAGATTTACGCTTGTCGGCGAACCGATCGACACCGCTCCATTGTTGAGCACATTGATCGCATCGTTCCCGCCTGTCAGGGCGAAATCCAGGTCCAGCGTACTGGTCGATTCAAACTTGATCGCGTTCGTATTGACCGTCCCCACCCCAAAGGTCGGCGCCCCCGGATTCCCCGGCGCCACATGACCAGACGCCTGCACATCAATCGCGCCTGCATAGGTCCCGGTGCCGCTCAAGCTTCCGCCCGAGAGCGTCACCGCGCCCGTAACAATCCCCGTACCGCGCAACACGCCGCCGGTCATGAGCACCGGCCCGGAGCCTAGCGCCGAGCCTGAAGCATTTGACGTGACGACCGTCCCCGCCGTGATCGTCGTCCCGCCCGCATAGGTGTTCCCCGTCGAATTCGTCAGCGACAGCGTGCCGCCCAAAAGCTTGGTGAGCACGCCTTCCCCGCTGATGACGCCCGGCACAGTCAGCGTCGAGTTGGCGCCAAAGCCATCGGAAGGATCAAGCCCGCCGCCGTTGGCGGTAAGGATGATCCCGCGCGCGTTGGCAGTGCCATTGGCGAGGGTGACGTTTGCGGAAACCTGGAGCACGCCGCCGTTGAGAAAGACGGGGTTGCCAAGGGCGACCGGGCCCAGGACGCGGTTGTCGTTAATGGTGAGAACGCCTTCGTTGATGGTGACCGATCCGGTGAAAGAATTCTGCGTGCCGAAAAGGCGGACGCGGCCGAGGCCGGACTTCACGATGAATGTGGAATTCGTGCCGTTATCGGCGATGATCGGGAAGACATCGAGGTTGGAGAGATTGCCGTTGTTGTTGATGAAGTGCAGATAAGCGCCGCCACTTCCACTGGTCATGAGCGGCCGGATCACGCCTGTCGAGCCGCCGACAAACGTCGAAACCAGCGAGTCGTTTCCCATCAAAAAGCCGCCAATCGTGACCGTTTGGCCGCCATTGATGTTCAGCGTGGCAAAACCGGTGTTCGTGCCGAAGCGCACGCTGGTGATCGTCCCGGAATTCACGTTCACCTGCCCCGACACGCCGTTGGGAAATTCGATGTTGCCTGCGCTGGTGATCGTCGAGCCGGTGGCCGGCTGTGTATAGGTCGCCGCAATTACCTTGCCGCTGGAATCCGTAGCCGCCCAATCATTGAGGCCAAAGGTGGCAAAGGCGTTCCCGTTGGAGTCGGTAATAAGCGGCCGGGCGGAGAAATCGTTGCCCGAGCCTCCCCAGAGAATGGTGCCGCCGCCGTTGACTGTATCCATCATAAGGGTGTTCGCCCGGACGCCTGAGAGAGGTTGACCGTTGGCGCTGATCGAGTTGAGGGTCAAAGTACCAAAGGGGAAAGAGATCTTAGCCGCACCCGTTATGAGCGAGAGAGTGGATACCGTTTGGATGGGCGTGCTGCCAACCGGGGCGGCAAGCTGACCACCCAGGGCCAGAACGCTGGCGGGGTTGAGGATGTTGGCAGTCGGCGCGCCGGGCATGCCAAAACCAAGGATAAGGGCGCCGCCGCTTACATTGACCAGGCCGGTATTGGTATTGGCGGCCGTGAGAATCAGCGAGCCAGCGCCGGCTTTAATGAAGCCGCTGGATCCGGAGATCACGCCGGAGACCTGAAGCGTGGAATTGGTATTGTTGGACCAGGTTCCCGAGCCCGCCAGAGCGAGATTGTTGTTGAGAGTCAGCGCCTGGATGGCGGCGGAGAGGTCGATGCCTCCAGCGCCCAGGGTGAGGGTGTTGCCGGCGTTGATAGTGAGGGGAGAAGCGGGATCCAGGACGCGGATGCCGAACCATGATTGAAGATTGTCCCCCAGCGAAAAAGTGAAATTCGAATTAAGTGTCTTGTCGAAAATCGCCATGTCCCCCGCGCCCGGCACGACACTGCCCACCCAGCTCGCGCCCACATTCAGCGCCGTGGTGTTATCCGCCTTGGTCTTGTCCGCAAACGTCGCCGACCCCACCGCCAGAACCCCCGCCAAGGCCGCGCCCAGGATCGCCGCCACCCGCGCCCGCGAATGCCCCTCGGCCTTCATCATCGACGCGCAATTCCCACAACGAGTCAAACCCATGTAATCCTCCCAAGTCGCCAGGACGTGATAAAAACAGAAATCAAACTCCCAAAATCGATCCGGTTATCGGTATATAAAAATTACTCCCGATTTCCCGCATGTCAAAACCAATTTGCATAGATTTCCATGCAAATAGCCCTACCGAAACTCCGCCTTCAGGCAGCAACCCCCCTATTCTTTCGCGTCGGAGAACGCCGCCTCAAGAGCCCCAATGCACCCGCCCCGAAAACCCACACCGCCGCCGGCTCCGGCAGGGCAAAAACATTTACCGCCGGCAAGGCATTCCCATTCTGATCAAACAGCGCAATCTGTCCATTCTTAAAAATGCTCGCCCCCGATACCGGTATCGACTCCGGATACCACCACACCACCCCCTCCCCGCGCCCATTGGGCAGCGCCAAAAGTGCATCCCGAGTGTCAGTCAATTCCTGCAACTGCCCCGCCGGCGTATACGGATAAGGCGCTCCCGCCGGCGCTGTCCCGGTCCACGGATAATTGTCCTCCAGGATCATGATCCGCTGGCTATAGCGCGTCACAATATCATTTAAGTTCGCCTTCAGATTCCCCAGGTCGCTCGTCGCCGTCGGATAGTACGAAAGCCCAATGATGTCAAAATCCGAAACCACCGCCTTGCTCGCCAGGTTATCAAAGAAAAACCGTGGCAACCCCGACTGGTTCCCCCGATCAATATGCACCGCCACATCAATATGCGCTCCCGCCGGCGTCGCCGCGCGAACCCCCGAAATCGCCGAATTGAGCAGCTGCCCAAAATTCGCCCAGCTCTGATTCTGCTGCTGCGTCGTCCCATTAAAATTAATCTGCCCCGTCGGCCAATCCATACCCGCCGTAATCTCGTTGCCCACCTGCACCATGTCCGGCAACACCCCAGCCGCCTTAAACGCATTGAGCGTATCCAGCGTGTAATTGTGAATCGCCGTCGACATCTGCGTGATGTTCAGCGAGCTCCACGCCGCCGGCGTATTCTGCTTCCCCGGATCGGCCCAGGTGTCCGAGTAATGAAAATCCAAAAGCAACTTCGCCCCCGTCGCCTTAAGCCGCTGCGCCAGCGCCAAGTCATAATTCAAATCCTGAATCGCCCCGCCCGTCGCCGCATAATTGGTATTGGGATTCACAAAAATCCGCAGCCGAAAAAGATTCGCCCCATGATCCGCCAGAATCTGCTCCATCGGCTCAACTTTTCCATGATCCCTGAACACCCCCCCCTGCTGCTCAATAAACGGCAAGAGCGAAACATCCGCCCCCATATAAAACGGATTGCCCGCCCCAGTAGCGCTCCCCGCCGTCACCATGACTACCAGCGCACCCCATACCCATCTCATGCCCATCACTCTCCACTCCATCAGCGCACTTCAACCAACGCGCCACCCCACATCAAATTGCATCCATAACCCAATACCCCCTACACTTCTTCGTGTTCATTAGTGTTCATTCGTGGCTAATTTAAAATCCCCTTCGTGGCCCTTCGTGCCTTCGTGTCTTCGTGTTTCGTCCCCATGCCTTCCCCCTGCCCCCCCCGCTCGCATATAACATCTAAAGATCACCATAAAGCGAGAACACTATGTCCAAAGCCAACGTGGATCCCGCCGAACTCCGCCGCTTCGCCCTTGACCTCAAGCGCTTCACCGACGAAATCGAAGCCCTCATGGGCCAGCTCCACGGCCGCATGAACGCCTTAAGCGGCACCTGGCGCGATCAGGAACACAAGAAATTCGCCGAAGCCTTCCAGCAAACCACCAAAGCCCTCTCCGCCTTCGTCCAGGCCTCCGCCGAGCACTCCTCCTTCCTCAACAAAAAAGCCACCGCCGTCGAACAATACCTGAGTCAGCGCTGACACGGGTAAAGCTATAATTTGCCACAAAAGACACAAAGGACACGAAAATGGGAATGAAAAAAATAGCGACAACCCTCCCCAGATAATTTTTTTGTGTCTTTCGTGTCTTTCGTGGCAAAAACTCCTGCCGGGATCGCGGAAACGCTCACTCGGAGCTCTGATTATCACGAGGCCAAACCCCAATGCCCGATCAAGTCAACGTCGAAGATTTCGAAGCCTTCTCCCTCTTTCGCGCCGCCCTGTTCAAATTCGCCCAGGCCGCCGAGCAATCCCTGGCCACCGCCGACAGCCAGATCGCCCGCACCCACTCCTGGCTGGAAAACGAACAAGCCAGCTTCTGGCACAGCCAGCTCAAGAGGCGCGAGGAAGCCGTCGTCAAAGCCCGGGATGCCGTCCGCCAGAAAAAACTCTACAAAGACGCCACCGGCCGCTTCCGCGACGCCATGGAAGAAGAAAAACATCTCCAGCGCTGCCTCGCCGCCGTCGATCAAGCCCGGGAGAAAATCGAGTTCATCAAAAAATCCATCCCCCGCCTCGAAAAAGCCTCCGAGCTCTACCGCAGCGGCGTCTCCCGCCTCTCCAAAACCCTCGCCGACGACATCCCCCGCGCCACCGCCCTCCTCGATCGCCACGCCCAGACTCTCGAACAATATATCCAGATCGAAGCCCCCGCGCCCACTATGCCCGATTCGGCCATGACAAACGAACCCCCCGAATCCCTCTCCCGCGGCGGAGAAACGCAGGCCGCCCCCTCAGCGTCTCCTGATAAAACTCCCGCAAACCCCTCGGAGGCCCCCCATGTCCGTCATGGATAGCAAAGGCATGCTCTCCAAAGCCTTCAAAGAACTCCTGGCACGCTGGGAAGACACCAAATCCATTTGGTCCGACACCCAAAGCCATGAGTTCGAAAAAACGTACCTCGTCCTGATCGAGCAGGACGTCCGCAGCGCCCTTGGCGCTATGGACACCCTCGACCAGATTCTCATGAAAATCAAAATCGACTGCGAGTAACCCCTATGACCGCAACCGCGTCATCAACCCCCCTCCCGGCTGCCGATACCAAAGAAACGGGCGGGGGAAATCGCCAGCGCCAAAACCTCGAGCAGCTCGCCCGGCTCGCAAGCGAATGCGCCGCCCAGGAAAAACAAATCGAGCAGGAGCACGACCAGGGCCTCGCCCAGGAAAAGCGCCAGCACGAACAAAAAGTGCTCGAGGTCAAGGAGCGCTCCCGCCGCCAGATCAAAGATGTCACCTCCGCCTTCGCCAAGCAGGAAACCGCCATCCAGACCCGCGCGGAAACCCAGCGCCAAACCCTGGAAGAATCCCACAAATCCACGCTCCTCCAGCTCACCCGCTCCAAAGAGCAGACCGATTCCGCCACCAAAAAACAGGTCGAACAATCCGCCTGGCAGGCCGAAAGCGCACTGGTCACCATCAACATCAAGATCGACGCGGATGAGCAAAAGTTCAAAAAAGAATACGAAGCCAGCCTCGTGGAACTCAAAGGCCTCGCCGAATTGGAATCCGCCGCCCAGCAGGCCCTCGCCCGCTACCGCGTGCCTCCCGAGCCCGTGGAACTCTCCCTCGATGATGCCACCAAAAACAAAATCGCCGGGGAAGGCGGGGGACGAGAAGCCGTCGTCGCCGAGTATCGCGAGCAAACCAAGTCCCTGCTCAAAGAGCTCCAGTTCCTCACACGACCCAGCATCATGGACGATGTCGTTCCGCTCTTTGCCATCCTCGCCCTGGCCGCCGTGGCCGCCGGCGCCGGCTGGATCATTCCGCCCGACGATCACACGCGCCTCATCGCCGCGGGCAGCGCCGCCGGCGGCGCCATTGTCGTGGGCCTTGTCGGCTGGCTCATCCTCCGCCTCCGCAAACGCACCCGCGTCCGCATCCAGGGCAAGGCCCTCTATATCCCCCTCATGCAATCACTCCTGGTCGCCCGCCATGCCGCGACGCTCGACCCCGCCGCCGCCGCCGCCGCCCGCGCCCGCCGCGTCGAAGAAGCCTGCGTCAAGCGCGACCAGGAAGTCGCCACCGCCAGAGAAAGAGGCAAATCCCTCCTCGTCCAATCCGCGCAGCAACATCAAGCCGCCATGCTCGAAGAAAACACCCGCTACAAAAACCAGCTCGCCGCCATAGAGCAGGAAAAAACCACGGCCCTGGAAGAACTTTCCCAATCCCGCCAGAAAAAAACCGACCAGCTCCAATCCGAATACACCGCCGCCCGCGAAGCGCTCACGACCGCCCACAACCAGGCGCTCGAAACCATCGAGTCCACCTATGAGTCCCAATCAGCCGCACTCGTCAGCCGCTGGACCGACGGCCTCCGCGCCGTCCAGGAACTCCTCGCCCTGGGCACTGGCGTCGATCCCGCGCTCCGCGACTGGAACAGCCCCGCCTGGAACCACTGGCAATCCCCCAAGGATTTCTCCGGCCAGGTGCGCTTTGGCGAAATGAAAGTGGACCTCGCCCAGCTCACCCACGAACTCCCCAAACGCCTCGCCCTCCCAGAACCCTTCTCCGTCCCCGCCCTTCTCGACATGCCCAACCGCGCCTCGCTCCTGGTCGACACCGATCACACCGGCAGAGATGCCGCCAACGACCTCGCCCAGATGGTCATGTCGCGCCTCCTCACGCAGATCCCCGCCGGCCGCGTCAAGTTCACCATCATCGATCCCGTCGGCCTGGGCCAGAGCTTCGCTGGCTTCATGCACCTGGCCGATCACGATGAATCCCTCGTCGGCTCGCGCATCTGGACTGAAAAAGACCACATCCACCAGCGCCTCGCCGACCTCACCGAGCACATGGAAACCGTCATCCAAAAATATTTGCGAAACGAATATGCCACCATCGACGAATATAACCGCCAGGCCGGCGAGCTCGCCGAGCCTTTTCGCTACCTCATCATCGCCGACTTCCCCACCGGCTTTGAAACCGAATCCCTCCGCCGCCTCTCTTCCATCGCACTCTCCGGCCCGCGCTGCGGCGTCTACACACTGATTCTCCGCGACCTGCGCCAACCCCTCCCGCACGGCACGCCCATCGAAGACATCCTCGCCCACAGCGTCCACCTCCTTCATAAGAATGGCCAATTCCGCTGGGAAGACAAAGTCTTCCAGCAATTCCCCCTCACCATCGACCCGCCGCCGGACGAAAAAACCCTCACCTTCCTCATGGACAAAGTCGGCCGCGCAGCCAAAGAGGCCAAGCGCGTCGAAGTCCCGTTCCAGAGCATCGCGCCGGCCAACGGCCAGTTCTGGTCGCAAACCTCCGCCGACGACCTCCGCGTCCCCATCGGCAAAACCGGTGCAACCCGCCTCCAGTCCCTGCGCCTCGGCGTCGGCGTCGCCCAGCACGCGCTCGTCGCCGGCAAAACCGGCTCCGGCAAATCCAACCTCATGCACACCATCGTCACCAACCTCGCCATGTGGTATTCCCCCGAGGAAGTCGAGTTCTACCTCGTCGACTTCAAAAAAGGCGTCGAGTTCAAAGCCTACGTCACCGCCCAAATCCCCCACGCCCGCGCCATCGCCGTCGAATCCGACCGCGAATTTGGCCTGTCCGTCCTCCAGCGCGTCGACGCCGAACTTACCCGCCGCGGCGTCCTCTTCCGCGACGCCGGCGCCCAGGAAATCTCCGCCTATCGCGCAAAGACCGGCCACAAACTCCCGCGCACCGTCCTGCTCATCGACGAATTCCAGGAATTCTTCTCCGAAGATGACAAGCTCTCCCAGGAAGCCGCCGGCCTCATGGACCGCCTCGTCCGCCAGGGCCGCGCCTTTGGCATCCACCTAGTGCTCGGCTCCCAGACCATTGGCGGCGCCTCCGGCCTCGCACGCTCCACCTTGGGCCAGATCGCCGTCCGCGTCGCCCTCCAATGCACCGAGGCCGACTCCCAAATGATCCTGGGCGACAACAACTCCGCCGCGCGCCTTCTCTCCCGCCCCGGGGAAGCCGTCTACAACGACGCCGGGGGCCTCGTCGAAGCCAACAGCCCCTTCCAGATCGCTTTTCTTCCCGATGACCAGCGCGCGGATTATCTCGAAAAAGTTCGTAGCAAATCTCAGGAGCACCAATCCTCCGCTCCCACGCCCATCGTCTTCGAAGGCAACGCCCCCGCGCCTATCCGCAAAAATCCGCGCCTCATGGCCCTCCTCGAACAAAAAGATTTCCCGCCGCCCGCTTCCGCCATCCCCGCCTACGTCGGCGAACCCGTCGCCATCAAGGACCCCACCGCCATCCGCTTCCGCCGCCAGTCCGGCGCCAATGTCCTGCTCGTCGGCCAGCAGGAAGAATCCGCCGCCGCCATCTTCTCCTCCATCGCTGCCTCGCTGGCCGCGCAACAAAAACCCAGCGACGCGATTTTCTACCTCCTCGACGGCACCCCCGCCGACTCGCCGCTCCTGGGCCTCCTCCCGCGCCTCTTCGAAGCCCTCCCGCATAAATTCCACAACGTCGCCCTCAAACAAACCCCCGAAGCCATCAACGAAATCGCCCAGCAGCTCGCCCAGCGCCAAAAAGACGACACGCGCGAAGGCCCCGCGATTTATCTGCTGATCCTGGGCCTGCAGCGCTACCGCCTCCTCCGCCGCCAGGAAGACGATTTCTCTTTCCGCAGCAGCGGCGAAGAAAACGCCGCCCCCAAAACCGACAAACAATTCACCGACCTCCTCTCCGAAGGCCCCTCCCACGGCATCCACACCATTATCTGGGCCGACACCCCCATCACCCTCGAACGCACCCTCGACCGCGGCTCCATGCGCCAATTCGACGACCGCATCCTCTTCCAAATGAGCGCCAGCGACTCGAGCAACCTCATCGACTCCCCCCTGGCCAACCGCCTCGGCCCCCACCGCGCCCTTCTCTACAGCGAAGAACAAGGCACCACCGAAAAATTCCGCCCCTACCAACTCCCCGACGACGCGTGGATCGAATTCCTGCGCGCCCACGTAACGCGGCCGTCCCGGCGGCCTTCGTGACCGGCCCATCTGCCGCCACAACCCACGCTCCAGCGCGAATCAAACCCCGCCAACATCCTAGCCCCAAAAGGGCCTCGGAATGTAGTCACGGGTCAAGCAATGCCCATTCCGCGGCGAAAGCATCGCGCAAGCCTATGAAATCGGACCCCCCGCGTCTTTGCGCGCGCACGGACTCGCCCATTTCCAAACCTCCCGCCATTAATCCGCACGCGTAAACCCCTCCCCCACAAACCTTTAGCCCGCTCACAAAAAGCGCCGTGCGCACGGCTGCGCACTTTGCCCCAAAGGTATGAGGCCCACACCGCGCAACCACCTTTTTCCAACCCCTGACCCCCAGCCCCTAACTCCTCTAAAAAATAACCGACTTTCCTATCCATTGAGTGGAAGATTGCCAACCCCCCACGCGCGCACACAAGAAATTTGGCATTCTTCCCCCTCTTCTTTCGAATTTCATCCTCCTCCCCAACCCTGTATCATCACACGATCCGCAAGGAGTCCAACATGCACAGTAAGCTGGCCATCCTCCCCGCCTTTCTCATTTCCTCCACCGCCTTCGCTGCCCCTGCCGATATTCCCGCCTTCCCCGGCGCGGAAGGGTTTGGCGCCCTGGCCACCGGCGGTCGCGGCGGCGAGATCGTCCATGTCACCACGCTGGCCGACTCCGGCGCGGGTTCACTTCGCGAAGCTGTGTCCAAACCCAACCGCGTCGTTCTCTTCGATGTGGCCGGCACCATCAAGCTTGAATCCAACCTCGAGTTTTCCGACAACCTCACCATCGCCGGCCAGTCCGCCTTCGCCAGCGGCGGTACCGGCATCTGCATCTATAACAAATCCGCCTCCTTCTCCAATCACAAAAACATCATCGTCCGCTATATCCGTTTCCGCGAGGGGATCAATGGCGATCGCGGCAAATGCTCCGTCAACATCGCCACCGGCAGCAACATGATCTTCGATCACTGCTCCATCGAATGGGGCCGCTGGGATTGCCTGGGCTGCACCGTCAACAGCCACGACATCACCTTTCAATACTGCATGATCGGCGAAGGCCTCGATCCGCAACAATTCGGCGCGCTAGTCGACTCGGTCGAAAATGTGACCATCAGCCACAACCTCTGGATCAACAACCACAGCCGCAATCCCAAGGGCAAAGGTACAATCGAGTACATCAACAACGTCGTCTACAACTGGCAGATCACCGGCCTCTGCGGCGGCCACTCCGCCGCCGATCACTCCATGGACGTCATCGGCAATGTCTTCGTCAAAGGCCCCAGTTCCAACAACCAGGCCCTGGGCCAGTTCACCGCCACCGACCACGTCTTCCAGAAAGACAACCTGCTCGATCTCGACCGCGATGGAAAATTTTCCGGCAAAGCCGCAGTCGAATCCGACTTCAAAGACTCTGGCGGCAATGCCACCTTTATCCAAACCGCCTGGGCCAAGCCCAGGTTCCCCGTCACCGTCGATTCCGCGCAGGTCGCCTGGAAGAAAGTCCTCGCCACCGCCGGCTGCTCGCTGCAGCGCGACGCCGTCGACGCGCGGCTGATCAACGAAGCCCAATCGCTGGGCACCCAGGGCAAAACCATCAAAAACGAAGCCGAAGCCGGCGGCCTCGCTGAAATCAAACCCACCCTCATCCACCACGATCTGCCCGAGAGTCCCGGAGCGCTGGCTCCCTCCGGCTATATGGCCATCGAAGTCTATTTGAACCAGCTCGCCGAGCCCAAAACACCTGGCTGAAAAAAATCAGGTGGGGGTCAAATGTTAAATTCAAGGCACCGCAGTTGCGTTCTCTCCATGCACCAGTGGAAGTGCAGAAGAGGAGGTAGCTCATGCCTGCCCTTGCGACGTCTCATGCACTCAAGCAAAACAGCTCAACCTCGGGAGCTCTGCAATGCCGGCGAAAGTTCCTCCGCTTTTTCCCAGACGGTTTTTCCGACGAGAAATACCTGGCGTGGGAACGCAAATATAAATGGGAAGCTCATCAGCAATGGCTGGCGCAGCTTGATCGGCCTCAGCTTCGCTCGCTTATCCACGCGGGCGAGTTTTCGACTGCCGCCGCACAGGCGGTGCGCATCGAATCCCGCACCAATCTCCTGTTCTCGTTTGAGAAGATGGCCTTGCGCGATGCCGTCAAATCGCCCGCCGGCGCCAAGCTCTTCGTCACGGGCCTCTACGAATTCCTCCACGGCCGCGGCGCACTACAAACCCGCTTCGAGCGCTGGATCGACGTCGTCTCGGCCCTGCCGCGCCGCCAAACGCGCGTGCTCACCTGGCCGTTGGTCACCGTTTTTGGTTTTATCGCCCAGCCTGAGCTCCATATTTTTCTTAAACCCAACGTCACGCGCTTGGCCGCCGCGCTTTATGGTTTTGACTTCCACTATCAATCCCATCCCAATTGGGACACCTACAAGAACTTCCTCGATTTCGCCGCCACGATCCGCCGCGACCTGCGCGATCTCAAACCGCGGGACATGATCGACATTCAGTCCTTCATGTGGGTCCAGGGTTCTGATGAATATGAGGAGTAATGTTTAGCGCAAGATTTCAGCAGCAACGCACGCTTCTCCCAGCTCCCCTTCCAGCTTTTGTTGAAGCCGCTGCGCTTCACTTCCTGACCCGCACAAAACAAAAAGCGTCGACCCACTCCCCGTCAGGTGCACGCGCTTTCCTCCAATTTGTTCAGCCCGTTTCTGCAGTGCCGAGAGTAAAGGCGCCACATGAAACGCCGCCGGTTCCAGATCGTTGACCAGCATGGAGCTCAATTGTTCCGCTGTCGCCGCCGCGCAGATTTTCCACTGGGTCGGCGGCTTGGGCGGCTCATGCCGATGGCCGGCATCGAATGCCTGGTAGATGTCCTTGGTCGGACAACCAAATGCCGGCAAAATCAGCACCGCCGTAAGCGGCCGCGACAGAGGGAGCGGAGACATGATTTCGCCGCGGCCTGTACATAAGCTCGGTCGTTGGCGTACAAAAAAAGGGATGTCGCTTCCGAGAGTGGCCGCGATCTGCTCAAGTCGTGTGTCTTCCCACCTAAGCCCCCAAAGTTCATTGAGCAGCACCAGCGCGGCCGCCGCGTCGCTGCTGCCCCCGCCAATCCCGCCGCCGGGCGGCAGGACTTTGTGGAGCGTCATTTGCCCCGTCGGCTCAATGCCCGCCGCCGCCGCCAGTTTGAGCGCCCCGCGGCCGACGAGATTCTTCTCCAACTCCGCCGGCACGCCATCCGCCCGCCCCGTAACCACCAGTCGCAGCGGCCCCCCCGGCTCGACGCGCAGCGTGTCATACCACGAGATCGCCACCATCCAGGTCTCGATGTCATGAAACCCATCCGCCCGCGGCGGAAAAACCCGCAGGCCGAGGTTGAGTTTGGCCTGAGCTGGTCGAGTCAACATGAATCGCTCCTGTGCGTGACGCCCCGTCGCGCCTGCCGTAGGATACCGCACCATGCCTTACGATACATTGCAGGATTTTCTTCGCGCATTGGATGCCGCTGGCGAACTTCGGCGGATTAAATCGGCCGTCGATCCGGTGCTGGAGGTTGCCGAGATCACGGATCGCGTTTCCAAGTCGCCGGATCGTGACGCAAACTATCCCGGCAGCACGGTGCAGAATTCGGAATTCAAAGCCAAGACCTCCGGCGTGGTCAATAAGGCGTTGCTTTTTGAAAGAGTCCAAGGTTCCTCGATTCCGCTTTCCATCAACACGTTCGGCTCGTTCAAGCGGATGCACATGGCGCTGGGGTGCGAGTCTTTCGACGATCTAGCCGAAAAAATCGCCGAGCTCACGCGGCCGGAGGTTCCGGCGGGGATTTGGAACAAGATCAAAAAGGGAATCGACTTTCTCAAGATCGGCGGCTACATGCCCAAGGTCAAATCGGGCGGCGGCGCTTTGTGCCAGGAGGTGGTGCACACCGATGACGCCGATTTGAACACGCTGCCGATTATTCAATGCTGGCCGGAGGATGGCGGCAAGTACATCACCTTTGGCCAGATCGTCACGCAGCATCCGGAAACCAAGGCGCGCAATTTGGGGATGTACCGCGTGCAAATCTTCGGGCCCAGGATGACGGCCATGCACTGGCATCCGCATCATGATGGTGCGCGGCATTTTCGCGCGTGGCAGAAATTGGGCAAGCCATGCCCGCTGGCGATTACGCTGGGAGGCGAGTCGGTTCTGCCATATTCAGCGACGGCTCCGCTGCCGCCGGGCATTGATGAGCACATGCTCGCGGGGTTTCTCCAGGGGCGCGGGCTCGAGCTGGTTCCCTGCAAGACGGTGCCGCTGGAAGTTTCGGCGAACTGCGAGATCGTGATCGAAGGATTTGTCGATCCGCAGCAAACCATTCTGGAAGGGCCGTTTGGCGATCACACGGGGTTTTATTCTCTGGCCGGGCAATTCCCCGTGTTCCATGTCACCGCCATCACGCATCGGCGCAATCCGATTTATCCGACGACCATCGTGGGCAAACCGCCGCAGGAAGACTATTACATGGGTAAGGCGACGGAACGGATTTTTCTGCCGCTCTTGAAGATGATCGTGCCGGACATTGTGGACTACGATCTGCCGATGTTCGGCGTGTTTCATTCGTGCGCGTTTATCAAGATCAAAAAGGAATATCCGTATCACGCGCGGAAAGTCATGGCGGCGATCTGGGGCGCGGGGCAGATGGCCTGGACCAAGATCATCGTGATCGTCGATGAAGAGGTGGATGTGCACAATGTCGATGATGTGATGTTTCACGTCGCCGGCAATGTCGATCCCAGGCGCGACATCACGATGATCGAAGGCCCGCTGGATATTCTCGATCATGCCGCTCCGTATGAAGGGGCCGGGAGCAAAATGGGAATCGACGCCACGCGGAAATGGCCGGGCGAAGGGCAAGTGCGGGATTGGCCAAGCGAAATCAGGATGGATGCGGCAACGGTGGAAAAGGTAAGCAAGCGCTGGCGAGAATATGGTTTCTAACGCTCGGTTTGATGAATGCCGATTTAATTCAGGGAGGCAAGTCGTTCGTGACTGATGTTCCACCGCCACAACCTTCTCCTGTGCCCGAGAGTCCCAGGCCCGCCGCACCGCGCTACAGCAACACGGCAGCGCCTATGGGCCGGCGGCCATTTGCCTATCAGGCCGTGGCTTATGCGTTTTGGGCGCCGCTGGTGGCCATTGCGCTTGGGTTTTGCGTGTCGGTGGCCCTGAACCGGCCGGGGGCGATCACGGCAGAGACGCTGCGATATGTGAGCAATGCGATATGGATTGTGGATGGCGTGATCATTGTGTCGGCGCTCGTGCTTGGGATTTTTGCGCTGATTTCCATGCGGAAGCTGGGGAAACGAGAGTTGCTCATTCGCGGGTCGCTGGGTGTGGTGTTTGCCGCGGTGCTTGGGGGATCGATGGGCTGGCGGTATCTGCATCCCCCGCCGACGCCGGCGGACCGGTTGGTGGGCAAATGGGTGACGATGGTGGCGGATGCCAGTGGGAAAAAATACCAGTTGCATCTTGTGCTCAACAAGGACGGCAGTGCGCACTGGCTGATTACAGGGGCGACAGCGCCGATTGACGTGCCGGCGCACTGGGCAGTTGTGCCGGCCAAACAGCCGGATGAATCACTGGTGCTGGTGATGAAGCCGGACGTGAAAGCGCCTGATGCGCAGGTTGCCGAGCGGTTTTGGCGCATTGAGAGCATTGAAAAAAACGAGTTGCATCTGACAAGGCCCGATGCCAATGGGCGGGCGGTTCCGGAAACCTATACGCGAGAGGCGCAGTAGAAATAACATCGGCGCTCATTGTGAAGCGAAGGCTGGCGGGCGAAAACGAGATCACTTGGCCGACTGTGAGGCCGGCGCAGTGGCGGGCGCACCTGCGGGCTGAACCGCTTTAGCGGTGGCGGCGATTTGGGCGGGAGTTTGCCAGACGCGGACGTAATCAACTTGGAAGCGCACGGGAAAATCGGTGTTCGAGGGGTCGCCACCCTGCGTGCCGCCGATGGCCTGATTCAGCAGAAGATAGGCGGGCCCGTGAAAGGGATTCTCCAGCGCCGGTTGCCCGCGCCCGCGTCCCCTGGCTGGCGCGGCAGCGCCCGGCGCGGTTGCCGGCGCCACGGCTGGTCCCGTGCGCCCACGGCCGCCCCGGGGCGGGGCGTTGATCGTCTTGCTCAAATCCTGCGTGTTGACGAGTTTTTCATCCACATATAGACGGATAAATGCCTCATCCCAATCCATGCGCCAGGTGTGGAATTCTTCGGCCCAGTCGGCGGGGAAATTTGCGGTGGGTTGCCGTAGCGTGTTCCAGGATTGGCCGTTGCTTTGCGCTCCGCCGGCCCAGGCGACGTTGGCCAGCAGCATCCCGCGATAATATTCCATGATGTCGACTTCGCCGTTGGCCGGCCATCCGCCTTGCGTGCCGAGCGTCCAGAATGCGGGCCACGATCCGCTGCGCACATCGATCTTGGCGCGGATTTCAAAGCGTCCATAGAGCCATGCGTGCTTGCCGCGCGTGTTGACGCTGGCGGAGGTGTACTCGATCGTGGGCCGGTTCTGCCAGGCGCCAGTGCCAGGTCCCGCGCTTCCAGCGCCCGGCGCGGCATATCGCGGATTGGGTTTGGTTTCCCGGCGCGCTTCGATGACCAGAAAGCCGCCTTTGCAGACGGCGTTTTCCGGCTGATACCACTGCAGTTCCTGGTTGCGCACAAATCCCTGCTCGAAGGCCCAATCTTTAGGATCCAGCGCCCCGTCTTTGTTAAATTCATCCGCCCAGACCAGCTTATATTCTTCCGATGCTGGTCTGGTAGCAGGCCCGGTCTGACCCAGAACTGCCATCTGCGCACAACCCAGCGCCACCAGCATGATCATCCGTCCAAGCGTGTCCACCTTCGCCACTCCCGCATGAAATACTTCGCCCAATGAAAAACCGCAGTGTCACTGAAGCGCGGAACACGCACAGAGATCATCCATTTGAATTCTCTGCGGATGTTCGACGCCTTGGTGACTCTCTGGTTTATAACCTTTTGCAAAGAAAAATGCCGCGCGCAATTTTAGAACCACTCAAGGAATGGATCGGCGGCTTTGACCGACGTGTAACGAATCTGCATCTTGTTGAACGGCCGCCAGTCGGCGTGGCCGTCGAGGAACAAAATGTTTCCGCCGGCGGGTCTGCCCTTGTCCATGTGGCTGGTGGCGAAGGGATGCGTGGGGGCGCCGCTCAAAATCACGTTGGTGTAATTGTACGGTGGCGTGAGGGTAGAGATCATCACATCGGTGATCAGTTCCTGATCGTCGGCGTTGCCTGAGACCTTGATGGTGGTGGCCTTGCTGTACTTGGGAGCGCCGGAGGTGTCCAGAAACGCGATCGTCGTGTTGTTGCGCTTATTGAAAAAGTAATACCCCATCACGCGATACTGGTTGTTTAAATTCCACAGGCTGTCGAGATTTTGATCCGGGTTGGCCGGGCAGTAAAACGATTTCCGCAGCGCGCCGGAGACGGAAATCTGGTTGTCCCCCATATTGCGCGACACGTCCCAGAGGATCAGGCCGGCCGTGACGGTGGGCGCCTCGGTCGGCAGGCGGCCGTTGTATTCAGTGGCATAGTTGAACATGATCTGGCCATTGGCGTGGAGGTTGGCCAGGCACTGGATGTTTTTGGCCTTCTGCTTGGCCTTGGCCAACGAAGGCAGAAGAATGGCCACGAGCAATGCAATGATGGCGACGACCACCAGAAGTTCAATCAGGGTAAAAGCCCGCGCGCAGAAACGGTGGGTGGACATAAGAACCTCCGCGAACGGCCGGATGCCTTCGAACTGGCTCTTGGGACATGATCTGCCAGGAAGGAACGGCTCCAAGGGCGGAGAACGGTGCAGCGTGATCCGTATTTCATGCATCTTCCATGCGCGGTGAAAATTATTATCGATAGTTAATCAGCATTCGACGCAAACGCGTAATTTGATCAGGTTCGGGATGCCAACTGGCAATCTCACGCTTATAATGTTGAGCAGAAACATGACATTTGCGAAGGAAGTGGATGGAAGGCAAAGGCGAAGGAAGTACGGGCGTAATAGGGGCACCGGCCGCTCCCCGGCAGGCGGGCGCGCAAGGGCAGGAGGGGATCAGGCTCACAGAGTTTCTCGATCTGGCGACACTCCAGGACATCCAGGATTCGCTGGCGATGGTGGCCCAGGTCAAGGCCATTATCCTGGACAACGGCGGACAGCCCCTCACGCAAACCACGGTCAGTGAACGATTTAGCACGCGAAGTGCGGCCATACAGGCGGCCCGGCGGCAGAAGGGCGATGGTGATCTGGATGAACCGTTTTCTGCCCCGATCATCGTCAACGATATCAAACTCGGTTCGATTGTGATGGAGCCGGCCAAGGCGGCCCCCATCAAGACTAGCCAGGTAAACCGGTTGGCCAAGCGGCTCAATGTGCCGGCGGAGCAGGTGCGGGGAATCATCGAAGCGATGAATGAGGAGGGGATGGGCCAGCGGACGGCGAGCGTTCAGTTTCTCTATCTACTCGCCAATGCCCTCTCGCGGCTCTGCTCGCAGGAAATGCAACTGCGGCAGCGAATCAGCGAGCTCACGGCACTGTTTAACATTTCCACGATGCTCAGCGGCACGCGCGGGTTGCAGCAAATCCTGGATCGAATCACGCGCGCGGTGGCCGAGGCCTTGAACGTCAAGAGCTGCTCCCTGCGGCTCCTGGATGATCACCGGGATGAACTCTTGATCAAGAGCGTCTTTGGGCTTTCGGAGCAGTATCTGAAAAAGGGTCCGGTGACGGTGGCCATGAGCCCAATCGATCGGGCGGCGCTTTCTGGGCAGGCGGTGTACATCCGTGACATGCACGAAGATGAGCGGGTGATTTATCCGCAGGAGGCGCAGCGCGAGGGGATCGTCAGCAGCCTGGTCGTGGGGATGCGGTTCAAGGATCGGCCGATTGGCGTGCTTCGGGTGTATACTGCGGCGGTGCACGAGTTTCCGGAAGTGGAGCGGAAGCTGCTGGAGTCCATCGCCAGCCAGGCGGCGGTCGCGATTGAAAATGCACGGCTGCAGGAAGAGGCGCTCGAAAAAGATCGGCTGGAGCGGCAGGTGCAGATCGCCGCGGAGGTGCAGCGGCGGATGATGCCGGCCAAGCCGCCCAAGCTGCCGGGGCTGGACATCGCGGCTCTTTATGTGCCTTGCTTTGAGTTGGGCGGGGATTTTTACGATTTTATTCCGCTGGGAGATCATTCGGTCGGGATCACGGTGGCGGATGTGGTGGGCAAGGGGCTTCCGGCGAGCCTGCTCATGAGTTCGGTGCGCGCGGCGATGCGGGCGCAGGCGGATAACGTGTACGATCTCGATGAGATCGTTTCGCGGGTGAACAAGAGCATGTCGCTAGATATGCGTGCCAATGAATTCATCACGCTCTGGTATGGCGTCCTGGATTATCGCCACCGGCAGCTCACGTACTGCAGCGCGGGCCACGAGCCGGCGATCCTGGTGCGAAATGGACAGTTGCGCGACCTGGCAGTGGGCGGCATGGTGATTGGCGTCGATCCGGAGCAGCGCTATGACAAGGAAGTCGTGCAGCTCCAAAAGGGCGACGTGCTGTGGATTTATACCGACGGCGTGCCCGATGCGATGAACTACAACGGCGAGAAGTTCGGCAAGGCGCGGATGCGCGATTGTTTGCTCGCCAATGTAGGCCTGGGCGCGGAGCAGATCTGCCGGCAGATGCTCTGGGAGACGCGGCGTTTTGTGGGGCTGAACCGGCGGACGGATGATACGACGATGGTGGTGGTGAAGGTGACGGAATAATTCGGCGCTAACCCTGCGTTCTGCCGCCTGTCACGCGGTACTTGATAACTTGCGACGGTGCTCATGTCGACGATGACCATCGAACAGGCCCTGGGCCTTGCGATACAGCACCATCAGGCGGGTCGGCTGGCGGAAGCGGAAAGTATTTACCGGCAGATTCTCCAGCAACAGCCGCAGCATGCGGACGCTTTGCATTTGCTGGGTGTATTGGCGGGCAATGCCCGACAGGTGGATGCCGGGGCGGGGCTGATGAGGCAGGCGATTGCTTTGCGGCCGATGGAGCCTTTGTTTCGCTTCAATTTGGCGAAGCTTTTGGCGCAGGCGGGGCAGCAGCGTGAATCGCTGGAGGCCTGGCGGCAGATGGAGAATTTATTTCCGCAGAACGCGGAAGTTCCGTACGAACTGGGCAATGTGCTGCAGGTCGTCGGCGATTCCGGTCGGGCGATGGAGGCCTATCGGCGGGCGATTGCGCTCAAGCCCGATTACGCCGAGGCGCTGAACAACCTGGGTGTGGTCTTAATGGCACAGCGGCGGGTTGCCGAGGCGGAAGAGTGTTTTCTGCGGGCGGTGACGGCTCATCCGAAACAGGTTGAGGCGTATGTCAACCTCGGCAGCGCCTGTGAGGCGCGCGGTGAATTTGAGCAGGCGGCCCGGTGGTATGAGAAGATTTTGCCGACGCGGCCGGCGCATGCGGGGCTTTATTACAACTACGGCGTAGCGCTGGCGGCATTGGGAAGGCTGGAGGAGGCGGCGGCGGCATATCGCCGGGCAGCAGAGCTCAAGCCGGATTATTTTCAGGCACACAACAACCTGGGCAGCGCTTATAAGAATCTCTGCCGCCTGGATGATGCAGCGGCCAGTTATCGCGAGGCGTTGCGCGTGATGCCTGCATCCGCGGATGCCCATGCGAACCTGGCGGGGGTTTATTTTGTCGCGGGGGACCATGATCAGTCGCTGGCCTTTTACCGGCGGGCGGTCGAAGTCAATCCGGCCCATGCGCCGGCGCATAGCCAAATGTTGTACACGCTGCTCTTTCATCCGGCATATGACGGGCAGATGCTACGGCGCGAGCATGACAGGTGGGATGCGATTCATGCGGCGCCGCTGCGGCCCTCACAAATTGCGCACGACAACCCGTGCACGGCGGGAGATCGGCGGCTTCGCATAGGCTATGTTTCTTCGGATTTCCGGGATCATGTGGTGGGACGAAACCTGGTGCCGATGTTGGAGCAGCACGATTCAGCGGCGGTGGAATTCTTTTGCTATTCGAACACCAGTCCGCGCGATGGAGAAACACCGCGATTTGAAACGTTGGCGCAGGCCAGCGGTGGCTGGCGCGATATTACGCGGTTATCGGATGAAGATGCGGCGAAAATGATTCGGCGAGACCAGATCGATATTCTGGTCGATCTTTCGCTGCACATGGGCGGGCATCGCCTGCTGGTTTTTGCCCGCAAGCCGTCCCCCGTGCAGATGACTTTCGCCGGGTATCCGGGCACGACGGGCGTGAAAACGATGGACTACCGGTTGAGCGATCCCTATCTCGATCCTCCGGCGGGAGCCGGAGAGCGAGAGGGTTGGTACAGCGAGCAGACGATTGTGATGCCGCAGACGTTCTGGTGTTTTGATCCCTTGGGGATTGAGCCGCCAGTAAATCCGCTGCCGGTGGAATCGGCGGCGGGCGGGGCGATCACCTTTGGCTGCCTCAACAATTTTGCCAAGACCAATCCCGGCACGCTGGCGCTCTGGGCAAAGGTTCTGGGCGCGGTGCCCAACTCGCGCATGGTGATGCTCTGCCCAGAGGGCAGCCCGCGGGCGCGGACTCTGGATTTGTTGGCGAGTCTGGGCGTTGCAAGAGAACGCGTGAGATTCCTTGCGCCCCGGCCGCGGCGCGAGTATCTGCTGTTCTACCATCAGCTGGACATTGGCCTGGACACTTTGCCTTATAATGGCCATTCGACAAGTCTCGATTCGTATTGGATGGGGGTGCCGGTGGTCACCCTGGTGGGGAAAACCGTGGTGGGGCGCGCAGGCCTCTCGCAACTGACCAACCTGGGATTGACCGAATTGATTGCTCACACCCCTGAGCAATTCGTGGAGATCGCCTGTGCTCTGGCCCAGGATATCTCGCGATTAAGAGCGCTTCGGGCCACCCTGCGGGAGCGCATGAAAGCGTCGCCCCTGATGGACGCCCAAGCATTTGCGCGGAATATCGAAGGCGCTTACAGGCAGATGTGGCAAAAATGGTGCGCGAAGCAAGTCTTATCCAAGGGAGCTGGGTGATGCCGGAAATGACCTTGGAGAAAGCCATCGAGTTGGCCCGGCTGCACCAGGAGCAGGGCAGGCTCGCGCAGGCGCAGGCGGTTTTACGCCAGATTCTGGAGCAGGCGCCCGGCCATGACCAGGTCCGCACGTATCTGGGCGAGTTGCTCGTTGCGGCCGGCGATCACGTGTCCGCGCTCGCGGAATTTCAGAAAGCAGTCCAGGGCAATCCCGCCAATCTGCGCGCCCGCACCGGTCTGGCCGGCACGCTGGCCACGCTGGGCCGCTATCCGGAGTCGATCGCGGCGTTTCGCGAAGCACTGGCCCTGGATAACCGTCCCGCATTTCTCTATGCCCATCTGGGCCAGGTGCTCGATGCCGCCGGCCAGCATGCCCAGGCCATGGATGCATTGAGGGAAGCCCTGCGGCGCGACCCGAGCAACCAGCATTATGCTGCCCTCTCAGGGGCCATGCTGCATAACGCCGCCTTTCGCCTCGCGGCCCAGGCGCGCTATCGAGAAGCACTGGACGGCTATCGTGAAGCAATGGCCCTGGCCCCGGCGCATCCGGTGATCCATTTGAATCTGGGAATGGCGCTGGCGGCGACGGGCCAGATGGAGGAGGCCGCCGTTTCTTATCGCCGCGCGATCGGGCTTAAACCCGACTACTTCGAGGCGTACAACAACCTGGGTAACGCCCTTAAGGAATTGGGCCGTCTGGACCAAGCACTGGCGGCCTTTCAAGCGGCGCTGAAATTGCGGCCGAATTCGGCGGACCTGCAGAGCAATTTGGGGAGCCTTTTCAATATTCTGGGCCTTCATGACCAAGCGCTCGCGGCACAGCGCCGGGCCCTGGCGGCTGATCCGCAGCGCTGCGAATTCCACGGCGGCCTGATTTTTACGCTGCTGATGCATCCGGGTTTTGATGCCATGGCGATCCGCCGCGAGCTCGATTGCTTCAACGTCCAGCAGGCGCTGCCCCGCGCGCCGCAGGTTGTGCCGCATGGCAATGATCGCTCGCCGGAACGTCGCCTGCGCATCGGCTACGTTTCACCTGATTTCCGAGACCATGTGGTGGGACGCAATATCCTGCCCCTGTTTCTCCATCACGATCATGAGCCCTTTGAAATTTATTGTTACGCGAGCCTTTCCAATTCCGATGCGATGTCGGCCCGCTTTCAATCGCTGGCCGATCATTGGCGCGACATTACCGCGCTCTCAGATACGCAGGCAGCCGACCTGATTCGACAGGACAAGATCGACATCCTCGTCGACCTGGCGCTGCACACTGATGGCAGCCGCGTCATGGTCTTGGCTTACAAACCGGCACCGGTGCAGGTCACCTTCGCGGGTTATCCCGGGTCGACAGGGCTCGCGGCGATTGACTACCGCCTGACCGATGTGCATCTGGATCCGCCCGGCGAGCACGATGAGTGGTACAGCGAAAAATCCATCCGCCTGCCGGAAACCTTCTGGTGCTTCGATCCGCTGGGGATGGACTTTCCGGTTTCGCCTCTGCCGGCGGCCGCAAATAAGTTCATCACTTTCGGCTGTCTCAACAATTCCTGGAAGATTAATGAACAATGCCTGGCCCTCTGGGCAAAGGTGCTCGTGGCAGTAGCCAATTCGCGTCTGGTGCTTCTGCTGCCGGAAGGGTCAATTCGCGAGCGCGTCGCGCAGATCATGAAGTCGCACGGGGTTGATCCGGCGCGCCTTCACTTTGTAAGCCGCCGGCCTCGCGGGGGGTATATGCAGCTTTATCACCAGATCGACATAGGCCTGGACACGTGGCCTTATAATGGCCATTCCACGAGCCTGGATTCTTATTGGATGGGCGTGCCAGCGGTCACGTTGGTCGGCAAAACGGTGGTCGGGCGGGCCGGCCTTTCACAACTGACCAACCTGGGGCTTAACGAGTTGATTGCTCGTGATCCCGAGCAGTTCGTGCAGATCGCTGGCGAGTTGGCGCAGGATATCCCGAGATTAAACGAGCTTCGCGCCGGCTTGCGCGAGCGCATGAAAGTCTCACCGCTGATGAATGCCACTGCGTTTGCGCGCAATATCGAAAGCGCTTACAGGCAGATGTGGCGAAACTGGTGTGGGGGGACTCTCTGATGGCGGCCATGACGCTCGACCAGGCACTGGAGATGGCCCGGCAAGAAGCCGAACAGGGGAACCTCGGGCAGGGGCATGCGATCTGCCGGCAGCTCATGGCTCAGTGCCCGCAGGAGCCGCGCGTGTGGAATCTGCAGGGTGAATTGCAACAGTTCGATCAGAAGTTAACCGAGGCGGCAGCGTCCTTTGAAAAGGCGGTAGCGCTCAATCGCGATTATCTGCGTGCCTGGCATAATCTGGCCGTGGTGCTGGCGCAACTGGGGCGCTATCCAGAATCCAGCGATGCGTTTCGCGAGGTGATTCGGATTGCGCCGCAGCGGCCAGAGGGATATTCCGGCTTGGGGAACGTTCTGGCGGCGACCGAACAACTTGAAAAAGCAGTCGCGGCCTATCGGCAGGCGCTTGCCCTGGCGCCGGGATACGCCGGCGCGTATACCAATCTTGGCAATGTGCTGCTGCTTTTGGGTTCCTGCGACCAGGCGATAACGGCTTACCAGGAAGCGGTGCGGCTTTCACCGGCTGAGGCCGTTTTGCATTTCAACCTGGGCAAGGCACTGTTTCGCGTTGGCCAGGTTGATGCGGCACTTGACGCTTTTCGCGCATCCCTGGCGCTGGATCCCAGGCGGCCAGAAGCGCACGCGAACCTTGCGGTGGTTTTGGAAATGAAGGGACGATACGAAGAGGCACTGGCTGGCTGTCAGGCGGCACTGGCGATCGACCCGGCCTGCAGCGCCGCGTATGCCGTGATGGCCAATGTCTATGGTGCGGCGGGGCAGGTGGAATTGGCCGAGGGGGCCTGCCGCGAATCGCTGCGGCTGCATCCGTCTGCGGAAATCCACAGCAATCTCATCTTCGCGCTTCATCGGCATCCAAATTATGGCGCCCGCGAATTGCGCGCGGAGCTCGATCGCTGGAACCAGCTCTATGCGGCGCCGTTGCAATCAGCAATTCCGGCCCACGCGCACGGCGAAGACCCGGAGCGGCGACTTCGCATCGGGTATGTGTCGCCGGATTTCAAGCAGCATCCGGTGGGGCGTTTTCTTTTGCCGGTGCTGATGAATCACCGCCGCGGCGGGCAAGTAAACGCGCAGGAGGACAGCCCGGGCGAATCGGGTTTGTTTGACATCTTCTGCTACTCGGATGTGCTGATTACCGATGAGATCACAGCGCAAATTCAATCGTTGTGCGATCACTGGCGTCCAATCGTGGGCATGAGCGATGCCCGCGCGGCAGAGATGATCCGCCGCGACAAAATCGACATCCTGGTCGATCTGGCCATGCACACCGACAACAATCGCCTGCGGCTCTTTGCGCGCAAGCCGGCGCCGGTGCAGGTCGCTTGGCTGGCCTATGCGGGGTCAACCGGCTTGACGGCGATCGACTATCGGCTGAGTGATTCCTGCCTCGATCCGCCGGAAACTGATCTCTCCATTTACGCCGAGAAGACCTGGCGATTGCCTCACTGCTTCTGGTGTTATCAGGCGCCCAAAGAAGCGCCGGCTGTGAGTGCATTGCCTGCGCTTGTCAATGGCTATATCACGCTCGGGAGCCTCAACAGCTTCAGCAAGATTTCGGATGCGGTGCTGGACCTGTGGATGAAGGTGCTCCTGGCTATCCCGCGCGCGCGCCTGATTATCCATGCGCCGGCGGGCATGCCGCAGGACCGCGTGCGTGAACACCTGGGCCGCGCTGGAATTGCTGGAGACCGCTGCACTTTTTTTGCAACGTCGGGCGCCGCCTCTTACTTTGCGTGTTATCACCATATGGATATCGCTCTGGATCCTTTCCCCTATGGCGGCGGCACGACCACCTGCGATGCCCTGTTTATGGGCGTGCCGGTCATCACCTGGCGCGGCCAAACCGCGCAGAGCCGCGCTGCATCGAGCATTCTGGCGAATGTGGGATTGCCTGAGTTCATTGGGAACAATCAGAAAGAGTACATCAGCATAGCCGCAGAGCTCGCCGGTGATCTGCCGCGGCTATCAGAGATCCGCCGAAACCTGCGACAGCGCATGGAGCAGTCACCCGTGATGAATGCGCCGCGCTTCGCACGCGGCATAAAAGCGGCCTATCGTGGCATGTGGCGCGAGTGGTGCAAGGAAAGCTCCGCCGCGAAAAGCAAAGGACACCGGTAATATGGCATGTTGCGCCAGTTCAGCGAAAATCCATCCCACAGGTCCTTTGTGCTTTTCGTGTCCTACGTGGAAAGTTGATTCCTCAATCCAGAATCCCGCCGCTGTGTATACGCTGAACTCGGGACTTTGTACCTTACCTTCATGCCCTCTGTCACGATTCAACAAGCACTCGACCTGGCCACGCAGCATCATCGCGCGGGGCGATTGACAGAGGCCGAGGCGATTTATCGGCAGATTCTCGCTGCTGTGCCGGATCATCCGGGGGCGACGCATCTTCTGGGCGTGCTTTCGGGCATGAAAGGTGATCTGGGAGTGGCGGAGGAGTTCCTGCGCCGGTCCATTGCGCTGGCGCCCCGCGACGCGATGTTTTACGTGAACCTGGCACGGTTTCTGGCGCAATATGCACCCGGCCGGCTGGCGGAGGTGCCGGATTTGTATCGCCGGGCGCTGGAGATTGTGCCGCGTGAGCCGCTGATTTATTACGACCTGGGCACGACATTGCAGCTTTTGAAGCGATTCGATGAGGCGCTGGCGGCCTATGAGCAGGCGCTCGACCTCAAGCCCGATTTCGCCCAGGCGTGCAACAACAAAGGGAGCGTCCTTAAAGAAAAAGGCCGATTTGAGGAGGCGCTGACTTGTTATGGCCGGGCCCTGGAGCTCCAGCCGAATCTGCTGGAAGCACATGCCAACCTGGGCGCATTGTTCCACGCACAGCGGCGGTTTGAAGAGGCCGTGAATCATTACCAAAAAGCCCTGCAGATCAACCCTGGCCATGCGCAGGTGCTTTTCAGTCTGGGTATCTCACTGTTCGAACTGGCGCGGTTTGAAGATGCGATCGCCGTGTATCGGCGCGCGATCGAGCTGCAGCCTGGGTATGTCGATGCGCGGATCAACCTCGGCAATTCGCTGCGCATGATCGGGCAAATCGACGAGGCCATCCTGGCGTATCAGGCGGCACTGCGGATCGATCCGCGGCACGCCGACGCGTACAACAATTTAGGCGTGATTTACGATCTGAAGGGGCAGCTTGCCGATGCGCTCTCTTGTTATCGCAAGGCGGTGGAGCTCAAGCCGCAGGACTCGGCAGCGCATAGCAACCTGCTTTTGTCGCTGCATTTTCATCCCGACTGGCTGGCCAATCCGCGCAGATTGCTGGAAGAGCACCGCATCTGGATTCAGCGGCATGTTGCCCCATTGCACCTGGCCACAGGGCCCCACACCCATTCGCGTGATCCTGAGCGCCGGCTGCGTATTGGGTATGTTTCGCCCGACTTTCGTCAGCATGCCGTGGGGCGTTTCATGCTGCCGCTGATTACGGAGCATGATAAGTCGACGGTCGAAATCTTCTGTTACACCGACGTGACCGATAGCGACTGGGTGACCCAGCGCATTCGTGAACGGGCAGATCATTGGCGCAGCATTGTCGGGGTGGCGGACCAGGATGTTGCGGAGCTGGTGCGCCGAGACCAGATTGATATCCTCGTCGATCTGACGATGCATTTGCGCGGCAGCCGGCTGCTGGTTTTCGCGAGAAAGCCGGCCCCTCTGCAGGTCACGTACCTCGCCTACTGCTCGACCACGGGGCTGGACGCGATCGATTATCGCCTGAGCGATCCTTTTCTCGATCCGCCGGATGCGGATCTGTCGATGTATGCCGAGAAAACGTTTCATATCCCGGCGTATTGGTGCTACGCCGAGCCGCAAGACACATTGCCGATAAATTCATTACCGGCGCTTGCCAGCGGCACGATCACGTTCGGTTGTCTGAATAATTTTTGCAAAGTGTCGCCTGCGGCGCTCGAGACCTGGGGCAAGCTGTTGCTGGCGGTGCCCGGGTCGCGTCTCCTGATCCATGCCAACCCCGGCTCCCACCGCGACAAGGCGAAAATGTTTTTGGCGGCAATGGGCGTGGAACCCGCCCGATGTGATTTCGCGCCCGCTGGGACGCTGGAACAGTATTTCGCGCACTATCACCAGATCGATATCGCGCTGGATCCCTTTCCGTATGCCGGCGGCACGACCACCTGTGATGCCCTGTGGATGGGCGTGCCGGTGGTGACGTTGAGGGGCTTTCACGCGGTGGGCCGCGGCGGGGTGTCAATACTGTCGAATCTCGGTCATCCCGAGTGGATCGCACAGGACAAAATACAGTACATCGATATCGCAGCGCGGCTGGCGCGTGATCTGCCGAGGGTTGCCGAGCTTCGCGGCAGGTTACGCGATGAAATGCGGACCTCGCGCGTGATGGACGCTCCCGCATTCGCCCGGAACATCGAATCGGCATACCGCCAGATGTGGCAGCGATGGTGTGTCGCGACGTAACTTCCCCTGATCATTGTCAAACACAGCGATGAATTAGAAAATGGTCATTCGCCATTGAACACTCCATCTTATACGCTACTTCTCATGTCCCCCGATCAAACATTTCAGACCGCCCTGCAGCTTCATCAGTCGGGCCACCTGGCCCAGGCCGATGCATTATACCAGCAAATCCTGACTCTCAATCCGAACCACGCCGGCGCTTTGCACTTGTCGGGGCTGGTGGCTTGGAAAAGCGGCGATCGTGGCCGCGCTTTAAGCCTTCTCCGTCGGGCCGTCGAACTTGCACCTCAGGAGACGGCCTTCCTGGGCAATCTAAGCAAACTTCTGACAGAGCTCCGGCAACATGAAGAGGCTATCGCGAGCGCGGGCCGCGTCGTCGCGCTCTCTCCCGACAACGCCACCTCGCATTTCGATTTGGCATCGGCTCTGCAGTCCGCCGGCGCTGCCGAAGAATCGATTGCAGCCTACCACCAGTGTCTGCGTTTGAACGGGGCCTATGTCGGGGCGCACAATAATCTGGGCGTGCTTCTGAAATCTCAAGGCCGCCTTGATCAGGCCGTCGCCTGCTTCGAGCGAGCCCTTGCCCTCGACCCACATTCGGCCCTGGCCCATGCCAATCTGGGCGAAACTTGCCAGGCCCTCGGCGATCACGCGCGGGCAGTCGTTTGCCTGCGGCAGGCGACGCGACTTGCCCCGCAAAACCCTGCGATGCATTTCGCATTGGGCGTTTCGCTCTTTGAACTGCGCCTGGCCGATCCAACCATCGCCGCCTATCGTCGCGCCATCGAGCTGGCGCCCGAAAATCCAATTCCCTATAACAATCTTGGAATTGCCCTTCGCGAGCTGGGCCGCCTGGATGAAGCTGAGGACGCCTACCGCCAGGCACTGCGGCTGAATCCCAATCTGGTGGAACCGCTCACCAACCTGGGCATTGTTTTGAGCGCCAAGGGAGATCCAGCGGCCATTGCTGTGCACCGCCGCGCTGTCGAGCTCAATCCTTCGCAACCCACCGCTTATAGCAATTTGCTCTATACCCTCCATTTCGACCCCTCGTCTACCCCGCAATCGCTTCTGGCCGAGCATCGTCAGTGGAGCTGGCGGTGCGCCCAGCCGCCGGCCAGCGCAATTAAGCCCTGGCCCAACGACCAAAATCCGGACCGCCGCCTTCGCATCGGCTATGTCTCGCCCGACTTGTACGCCCATGCGGTGGGACGTTTCATGCTCCCGCTTCTGGCCAATCACGATCACTCGGCCTATGAAATCCATTGCTTCACGGATCTGCGTTACCCCGATGCGCTCACTCAACGCCTGCGCGGTCATGCCGACCATTGGCACTCCATCCGCGGAATGTCGCATCGGGATGTCGCGGAGGTCATTCGCCAGCGGAAGATCGATATCCTGGTCGACCTGACCATGCATCTCGACGGCTCCCGGCTCCTGGTCTTTGCTGAAAAGCCCGCGCCCCTCCAAGTTACCTATCTGGCGTATTGCTCCACCACCGGATTGGACACGATCGATTATCGCTTCACCGATCGCTTTCTCGATCCACCTGGAACAGACCCGTGGTATACCGAAAAATCCATACGCCTGGAAACTTATTGGTGTTATGACGCGCCGGGTAACGCGCCGGACGTTAATCCACTTCCGGCTCTCAAAACCGGCAACATTACATTCGGATGCCTCAACAATTTCATGAAGATCTCCCCAATGGTGCTTGAAACCTGGGCTCAATTGCTTGCATCCGTTCCTCGATCCCGCCTATTGCTCCACGCCGACGCGGGCGACCATCGAAAGCGCGTGCATTCGGTTCTTGCCGCTGCCGGCATCGCGCCCGATCGGTGCCAATTTGCCCCGCAAGTCCAGACGCACGATTATTTCCGGCTCTATCATCAGATCGATATCGGCCTCGATCCCTTCCCCTATGCCGGGGGCACGACCACCTGTGACGCGTTGTGGATGGGTGTGCCGGTGGTGACTCTTGCCGGTGGCACCGCTGTCGGCCGGGGCGGGGTTTCGATCCTCTCCCAGGTGGGCCTGACCGATCTGATCGCCGGCGACGTGGATCAATACGTCCAGATCATCAAACAATTGGCCAGCGATCCCCCTCGCCTGCAGCAGTTGCGCGCGGGCTTGCGCGAGCAGATGCGTTCATCACCGCTGATGGACGCCCCGCGTTTCGCCCGCACCATTGAATCCGCTTACCGCCAAATCTGGCAGCATTGGTGCTCGACCCGCTGATTATGTCCCATGGCTGATGCAATCGGTATTATTTGCCCCCTATACCCTAAGCCCTAAACCCTTTACGCTAGACAATCATGCCACCGCTGCTCTCGATTGTGTCGCCAGTGTATAACGAGGCGGAGAACCTGGCCGAATTTGTGCGCCAGGTTCACGCCGCTATCGATCCGCTTGCCATTGACTGGGAGCTGATCCTGGTCAACGACGGCTCGCGCGATCAATCATTGCAGGTTGCCGCGGGCCTGGCCACGAATGACCCGCATCTGCGCATCGTGTCGTTCTCGCGCAATTTTGGCCACGAGGCTGCATCCTCCGCGGGCTTTCGTTATGCCCGCGGCAATGCCGTTGTCCTGATCGACTCGGACCTCCAGGATCCCCCCGGCATCATTCCGCAGATGCTCGAAAAGTGGCGAGAGGGTTACCAGATCGTTTATGGCGTCCGCTCGAAGCGGGCCAGTGAACCCGCCCTCAAAAAATTGAGCAGCTGGCTCTTCTACCGCCTGCTGCGGCGCTTGGCGAAAATCGATATCCCCGCCGACACCGGCGACTTTCGCCTCATTGACCGGAAAGTCGTCGACGCATTTAATGCCCTGCCGGAAAAGAGCCGCTTCGTCCGCGGAATGATCGCCTGGACAGGGTTCAAAAGCACCGGCGTGCCGTTTCAGCGTGCCGCGCGCTTCGCCGGCAAAACCAAATACAATTACCTCAAGCTCGTACGCCTGGCCACCGACTCGCTTACCGGTTTTACGACCACGCCTCTCAAAATTGCGACCTGGCTGGGACTCCTGGTTTCCGCCGCCGCGCTCGTGTGGATTATCGTGGTTATCTGCCAATTCTTCTTCTGGCACGACGAGCAGGGCGGCCCCTACCGGCCCCCCGGCTTTACCTTCCTCTATATCGCGATCCTCCTCTTCGGCGGTGTGCAAATCTTCCTCATGGGCCTCATCGGCGAATACCTGGCCCGGACGTATGAACAGGTTCAGTCGCGCCCCCTCTACATCGTGGAATCGTTGGTGAACTTCGACCAGATACACGTTAGCGCCGGGCCTGATGGCGGCCTTCTTCGGGGCATTGATTGAATCCGGAAGAAAAATGGCCCAGAGCCCCTTTCCAGCACAGTGGGATCCGAAGCTTGGAATTCACGTGACTTGAAGTCGCGGC
>JADMIO011184643.1_pt1 | contig 32465 bp, 30 predicted proteins | sample 8958161 | NCBI WGS metagenome assembly JADMIO01 (sample SAMN16585339, study PRJNA669376) | soil metagenome | isolation source: Crop rotation soil | place: USA: Cullars Rotation, Alabama | collected 2011
CCGCCGCCGATGGCGCCCAGGCCGGCGGAGATGGGCTTGTCGGCCGCGCTCGCGACGGCGGGGGCCGCGAGGGCCAGGAGCATGGAGGCCTTCATCATCTTCGAGAGGAGTCGGAGCATGGACGGAACCTTTCTCTGAACCGGTGTCCCACGAGGTCTGGTTTTAGCCCGCGGCCCCTCCCTACTCGGGGGGCTGCGGGGGCGATCCGTTATTCACGCGGCCCTAGTGGGCAGGTGCGTGCTCGTGATCGTGTGCATGCTCGTCGTCGTGGTGCGCGAGCTGGCTGATGAACACGGTGGTAAGGAACATGAACACGAACGCCTGAAGGAAGGCGACCAACAGCTCAAGGAACGAGATACAGAACGCGAAGAGGACCGAGGGGACCGTCACCACGCCGCCGAGGAGCACGCGCGAACCGAAGATCATGGCGATGCCCTGGCCCGCGAAGATGAACAGCGTCGCCGTCAGGATGTGCCCGGCGGTCATGTTCGCGAAAAGACGGATGGCCAGCGCGACGGGCTTGATGAACGTGCTCATGAGCTCGATCGGGACCATCAGCGGCCAGAGCGCGGGGCTGGTGCCCGCGGTCAGGTGCTTGAGGTAGCCGCCGACGCCCAGCTGGCGGAGGCCCGAGACGTTGATGACGATGAAGGAAATGAGCGCCAGGACCCCGGTGACGAAAATGCTCTGCGTCGCGGTCCCGCCGAACGGGGCCCTGTGGCTCTCCTCCCAGCCGTGATTGACCAGGTGCAGGATATCGATGATCGGGATCAGGCCCAGCAGGTTGTTGATCAGGACGAAAAAGAAGAGCGTCCACAGGAAGGGCATGAACGTTTCGGTGCGGGCGCCGAGCATCGGACGGACGGTGTTCTCCCGGAGATAGACGCACACGACTTCGACCATGTGCGCCAGCGGGTTGCGCGTCAGATACCGATCGTTTCCCTCGGACTCGTGGCCGGTGGCGATCTTGCTGGCAATCCACGGCCCGAGGGTCAGCATGATCAGGCCGGTGAGCAGCAGGTTGCCGACGTTCGACGACCAGATCCACCAGCCGTTGATCTCGTAGAACGGATGGTCGATGGCGTGGCCCACCGGGTCGCCGACGGCAAGGACGAAGAATGACATCATGCTCGGAGGGGCTCCGGGGTCGGTGGATTCTGGCTCGCGCCCGGCATCGGGGCGGCGGCGCGGAGGGCGGGCATCACGATGGCCAGTTCCTGGGCGATCGCGGCGAATGAGCCGGCGAGAAAGGCCATCCAGAAGGCGAGGCGGTCGGGAGACTGCGCGATGTAGATCGCGGCGGCGATGCCGGTCGACGCGGCGAGACGAACGGTCGAGCCGCCAATGACCAGGGCGCCCCACGTGAACACCGATCGCTTGCCCCACAAGGCGAGAAAGACGATGCCCACGGCGAGGCCTCCGAGCACCGCGCCCGCGGCCAGGGCACCGTCACGCAGGACCAGCTCTCCCGAAAGCCCCCGCACGAACGCCCCGACGCAAATCGCCGCCGCCGCGGCCACGCCCGCGCCGGCCACGGACAGTCGTCCGAGGGGCAGGCGGATCAGCGGCTGAGGGGTGGTCGGGTGCATGGTTGGTAAGGGGTCGGTTTTGGGGGTGGAAGGATAGCGGAACCGGTGGAGGTTGGCGAGTATTCCCGGCCGTTCGTTCGGAGGAATTCAGTCGGCTTCCCGCGAGTCCGACGGCGGGTCGGGCGGGGGAGGCCGCAGGGGCGGCAAGCCCTCACGGGACGCCTTGAACTCGGCCGTGGCCTGTCGCCCCGCGGCGAGGCCCTCGCGGACGAAGTTGTAGAACCCGCCGATCAGACCGAGCAGCAGGAAGGTCAGCAGGAGCCAGGGTTTGGTGGTCACGAGCCAGCGGTCCAGGAAGTAGCCAATCAGGCCCATGCCGCCGACGGCGAGAGCGAAGTTGGTCCCGATGCTGCTCAGGCGGCCCAATCGGGACGCCATCGCTTCGGGCCGCTCTTTATCAGGCTTGGGGGGCACTGGCCTAGCCCAACTTTCGGCGGGCGAACAGGTCCGCGGCCGCGATGGCTTCTTTGAGTTTCGATAGGTCCGTCCCGCCGCCCTGGGCGTTGTCGGGCTTGCCGCCGCCCTTGCCTCCGACGACAGCGGAGGCCTCTCGCACCCAGTCGCCGGCGGAGAAGCCGTGGAGCACCATGACGGGCGGCACGGCGGCGACGATGCTGACCTTGCCGGCGTCGCGGTCCGGGCTGAACAGCATCGCCGCGGCGCGGGGGCACTTGGTCTGGATCGTCCGCATCGCGGCCAGGAGGGCGCTGCGATTCGAGCCGGTCTCGATGGTGGCGATGATGACGCGCTCCTGGGACGTCAGGGCCGCGTCGGCGATGGCGCGGGCCTGCTGAACGGCTTCACCGGAGATGGCAGCCGCGGCGTGCTTCTGGGTGTCCTTGACCCGTTCCTGGAGTTTGGCGAGCGCCGCGCGCAGGTCGGCCTTGCGGGCGGCGGGAAGGGTGAGGTTGTCGATTTCGGAGTTGATCTCGTGGGCCTCCTTGAGGAGGGCTTCGCCCTGGAGATTGGCCGCGGCCTGGATGCGGGCGCCGAGGCTGGCGGCGGCCTGGCGGGCCGCGTGGGCGGCGACGCCGGTGAGGGCGACGATGCGGCGGACGCCCTTGGCGACCGCCTCCTCGGAAATGATCGCGAAGTCGGCCGCTTCCTTGGTGGATTCGAGGTGAGTCCCGCCGCAGAACTCCACGGAGACCTCGCGCCAGGCGGGGTTTTCCGGGTCGTCGAGGAGGTCCTTGACGGGCTGGCCGATGGAGACGACACGGACGGGATCGGGATAGGCCTCGCCGAAGACGGCGCGGAGACCGTTGATCTTGCGGGCCTGGGCGAGCGGGGCAAGGTCGGTGTAGACGGTCAGGTCCATTTCGATCCGCTTGCGAACCTTCTCCTCGATCTGGGCGAGCTGCGCGGGCGGGACGGGCTGGCCTGCGGCGAAGTCGAACCGGAAGCGGTCGGGGGCGACGAGCGAGCCCTTCTGATCGGCGCCATCCCCGACGACCTCGCGGAGGGCGTGGTTGAAGAGGTGGGTTGATGTGTGGTTGGCGGCGATCGGCACGCGGCGGAGCCGTTCGATGCGGAGAGTCACATCGTCGCCGACGCGGATCTCGCCCTTGGTGACCATGCCGACGTGCAGGACGTACCCGGCGTAGGCCTTGACCGACTCGACGCGGAACTCGCCCCCGGCGGTGTCGCTCTCGCGGGCGCTGGACCGGGCGTCCCGCGAGACGTGCATCAGGCCCGCGTCGGTCTCCTGGCCGCCCATCTCGGCGTAGAAGTTCGTCTTGTCCAGGATGACGCCGACCCGCGCGGTCACGTCCGTGGATGCGCGGACCGCCTCGTCGAAGTTGTGGCCGTTCCAGATCGCCTTGACGGTCGCGCGGATCTCGCGCCCGTGGAACTTGTCGGCGTCGTCGGTGGGATGGACCTTCAGGTGCGCCAGGCGCGCCGTCGCGTCGGCATCCAGGGCGATCTTGACCTCGCCGGCCTCGGCCTTGCCGACGCCGCGGGACTTCTCGCGAGCGTCCTCCATCAGACGGTCATAGCCCGCGAGGTCCACCTTCAGGCCGCGCTCGTCGGCCATGAGGACGGTCAGGTCGATGGGGAAGCCGAACGTGTCGTAGAGCATGAAGGCGTTGTCGGCCGAAATGCCGCCGCCCGATGCGCTGGCCGCGGCCTCCTCGAACAGCTTGATGCCCCGGTCGAGCGTGCGTCCGAAGCTCTCCTCTTCCTCCCTCAGGATGGTCATCACGCGTTGCGGATTCTTCCGCAGTTCCGGGAACGCCCCGCCCATTTTCTCGACGACCACCGGGACCAGCTGCGCGAAGAACCCGCTCTTGGCGCCCAGTTTCTGCCGGCCGAAGCGCACGGCGCGCCGGAGGATGCGTCGCAGGACATAGCCGCGCCCCTCGTTGCTGGGCACCGCGCCGTCGGTGATCGCGAAGGTCAGTGTCCGGATGTGGTCGGCGATAACGCGGTAGGCCGTGTCGATGCCGTCCTTGTCGGCGGCGCCGACGTGCCCCGTGTAAGGCCGGGCGCCGGTCTGGCTCTCGATGGCCATGAATATGGGCGCGAAGATGTCGGTGTCGTAGTTGCTCTTCTTGTTCTGGAGCACCGAGACCAGTCGCTCGAAGCCCATGCCCGTGTCCACGTGGCGGGCCGGCAGCGGGCGGAGTTTCCCCCCCTCCTCGCGGTTGAACTGGATGAAGACGTGGTTCCAGATCTCGATGACGTTCGGGTCGCTGGTATTGACCAGTTTCGCCGCGTCGCGCCCGCCGATGCGGTCGTAGTGGATCTCCGAGCAGGGGCCGCAGGGGCCGGTCTCGCCCATCTCCCAGAAGTTGTCCTTCATGTTGCCGGGCAGGATGTGCGAGGCGGGCAGGTGGCGGAGCCAGAGGTCCCTCGCCTCGGTATCGGCGTCCAGACCCGCATCCGGCTCGCCCCGGAAGTAGGTCGCGTACAGCCGCGTCGGGTCGATCCCGCAGACCTTGGTCAGGAACTCGAAGCCCCACGCGATCGACTCGGCCTTGAAGTAGTCGCCGAACGACCAGTTGCCGAGCATTTCGAAGAAGGTGTGGTGGTAGGTGTCCTTGCCGACATCCTCGAGGTCGTTGTGCTTGCCGCCGGCGCGGATGCACTTCTGGCTGTTGACCGCGCGCTTGAGGCCCGCGAGCATCGAGCCCGGGGCCGCGCGCCCGAGGAAGATCGGCTTGAACTGGTTCATCCCGGCGTTGGTGAACAGGAGCGTCGGGTCGTCGTGCGGCACAACGGGCGACGACGGCACGAACGTGTGCCCGGCCGCACCCGGCCCGGGGCGGGACCTGAAGAACTCGATGAACTCAAGGCGGATCTGGTCGCTTTGCATGGAGGGCACTCAGAACATTCACCACAGAGGCACAGAGGACACAGAGGGAGAAAAGAGAAAGACGCAACGGGGGCTATACCACAAGGCGGACAATCCCCTGGCGAAGGACCGGGACGTTGAAGTTGATGAGTAGACCACGTTGAAGCCTTGCAAGCCGCGGGTAGGTCAGCACCTGCGCCTGGTGAATCGGCATGAGTTTCTCGACACTCTTGATCTCGACGATGACCTGTCCCTCGACGACAAAGTCCATCCGGTAGCCGCACGCCAAGGTCAGGCCGCGGTAGATGACCGGCAAGTCTACCTGGCGCGCCGCGCACAGCCCCTGCGCCTCCAGCTCCGCGCCCAGACAAGCCTCGTACGCCGACTCCAGAAGCCCGGGCCCGATCGCGCGATGCACCTCAATGGCCGCCCCGATGATTCGGCGGGTCAATGGATCGTCGTTGGTCGCCTCCGGACCCATCATTTCGGGCTTCCTCGGTCCTTTCTCTGTGCCCTCTGTGCCTCTGTGGTGGAATCAACGTATTCGGGACCTGTATGCTATCGGACCTCGTCGCCACTCGCCAGTCCCGGGCGATGATGTCGCCCATCCGCGTGACCGATAACAGGGCCGGCGCCAACAAACGGCCAACGACGCCCAGCGAAAGGTAGCTCAATGCGGCACTACGACCTGTGCGTGATCGGATCAGGGCCCGCCGGGCAGAAGGCGGCCATCCAGGCCGCGAAGCTCGGCAAGTCCGTCTGCGTCGTCGAGAAGAAGCTGGTCGTCGGCGGGGCCGCGCTCAACACGGGCACGATCCCCAGCAAGGCGCTGCGCGAAGCCATCCTGAGTTTCAACGCCGGCGGCCGGCCGCTGATCCCCAAGGACTCGGACTTCTTCGCCGCCCGCACCGCGACCTTCACCGGCCTCCTGCGCTCCTGCCAGGACATCATCAAGGACGAGATCGCCGTCGTCGGCGAGCACTTCTACAGCAACGGGATCGAGCTGCTGACCGGGCGCGGCTCGTTCCGCGACGCCAGGACGCTGGACATCGTCGGCGAGCGCGAGGAGACGACGGTCTCGGCCGACTTTTTCCTGATCGGTGTGGGGACCTCGCCGGCCCGGCCCCCGGGCGTCCCTTTCGACGATCAGAACGTCATCACGTCCGATGAACTGCTGAAGCTGCCCTACCTGCCGCACTCGATGATCGTGGTGGGTGGCGGCGTGATCGGGACCGAGTACGCGTCGATGCTCCAGGCCCTGGGGGTGCACGTGACGCTGATCGAGGGCCGGCCCCGCCTCCTGGAGTTCGTGGACGCGGAGATCACCGAGGCCCTTCAGTACCACATGCGCCAGAGCGGGCTCACGCTGCGCCTGGGTGAGAAGGTCGTGAAGATCCGCCTGGTCGATGCGCCCAAAGGGTCGCGCACGGTCCACAGCGTCATGGCGGAGGCGACGCTCGAGAGCGACAAGACGCTCCGGGCCGACTGCCTCATGTTCGCCATCGGCCGCCAGGGCGCGACCGATGGCCTGAACCTGGAGAAGGCGGGCCTGAAGGCCGACGATCGCGGCCGGATCAAGGTCAACGAGAACTACCAGTCGGAGGTGAAGAACATCTACGCCGCCGGGGACGTGATCGGCTTCCCCGCGCTGGCGTCCACATCGATGGAACAGGGGCGCGTGGCCGCGTGCCACATGTTCTCCGAGAGGTGCGAGGTGATCCCCAAGCTCCTGCCCTACGGCATCTACTCGGTCCCGGAAATCTCGATGGTCGGCTGGACCGAGGAGCAGCTGACCAAGGAGGGCATCCCCTACGAGGCCGGCGTCGCCCAGTACAAGGAGGTCGCGCGGGGCCACCTCGTCGGCGACGTGGTCGGGATGCTCAAGCTCCTGATCCACCAGGACTCGCACGAGATCCTGGGGGTCCACTCCATCGGCACCGGCGCGACCGAGTTGGTCCACATAGGGCAGGCGGTCATGGCCTTCAAGGGGACGGTGGAGTACTTCGTCAACGTCGTGTTCAACTATCCGACGCTGGCCGAGTGCTACAAGATCGCGGCGCTCAACGGCCTGAACAAGCTTCGTAACGTGTGATGCTCCCGGAACCCGTGCAACTCCCGGCGCGCCGGGACGTTGGCGCGTGAAGAGGCTTCACGAGCGGCCGAAGAGTTTTTCCAGGTCGCGTATGGTGACGCGGATGCTGGTCGGCCGGCCGTGGGGGCAGTTGCTGGAGCGCTCGATCTGCTCGCGGAGGCGGACCAGTTCGGTGAGCTCCAGGTCGGACATGCGGTCGCCGGCCTTGATCGCGGCCTTGCAGGACATCATGTCGAGGATGTCCCGCAGCGTGTCCTCGCTGGTGGGTTCGAAGGAGTCGGCCGCGGACTTTTCGAGCAGTTCGGCGACCAGCGGCGCCGGCTCGACGCCCTTGTCGAAGAGGAACGTGGGGAACGCGTGGACGGCGATCCGCGTCGGACCGAGCGGCTCGGCTTCGATGCCCAGGCGTTTGAGCAGCGGGGCCAGGAGGGGGAGGCGGTCGATATGCGCGGAGGAGGACTCGACGACGGCGGGGACGAGGAGCCGCTGGGATTCGAGGTCCGAGGTGGCGATGCGGGCCAGGAGGAGCTCGAACATGGCCCGCTCGTGGAGAGCGTGCTGGTCGATGATGAGGACGCCCTGGGCATCCTGGGTGACGAGGTAGGACTTGTGGACCTGGAGGATGGGAGAGACGGGTTCGGGGGTAGGGATGGATGGGTCGGCAAGGGGATCAGAAGAGGAAGAGAACGCGGAGGGCGCGGAGGCGGCGGAGGAAAGGCCCGGGACCGCCGGATCGGACGACCCTCTGTATTCCTCCGCGTTCTCTGCGCCCTCGGCGCCCTCCGCGTTCTGCCTTTCAGGGTCGCGCGGCGCAAGAGCGTTCCGCAACGCCTCATAGGAGAGCCGCGCGGGCGTGCCGACGGGGCTGGAGCGGCTGAAGTAGTCAACGAAGCGGGAACCGCCCCCACCATCGCCCGCTCCACCGGCATACCCGCCGCCGGGCAGGATCGCCCGCCCCTCGCCCGCCCACGGGCGTTGCACCGCGCCGACGCTGGGCGTCAGGTCCGCGGCCCGGAGGGCGTCGCGGACCGCGCGGAGCACCGCCGAGTGGACGATGGACGAGTCGCGGAACCGGACTTCGGTCTTGGCCGGGTGGACGTTCACATCCACCATCGCGGGGTCCATCTCGATCAGTAGGACGGCCGTGGGATAGCGGGACGGCTCGATGATCCCGCGGTAGGACTCGCGCAGGGCGTGCATGATCGTGCGGTCCTTGACGGGGCGGCCGTTGACGAAGATGTGCTGGGCCTGGGCGGTGGCGCGGGCGATCGAGGGGAGGCCGATGAGGGCGTAGAGGGTCAGCCCCCGGGACGACGTGTCGAGGTCGTCGGCGTGGGCCTCAAGGAGCTGGGAATCGAGTTCCTTGCCGAGGATCGCAGCGATGCGCTCCCGCGGGGACTGATCCGGCGGGAGATCCAGGCCGGTCCGCCCGTCGGTGATGAGCCTGAACGCGATCGCCGGCCGGGCCATCGCGATCTGGTCCAGAACCTCGGCGCAGCGGGACTGCTCGGTGCGCTCGGTGCGGAGGAACTTGCGCCGGGCCGGCGTGTTGAAGAAGAGGTTCCTGACGGTCACCGCGGTGCCGGGAGGGCCCGAGGCGGGTTGGACCGCGCCGATCGCGTCTCCCTCGGCCTCGATCAGGCTGGCCCCGGCGTCCGCGGCCGTGCGCGAGCGGATCGACAGACGCGAAACAGAGGCGATCGACGCCAGGGCCTCGCCCCGGAAGCCGAGCGTGGCGATCCTTACCAGGTCATCGCTCGTCCGCACCTTGCTCGTCGCGTGCGGGGCGAGGGCCAGCGGGAGGTCCTCCGGCGGGATGCCGCCGCCGTCGTCGGTGATGCGGATGAGTTCGACGCCGCCCTGCTCGAGTTCGACGGTGATGCGTGTCGCGCCGGCGTCGAGGGCGTTCTCAACGAGTTCCTTGACGACCGAGGCAGGGCGCTCGACCACTTCACCGGCCGCGATCTGGCTGGCGACCAGCGGCGACAGGGCGCGGATGCGGGCCGGCGCGGCGAGCGGGTCCGTCGCGGATTGGCCGGCGGCATCGGGCATCGGGCGATTGTACGAGGGGAAGGCGAAACGGCGCGGGGAGTAGTATTCCGCATGGGCGAGAGCATCTTCACAAAGATCATCAAGGGCCAGATCCCCTGCCACAAGGTGTACGAGGATGAGCGCGTCTTTGCGTTCCTCGACATCAACCCGATCAGCGAGGGCCACACGCTGATCGTCCCGAAAGAGGCGGCCGAGACTGTGGATAAGCTGTCGGATGAGGCGGCCGCGGCCGTGGGCAAGGCGCTGCCGCGGATCTGCCGGGCCGTCATGAAGGCGACGGGGACCAAGGCATACAACGTCCTGCAGAACAACGGACGGGATGCGCACCAGGTCGTGCCGCACGTGCACTTTCACGTGATCCCGCGGTTCGCGGATCGCGCCGAGGGCGGCGGGCTCGGGATCGGGTGGAAGGCAGGCTCACTCGACGCCGCCGAGGGCAAGGACCTCGCGGCCAGGATCGCCAAGGCCATCGCCTGACGGGGTCTCGTCAGGTTACTCCTTCACGAGCGACGTCGTCATGGCCGGCAACTGCACTGCGCCGCCTTCGTCGGTGCGCACCTGGATGAACGCCGTTGGCCGGATGGCCTCGACGACACCCTGCACCCGCCGGCCGTCGCACTCGAACGTCTGGCGTGTTCCGATGAGGACATCGCGGGCGGCCCAGGCCATGGCCAGCTCCTCCGCGCTCATCCGCAATGCGCGGTCAACGGCCGCGAGGAGCGCCTCGGCGACGTCCACGCGGGTCCATCGCGAGCCCAGCTGGGCCGCCGAGCAGGCGCGGGAGCGCCAGTCGGCGGGCCAGTCTTCGTTGCGTTGAAGAACGTTGATGCCGATCCCGACGAGCGCCAAACCGTCGCGCTGCTCGACCAGCACCCCCGCGATCTTGCGGCAGCGTCCGGTGCGCTCGACGACGTCGTTGGGCCAGCGGAGGCCGATGTCGGCGAGGCCGCTCGTCGCCTCCTCCACCGCGAAACACGCGGCCACGCCCGCCGAGAGTGAGAGCGGCGCGGCCCCGCGGTCGCGACCGTCGAGAACAAACGTTGCGGCCAGTCCCAGGTCCCGTGTGTCCGCCCAGTTCCGCCCCAGGCGGCCCCGCCCGCCGATCTGACGCCCGGCGAGCACCAGCAACCCCGGCCGGCGGCCGGACATGGCCAGGGCGGCATCCTGCGTCGAGACGGTCTCGGCGAGGACAGCGACACGACCGATGCAGGCGATGCGGTGACGCACGATCGCGGCCTCGAGGCGGTCGGCCCAGGTTTGCACTTCAGGGACCTCGACGCTCATGCCTCAATATCCAGGGCGATATCGAGCCAGACGGCGTGATGCGTGATCGAGCCGGTGGAGATCCGTTCGACACCGGTCGCGGCGAGGTCGCGGATCGTCTGGAGCGTGACGCCGCCGGAGACCTCGAGTTGGATGCGGGATTGGGCGGCGTCGCGGAGACGGACGGCCTCTCGCACCTGGTCGCGGTTCATGTTGTCCAGGAGAATGATGTCGACCGTGCTGGCGGGAAGGCTGAGGAGAACGCGAAGTTGGTCGAGGCTGTCCACTTCGACTTCGATGAAGGCGGGCGCGGGTCGGAGTTCTTTGGCGCGTGCCGAGGCCGTGGCGATGACGGAGGCGAGTCGGTCAAGCGGAATCCCAACGAGGTGGTTGTCCTTGATAAGGACAGCATCGTGGAGCCCGATACGGTGGCAGAAGCCTCCGCCGCAGCGGACGGCATACTTCTCGAGGACGCGGAGGCCGGGGGTCGTCTTGCGGATGTCGTAGAGATGGGCACGCCGGCCGGTGCCGATCATCGCGACGAACTCCGCGGTGCGGGTGGCAACGCCGCAGAGCCGGCCCAGGAGGTTCAGGAGCGTCCGCTCGGCGGCCAGAACCGCGGGAGCGGGACCGGAGAGTAACGCCAGGCGGGTACCGGCCTCGACGGCCGTTCCGTCGGCGACGAGGAACGTCAGCGACAAGCCCGGGCCGAAGGCCCTCGCAACCTCGGGGCAAGCCGCCAAACCCGCGACAATCCCCGCTTCGCGGGCGATCACCGCGCCCTCGACAACGGCTTGCGGCGATGAGATGACCCGGCTTGTGGCGTCGACACCCGACGGGCCCAGGTCCTCATCGCGGGCGAGTTCCACGAGTCGGCGCACGAGGCCGCCGGCCGCGAGGGCGGTGTAGAGATCGGGCAATGGCAGGTCGTTCAGAGACACGGCCGCATCCTATCATTCCGCACTACCCCGAACACGGAGCCATTATGGGCCTACTGGATGGAAAGATCGCCCTGATCGTCGGCATCGCCAACGAGCGTTCGTACGCCTGGCACATCGCCAAAGCGCTGACCGAACACGGGGCCAGGTGCGCCTTTACACATCTGCCCGGCGAAAAGAACGAGCGGCGGACGCAACGGGCGGTGGACGAACTGGGTGTGAAAGACCCGTGGATGGCGCCCATGGAAGCGTCGAGCGATGCCGACCTCGACGCGGCCTTCGCCAAGTACGCGGAGCGGTTCGACCGGATGGATGTGCTGGTGCACTCGATCGCATTCGCCGACCGCGAATGGCTGGCCAAGGGGAAGTTCACGGACACACCCAGGGCCGCGTACCTGTCGGCGATCGATATCTCCGCGTACACATTGGTAGCGATGGCGCAGCGGGCACGGCCGATCATGGCCCGCTCGGGCGGCGGGTCCATCATGTGCATGTCGTACTACGGTGCCGAGAAGGTCGTCCCGGGGTACAACGTGATGGGCGTAGCCAAGGCGGCGCTGGAATGCAGCGCGCGGTACCTGGCGTCGGAACTGGGCGAGCAGAAAATTCGCGTGAACACCATTTCCGGTGGGTACCTGCGGACGCTGGCCTCGTCGGCGGTCGGCGGAACGGACACGATGGGCGAGCATTCGGCCCTGCGGTCGCCCCTGCGGAGGAACGTTGAGGGGGCCGACGTCGGGAAGACGGCCGTCTACCTCGCCAGCGACCTGTCCAGCGGCGTAACGGGGGAGACGATCTACGTCGATTGTGGCGTGAGCACGATCGGGCTGTAGGGCCGTCGCGCAACAATCAACCGAGACCGTCCGATATCGGACCCGTGCCTATCAAGAACCGACCGCGGGGTCGCCGATACTTGATTTGTGAGCATCGTCCCGACCAACCTGGCGGCGTCGGTGGCCAACGCTCAATCCGTCGAGCGCCCCGAGGTCCGCGAGAAGGATCGCAAAGAGAAGGTCCGCGCCGGCATCAAGCCGGGCGGGCAGCGCGATCCCGACCAGGTGGTGGTCGGCCTGGAGACGGCCGAGGCGGTCCGGAACCTCGCGAGCAACACAGACGAGCAGACTCGCGAGGACCGAGAGGAGCACCCCCCCTACGACCCCGAGGGACGGCTCAACCGCAAGGCCGGGCGGCCCCACATCGACTTCCAGGGTTAGTTTGTTACGCCGCCTCGCGCGCCGGGCCGCGCCGGCGGGCCTGCTGGACAGCGCGGGCGACCTCGATCAAGACGCGCCGGTCGGCATCGCGCCCGATGAGCCAGCCCGAGTAGCGCATCTCCTCGATCAGGTCGTCGCAGACGTAGTCGAGCTTGGCATCTTCGGTGGTCGCACCGACCAGGCACAATCCCGCGGCCACGCGCCCGAAGGTCATCGGCCCCGGCAGGCCCAACTCAATTTCCGCTTCGAGGAACGCGACGGGATCGAGGATCGGCCCGTGCTCCGCCGCGCGGATTGCACGCACGGCCTCAAGAACCCCCGCGAAGGCCGTGTTGTCGTCGTAGGTGGCGAACCGGGTCGCCACGGCGCGAAGAATCGCCTCGGGTTCACCCTCGAGCACCCGGAGCGAGGCCTCGACGGCCTCCTTACGGAGCTCGGGGTCGATCGCGGCGTCGGTGGTCGAGGCCCAGGCACCCAGGACCCGGGCCGCGGATTTGAGTGGAACGGGGTCGGCGTCGCGCTCCGTGCAGACCGACTCGGCCAGTCGCGACATCGCGCCGACGAGCATGGCGTGCGAGCGGAGCGTGCCCTCGGGGCCCGTCTCTCCGGCGAGATCGAACGGGCGTCGCCCGCGGAGGCGGTCGGACAGCCCCAGACGAGTGCGGGAGCGGGACAGGATGGCGGCGGTCTGGATCAGGCGCGCGATCAGGCGGGCGTCGCGGTGGTCGAAGCCCCAGCCGCGGGAGAGCGTGACCATGCAGGGATCGACGCGCATCGGGAAGACGGCGCTGTACGAAAGGGGCATGGCCTTGGACCAGTCGTACCAGGCGGCCTCGCGCGCCGGATGCTCGGCGGTGCGGAGGTGGATGTCGCCAACGGCGTCCATGCGGACGATGCCGTCCACCGCGTGCTCGCGGCATTGCGCCTGGTCGTTACCGCCGGCCGGCACGGGGACCCACTCCAGGCCCAGGCCGCCCCCGGCGCGGATGAGCATCGCCGCCAGGTCCGAGGCCAGGTCAAGGCCGATGCGGAGCGGGCGGGTCGGCCAGCCGCCGGCATCGTGCCGCTCAGAAAGCCACTTCGTCCATCCCGGGCGCGATGAGGACCGCGCCGACGCGGCCGACGCCGCGCGGGCGAATCCACCAAGGGCCCCCAGGACCAGGCGACCGCCCGCACCCGGGGGCGCGGGCGGCTGTTCCTCCAGGCCCGACAGGCTGTATCCAGAACGCTCAAGGAGGCCCCCCGCGTTCCAAAGATGGTCGGGCGTCGAGCGCGGTTCCGCGGACGTGAGAGTCAGGCGGGGCGCTGCGGCGCTCGACGTGCTCCCGGAAAATGCAAACTGAAGCTGGCCGGAGCCGTCCTCGCCGGCGCTCTGGTGGGCGGGCGATGCTTCCACGGTCTCGACGACTTCGAGCGTCTCCGCCGTATCGGCGATAACCGACTGTGCTCCGGGAACCGGTTTGGCGTGGTTGCGGGCGATCCGCATCAGGCCATAGCCCGCGGCGATCAGCCACAGGCCCGTCGGGACGCCCAGGAGCGGGTCGCGGAGCCAGTAGGCCCCCAGGAGTTCGGCGGTGGCGACCGCCACGCAGGCGACACCGATGAACCCGGCATCCGGGCCGATCACCACGCCCGACGGCGCCGGGACTACCCCACTCCCCCGCGAATGGTCGCTCATTGACCGACTATCGGCGGCGGCGCGATTGGGGTTCACCGGCAGGTGGGGCGTCGTCGGGCGGCGGCGAACAAAACAATGAAAAACCGGCCATCGGCGGGTTATCCGGGCCAGCGTGAAGGCCGTGCGGCGGTTTGGCCGTCAGCGGGGCTGGATGGGATCGATCGGGCTCGCCCCGACCGCACCGGGCACGCCGGGCGACCCCATCGACGCCGGGTTGATGCGCCCTTCCTCGACGGCCTTGGCGACCGCCTTGGACATTTCCACAAACTCCATCCGGAGTTCATGGACCGTCCGCTGGAGGATCCGGGCCTCGGGTTCGCTCAGGTTTCCCTTGGTCTTGACCTCAAGATCCGCGAGCATGTCGATGTGGATCTTGGCCATGTCAAGGGCAACGACCGCCCGGCCGGTCTCCGGGTCCGGGAACGCGCCCATGTAGAGGAGAGCCTGGGTCGCCAGCATCCGAACGAGTTCGGAAAACAGGGTGGCCTTTGCCTGCTCTCCGGCCGGGGCCGGAGCGCCGGGCACGCCTGACGGGGCCGCCGCCTTGGGCTTCTCCGCCGCCGAAAGGCGTTCCTTCTCCGCCTGGGCCTGGGACTTCCAGTCCGTGTCGATAATCAGCTTCGAGGACCCTGGCTGAGAAGGCTCGGATTGGGCCACTTCGCTCCCCTCCGTTCGAATTTCGTTCTACCGGCATCATCCTAGGCGGCCATCGGAACCCATCCGGGCTGCGGGATACCCTATGGCCTCGTGAGAAACGGGATGAACGGAAAGGTTGGCCGGTCATGGGCGGGCGCGGCTTGGCGGGTTGCCGGCGCGGCCGGCCTTTCCGCCGTTCTGGCTCTTCTGGCGGCGTGCGGGAGCGACGGGGGCGTCCGGGCGGCGGGGCTGGACCCCGAGGCCTTCCGGGCCTCCGCCGATCATCCCGCGACGGCCCCTCGGAACGATCCACGCCCGCACCCGGAACTTGTCAAGATCACCGCGGCCGCCCAGGTCCCCATCGACATCACCGCGAAAGCGGGCTCGCCCGCGATCGCGGCTTCCGCGGCCCCCTCGGGGGCGCCCGAGGTCATCGACTCCAAGATTGGGGATATCAACGGCCACCCGATCTGGGCGTCCGAGTTCTTTGACCCGAACTTCTCGGCCCACCTCCAGACCGACGCCGCGCGGATGAGCCGCGAGGACTGGCTGCGCCAGACCCGGACGCAGATCGTCGATCACCTGCAGGGGAAGATCGAGAACATCCTGATGACCGACGAGGGTCTGGCGACGCTGACTCCCGAGATGAAGGAGCACGGCCTAGCGATGTTCCTGGCGCTTTGGCGCGCCAACCAGAAGAGCCGCAACATGGGCAGCGAGGTCCTGGCCGACCGGGCCGCACAGAATGGCCAGAAACAGTACTACGCCAACCTGGACGAGCAGATGCGCGCCCAGCAGGAGAAGGTGCTCATCAGCATCATGTTGGAGAAGCTGGATCACTCGGTGAACATCAGTTCGGCAGACATCGAGCGGTACTACAACAAGCACCTGGACGTGTTCGACCCGCCGCCGGTGGCGACGTTCAGCATGATCTCCGTTTCGAGCGGGAGGGCGGCGGACGCGGCGGCCGCGAGGTGGTGCCTCGAAGAGGGAGCGCCGTTCGCCGACGTGGCGTCGATGCGGCTCAACTCGTACAAGGCGGCGACGGCGGGGCGCATGGACGACCGCAAGTTCACCGGGGCGTACGCCGAGGCGGACCTGTTCCCGTCGCCGGCCATGGCGACGGCGGCCCGGCCGCTGACGCCGGGCGAGTGGACCGGCCCGTTCGACGACGGGTACGGGAACGCGACGTTCCTCTGCCTGGACCGGGTCGAGAAGAACACGGTCTCCCTGTACGATGCCCAGATCTTCATCGAGGACCTTCTTCACGACCAGGAGTTCACGGCGCGCATGCACGAGCGGATCGACGGACTGATCCGCCGGTCGAGCCTGACGGACCAGAGCGAGATGATCCGGCGCCTGATGGACTTCGCGGAGGCGAAGTTCCTGCCCCCGAGCGGTTGAGGCGGTGTTCGGGCGCGGGGGCGGCTCGGGCCGGCAAGGTGGGCGCGTGGGCGTGATCCGATCGATGCTGTCGAGGCTCGGGCTGGCCCAGCCCAAGACCTCCCGCGACCCCCTGGGTCCCTCGGGCGAGCGGGCCGCGGCCCGGCTGATGCGCCGGAGCGGCTACCGCATCCTGGCGCGGAACGTGAAGGTCAAGGGAGGCGAGGCGGACCTGGTCTGCCTGGCGCCCGACCGCCGGACGATCGTGCTGGTGGAGGTCAAGGCCCGGAGGCGCGGTGTCTCGGCGTCGGCGATCTCGGAGAACACGCCGCCGGAGATGTCGGTCCACTCGCGCAAACGCAAGAACCTGGCACGGATCGCCCGGACGCTGGCGCGGATCAACGGCTGGTCGGACCGCCCGCTGCGGATCGACGTGGTGGCCGTGGAGTGGCCGGCCGGGAAGAGGGCCAAGCCGGTGCTGCGCCACTGGGTCAGCGCAGTCGCGGTACGGTGACCAGGCGGGCGATCCCGGCCCCAAACCGGTCCGAGGTTCACGCCTTCACCCACGACCTCCGCCCCGCCAGCGACCCCCGGAACGCCGCCTCCAGCTTCAACTCTTCCACGCGCTGCTGGTCGGTCTTGACGGGCAGGATCAGGCTGAACATCGAGCCCCGCCCCACTTCGCTCACCACCTGGATCTCGCCCTGGAGGAGCCCCGCCAGCTCCTTGCAGATCGCCAGGCCCAGGCCCGTCCCCGTGTGCTCGCGCGTGTGCGAGCCGTCGAGCTGCTGGAACTTCTCGAAGATCCGCTCCTGGTCCTCCGGGGCGATGCCCGGCCCGGTGTCGATCACGCTGACGCGGACGCGTTCCGGCGACTCGGGCGAGCCCGCCCCGAGGAGCCGCTCGGCGCGGAGCGTCACCATCCCCGGCCCACCGTGACGGTCCTTGCCCTCCGTGAACTTCACCGCGTTGGACAGAAAGTTGAAGATGATGTGCTGGAACTTCTTCAGGTCGGTCTCGACGGTCGGGAGGTCCGGCGCGACATCCAGTTTCAGCTCGATGCCCTTGCGCTCGGCGAGCGGGTAGATGAGGCCCAGCAGCCCCTGGCACGCGTCGGCCAGCGTCACCGGGGCCAGGCGCAGGTCCACCCTCCCCGCCTCGATCTTGGCCATTTCCAGCAGGCTCGTGATCATCTCCAGCAGGCTCCGCGCCGCCGCGACGATGTTCTCGAGGTAGCGCACCCGCTTGGTCAGCCGGGTCGAATCGTCCCCGGCCGCGGCCTCGGCCTGGGAGATCTCCAGCAGCAGCTCCGCGAACCCGATGATCGAGTTCATCGGCGTCCGCAGCTCGTGCGAGACGTTGGCCAGGAACTCGCCCTTGAGTTTCGCGGCCTCGTACAGGGCCGTGTTCGCCTCCGAAAGTTCCGTCAGTTTCACATCCAGCGCCGAGTTGATGGAGTGAAGCTGATCCTGGTTGCGCTGGATCTCCGAGAGCATCGCGTTGAACGTGACGGACAGCTCCTCGAACTCGTCGCCCGTGGAGACGTCCGAGCGCGCGTCGAACTCGCCCTCGCGGACGCGCTCGGCGGTGATCCGCAGCGAGCGGACCGGGCTGAGGATGAGCTTGTGGGTGATGAGGTAGAAGACCAGGACCGCCAGGGCGAGCACCAGCGTCGCGGCGCTGAGCAGGTAGACCGTGTTGATCGCCAGTTGCCACGCCGCGGATCCGGAGCGGCGGGTCAGCAGCACCAGCCCCGAGAGCGTCGGCTTGCCGTCGGGGCTGTCCTCGCGGATGGCCTTGGCGTAGCGGTACTCGCGCGCGGCCCCGACCCAGTAGGGCTTCTGGAAGTCGGGGCTGCGCGCGTCGGAACCCAGGGACTTCAGAGCGGCGCTGATGAACGCATCGCCCGCGCTGCGTTTCCGGGCGTCCTCGACGGTCAAACGCTCGGCCGCGATGCCGGCCCGCGCGGAAGGACCGCGCCCGTCCTCGGCCGGGGCCTCGTCCAGGCGTTCCCAGGCCTGGACCAGCTGCCGGGAGAGCTCCATCTGCCCCTCCCCGACCAGGGCCTGCATGCGGATGAACGGCGCGGTCATCGCGGCCAGGACGATGAGCACCACCGCCCCGCCGAAGAGGAGAAGGCACTTGTTGGCCAGGGAGATGCCGCGGGTCCACGGACGCCACATCCGCGGGGAGTTTAGCGAGGGCGGCGCGTAGGATTCGGCGCATGCCCCCTCCCCGCGCTTCCAAGTCCGTCTATCTCGAGACGTTCGGCTGCCAGATGAACGAGCTGGATTCCGAACTGGTCGCCGGCCAGTTGCGGGCCCTGGGCTACGGCTTCACCGACAATCCCGACGTGGCCGACGTCGTCCTCTACAACACCTGCTCGGTCCGCGAGCACGCCGAGCAGAAGGTCTGGTCGCGCCTCGGCGAGCTCAAGGCCGTCAAGGCCGAGCGGCCGGGCCTGGTCGTCGGCGTCCTGGGCTGCATGGCCGAACGGGACGGCATCGACCTGATCCGCCGGATGCCGGTCGTGGACATCCTCTGCGGTCCCGGCGAACTGGACAAGCTGCCGGCGCTCCTGGACAACGCGGTGCGGACGCGGGAATCGATGGTCGCGGAAGCCTCTTTAGAACCCAGCGACTCCGGTCCCGGGGTTCTCGACGCCAGCCGCACATCCGCCGCCCAGGTCGCCCTCCAGGGCAACGCTTCGCGCCGCAGCGCCACGCTCGCGGCCGCGGAAGACTCCCTGGAAATGCTCGACCTTTCGCGGGCGATTTCGCCGATCGACCCGGCCGGGGGCCCTCGGCGCTCCGCCTATGTCCGGATCACGCGGGGCTGCAACAAGTTCTGCGCCTACTGCGTCGTCCCGTTCACGCGCGGGGCCGAGGTCCACCGCCCGCCCGCCCACATCGTGGACGAGTGCCGGAAACTCGCCGACGCCGGCGTCGTCGAGGTCACGCTCCTCGGCCAGACTGTCAATCACTACCGCTTCGAGCACGGCTCGGCCGTCACCGTCGGCGGCGTCACCCAGTCCCAGAAGGGCCGGAGCTACGCCGGCGGCCACCGGCGCGACCCCTTCGCCGGCGAGCGGACGACCACCTTCGCCGACCTGCTGGCGGAAATCCACGAAAAAGTGCCGGAAATCGCCCGTTTGCGCTTCGTGACCAGCTACCCGCGCGACTTCGGCGACGACATTCTGGCCGTCATCCGCGACCATCCCCGCATCTGCCGCTACCTGCACGCCCCGGTGCAGTCGGGCTCCGACCGCATCCTCAAGGCCATGAACCGCGGGTACACCGCCTCGGAATACGAGGACTTCCTGGGCCGCGCCCGGGCCTACCTCGACCAGCCCGAGATCGGCCGCCCGCTGATGGTCTCCAGCGACTTCATCGTCGGCTTCCCCGGCGAGACCGACGCCGACTTCGACGCCACGCTCGCCCTGGTGGAGCGATCGGCCTTCAAGAACTCGTTCATCTTCAAGTATTCGCCCCGGCCCGGCACGACCGCCTACGACCGCCTAAGCGACGATGTGCCCGAAGAGACCAAGCGGCGGCGGAACAGCATCCTCCTCGACGCCCAGACGCGCCGGAGCGATGAGGTCGGCCGCCGCCAGGTCGGCGGCACCTTCGAGGTCTTCGTCGAGGGCCTGTCTCGCAAGGAGCAGAAGCGCCGCTCCCGGCGGCCCGGCGGGCCGGTCGAGCTGACCGTCGGCGGACGCACATCCCTGGCCGCTCCCCCCGCTTCCGACCCGGAAACCGGCAGCATCGTCCAACTGTCCGGGCGCACGGATGGTGACCTGATTGTCTTCTTTGACGAGACGGATCCAGGGCGGGCCGAGTCGATGGTCGGCACGATCGTTCCTGTTCGCATCGACCGGGCCGAAAGGCTCAGCCTGTTCGGACGCGTCTCGGTGCCATCACCCGTGGCTCAGCATGGGTGATATTCCGGAAACCGACTACCAAACGTCACCCGCTCAAATCGGCGAGCGATTGCACAATGGGTGATGATCGATGGCGGGTGGTGTTCGGGGAATAGAGATAAAACCGCCCGAAGGTTCGATAACTGGGCCCGGCCAGGACTGGCCAGTATTGGCCGGATCCGGTCGGTTCGCGTTCTGAACGGATATTCACGGACGCAATGGAAACCCCCGAACCGCGAAAAAAAGTCCACAAACCGCGCGACTTTCTTGCATTTGGCGGGGCGTGGGGTACTTTCTGTGTGGGTCAGGAACGAGTCGTTTCGTTCTGTGTGTGTGGAGTGTGTGTGTGGTTCGGGGTTCCCCTTCACGGGCGTGATCCCCCTTCTCTGTGAGGAGATAGCGTTATGAAGAATGGTATTGTTGCGCTGGTCGCGCTGGCTGGTCTCGCCTCTGTCGCGACCGCCACGAACACGTGGAATGTTGACATTTCGTACTCGAATCCCAACGGCCGTATCGAAGGCCCTGGCGACACCGCCACGGTCCAGATCTGGGCCGCGTTCGATGACAACCTCTACGCGTTCGCCGGCGGCGCCCTGAACGCCAACACCGACGACGGCAATGGCTCCTGGAGCGGCCTGACCCTCGACCTCAAGGGTCCGGGCACCTTCGCTGGCGTCGGCGCCGGCGGCAACGTCACCGGCATCATCACCGGTCAGCTGCACTTCCCCCTGGCGAACATCTTCGCCGACACCGCCAACCCGATCAAGGCTTGGCACGGCACGTTCACGACCTCGGACTTCAGCCCGCGGACCGTGAACTTCTCGACCGACACGTCCAAGTTTGACGTGTACACGACCGAGGATGCGAACGGCGACGGCATCGCCGATGGCAACAGCATCTCCGTCCTCGATAGCCTGATCGAGGGCTCGGGCGGCATCATCGTCGGCGTTCCCGCCCCGGGCACCGCCGCGCTCCTCGGCCTCGGCGCTCTGGCCGCGGGTCGTCGCCGCCGCTGAACGGACAAGTCAGACTCAGCCCTGACTTGACCTATGCAGACAACTCAAGACCCCCCGCTTGACCTAGGCGGGGGGTTCTTTCTTTTGGGCATTGGCGACCGGCGTTCGGGAGAGCGGTGCGCGACATCCGCGACCAGCTCTATGAAATAGGTCCATAGGACTTATAAGTCCTATAGGACCCATGGGACCTATTCTTGCGTCAAGCGCCTTCCATCGCGCGAAAAACCACCAGCGCCCTTACCCGAACGCCTTCTGGTAGTCCTCGATGAACTTCTTCAGCCCGACATCCGTCAGCGGGTGCTTCATCATGTCCTTGATGACATTGAAGGGAACCGTTGCGACGTCGGCGCCGGCCAGGGCGCACTCGACCAGGTGCTTGGAGTGGCGGATCGACGCGGCCAGGATCTTGGTCTCCAGGCCGTAGTTGTCGTAGATCGTGCGGATCTTCTGGATCAGGTCCATGCCGTCCTCGGCGATGTCGTCGATGCGCCCGATGAAGGGGCTGACCAGGAATGCGCCGGCCTTGGCGACCATCAGGGCCTGGAGCGGCTGGAAGCAGAGGGTGAGGTTGGTCTTGGTGCCCTCTTCCGTGAAGGCCTTGCAGGCCTTGAGGCCGTCCACGGTGCACGGCAGTTTCACGACGATGTTCTCCGCGAGTTTCGCGGCCTCCCGGCCCTGCTTCATCATGCCGCCGAAGTCGGTGGCGATGACCTCGGCGGAGACCGGGCCCTTAACGATCTTGCAGATCTCGGCGAGACGCTTGTGGTAGTCGACCTTCTCCTTGGCGATCAGCGACGGGTTGGTGGTCACGCCGTCGAGGACGCCCAGGTCGTGGGCCTGCTTGATCTCGTCGAGGTTGGCGGTGTCGATGTAGAGTTCCATGGGGGACTCCTTTCCAGGAGAAGGGTACGCGGGCGCGGAGGGGGATCAGGCCAATGGGTCTCATAGGTCCTATAGGACGTATAGGACCTATAAGACCTATCGGTTGTCCGCGCCCCCGGGGTTTGCCGGCAGCAGCTTCCGAAGCTCCCGCCGCATGATCTTGCCCGTGGGATTCCGCGGCAGGGCGGGCACGATAACCACCGTACGGGGGACCTTGTACCCGGCGAGGCGCTCGCGGCACCAGGTGAGGATCTCCTGCTCCGTGGCGGTCTGGCCCTCCTTGAGCTCGACGAAGGCGACGGGCAGCTCGCCGCGGACCGGGTCGGCGACGCCGATGGCCCCCGAGGCCCCCACCGCGGGATGGAGGTTGATGACCTCCTCGATCTCGCGGGGGAAGACGTTCTCGCCGCCGACCTTCATCATCTCCTTGAGGCGGCCGGTGATGAAGAGGTGGCCGTCATCGTCCAGGCGGCCGATGTCGCCGGTCTTGAAGAAGCCGTCGGCATCGAAGACGGCCGCGGTTTCGTCCGGGCGGTTGTAGTAGCCGCGCATGATATTGGGGCCGGCGATGACCACCTCCCCGTCCTGGTTGGGGCCGAGGTGCTCGCCGGTGTTCATGTCGCGGATGCGCTCGATGACGCGCGGGAGGGGCCGGCCGACGGAGTGGGCCCGCCACTCGTCGGGGCGGCACCAGTTGGTCACCGGCGAGGTCTCGGTCAGGCCGTAGCCCTCGTTGATCGTGACGCCGAAACGGTCGCGGAAGCCCTGGAGGACGGCGTCGGGGAGCGGCTCGCTGCCGGAGACGACGAAGCGGAGCGAGCCGAAGTCGGCCGGGCCGGCGTCCTTGACGTGGAGCAGCGCGTTGTACATCGACGGGATGGCGATGAACGCGGTGGGCCGGTGCTCGCGGATGGACTTGACGATCCGGTGAGGGACGAAGCGGGCGGTGTAGATCGCCTTGCAGCCGGCGGTCAGGGGGAGAAGCGTGAGGACCGTGAGTCCGAACGTGTGGAACTGGGGGAGCACGCCCAGGAGCGTGTCCCGCGTGGTGAAGTCCACCCAATCGACGATCTGGCGGATATTGGCGGACAGGTTGCCGTGGGTGAGCATGACGCCTTTGGGGCGGCCGCTGGTGCCGGAGGTGTAGAGGATGACGGCCAGGTCATCATCGGCGGCGCCGGCGGGCCAGCGCGGGTCGGGGAAGCCGGTGAAGGGGATATCCTCGATCTTCAGGAGGTGCTTGACGCGCGGGGCGGCCTCGAGATGCTCCACGAGGGGGCCGACCGTCAGGATGGTGTCGGTCCCGCAGTCGTTCACCACGAACTGGAGTTCATCGGGGCGGAGGAGATAGTTGAGCGGGACGACGGTCTTGCCGAGCATCCAGCCGGCCAGGGCGGCCATGGGGAACAGGCCCCCTGTGGGAAGCAGGATCCCGACAGTCCGAGTGGTGCAGCGCCGCTCGATCTCCGCGGCCAGGTGCAGGGCCCCCACCACCACGTCCAATCCCCGGTAGGTCCCCCGGTCGTCCACCATCAGGACGCGGCGGGGATTTCGAAGGCAGGTGCAGAGGATGGGCCAGTGGACGCTCAAGGTTGGGGGTCACGATAGCATTTTGAGGCTCGGCCCTCCGGGGCCGGGCTGCTACCCCTCTTGGAAGGGCGCGGTACGGTGGGAACAATCGGAAGGGTCGGGCGTATCACCCGGGTAGAGCGGCCGCGCGGGCGGTCCGATGGCGGTGGCAAGGTCCCAAGGCCCGGCGGACCCCCAGCGAGGGGTCGCAGCGCGGCCGGCGGGCGGGCCGCCCGAAGCCTCGCTGAGGCCAGGAGTGACCATGACAGGCAGCGGACGGATCGCGGGCGTGCTGATGCTCCTGACGGCGGCGGGCTCGGGGCTGGCCCAGACGACCGCGGACATGAACGTCGCGCCGACGGTCGCGGGCGGGGGCGGCGGGGTGGTCCAGATGCGGGACCCCAACGACCCGATGGTCCAGGCCTACGCAACGCAGCAGAAGAAGCGGGTGGGGCTGGAGCGGGACCTGAAGAAGATCCGGTTCACCTACTTCCGCTCCGGCAAGAACGTGGAGTTGCGGCAGGCGGGGATCATGAAGCTGCGCCAGTTCAACGACCCGGCCGCGTTCCCGAGCCTGCTGGAAGTGTTCCGCAACGAGGGGTCCGACGTCCGGACGGCGATCCTGGACCAGCTGGGCTCGTACGGGACCGACGAGGCCGACGCGACGCTGGCATGGACGGGGATCTTCGACCACGACAAGGAGATCCGCGAGGCGGCGCAGAAGCGGCTCGCGCAGCGGAGCCAGGAAGCCGGGTTCGTGTCACCCCGCGTGAAGAGCGTGGTGGCGGAGGGTCTGAGGCGGGAGAACGAGACGCAGATCGCGTCGGCCGCGGAAATGGCGGACATCCTGGACCTGTACGAGGCGATCCCGATGATGATCTCGGCCCAGTTGGGCGGGGGCGGCTCGGGGGGCGGCTCGGCCGACGACAATGACACGGGGGCGCTGGCCTACATCATGGTCGCCAAGCAGCAGGCGTTCGTGTCGGACCTGCAGCCGGTGGTGGGCGACAGCGCGGTGGCGTTCGATCCGACGCTGAGCGTCGTGACGGAGGGTGTGTACCTCCGGGTGATCGACGCGTATGTCGTTACGTACCGCGCGGATGTGCACAACGCGCTGGTGCGGCTGAGCAGCCGCGGGATGGGGCATGACACCGGGCCGCTGGGATGGGACCAGCACGCCTGGCACGACTGGTATGCCGGGGAGTTCCTGCCGCACCGGGCGGAGGTGGAGGCTGAGATGCAGAACAAGCCTGCACCGCAACCAGCCACCACTTCGGGGCCGGGCTGAGCGGTGCCGGAAGCGGTCAGGGTCGATCGAGGCCGCAGGCGATGGCGGAGGCGGAGGCGAACTGGACCGTGTCGGTGAGCGAGATGAGCCAGGATGTGATGCCGAATGACGCGGCCAGGCGCGCGGCCTGGCGGTGAAGCCGCACGGTCGGCGCGCCGGATTCGAGCGGCACGACCTCGACGTCGGTCCACGCGATGCCGCCGGACCAGCCGGTTCCGAGAGCCTTGAGCACCGCCTCCTTGGCGGCGAAGCGGCCGGCGAAGCTCTCGGTGCTGCGCTTGCGGCCTGAGCAGTAGGCCTGCTCGGCGGGCGTGTAGACGCGGTCGAGGAAGCGGCGGCCGTGATCGTCGATCATGCGCGCGATGCGGGGGACCTCGATGATGTCGATCCCGTGGCCGATGATCCGCATGGGCTGATTCCTGGGCCGGTCAGCGCTTCGATTTGCCCTTGGTCGGCCTGGACTCAGACTTTCCCTGGTCCGACTTGGCGGGCTTGGATTCGGCGGGTTTGGGTGCTGGAGAGGAGTCCGCGCCCTTCGACGACGAATCGGACTTGGCCTTGGACGCGCCGGAATCGGGTGCTTTGGCGTCGTTGGCCTTGGTGTCCGCCTTGGTCTCGGACGGCTTCTTGTCGGCCTCGGCGGACTTCTTGTACGAGTCGGTGCGATAGTCGGTCTGGTAGAAGCCGGAGCCCTTGAAGATGAGGGCGGCGCCGGTGCCGATCAGACGCTCCAGGGTGTTCTTGCCGCACTTGGGGCACTTGCGCTTGACGGCGTCGGACATCGACTGGAACAGCTCGAAGCGGTGGTGGCAGGACTTGCATTCGTAGTCGTAGGTAGGCATGGGATTGTGCGCCGATCAGGCAACGGCGTCGGGGTCGTCCGACGGGGCGACGGCGACCATCGCGGGGCGGACGACGCGGTCGCCGAGGGCGTAGCCGGCCTGCATCGTGGAGACGACGTGGCCGGGCTCGACGTCGCGGGCGGGCTGGCGGGTGACGGCGGAATGGCGGGTCGGGTCGAAGGGGTCGTTGCGGGCGGGCTCGATGCGAGTGATACCGAAGTTCGACAGGGCCTTGAGGAGTTCGGCGCGGATCGCCTCGACACCCTGGAGCATCTGCTCGGCGGTGGCCTTGGTCTGGTCCTGGGCCAGGGCGAGGTCGGCGTGGTCAAGGACGGGCACAACGCTCAGGGCGACGCCCCGGATGGCCTGCTCGCGGGCCTCCTTCTCGTTGGCCAAGGCGCGACGCTGGTAGTTCTGGAAGTCGGCGAGGGAACGCTGGTACTTGCCAAGGAGGTCGGAGTTCTCGGTTTTCATCGCCTCGAAGGCGGACTGGAGGCGCTCGACGGCCTCCGGGGAGTCCATCGCTTCAGGCTCGCCGGGGGCGGGTGGCCGTTCGGATGAGCGTTCGAAGGAGTCGGGGTTGTTATCTTTGTGTCCTCGGAACATGGCTGTCTCAGAACTGGGCCCGCTTGGACCTTTGGCCCGCTACGGGCCGGGGTCAACTAAGGAGGTCCTTCATCTTCTTCCAGAAGCCCTGGCTCTCGGGCATGACCTTCTCATCCTCGGTCTCCGCGAAGTCTCGCAGGAGTTTTTCCTGCTTGGCGGTCAGGCGAGTGGGGATTTCAACCTTGGCGATCATGATGAGGTCGCCCCGGCGGCCGGAGCGGAGGTTCGGGAGGCCCTTGCTCGCGATCCGGAACATGACGCCGTACTGGGTGCCCTTGGGGATGACCAGGGTGTGCTGGCCGCCGCCGAGGGTGGGGACTTCGACCTCGGCGCCGATCGCGGCCTGGGTGAAGGAGATCGGCATCTCGACCAGCAGGTGGTCGCCCTCGCGGGTGTAGAGGTCGTGGTCGCCGACGCGGACGACGACATGAAGGTCGCCGCGGACACCCTCGCCGCCGGGGGCGAGTTCGGGGGGCGGGGGTTCGCCCTCGCCCTGGACGCGGATGGCCTGGCCGTCGGAGATGCCGGCGGGGATCTTCACCGCGAGTTTGCGGGGCTTGGGGATGCGGCCTTTGCCGCGGCAGGTGTCGCAGTGTTCCTTTACGATCTGGCCGCGGCCTCGGCAGGCGGGGCAGGCGACGACCATGCGGAACATGCCGCCGAGGCCCTGCTGCTGGACCTTGCCCTGGCCGCCGCAGGTGGGGCATTTAACTGGCTTAGTGCCTGGCTTGGCGCCGGTGCCGGTGCACTTCTCGCAGACGTCCATGCGGGTGAAGTCGACCTCACGCTCGGCGCCGCTGAGGACTTCTTCGAGGGTGATGGAGACTTCGGTCTCGAGGTCGTAGCCACGGGCGATCCCGGCGCGCCGGGAGCCTCCGCCCGCGCGGCCCGCACCGCCACCGAAGATGTCCTGGAACATCGAGAAGATGTCCTGGACGTCCATGCGGGAGAAGTCGTGGCCTGCAGCGCCAGAGCCGCGGACACCCTCATGGCCAAACTGGTCGTAGCGGGCGCGGCGGTTGGAATCGGAGAGGATCTCGTAGGCTTCGGCGGCTTCTTTGAATTTGCCCTCGGCCTCGGTGTCGCCGGGGTTGCGGTCGGGATGGTATTTCATCGCCAGGCGGCGGTAGGCGCGCTTGATCTCTTCACCGTCGGCGGTGCGTTCGATGGAGAGGATTTCGTAGTAGTCGCGGGTGGTGGGCATACCTGCGTCCGGGGACGGTATTCAGGAATCGAGCCCCGCACCTGGTGATGCGGGGCTCGTGGGTCGTTCGTACCCCCTCCCTCACGGTCGGGGTTCGGATAGACGTCTCAGGCCACCGCGCCCGCAACGGCGTCCTTGTCTTCCTTGAGTTCCGCGATCAGGCACTCGGTCGTGAGCATCAGGCCTGCGACGCTGGCGGCGTTGATGAGGGCGGTCTTGGCGACCAGGGCCGGGTCGATGATGCCGGCCTTGACCAGGTCGGTGTACTCGCCGGTCGCGGCGTTGAAGCCGTAGCCGACGCCGCCCTTGCCGCCTTCCTTAACCTTCTCGACGACGATGTCGCCGTCGAAGCCGGCGTTCTCGGCGATGGTGTAGGCGCAGGATTCAACTGCCTTAGAGACGATGTCGAAGCCGATCTTCTCGTCGCCCTTGGCCTTCTTCTGAGCGGCCTCGATCGCGTCCTGGGTGCGGAGCAGGGCGACGCCGCCGCCGGGGACGTAGCCCTCCTTGGCCGCGGCGCGGGTCGCGTGGAGGGCGTCGTCGACGACGTCCTTGTTGGTCTTCATGGCGACCTCGGTGGCGCCGCCGACGTGGATGATCGCGACGCCGCCGACGAGCTTGGCGTGGCGCTCCATCAGCTTCTCGCGGTCGTAGTCGCTGGTGGACTTGTCGTGCTGGGCCTTGATCTGCTCGGCGCGGCCGGTGATGTCGGACTTCTTGCCGGCGCCCTCGATGATGGTCGTGTTGTCCTTGTTGACGATGACCTTCTTGGCGCGCCCGAGTTCGGACATTTCGACGGTGTCCAGGCCCCGGCCGAGGTCCTCGGAGAGGAATGTACCGCCGGTCAGGATCGCGATGTCGCCGAGCATGGCCTTGCGGCGGTCGCCGAAGCCGGGGGCCTTGACAGCGCAGATCTTGAGGGTGCCGCGGAGGCGGTTGACGACCAGGGTCGCCAGGGCCTCGTTCTCGACTTCCTCGGCGATGATGAGGAAGGGCTTGCCGGTCATGACGACCTTGTTGAGGAGCGGGAGCAGCTCGGTCAGGTTGCCGATCTTCTTCTCGTAGATGAGGATGTAGCAGTCCTCGAAGACGCACTCGGCGGTCTTCGGGTCGGTCATGAAGTAGGGGCTGAGGTAGCCCTTGTCGAACTGCATGCCCTCGACGTAATCGAGGGTGGTGTCGGCGGTCTTGCCGTCCTCGACCTGGACGACGCCCTCGGCGCCGACCTTGTGGATCGCCTCGGCGATGAGCTCGCCGATCGAGGCGTCGTGGTTGGCCGAGACGGTCGCGATCTTCTTGTAGTCGTCCTTGCCCTTGCACTTGGTGGCCATCTTGTCGATGGCGTCGGAGGCGGCATTGGCGGCCGCGTTGATGCCGCGCTGGACATGGACAGGGTTGGCCCCGGCGGCGACGTGGCGGAGGCCCTCGGTGAAGATGGCCTGAGCCAGGACGGTCGCGGCCGTGGTGCCGTCGCCGGCCTTGTCGGCGGTCTTCTTGGCGACCTCATTAACCATCTTGGCGCCCATCGACTCGAAGGGCTCGGCGAAGGAGATCTCTTTCGAGACGCTCACGCCGTCCTTGGTGATGTGGGGGCCGCCGTAGGACTTTTCGATGACGACGTGGCGGCCGGAGGGGCCCATCGTGCATTTGACGGCCGAGGCCAGACGATCCACGCCCTTCTTCATCTCGAGGAGGGCCGCATCGTCGAACATGATCTGCTTGCTTGCCATTGCGATTCGATCCTTTGAACTCGAAGTATCGAGTCAGGTCTTCAGGTTCAGCCTTCGATGACGCCGAGAAGCTCCGTCTCCCGCAGGATCAGGTGCTTGTCGCCCTTGATCTCGACTTCCGTGCCCGCATACTTGCCGTAGACGACGGTGTCGCCGGCCTTGACGGACAGTTGCGCCCGCTTGCCGTTGTCGAGGCGCTTGCCGGGGCCGGTGGAGACCACCTTGCCGCGGACGGGCTTCTCCTTGGCCGTCTCGGGCAGGTAGATGCCGGAGGCGGTTTTGGACTCGGACTCGATGGGCTTGACGAGGACGCGATCTTCGAGGGGCTTGACTGCCATGGTGGTCTCCGCCTTATCTGTGGTTCTTGAAAAACTGCTCGACCAGTTTACCTGAGTACGCATAGTCGAACGGTTCTGATTCTCGGGACACAACTTCAAAGCACTCGGGGTGCCAGTATCCTGGCGCGCCGAGAAGAGCGTAAAGAGGCTCGTCGCAGTGATAACTCACATGTTGGAGCAACTGCATTCGAACTCCGGCATAGCGCATTTGTTCGTCCGTCAGGGGATGATGACGCGGAAGCGTTGGCCGAAGCTGTTCCAGAACATCTCGATCCTTGATCCGAACCCAACCACCCTCCTTGACGTCGGCGTCTCTCGGGTGAGGTTCTGCAAGCCAGCGGCGATTTGGAAGAGGCTCAGACACGCTACCGCCGTCCTTTGCTTAGAAATCCATTCCTCCCATGCCACCCATTCCACCCATGCCTCCGCCCATGCCACCCATTCCGCCCATGCCTCCGCCGCCGCCGTGCGAGTGGCCGCCGGCTTCCTTCTTCTCGGGGCGGCTGGTGATGATGCAGTCCGCGGCCAGGAGGACGGTCGCCACGCTCGCCGCGTTCTGGAGGGCCATGCGGTCGACGCGGGCGGGGGTGATGACGCCCATCTGGAGGAGGTCGCCGTACTCATCCGTCAGCGCGTTGTAGCCGAAGGAGGCCTTCTCGCTCTCGGCGACCTTGCTGACGACGACGCGGCCCTTGGCGCCGGCGTTGTCGGCGATGGTCTGGAGGGGCACAGCAAGTGCCTGGTAGACGACGTCCAAGCCGGCCGCGAAGTCGTACTTGAACTGGCCGATGTCCTCGGCGGTGATGTCGGAGCCGTCGCGGTTGGACTTGCCGAAGACGGCCTTCCACTGCTTGTTGGCCTCGAGGACGCGCCGGGCGCGGATGAAGGAGACGCCGCCGCCGGGGACGATGCCCTCGGCGACCGCGGCGCGGGTGGCGTGGAGAGCGTCCTCGACGCGGGCCTTCTTTTCCTTGAGTTCGGCCTCGCTCGCGGCGCCGACCTTGACCTGGGCGACGCCGCCGGAGAGCTTGGCCAGGCGCTCCTGGAGCTTCTCCTTGTCGTAGTCGCTGGTGGTCAGGTCGATCTCGCGCCGGATCTGCTCGATGCGGGACTGGATGTCGCGGGTCGAGCCGGCGCCCTCGATGATGGTCGTGTTGTCGGCATCGACCTCGAGCTTCTTGGCCATGCCGAGCTGCTTGATCTCGACCTTGTCGAGCTCGAGGCCGAGGTCCTTCATGACGGCGGTGGCGCCGGTGAGGACGGCGATGTCCTCGAGCATGGCCTTGCGGCGGTCGCCGTAGCCGGGGGCCTTGACGGCGACGACCTGGAGCGTGCCGCGGAGCTTGTTGATGACGAGCGTGGCGAGAGCCTCGCCGGTGATGTCCTCGGCGATGATGAGCAGGGGCTTCTTGGCCTGCATCACCTTCTCGAGCAGCGGCACGAGCTTGGTGACGCTCTCGATCTTGTCCTCGTGGATCAGGACCAGGCACTTGTCGAGCTCGACCTTCATCGACTCGGTGTCGGTGACGAAGTTGGGGCTGAGGAAGCCACGGTCGAACTGCATTCCCTCGACGACGCTGACCTCCGTCTCCAGGGCACGGCCCTCTTCGACCGTGATGACGCCGTCCTTGCCGACCTTCTCGAAGGCGTCGGCCATGATCTTGCCGACTTCCTGGTCGTTGTTGGCGCTGATGGAGGCGACGTTCTGGATGTCGGACTTGCCCTTGACGGGGGTGGACATCTTCTGGATGTCGGCGGCGACGAGTTCGACAGCGGTCTTCATACCGCGGATCAGGGCGTTGGCGTCGGCGCCGGCCGTGATGTGCTTGAGGCCCTCGCGGAAGAGGGCTTCGGCCAAGACGGTGGCAGTGGTCGTGCCATCGCCGGCGTCGTCGCTGGTCTTGCTGGCGGCCTGCTTGACGAGCAGGGCGCCCATGTTCTCGGCCTTGTTCTTGAGCTCGATCTCCTCCGCAACGGAAACCCCGTCCTTGGTGACCGTGGGGCCGCCCCAGGACTTGTCGAGGACTGCGTTGCGGCCGCGGGGGCCGAGGGTGCTCTTGACCGCCCGGGCGAGCTTTTCAACCCCGGCGAGGAGGGACTGGCGGGCGTCGGTGTCGAAGACGAGTTCCTTGACTGGCATCCGGTGGGCTCCCTCGGTGGAAACGGGTCTGGACCCCTTGGTGGGGCCGGGAATGGCTGGTGCTGGCCCGGCCGCGGCCGGCGGGGCGGAGTCCGGGCGGCGATCGCGCCGGGCTTTGCCAGCGGGGGTGCAACTGCGGTGCCACGGGGAGGGCGCGGTGGCGGTGGCAAGGCCGTTCCCGGGGCTGTGCGGGGGGGCGATCGCCTGATGTGAGGGTCTGACAGAGTGTGCCCGGGAGTTTCGGGCGACTGCCGCAATGGCAGACGACGGGAACCGAAAGAACTCCAGCGGCTGCTCCGGACGTAGCGCGGACTGGTAGCCTGCTCCACGAGTTCAGCCATGACGTTGCTTCCCGAACCTCCCCCGATTCCGCCGACCGACCCGGACGCCATTCAGGCGCTGCTGGACCGCGCGGCCTCGCGGAATGCCCGTCCGCCGAGCATCCTTCCGGCGATTCTGGTCGGGCTGCTGGCGATGCCGTTTGCGACCGTTGTCGTGACTTTGGTCGTGGTCGTGCTTGCCGCGGCCTCGATGCTCGACTCGCGGGGACCGATCGACGCAACGTCGATGGAAACTCTGACCGGTGTGCCGCAGGTCCTGTTCGCGATGCTCGTGACGCAGTTCCTGGCCCTGGGGATCGTCCCGATCGCGGCGGCGTATGCGGGGGGCGGCGGAACGTGGGCGACGCTCGGGTTGGTGCGAGCACGGATGCGTTGGTGGGGGTACCCGTTCGTGGTCGTCGGATCGTTCGGCGTGATGATGGCGGCGGGGCTGTTGACGCAACTGCTCGT
>JADMIO011153613.1_pt1 | contig 32463 bp, 24 predicted proteins | sample 8958161 | NCBI WGS metagenome assembly JADMIO01 (sample SAMN16585339, study PRJNA669376) | soil metagenome | isolation source: Crop rotation soil | place: USA: Cullars Rotation, Alabama | collected 2011
CTGGCGGACTCCTTGCACAAGATCACCGCCGAAGACCCGTGCGTGCGCATCGAACATCACGCGTCTCTGAACGAGACGGTGATGTATGGCATGGGTGAGTTTCATCTGCGCGTGCTGCTGGAGCGGATGACAGAGCGCTATGGCGTGCGCGTCAAGACACATCCGCCCAGCATTCCGTATCGGGAGACCATCACACGCCCGGCCGAAGGACACTGTCGTCACAAGAAGCAGACGGGCGGCGCCGGCCAGTTCGGCGAAGTGTATCTGCGCGTGGAAGCGCTGGAGCGTGGGAAGGGATTCGAGTTCGTCGACGATGTCGTCGGCGGTGCGATTCCCGGCCAGTTCATTCCGGCGGTCGAGAAGGGCGTGCGCCAAGTGTTGAGCGAAGGCGCCGTCGCCGGCTTTCCGATGCAGGACATTCGGGTGACGGTGTACGACGGCAAGCATCATTCGGTCGACTCGAAGGAAGTGGCCTTCGTGTCGGCCGGACGCAAAGCCTTCCTCGATGCCATTCACAAAGCCAATCCGATCATTCTCGAACCGGTCGTGCGCATGGAGATCACCGCGCCCGCCACGGCCATCGGCGACATCACCGGCGATCTCGCCACGAAGCGCGCGCGTATCAACGGCAACGACACCCGCCCCGGTCAGTGGGCGGCCGTTACCGCGCTCGTGCCGCTCGCTGAGATCACCGAATACCAGTCGCGGCTCAAATCGCTCACCGGCGGGTCGGGCGCCTTCACCATGGAGCTGAGTCACTACGACCCGGTGCCCGCGCGCAAACAGCAGGAACTCTCACACGCGTGGCGGCCACGCGCCGAAGAATAAAAAAGAGGGCCGGCGAACCGGCCCTCTGAACGCAGATGCAGATCGTCGGCGCGCTTATTTCATATCGAACGAGTAGCTGATCGTTCCATAGAAGAAGCGGCCGCGCGGATCGGCATAGCCCGGATCGTAGCCGGCCTGGAAGAAGTTCGAGCCGGCCGCATTCGTGTACGGCGGGTCGCGGTCGAACGCATTCTTCACGCCGATTGCGACTTTCAGCCGATCGATGCCGGTGTAGCTCCCCTGCAGATCGAACGTCTGATAGGTCGCGACTTTCCTCGGTATCAACTGATCCGGAGGAGTCGACGGATCGGTCGGATCGATGCCATTGCCCAGAATATCCGTATAACTGGGCTGGAAGTTCTGCGTGACCATCGCTTCCCACGGGCCCTGATTCCAGCGCACCGTCATGAAGTGATGCCAGCGCGGGATGACGCCGCCAGCGCCATTCACGATCGGCGACACTTTGCCGACGACGCTGAGGAAGCTGCCGTCCAGCGTCTGGATCTCATACTGCTTGAAGTACGTACCGATGAGACCCCACGTGAACGTTCCGACCGAAGTCGGCACGCGCACGCGCAGGTCCGCATCGAGCCCCTGGATTCGCGTCTCTCCCAGATTGAGATTGAGCTGGTTGACCTGCTGCACCGGGCCCGGGCATCCCGGACAATCCGATGTCGGCGCACCGCGTGTGATGAGATTCCCGAAACGCGCAGGATCGGCCAGCAGCGCCGTGGGGTCGATGCCGAAGATGATCGGATTGGTGAGCTTCACCTTGAAGGCATCGAAGCCCGCAGAGGCATTGCTCGAGGGTTCCCATACCAGACCGAGCGTGTAGTTCTTCGACGTTTCCGGCTTCAGCGTCGGCGTGCCGCCGATCAATGTATTGAACTGTGTCTGGCAGTCGTTGGAGTTGCCGGTGGTCCCGCAACGCGCCGGATCGTTCAGGCCGGCTGCCGTGACGCCGGTCGTCTGCGGCTGAAACAGCTCGGTGAGACTCGGTGCGCGGAAGCCCTTGCCGAAGGACGCACGCATCAGCAGTTGCTGGACAGGCTGCCACCGCAGACTGGCCTTGGGTGTCGTCTTGCTGCCAACGTTTTGATAGTCGTCGTAACGCACGGCGAGGTCGGCTTCGAGCTTCTTCTCGATGATCGGCACGTTCATCTCAGCGAGGAATGCCGTGACGTCCCGCGACTGGTCCTGCGGGAGCTGGTTGCCGCCGTAGTGTGAGATATCGCCGATCTGCATCTCCGCGCTCGGATCGGTCGAGAACTTCTCCTGCCGCCATTCACCGCCCAGCGCGATGGCGAGCGGACCTGCAGGCAGGGACACCAGATCGCGCGACACCGTCGCACCGAAGCTCTGAATGCTCGTCTTGGTGCTGTACGCATCGCCGACAAAGTTCGCGGCTCGCAGCTGCGCATCGATCTCCGGCGTGTTCGCGCCGAAGAAGTTCACCTGACCGCTGTTGAGCAGCGGCAGCAGCTTCGAATACAGTGGAATGCCGTCGTTCACATGCTCGGTCAGTTTCGTTTCGCTATAGAGATATCCGCCGTCGAAGGTCCAGTCGGCGATCTTGCCCTTGATGCCGAGTACGCCGCGCGGCTGCTTCGCGGTATCCGTCCAGTCGCGATTGCCGTTCACCACAGCGCGATAGCGCACGAGGATGTCAGGTGTGTCGCCGCCCGTGATCTGCTGAACGGTCGCAGTCGGATAGAACGCGCTCGATGGAGACAGCACGACCGTTGCGAATGCAAACGGTGAGGGTGTGCCCGTGAGGGCGGTGCCGCGATTATAGGGCGCCAGATTGAACAGCGGATGACCGTCGGGAAGATTGAACTGATCCGAGATTGGTACCGGCTGGATCACATAGCGCTGCTTGCTGTGACTGTATGAAGCTTCCGCATAGAGTTGCACGGCATCCGTGATCGCGAAGTGAGCCGATCCGAATCCGGACGCGCGTTCCACGTCCGGGAACAACGATACGAGCGGCGAGGGATCGAACGCACACACGTTCGGCGAGCGCAATGGACTCGTGACGGACGGCGAGCACGATCCTGCCAGCGGATTTCCCGATGTGCCGGAAGCGCCCGGAATCGCAGGCCCATTGTCACGCGGCACCAGGATGTTGGCCGGGAATGCGTTGCCCGAAGCCGTATCGTTGAGAAATTGCGGATGAATGCCGCTCTGGGAGAAGCTGCGGTCACGGCCGAACAGCGGGTCTTCTTTCTGAAACCCGCCGGCGAGCATCACGTTGAAACGATCGTCCTGCAGATTGCCGAACCCGATCGCGCCGTTCGCCCGCTTGATGCCGCCGCCATCGTCGGTGCCGCCGCCGTAGAGGCCGAGCGTTGCACCCTCGTAGTCGTCCTTGATGATGAAGTTGATGACGCCGGCGATCGCGTCGCTTCCATAAATTGCGGACGCGCCATCCTTTAGCACTTCCACGCGCTCGAGTGCCGCGACGGGAATGCTGTTGACGTCGACCGATGTGCTGTCGGTGATCGTTCCGCCGCCGGAGAGACGGCGTCCGTTGACGAGCACGAGCGTGCGTTGTGAGCCGAGACCTCGTAGCGACACGCCCGACACGCCACCGGTGTTGGCGCCCGATGCACTCGCAGCGACGGTGTTGGAATTGCCCTGGACCGCTGCGCTCACCGTTTGCAGAAATTGTTCTGCTGTCGTCGCGCCGGTGCGCTCGATCTCCTGCTGAGTGATGATCTGAACGGGTAATGCGCCTTCATCCGCCGTGCGCGCGATGTGCGAGCCGGTGACGACGACGGTTTCGATGTCCTGCGATTGATCCTGCGCGCAGATCGGAAGGCTCACGCCCGCGAGGAGCGCGCCGGCGGTCAGTATCCGTTTGACCTCACGCGCGATCTTGAAGTTGGGATTCATTGGATTCCTCCACTGATAAAAAAACGACACGCGTGCCGCATTCGTCCCGATTCATTTGTATCGTTCGGCATACGATGAGCACGCGCAGTTGCAGGAGATGAGACCAAATGTGTCGCGCGATGGCGCTAGTACTCGCGATGAGTCGTTACGGCCGCGAGACGGCGGGACGAGCAGTTTGTCGCGCAGAGACGAAACGTCAGCAGTGGTTTTTTTGGTGGGACGAAGTGTGTTTCAGCAACGAGGGTGAGGCGCAGGTTGCGCAACCACTGTGTAAATTGCGCAACGAATCTCAATCGTGACGAATTATTTGGACGCTGCGCTGGGGTTATGCTCAGATCGAGTCATGAGCGCGGCGCTCGCATCGTTACTGCAAGCGGTACTGGCCACCGCCGCGATGACGGCTGCGGCTCAGGTGCCGTTGCCCTTCACTCCGCCCAACGCGACGGGTCACGTCGAACCGGAACCGCTGTTCGCGTCGCCCACGAAAGTGGATCGCATCGGGCGCGTGATGGCACCGGTGATGGTCGACGGTAAGGGGCCGTTCCGGCTGGTCGTCGATACCGGCGCGAGTCACTCCACGTTCTCACCCAAGCTCGCCGCGGAACTCGGACTGCAGCCCTCGTTCGATGCACCGATGTTGTTGAACGGCGTGACCGGCGCCGCGCCCGTGCCGACGATCCGAGTCGATCGCCTGCAGGCGGGCGATCTCGTGCTCGAGGACGTGCAGGTGCCCGTGGTCTATTCGTCGATCATGGCGAATGCGGATGGAATTCTCGGCGTGGCGGGCATGCGGTCGGAGCGCATCCTGGTGGATTTCCGCAAGGATCGCATCGAGATTACCCGCTCGATGCATCGAATCGACACGCAGGGTTTCCTGCGCATTCCCGCGCGCAACGTCGCGGGTGGATTGCTGATGGTCGATGCGCGCGTCGGCGGTGTTCCCGTGCGCGCAGTGATCGATACCGGCGCGGAGCGCACGCTCGGCAACCTCGCGCTGCGCGAAGCGCTGCGCGCGAAACGGAAGAACGCCAATATCAGATGGTCCGACACCGAGGTGTATGGTGCGACCACGGACGTTGCGACCGGACAAACCTCGCTCGCGCCACCGATCAAACTCGGGCCTGCAGTGATCAACGGTACGGAAGTCGTGTACGGTGACTTCCATATCTTCAAAGTCTGGAAGCTCGACACGCGCCCGGCCGCGCTCATCGGCATGGACGTGCTCGGCACCGTGCCGGCATTGGTGCTCGACTATCGCTCGCGCGATGTTTATATCGATCTCGGCGACGGCGGGACGCGCGTTCCGAACGTCCTGCGCACGGGCACTCGCATCCGCAATTGAAGTAAACTGCGGAGTGTGACGTCCTCACGTCCAGCTGAATCCGCGGTGCGCGAACTCGTGCAGCAGGCCGAACGCGCTTTCGCGGCTGGCCAGCGCGCGGAGTCTGCGGGTTTGCTCGCGCGAGCCCAGGCTCTGGCACCCGATCATCCGCTCGTGCTGAACGCCGCTGCGGTTCAGGAGCTGCATCGAGGAGACGTGCAGGCCGCCCGTCGCCTCATCGAGCAGGCGATCGCCAAAGATGCCGGCCACCCCTCCTTCTGGATCAATCTCGCGACGATCTGTCGTCGCACCGGCGCGCCTGACGACGAAATGAAGGCGCTCGAGCGCGCGCTGGCACTGGAGCCGCGCCATCTGCTCGCGTTGCTGCAGAGGGCATCGTTGCTCGAGCTGCAGGGTCGTCCGCGAGCAGCGGCAGCGGTGTATCAGAACGCGCTGCAGACCATCCCGCCCGGCGCGCAGCTGCCACCGTCGCTGCGGACACCTTTGGAGCGAGCCGCGGAAGCCGTCCGTGCAAACGACGCCGCGCTCGAAACCTTCTTCACCGGCGAGTTGCGCGAGTTGCGGGCGGTGCATGCGGACGCCAGCTTCGCCCGCTTCGATCACGCCATCGACGCACTTCTCGGCAAGCGGCGCATCTACACGCAACACCCCACGCTGCTGCATTTTCCGAAGCTTCCTGCCGAGGAGTTCTACGATCGTGCGCTGTTTCCCTGGCTCGTCGAGCTCGAAGCGGCCACGCCGGAGATTCGTGCGGAGTTCGAGCGTATCTTCGTCGAGGATACGGACCAACTCGAACCCTACATTGCATACCCCGAAGGAGTGCCGCTCGACCAATGGGCCGAGCTGAATCACTCCCGGCGCTGGAGCGTGTTCTATCTCTGGCGCGACGGTCGCGCCATACCCGAGCACACGGCGCGATGTCCGCAGACGACGGCACTGCTCCGCACACTTCCGCTCTCGGATGTGCCGGGACACTCACCCACGGTGCAGTTTTCGATTCTCGACGCGAAATCTCACATTCCGCCGCACACCGGAGTGACGAACACGCGCCTCGTCGTGCACGTCCCGCTGGTGATTCCGGCAGGCTGTCGTTTCCGAGTCGGTTCGGAAACGCGCGAGTGGCAGCCCGGCACCGCATGGGTGTTCGACGACACGATCGAGCACGAGGCGTGGAACGACAGCGACGTGCCGCGTGCCATCCTCATGCTGGATGTCTGGAATCCATATCTGACGCCCGCAGAGCGCGAGCTGGTCAGTCGAGCCGTGCATGCGCTCGGCGAGTACAACAAGCGGCCGTGATCATGCTTCGCATCGCTGTGGCTTTGCTGGCGCTGTTCCTGAGTGCAGCCGCGCTGTCCGCAGAGAGCGATGTGCCGGCGGCGATCAGAGCGTGCATGAGCATCAGCCGCAACAGCGAACGGCTCGCGTGCTTCGATCGTGCGGTCAAGGCTGTGGTCGACAAGGGGCCGGCCGCCGCCGCGGAATCGAGTCGTTCGCGCGAAGAAGTGTTCGGCATCCCTGCGCCGCGAAGCGCAGCCCCGCCCGCGCGAGACGCTCCGGCCGTGAAGGCCGATGTTCAGCCTCAGGAGCTGGAATCCATCAGTTCCACCGTGAAGTCGATGCGGACCACGTCCGATGGACGAATCCTCATCGAGCTCGAGAATGGGCAGGTGTGGCGCCACGAGGAGGAGCGGCAGCTGCTGCTCAAACCGGGAGATCCGGTGAAGATCGTCCGCGGCACGCTCAAGTCCTTTCGCATCGTGACACCGAGTCAGCACATCGCTCGCGTGACGCGCGTGCGCTGATCGTTCACGTCCGTGGCGGTACGTCGCCTTCGAGGTGAAACCAGCAGTTGAAGGCGACCGTGATGCGCTCGCCTTCGCCCTGATACGTCTTCACATCGTGCAGCACCCAGGACGGAAAGATCACGAGCTGTCCGGGCTCGAGCCGCAGACTCCGGATGTGATAGGCGTACGGCTGCTGCAGATTGGCCGTAGCGGCATCGAGAAACATCGCAGACGTGACGGTCGGGCTGACGAAGCTGAGGAGCCCGCTGTCGGGTTTGTCGGGATCGTGACGGCCCGGATCCACGCAATACACCCCGGACCAGCTCGCCATCGGATGATTGTGTAGCGCGAAGAATCCGCCACGGCGCGTGATGTGAAACCACGAGTCCGCATAGAGCAGCAGTCGCTTCAGCACGGTGGCGTCGTACCGGTTCAGTTCGCAAATTACTTGCAGGAGCTGTTGCCAGCAAAATTCCTTGAGCTGCTGGACGCATTTCTCAGGCGAGTCGAACAGCCGGAAGTTGCTCTCGAACACCTGAGCATTGCGCTGTGTGAGAGGCCGCGGATTGGCATGACGCGCGCCCTCCGCTTCCCGGGCGAGAAACAGTTGCCGCAGCTCCTCATTCAGCGCCGCGGGATTCTCGCGTCGGGCAAACGCGAACGGCACAGCGAAGAAAGGCGTGATCTGAGCCATCGCCTGTCAGGCTAACAGAAAAAAAACGGCGGGCCGAAGCCCGCCGTCAAACGCCGATGACTGGCGGTAATCAATCGATCAGAAGCGCGCGGTGCCCATGATGAAGATCTGGCGACCGAGCGTGTCGTACACCTGCGGCCAGGTGTTGCCATTGCACGGGCCGGACGGACACGACGCGGCGCCGTTCAGCGGCGGGTCCTTGTCCAGCAGGTTGCTCACGCCGAGGCGCACCGTGTACTTCTCCGCGAAGCTCATGCTTCCCGAGAGATCGAGGTAACCGCGGGCGCCGAGTTTCGCGTCGGTCGGCAGCGGTCCGGTTGCCGTGCCCAGCAAGGCGAGGAACTGGTTCGAGTCCTGCCCATCCAGCTTCACTTCGCTGAAGTAGCGCCACACCAGCGTCAGATCCGCTCCATGCCATGGCGTCGACCAGTTCGTCATCAGGCGATGCCGCCACTTGTTGAACGGAATGAGACAGATGGAGCCGTACAGCCCGGCGCAGTCGTAGGTCACACCCGGCTGCGGTGTGACTTCGGCCTTCTGCAGTCGGCTGGCGTTGAGCGCAAACCTCATCCTCCCGGCCTTGCCTATTTCGAAGTTGTAGCCGACGTCGAAGTCGACGCCGGTGTTGTGGAGGCCGCCGATGTTCTCGAACAGATCGTCGATGAACCCGGTGGTGGTGGAGGACGTATCCCAGAGCGTGCCGCCCTCATCGTGATCGCGATGAATCTTGGCGCAGAGCGCGTCGTTCCCGCGAATGCACTGGAGCTGCGTGAAGTCGGCGTTCGGATTCTGGATCGCATCCTTGATCTTGATGTCGTAGTAGTCGATCTGAACGCGCAGACCGGGCACGAAGCTCGGCTGATAGGCGAGACCGAACGAGTACGTGTCGGCTTTCTCCGGCTGCAGATTCACGTTGCCGCCGATGAAGCCGTTGTACTGTGCCGCCGGGTTCGCGACGATGGTCCCGTACTCCGAAGGCAGCACCCCGGTCCGTGCGCACTCGGCTGCCGAGAAAGTCGGTGTGGCGCCCGCGCACAGGTCGGTCACCCCGTCCAGGCCGATCTGGTGAGTCGAGAACAGCTCCGTCACACCTGGCACACGCACCGCGCGCTGATAGCTGCCACGGAATTTGAGATCCGTGTACGGCGTCCATTCCAGACCCGCCTTGTACGTGTCGGTCTTGAACCCGAGGCTGTAGTCCGACCAACGATAGCCGAGCTCGCCGGACAGACTCTTGAGAGCCGTCCGGTCCTCGACGAACGCCATGCGCGCCTCGGTGAAGGCTTCGCGCGCAGTGTACGAGCCCGAGATCGGCAGAGTGGGGCCGCCTTGTCCCGCGCCGTCACCCGCCTGGAATGCGGCATCGGGCACGAGTTGCGAGTCCTCCGAACGCCATTCGAGTCCGACGTTCACGAACAAGCCTGTTTCGGCCGTCGGGAGCTTGATGCCGTAGGCGCCCAGATCGCCCGTGACCGACGCGTTGACCACTCGCTCCGTGGTCGAGCCGCGTTGTACGAGCGGAATCTCCACGTAGTTGAGCGCTTCCGGCGTGACGTTGCCGACCTGCCAGATATTCCACGGCACGCAGTTCGGGTCGGTGCCATCGAGCACGGACTGACACACGGTCTGGCCGGTCGCAGGATCTCGAACGGCGTCGAGCGAACGCGCGATTCGCGCATCCGACATATCGTGCAGATAGATGGCACTGAGCTGGGTCGTGCCGTAGTGCCCGTACGCGTCGTAGTTCCAGTTCGGACCGATGTCGCCTTTCACGCCGAGGACGGCACGATAGGACTCGTGGTTGATGTCGTTCTGACGGCCGCCGCCTTCGACGTTGCGGCGGTTCATCGCGATGTCGATCGTATCCGTCGAGGTCGGGCTGGTGTCGAGGCCGAACTGGCCGCAGAACGCCTGCTGCTGGCTCGCGTTCCAGAGCGGGTTGTTGCAATGGACGACTGCGGTCGTGCCGAACGCGCCGCTGGGCGCGATCTGCGACACCGACTGGTCGTTCATGAACATGAACTCGCCGTAGACTTTGCTGGTGACTTTGCCTTCGTCTGCAACATTGAGATTCAGGAACGCGCCTGCGGTGTAGCGCTCATCCGGGCGCTGGTAATAGTTGAGCGGCCCGAAGTTGTAGACGTCCGTCGCCGTGTTGATCGGTCGCATGTTCCCGGTACTCGCATCGAGCACCAGGTCTGCACGGGTACCCGTGACCGGATCCTTGGGACGCATGCGTCCAGGGAATGCAGTCAGCGAGCCGCCGCAGCTGAACGTATCGCCGGAGTTCAGCGTGCACGCGCTGAAATCGAACTGAGACTGCAGGACCGCATCGACCTTGCGGTAGGTCGCATAGAACGTGGCGTTGCCGCGGTCGTCTGCGAAGTTCGAACCTGCAAGGAATGTGAAGTCACGCGAGTACCCGGTGTTCACATTGCCCTTCGGCAAGTCGAAGCCCGCGTCGCGCACCACGTCGGCGACCGCGTTGTCGTTCTTGTGTGTGTTGAAGTTGTAGTTGGCGTCGACGCGGACACCCTGGAATTCCGTATCCATGATGAAGTTCACGACGCCTGCAATGGCGTCGGCGCCGTACACCGAGGAGGCGCCGCCGGTGAGAACTTCCACGCGCCGGATCAGAGCGGCCGGAATTTGATTCAGGTCCGCTGCGCCCGCGCCCCGGATCGGTGTCGCATCCGGGTTTCCGGGCATCAACCGCCGGCCATTCACCAGCACCAGCGTGCGCTTCGGGTCGAGGTTGCGCAGGTCGACATTGGCGGCGCCACTCGCGCCGTTCGAAAAACTCGAGCCCTGCGCCGCAAACGCCTGCGGCAGCTGATTCACGATGTCTTCGATGCGCACCTTGCCCGTGTTCTGAATGTCTTCCGTGGTGATCGTCGTCACCGGGCTGATGCTCTCGAGGTTGGGCGCCACGATGCGCGATCCCGTCACGACGACGGTCGATACAGCCGGCTGATCGGGTGTCGGCTGCTCTTGCGCATCGACTGGAACGCTGAGGGTTGCAGCCGCAGCCGCGCTCGTTACGAGTGCGCAACGCACTGCCCGGGCAATTTGATAGTTACGGGGCATAAGGTCCTCCTGCGAACGGCTCCTGCCGTTCGTGTTGAGTTGCCCCCGGCACACGCTTCCGTCTGGTGCCAGACGTTCCGTGAGCCGGAAGCGTCTTTTCCATTGAGCGAGTTCGAGCCCGGGCTGGGGACCAGGACGCGCTCTCGCGTGGCATCGATGGTAGCAGCGACGCTACATCGCACAAAGCGTGTTTTGCGAAAACACTACAGATCGGAGTGAGATCTGGAAACGATCTCTTTCGGGACTAAAGCCTCAGCTCAAGTGTGTAACAGCTCATTGGCGGGACGAATGCCACTGCGCGAGAAGACAACGTTGTGCATCTACAACGATGAGTCTGACACCGAATTGTGGGAGTAACGTGTCACGAGCTCACGATGAGAGCGGCAAAAGAAAAGGGCGGCAGATTGCTCTGCCGCCCCAGTTTCGATCAACGATTTTTATTTCGATTCAGATCAGAACGTCACCGACATTCTCACGAATGCCGTGCGGCCGATGATGTCGTACGTGGACGGATCGGTGCCCGACTGCACGTTCGGATCATAGGTGGGCGGCTGCTTGTCGAAGGCATTGTTCAGACCAATGCGAATCTCCGACTTGTCCATGAATTTGTAAGCCGCCGCGAAGTCCCAGTACGCGACACTGCCGACGCCCTTGAACGTCTCGCCGGGGAACTGCACCGACGCACGGTTATCCATCTTGTCGATGAAGCGCGTGCGTGCAGCGAGGGCGAACTTGCCCATGTTCCACTGCGTGTTCAACGTGGCTTTCCACTTGGGCAGCGTCTGGCCGAGGCTGATGCCGCCGCCGAAGTAGTTCACCGTGCCGGCGTAGTCGATCTCCGGAACCCCAGGCGTGTCCTGCAGCTTGTACTCGAACAGGCGGCTGACCAACAGGTTCATGTTGATGCCACCCGAGTTGGACGGGAGACCCATCCAGTCGAGATCGAAGCCATAGTCGACCTGGAAGTCGACACCGTTCGTCTTGATCGTGCCGCCGTTGAGAGCAGCGAACACGCCATTCTCCGGATCGCGCGCGAAGTCACCCAGGAACACGATGTTGCCACCGCTGCGGAAGATGCCTGAGCAGTACGGATCGTTCGGATCGAAGCCCGAGTTCGTGCCGTAGTAGTTGTAGCACTCCGCGATACCGACGTTCGGGTCCGGAACCAGGATCGCTTCCTTCACCTTGATGTTCCAGTAGTCGATCGAGGTGCGCAGACGCTCCGTCCAGCGGCTCTCACCGGGCGGGCCGAACACGAGACCGAAGGTGTACGTGTCCGCCTTCTCCGGCTTCAGGTTCGGATTGCCGTCCGTATCGATTTCAGCCTGCGTACCCGGCGTCCCAACGAAGTTGGCGACATCCGGGGTGTTCGTGGCAGTGCAGAGCGCGGTGACCTGCGCTCCCTGCGATCCCGTGCGTGCAGCGGTGTTGCGCGAGCACGGATCGAAGATCTGCGGGAACGAACCGCCGCCCTGGAACAGCTCGCCGAAGTTCGGCGCACGGGCCGCACGCTGATATGACGCACGAACGCGCATCAGATCGATCGGCTGCCAGCTGATGTCCATCTTGTACGAGTTCGAGTGCGCGGCATCGGCCGTGAAGTTGTTCAGGTCGTCCGTGAACTGGCTGCGCGAGAAGCGATAGCCGAACGTCAGGTCCAGAGACTTGGCGCCCGGAGCATCGCGCAACAGCGGCACGGCCAGTTCGGTGAACACGTCTCTGAACTCGTTCGTACCGGCCTCCGGATCCTGTGTGTTGAAGCCCGAGATCGGGCCCGCGCCGCTCCCCGGATCGAACGTGTAGTCGAAGTCGCGGACTTCGGCGCCGACCACGAGCGAGAGCTCGCCCGCCGGCATATCCGCGAGACCACCCGTGACGAAGGCCTGGCCGACGCGCTGACGCATCGTGAGCTTGGTGGAGGTGGTGACCTTCACGAAGTCCAGGCAGTCCTGCGAGACGAGGCCGTTACCGAAGATATTGAAGCCGCCGTCGCACTGGCTGGCGCCGCCATCCGGTGCATTCAGCAGGTCCGTGACCTTCTGCGTGTCGATGTTGCCCTGCTGGGTGTCCGTGATTTCCGTGCGACCCACCGAGTAGTAGGCCTCGAAGCGCCAGCCTGAACTGGCGATCGGGCCGCGCACACCGGCGAGGTACTGCACGACCGTGTTCTCGAAGTTCTCCTGACGGAGACCCGCCGCGACCGGACGGAAGCCCATGAGGAACGGCTCGTTCGCGCCGCTGCCGACCAGCGCCGGGTCGTCGCCCGTGCGCGAGTTCAACAGCGTCATGAGATCCGGCAGTGCCTGCACGAAGGGGTTCGTTACCGGAACCGGGATACCGCTCGTGAAACTGCAGCGCGTGGGCTGCCCACCGCTGATGCAGGCGGTAGCCCCCGGCGTGATCAGCGGCGAACCGACTTCGGAGCCCGGATCCTGCAGACCCGTCGCGGCGAAGCGCACGCCCGGAACTGGCGACGGCGCTAGACCCGTTGCGGCCTTGTAGTTCGTCCAGCTGCCGTTGCCGAAGAGCTCGATCTCGTGACCGAGCTCGTAGTGCAGGTCGGTCATGAACGAATTGCGGTTCAGAGGCAGCGTGAGCAAGTTCACCGGATCGAAGTTGTAGCTGTACAGATCCGGGAAGAAGCGCGGGTTCTGCACCAGCGGGCTCAGCGGATCGGTGTAGTGCTGCACATCGAGCGGGCTGTTGAATGTGCCGACCGCGAACAGCGTACCGTCCTGATTGAAGCCGAACTTGCCCGAACGGGACTCGACCGCAGTCGGTGCGACGCCGTAACCGGCGAACACCTGCTGGACCGCAGCCAGACTCGGAGCGTTCGTGTTCCAGCGCAGATTGCCTTCGGGCGGCGTGCCGGTCGTCGCAGTAGCGACGGCCGCGAAATCACGCTGTGCCTTGATCAGCTCTTCGCGCGAGGAGCGATCGAACGCAAACACCGCGTTGCCGCGGCCGTCGGCGAAGTTGCCACCGAGCAGTGCGGAGACGTTGTAGTCCTCGGAGTCACGCTTCGTGCTGTCCGAGTACGTGCCGCTGAGATTGAAGCCTTCGAAATTGTGCTTCAGTTTGACGTTGACGACGCCCGCGACGGCGTCCGCGCCGTACACCGCACCTGCGCCGCCGGTGATGACCTCGACGTTCTCGATGAGAGCCGCCGGGATCGTGTTGAGGTCCACCGTGAGATCGTTGGCCGACACCATCGGACGGCGGCCGTCGATCAGGATCAGGTTGCGATTCGCGCCGAGGCCGCGCAGATCGATGTTCGCCTGACCGTTGTTCGGAGGATTGTTCGTCGTGCTCGTGCCGCCCGGGACGATCTGCGGCAGCGTGTTCAGTGCGGATTCCAGCGTGATGTCGGCGTTGTCAACGAGCTGTGACTGACCGACGGTCGCAATCGGACTATTGGCTTCGTAGTCCTGCCGGATGATGCGCGAGCCCGTCACGACGACGGTCTGCGTCTGTTGCTCGCTGTCCTGGTCCTGTGCGTAGGCGGGAATAGTCGCGGCAGCAGTCATGGCACTCATCCAGAGTGCATGACGAACTGCCCGCGCGATTTTGTTATCGCGTGTCATCGGGTTCCTCCTGCGAACGGTCGAGCCGTTCGTAAATGTGTTGCCCCGGCTTGCGCCCGAAAGCGCCACCGGCAAGGTCTTTGGTTGTGCAAGGTCAGACCCGGGCTGGGGACCAGAACCTGACATCGCGTGGCGCGGATAGTAGCAGCGAGGCTACAGCGGTAAAAGCAGTTTGGCTAAAACACAACAGGACCGGCGCAAAGGGAAAACCGGTGTCATTCAGGGACGAACCGCCCGTTTCTGCGCCACTGGTCCCAGAGGCGCGGAAAACGTCCAACTCACTGAAACCCCCGCGTTGTCAGGGGGCAACGGGCGGGTCAGCGTGCGGTGCTGCGGGCTGCGGAATCGTCCACGTCACCCGGTCGCCCGGGTGCAGCGCGAGCTCCGCGGCTTCACCGCCTTTGATTTCGAGGATTGCGGCGACGGGACTGCCGGAGCTGACGATCTTCGTCGAGTGCGGAACGGTGTTCGCCGCGATGCTGCTGATGCGGCCGTCCGCGCCGATGAACACCATGTCGAGCGGGATGTAGGTGTTCTTCATCCACATGTTGAATACGCGGGGCTTTTCAGCGAGGAACAGCATGCCGCGATTCGCCGGCAGATCGCGCACGAACATGAGTCCCTGCTCCTGCTGCTGCGGCGTCTGGGCAAGCCAGATATCGAAGTCGTGCGTCTTGTCGCCGCTGCGAATCTGGAGCGAGGTTTTCGGGAACGTGTCGAGGCTCATCAGTGAGGATGCGCCCTGCGCATGGCAGCCCGCCGTGGCGATGAACGCCACCAGCACGGAAACGAGCAATCTGTGCATCATCGTGGCGGATTTGCCGCGCTGTTCATCGCCGCGGGCGCTGGAGCGGCCGGCGTCGGCGTGCTGCTGAACGTCACCTGACCGGCGAAATCGAAGCTGCTCACGACGATTCGCTCGTTGGTGGCGGGCGCCGGCACCGGCTGGATGCAGAACCCGCGGGCGATCACTCGATACGAACGAGTCGGTCCACCCAGTGCTCCCACGCGCTCCTGCTTCAGCTTGTCCACAGTGCATCGATCCTCTCCGCGCGTCGCGAACAGACGCTTTTCGCCTTCGAAAATGATAGTGAGATTGGTGGGCAATGCGCTGCCGCCGTTGCCCTCTGCAGCGTCCGCTACGCCGAACACCATACGCAGCCGTCGACCATCGGTATGTACAGGGCCCGCGAAACTGAGACGAATGCCGGAACCGTCCGGACGCGCCGCGCCTTCACATTCGAGTTCAGCGTTCTGCAAGTTGATATCGAGATTGAGCGCGCCGCGGATCCGTGCGCGCAGGAACCCGTTGCCGGTCGGCAAACATCCGGATTTCGCGTGCGGCGGCGTCGTGCTCGCGACAGCTTTCGTCGCAGGCGCCGGCGCGCTTTGAGCGGCGCAAGTACTCACAGCCCACACGCAAAGGGCGACTGCACGCAGAATCTTCATACGTGCAGTCTAACCCGACGACCGTCGGGGGCTTATGCGCCCTGCGTCACGAGCAGCACCTTCGCCATGCGGGCGTGAATCCGCCCGATAGCGCGCGCCAGGTGCATCAGCCCCGTGAGGATGACCACACCCAGCACGGCCACGAAGACGTAGCCGACAGGCGAGTCGATCCAGTCAGGCTGGAAGCCCACTTGGTTCACCCAGCTGGGAAAACCGCCGAAATAATGCACCGTCTCGAAGATGGGAACCGCGATGAAGGAGAAGCCGACCGACAGGCCCACGACTGCAAACACGAAGTAGAGAATGCCGAGCGGCAGCATCAGGAAGAAATACAGCAGCGTGGTCCACGTGCGCGAATCCTTCAGCATCTCGATGATGCGCGCGCCGAAGCTCTTCGGCGCGCCCGGGTGCACCGGCCGTCGCGGCATGCGCTCACCCGAGATCGCTTCGAGCAGGCGGCCTTCGCCGAGAGAGATCACGCGAGCCATGCCGATGAAGAGCAGGAAGAAGGGCAGGCCGATGATCAGAACCGAGAGCCCCAGCGACATGGCCAGTCCGGTGACGGCGAAGATGAAATACAGAATGCCGGTGGCGATCGTCAGCAGCATGAAGAACAGCGACGTGTAGGCACGCGGGTCCGAGAACACTGCGAAAAACTTCTCGATGGCACTCACGGCGCTGTGGCCTGCGGGCTGCGGCTTGGTCCGCGGCGGTGGCGGTTGCAGAGCGGCTTTCACTTTGACCTCCGTCTCGCGATATGCGGTGGCGACTTCGTCGGGGGCGCCGTACGTGCTCGCGATCAGCTCCAGCACGTCGGCTTCGTTCTTGTCCGGGTGCGCGGTGATTTCCGCACGCAGGTATTCTTCGGCGTCATACAGAGCGTCCTGAATCAAGGCGGGATCCTCGCCGTCCAGCGCAGCGCGCAGCTGCTTCAGGTACTCGTCGATCGAGCGGGGTGCGGGACTCATGATGAGGATCCTTCGATGAAGCGATCGACGAAGTCGCGCGTCTGGCGCCAGATGCCACTCCATTGCTCGAGCAGTCCGCGGCCTTCGTCGGTGATCTGGTAATAGCGGCGGGGCGGCCCCGAGTACGACGGTACGATCCGGCTGGTGAGAAATCCGCTCGCACTGAGCGCACGCAGCACGGGATAGATCGTGCCTTCCTTGAACAGCGCTTCGCCTTCATTCGCCTTCTGCAGGCGCTTGGCGATCTCGTACCCGTAGAGGTCTTCCGTCGTCGCCGCCAGCACGGACAGCAGCACGAGCGCCACGAGGCCGCCGTTGAGATCTTTCTGGAATTTCCGTGCCTGACTATCATCCATAGCTCAGTACTGTGAACTTCACAGTATTAGAAATCAAGCGGTATTTGGCAGCTCGCGATAGCGAGTGACCGACGCGGATGGCGATATGTCGTGCTGCTAGACTCGCGCGTTCTGCGCGCTCGGACCTGAAAAAAGACATGCGAAACCCGGTACTTGAAGTGACTCCCGTCATCCCCGAGGCGTTGGGCCGCCTCCCGGAGCTGGCGTCGAACCTGTTTTTCGGCTGGCATCGGCCGACCCGAGCCCTGTTCGAGGATCTCGATCGGGAGGTCTGGAAGCAGGCCGGAGGCAATCCGCGGCTGCTTCTGCGCTGTGTGAGCCAGGAGGCGCTGGATCGCTGTTCGCGCGATCCCACGTATCTGGGCCGTTATCAGCAGGCGCTGACGGCATTCGATGCGTACACCAAGGCATCGCCGCCGTCGGGCGATGCGCCGCTCGTCGCGTACTTCTGTGCCGAGTACGGCTTCCACGAAAGCTTCCCGATCTATTCGGGCGGTCTCGGCGTTCTGGCCGGAGATCACTGCAAGGCGTGCAGCGACGAGCGCATGAATTTCGTCGCGATCGGCTTGCTCTACGGGCAGGGGTACTTCACGCAGTCGGTCGACAACGACGGCGTTCAGCATGCCGAATACGTCGAGCACGATCCGCGTGATCTGCCGGTCGAGGCTGTGCGCAAAGGCGACGGCTCGTGGCTGAAGATCAACGTGCGCATCGCGGGTCGCGACGTGACGGCGCGTCTCTGGAAAGCACGCGTCGGGCGCGTCACTGTGTATCTGCTCGACACGAATTGCGAGGACAACGCGCCCGCGGATCGCGACATCACCTACCGGCTGTATGGTGGCGATGAATCCACTCGCATTCGTCAGGAGATGATCCTCGGCATCGGCGGCGTTCGCGCCGTGCGCGCCCTCGGTCTGCAGCCGGCCGTATTCCACCTGAATGAAGGGCACGCGGCATTCCTGATTCTCGAACTGCTGCGCGAACATCTCAGCCGCGGCCTGCCGTACAACGCAGCGCTCGAAGCAGTTGCGGGGCAGTGCGCCTTCACCACGCATACACCCGTCGCGGCGGGTCACGACGCGTTCGGTCACGACCTGCTCGTCGCACACTTCGGCGATTTCATCCGCGAACTCAACGTGCCGATCGAGCGGTTCCTCGAGCTAGGTCGATCGCCGAGCGTTCAGGGCCTCTTCAATATGACGCGGCTCGCGCTGAACGGGACGCGCAGCGTGAACGCGGTGAGCCGCATTCACGGCGTCGTCACCTCGCGCCTGTGCGCGGATCAGTGGCCCGAGGTGCGTCCGGAAGAAAACCCTGTGGGCTTCGTCACCAATGGCGTGCACACGCCGACCTTCCTGCATCAGGACTGGTCGAATCTCTTCGATCAGTCGCTCTCATCGGACTGGCGCGAGAAGCTGCGTGACCCCGAGCAGTGGCACGCCGTCGAGCATCTGCCAGACGACCGCTACTGGGCGACGTCGCAATCGGTGAAGTCACGCATGCTCGCGAGCGTGCGCGAACGGCTGCAGCGGGAGTACGCCCGCAAGGGGCTGAGCCCGGCACAGTGGCGACACGTCACCAAGCATCTCGATCCCTCGCATCCGGACACACTGACCATCGGTTTCGCGCGGCGCTTTGCTACCTACAAGCGCGCGGCGCTCCTGCTGCGAGATCGCGCGCGCCTCGCCCGCCTCATGAACAACCCGGAACGACCGCTGCTGTTCCTGTTCGCGGGCAAGGCGCATCCGGCGGATCAGCCGGGCCAGCAGGTGCTGCGTGAGATCAAGCAGCTCATGCTGTCGCCGGAGTTCGTCGGTCGGGTCGTGTTCCTCGAAGACTATGACCTGCAGCTTGCCCGCTGGCTCGTCTCCGGTGTCGACGTGTGGCTCAACAATCCCATCGCGCCACTCGAAGCGAGCGGCACTTCGGGCATGAAAGCGGCGCAGAACGGCACGCTGAATTTGAGCGTCCTCGATGGCTGGTGGGCGGAAGGCTGGACGCAGGACAACGGCTGGGGCATTCCGCCGATCAACGTGCAGGATCCGGAACGGCGCGATGCGCTCGAAGCCGAGATGATCTTCGACACACTCGAAGAGGAAGTGCTGCCGCTCTACTACTCGCGCAACGGCGAAGGGTTCTCACCGGAGTGGATCCGCCGCAGCAAGCGCGCGATGGCCACGGTGATTCCCCGCTTCAACATGCGGCGCACCGTGTATGACTACGCGCGCGGCATCTACTACCCGCTTGCACGTCACGGTGCGCGGCTGGCCGAGCACGACTTCGCAGGCGCTCGCGCGCTTGCGGACTGGAAGCAGCGAGTGCGTCAGTTGTGGCCGAAGGTCGGCCTGCGCCTGCTCGCAGACGCACCCGGCGATATGCCGCGCGGCGAGCGGCTGCGCCTGCGCATCGCAGCCTCACTCAACGGACTGCAGACGTCGGACGTACGGGTCGAGTTCGTGGCGCGACGACAGTTGCCCGAAGCAGATCCCGAGCAACCTGCGCTTTCTTCGTACAACTCGCCGCCGCGCGACGGTCTGTGGATCGAGAACCTCAGAGCCACCGGCGAGCAGGAAGGCGATGGCGCCGCGGTGTTCGCGCTGGACACGCAGCCGAACTCGTGCGGCCAGTTCGCGACCGAGTTGCGCATTTACCCGTATCACGAGCTGCTGACGCATCCGTTCGAGATGGGACTGATGAAGCGCCTCTAGGATTCGGATCAGGCGGGCACGAACAACACGGCGGCGAGCGGCGGCAGATTGATCTGCACCGACGCGGGGAAGCCGGCATATGGAACCGGTTGCGCTTCCACGATCGCGAGGTTGCCGACGTTGCTGCCGCCGTAGTGGTGCGAGTCGGAGTTCAGTACCTCACGATACTTCCCAAGCTGTGGCACGCCGACACGCCAGCTCTGCCGCGGCACCGGTGTGAAGTTCAGTACCACCAGCATGTGCTGATCGCCGGCAAGCCTCAGGTAACTGAATACCGAGTGCTGCCGATCGTTCGGCTCCACCCAGCGAAAGCCCGCAGGCTCGAATTCGAAGCGATGCAGGCTCGCGTCCTCGACATACAGGCGATTCAGATCCGCGAGCAGCCGCTGCACGCCGGCGTGACCCGGATCTTCGAGCAGATGCCACGGGAGGGCGGACTTGAAATCCCATTCGCCCGGCTGCGCCAGCTCCGCACCCATGAACAGCAGCTTCTTGCCGGGCAGCGTCCATTGATAGGCGAGCAGCAGGCGCAGGTTCGCGAGTTGCTGCCAGCGATCGCCAGGCATCTTGCCGAGGAGCGAGCGCTTCAGATGCACCACCTCGTCGTGCGACAGCGCGAGCACGAAGTTCTCGCTGTACGCGTACATCATCGCGAAGGTGAGGCGATTGTGGTGATGCGAGCGATGCAACGGGTCGTCGCGCATGTAGGCGAGCGTGTCGTGCATCCAGCCCATGTTCCATTTCATCGAGAACCCGAGGCCGCCCGTCTCGGTGGGCCGGCTCACGCGGGGCCAGTCCGTGGATTCCTCTGCGATGACCACCGTGCCCGGATAGAGGGAGTGCGTGACGGCGTTCAGCTCACGTAGAAACTCCACCGCTTCGAGGTTGTGGTTGCCGCCATGCCGGTTCGGCACGAATTCGCCGCCGCGCTTGCTGAAGTCGAGGTACAGCATCGATGCGACGGCATCGACACGCAGGCCATCGAAATGAAACTCCTCCAGCCAGTAACACGCACTGGAGAGCAGGAACGCGCGCACCTCGTGCCGTTCGTAGTTGAATACGAGAGTGCCCCAGTCCTTGTGCTCGGCCTTGCGGGGATCCGCGTATTCGTACAGCGCGCTGCCGTCGAAGTTCGCCAGCCCGTGCGCATCGCGCGGGAAATGCGCCGGCACCCAGTCGAGCAGCACACCGATGCCATGCGCGTGGCATCGGTTGATCAGATACTTCAGATCGTCCGGCGAGCCGTGGCGGCTTGTCGGTGCGAAATAGCCGGTGCCCTGATAGCCCCACGAGTCGTCGAGCGGATGCTCGGCAATGGGCAGCAGTTCGATATGCGTGAAGCCGCATTGCCGGACGTACGGCGCGAGCTGGTCTGCAAGTTCACGGTAGTTGAGGAAGCTCCCGTCGGCGTGCCGGCGCCAGGAACCGAGATGCACTTCGTAGATACTCATCGGCGCATGCAGCCAGTTGCTGCCAGACCGGCGAGCGAGCCAGTCGGCGTCCGTCCACATGAACGGCCGATTGTCTGCGACGATAGACGCCGTCGCGGGCCTCAGCTCGGCCGCGCGCGCATACGGGTCCGATTTCAGAAAGATGGCGCCGCTGTGACGACTGCGAACCTCGAACTTGTAGATCTCACCCGCGTCGAGGCCCGGAATGAAGAGCTCCCATACGCCGCTCGTTCCGAGCACACGCATCGGATAGCGGCGCCCGTCCCACCGACAGAACGGGCCGACCACGCTCACGCGTTCGGCGTCCGGTGCCCACACGGCAAAGCGCACGCCGGCCACGCCGTCGCTCGACATCACATGCGCACCAAGAAAGCGCCACGCCGCGCGGTGCTCGCCGCGGGAGAAGGACGCGACTTCGCGCGCATCGAGGAGTGGCGCGAAGCTGTACGGGTCGACCTGATCGAACGACCCGCCGTGCGAGTCGTTCCACGTCACCCGAAAATGTTTCGGGATGTCACCGCGCGCGCCGGTCCAGCCAAAGAAGTCCGAGCCGGGCAGGCGTTCGGGCAGGCGGGTTCCTTCGATGCGCACCTGCTGCGCGAAGGGAATATGGAGTAATACAGATGCCGTCGCGCCGTCTTCATGCAACCCGAGCACGCTGTGCGGATCGTGATGACGACCTTCGGCGAGACGGCGCAGGTCCGTGTCCAGATTTGGGCGGAAACTTTCGCGAATCGCCATTGACGGGCCGTTGGCCGAACGTGTAGTTAAACGACCCTAGCACAAGAGGACGATTCGTCCCCGCCATCATGCCCCGACAGCCCGCGCGCGCCTCTTCCGGTCGATATGTCAGCCGCCTGACCGGCGGCACTCTCGCAGTCATCATGGCGGGCGGCCGCGGCGAGCGCCTGAAAGCGCTGACCGAGCACCGCTGCAAGCCGGCGACGCCGTTCGGCGGCAAGTTCCGGATCGTCGATTTCGTGCTCTCGAACTGCGTGAACTCCGGCATCCGCCAGATCTCGATCCTCACCCAGTACAAGGCGCAGTCGCTCATCCAGCACGTCGAGCGCGGCTGGAGCTACCTGCGCGGCGAGTTCGGCGAGTTCATCGAGGTGATTCCGGCTCAGCAGCAGGTCGGTCCGCACTGGTATCGGGGCACGGCGGACGCGGTCTACCAGAACCTCGAGCTGATCCTGTCACACCGGCCGAAGCACGTGCTGGTGCTCGCAGGAGACCACATTTACAAGATGGACTACGGTCCGATGATCGCGTACCACGTGGAGAAGGGCGCGGACATCACCGTCGGTGTCGTCGAAGTGCCGCGCGAGCAGTCGATCCACTTCGGTGTACTGACGGCGACGGAATGGAATCGCGTGACGGCCTTCGATGAGAAGCCGAAGAATCCCGCCACGCTGCCGAGCCGCCCGGACTCGATCCTGGCCTCGATGGGCATCTACGTGTTCAACACGAAGCTGCTCGAGAAACTCCTGCTGCAGGACGCGGCCGAACAGCATTCGGCGCATGACTTCGGCAAGGACGTTCTGCCCAAGGCCATCGGCAACCTGCAGGTGTTCGCCTATCCGTTCCAGGACGTGAAGACGCGCGCGCAGAGCTACTGGCGCGACGTCGGCACCATCGACGCGTTCTACGACGCGAATCTCGAGCTGGTGCACGTGCGGCCTGAGTTGAACATCTATGACGAGGAGTGGCCGATCTGGACATATCAGGAGCACCAGCCGCCGGCCAAGTTCATCCTCGATGACGATACGCGGCGCGGCGTCGCAGTGAATTCGATGGTCTCGGGCGGGTGCATCATCTCGGGCGCGACGGTCCGGGAGTCCCTGCTGTTCTCGAACGTGCGCGTGGAGGAACGCTCGCTGATCGAGCAAGCCGTCGTCCTGCCGGTGGTGACGATCGGCATGGGCTGTACGATCCGTCACGCAATTCTCGATGAAGGCTGCATCATTCCCGATGGCATGCAGATCGGCGTGGACCCTGCAGAGGATGCGAAGCGTTTTCACGTTACCGAGAAAGGTGTCGTTCTCGTGACCGCTGACATGCTCCGCCGCCTGCAGAGCTCCGCGCTATGACCCAGCCTGGCCGTTTGCCCGTCGTTCTGCTGTGGCACATGCATCAGCCGCAGTATCGGGACGCGCTGACCGGACAGTACGTCCTGCCCTGGACGTATCTGCACGCCATCAAGGATTACATCGACATGGCGGCGCATCTCGAAGCGCAGCCGAATGCGCGCGCGGTCGTGAACTTCACGCCCGTGCTCATCGAGCAGCTCGAAGAGCTGAGTCAGCGCATTGCCGCGCATCTGAAATCCGGTGCGCCGCTTCCGGACCCGGTGCTCTCGCTGCTCAGTCCCGCGCCGGTGCCGCAGACGCCGACGGAACGTCTCGATCTCATGAAGGCGTGCCTGCGGGCGCAGCGGAAGAATCTCATCGAGCGCTTCGGGCCGTATCTCGAACTGGCGACCATCGCGGAGTCGCTCGCGACTCCCGAACGCGTGCTCTATGCGTCCGATCAGTTCATTCACGATCTCGCGGTCTGGTACCACCTCGCGTGGCTCGGCGAAACGGTGCGGCGGATGCGCGCGTCGCCGCGCTCACGGCGCAGGGGCGCGCGTTCACCGCCGATCAGCGGCGCGAGCTGCTCTCGCTCGTGGGAGAGCTGGTCGCATCCGTCGTGCCGCGTTTCAGAAGGCTCGGTGAAAGCGGTCGCTGCGAGTTGTCCGTGACGCCGTATGGGCATCCGATCGTGCCGCTGTTGCTGGATTTTCAGACCGCACGCGAAGCCGTGCCGGGCATGGCCCTGCCGCATTCGCCACGCTATCCGGGTGGCGCCGAGCGTGCGAAGTGGCACGTCGCAGAAGGTCTGCGGGTTTTCACCGCGGCGTTCGGTGTTCAGCCCGTTGGCTGCTGGCCGTCGGAAGGTGCTGTCAGTAGCGGCACGCTGCAGCTTCTCGAAGAAGCCGGATTCAAGTGGGTTGCGTCCAGCGCGAACGTGCTCGGCGCAAGCCTCCGTGTCGCGGGTTTTGCGGACAACGACGATCTCACTGTCTACAACCGCCCTTATGCGTTGCCGCACTCGAAGCTCCACTGCTATTTCCGTGACGATACGCTCTCCGATCGCATCGGCTTCAACTATTCCACGTGGCACGGAGACGATGCGGCCCAGAACTTTGCGCACGAGCTGGCGCAGCGTGCGCGCGAGTACAACGCATCGCCCAATCACGCCGTGCTCATCGCGCTCGATGGCGAGAACGCATGGGAGTATTACCCGTTCAACGGTTACTACTTCCTCAATGCATTGTATGAAGTACTCGCCAATCATCCGTTGCTCGAGCTGACGACGCTGTCCGAGTGTGTGTCGCGCGGTCTGCAGCCCATGCCGTTGCAGAAGATGGTCACCGGCAGCTGGGTGCACGGCACGTTGGCCACGTGGATGGGCGATCCAGCGAAGAACGCCGCGTGGGATCTGCTCTGTGAAGCAAAGCAGACGTTCGATCGCGTGATGCAGGGAGGGATGCTCGACAAGCAGGCGCGCACGGCCGCCGAACGCCAGCTCGCACTCTGCGAGAGCTCTGACTGGTTCTGGTGGTTCGGCGATTACAACCCCGCCGAGGCGGTGAGTCAGTTCGACCGGCTCTATCGCCGGCAACTCGTCAATCTCTATCGGCTGCTCGGGGAAAGCGTGCCCGACAGTTTGAGCCATCCGATCTCGACCGGGCGGGGCACGCCCGAAGCAGGCGGCGTGATGAGGCGCGGGACGGCAGCCTAGGTAATCTCTGATTTATCTTCTGAAGAAGAAAAATTTTATATTTTTTTCCTGGGGAATTCGAATGACAGCATCTGCCAAATCCGGGTAAATCAGAGGTTCCCCAGGACGCCGATGATGAGATCCCCGCGATTGCCCGTGTTCGATCGGCGGCGCGCAGGAGTGCTGCTACACCTCAGTTCACTGGAAGCCGGGCTCGGCCGCGGCGGACGCGCGTTCATCGACTGGCTCGCCGAGGCGGGCTTCACCGTGTGGCAGGTATTGCCGCTCGGCCCCACCGGCACGGATGGATCGCCCTACTGGGTGCGATCGGATTCAGCAGGCAACACAGCGTTTCTCGATCACAACGAGATGCCCTCAACCGAGAGCGGCGAGTATCACGCGTTTCTCGATGCCTCCCGCGGTTGGCTCGACGACTACGCGGCATTCGAAGCGCTGAGCAATGCCCATCGCGGCGAACCGTGGTGGACGTGGCCCGCCGAGCATCGCAACCGTGAGCCCACAGCGATGGACCGCGCGCGTCAGGATCTCGCAGACGATATCGATCGGATCAAAAAGCAGCAGTTCGCGTTCGCGTGGCAATGGGCTCGGCTGCGCGAGTACGCCCACTCGCGTGGCGTCCGGCTCTTCGGCGATCTGCCGTTCTATGTTGCGCCCGACTCTGCGGAGACATGGTCGCGTCCCGAGCAGTTTCAGCTCGATGGCAAAGGCCGTGCAATCGCCGTCGCGGGCGTGCCACCGGACTACTTCTCAGAGACCGGGCAGCTTTGGGGCAATCCGCTCTACGACTGGCGGGTCATGCGACGCGATGGCTTCGCCTTCTGGCGCGCACGCGTGCACCACCAGCTCGTCCGGGTCGATCTGCTGCGAATCGATCACTTTCGCGCGCTCGCTGCACACTGGTCCGTGCCTGCAAGTGCACCGGACGCACGCGCCGGCACGTGGAAGCGAACGCCCGGGCGCATGTTTCTCAAGGTGTTGCGCGACGAGTGCGGCGATCTGCCCATCGTCGCGGAAGACCTCGGCGTCATCACGCCGGACGTCGACGCGCTCCGCAAAGGCTTCGGGTTGCCGGGCATGCGCGTTCTGCAGTTCGGCTTCGGCGGCAATCCCGAAGATCTGCATCTCCCTCACATGCACGAGCGCGATTGCATCGTCTACACCGGCACGCACGACAACGACACGACGCTCGGCTGGTATCTGAGCCTCGATAGCGAAACGCAGCGGCGCGTGGATTTCTTTCTCCGACTCACGCCGGGTGCGATGCCTGATGCACTCATTCGCTGCGCGCTCGGCTCCGTGGGCAAGCTCGCCGTCGTACCGATGCAGGACCTTCTGGGTCTCGGCTCTGAAGCGCGTCTCAACACGCCGGGCACGGCCACGGGCAACTGGAGCTGGCGCCTGCCGTCCGGAGCGCTTTCAGGCGATCTGGCGCGCCATTACGCGTTGCTGAACCGTATCCACGCGCGCGCGTGACGCGCATCGCTGGCTCGGGCATTGGCTTTGCTACCATGCGGCCATGAAAGCTTTCTCACGTTCGGTCACGGCGCTGCTGCTTCTGGCATTGGGAGGCTGCTCGCTGTTCGTGCCCAAGCTCGAAACGCCAAAGCTCTCCGTGATCAACGTGGAGTTGCAGAAGAGCGATCTGTGGGAACAGCGCATGAAAGTGCGCATGCGCGTGGAGAATCCGAACGACCGCCCGATTCCCGTGAAGGGTCTGACGGTGTCGCTGGACGTGCAGGGCCAGGAGCTGGCGCACGGTGTGTCCGGCGCATCGTTCAATGTGCCGGCGCTCGGTGAGGCCGAGTTCGACATGAACATGACGGCCAACATGGCCGGCGCGCTGCTGAAACTGCTCGGTTCGAACAATCAGCTCGGGGACAGCGTGGACTACCGCGTGCGCGGCAAGCTGTCGCTCTCGGAAGGGCTGCTGCGCTCGATTCCGTTCGAGGATCGCGGCACGTTCCGTCTGAAGTGAGCTTGCGGGGACGCTAGCGCTTCAGCAGCCTTTCGTAGAGCCGCACGTACAGGCCGCCCTCGCGTTCCCACGAAAAATCGTGCGCCATGCCGTTCTGGACCATGCGCGTCCAGTGCGCCGGCTGCGCGTAGAGATCCAGCGCCGCATTCAGCGCCCACTCCAGCGCTTCCGCGCTGTAGTTATCGAACAGGACACCTGTGCCCTTGCCCGACGAAGGATCGTACGGCGCCACTGAATCTGCGAGGCCGCCGGTCCTGCGCACGATCGGCACCGTGCCATATCGCAGGCTGTACATCTGGTTGAGACCGCACGGCTCATAGAGCGAGGGCATCATGAACATGTCGCTCGCCGCTTCGATCCAGTGCGACAGTTCTTCGTTGTAGCCGCGATGGAAGTGCACGCGGCCGGGGAAATCCGTCGCCAGCTGCGCGAAGAAGCGTTCGTATTTTTCTTCGCCGCTCGCCAGGACGACGAGCGCGACATCCCGCCATGCGAGCACTTCCGGCAGCGAGTCGAACATCAGGTCGATGCCCTTCTGCGCGGCCAGACGCGTGATCACACCCAGGAGCGCAGTTTCGGGCCCGAGGGTCAGCCCGACCCGGGAGGCCAGCTCGCGCTTGAGTGCGGCTTTCTCCGTCAGATGTTGGGCGTCGTAGTGGCGTGGCAGATGCCGATCCGTCGATGGATTCCACTCGGTGTAGTCGACGCCGTTCAGAATACCCGTCAGCGAGTCCGCGCGAGCGCGCAGCTCGCGCTGCAAGCCCATCCCATATTCGTCCGTACAGATCTCGCGCGCGTGCGTCGGACTCACCGTAGTGATCGCATCGGCGTAGAGAATGCCGTGCTTCAGTGAGTTCACGAAGCCTGCGCGCAGATCATCCTGATGCAGCAGATAGCTCTTGCCGCCGAGCCCCACGTCCGCGGCGGCATGCGCGGGGAACACGCCCTGATAGCCGATGTTGTGAATCGTGAGCACCGAGCGTGCGTCGGCGAACAGCCGATCCCAGTCGTAGACGGCTTTCAGATAGAGCGGCCCGAATGCCGTGTGCCAGTCGTTACAGTGAATGATGGCAGGGCTCCAGCTCATGCGCTGGCAGCATTCGAACGCCGCGCGGGTCAGCACCAGAAATCGCAGATGCTCATCGACGTCAGTCGTGTAAATGGTGGCACGGCTGTAGAGGACCGGGCAGTCGATCAGATAAATCGTCGCCGCCGAGCCGGGCAGATGGCCGGCGAAGACAGAGTATCGGTAACGATGTGGGCCCAGTTCCAGCGCGGTGTCCTGCAGGAACTCGACTGCACGCAGATTCAGCTTCGAGCGATCGATGCTCGAGTAGAGCGGCGTGAACAGGCGGACATCGTGACCTGCACCGTGAAGGAACTTGGTCAGCGCACCCGACACGTCGGCGAGGCCGCCGGTTTTCGACAGCGGGGCGACTTCGGAGGAGATCAGACAGACATTCAGAGCCATGGCCGGGCGCAGTCTACAATTCACGCTCGAAGAGAGTCTGTAGACTCATGCACACTTGGCAGAGGGATGGCCAGGCGATGACCGGGGGAAAAGGGTTGACGACACGTCGAGTCCTGATTGCGCTCACGCTCATGCTGCTGCTGACGGTCTCCGTCGGGGTCGGCGTCATCGTGGCCGACTGGCCTCACGTGCGGCAGATTCTATTCCAGTAATGCTTCACGAATGCGCCGCAAGATATCGCGGCAGCATCTCGCGCCAGGTGTTCCAGCTGTGCGCGAAGTGTCGTCCCCACAGTTCCAGATTATGAGGCACGCCGGCAGCGCCGAGCGCCTGCGCCATCTGCGCGGACTCCGAAGGTGTTTCGTAGTCGCCTTCGCCAGTGGCCAGCATGACGAAACGACGGCGCAGGTCGTGCGCGCTCTGGCCTTGTGTAGCGGCTCGCAGGCTGTGCACCGGTAATACCGCTGCGAGCGCTGGAGTGAAGCCGCTCGTCAGGTACTTCGAAAGCTCGAAGATTCCGCTGAGCGCAATGGCTGCGCGGAACACCCGAGGCAGACGGCAGAGTGAGGCGACTGCGCTGCAGGCGCCGATCGCCGCTCCCGCCACGATGATCTCGAGGGACTCATTCGCACAGTCGCGACGGATGAGCGGCACGACTTCATTATCGATATATGCGTCATACGCGCTCTGCACATCGGCGCAGCGCTCGGGCGACTCCCTTCCCCGCAGCCATGTGCGCGCGGCGAGACCATCGACCGAAAACACCTTGATACGGCCGTTCTGCAGCAGCTCGCGCAGCGCACTGATGAGATGAAACCGCTCGATTTCTTCGAAATCCCCGCCTGCTGTGGGATAGAGCAGGACCGGTGTGCCGTAGTGACCCCAGCGCGCCACTCGGGCAGGAGCGGAGAGGCGGGCGCTGGTCCACGTCCAGGATTCTCGTTGCATGGTGCGCATACAGTCTATCGAAAGTCAGTTGCCCGTTCTGTCTCGGGAGGGTGCCAAGCGTGGTGCGCTGGCGTAGGCTGCCGCCCACCAGAATGCGCATCTCGCACGATGCCGGGAGACTCCCGATGACCCGACTCCTCTGCGTTTTGCTTGCGGCACTCACTCTCGTCGCCTGCAAGCCCTCCAACAAAGCATCAGACGCCTCGACGCCTGCACAGCCCGCCACAAAGCCGGGCGCACCGCTATTCGACAATCTCGGCAAGTTCACACGCACCATCACGACCTCGTCGGAGGATGCGCGCCGTTATTTCAATCAAGGGATCATTCTCACGTACGGATTCAATCACGCCGAGGCAGGTCGTTCGTTCCGCGAAGCCGCGCGTCTCGATCCCCAGTGTGCGATGTGCGTTTGGGGCGCAGCGCTGGTGCTGGGTCCGAACATCAATCTGCCGATGGCGGACACCGACGTGCCCGAGGCCTACGCACTCTCGCGCAAGGCCGAGACGCTGCTCGACAACGAAACTCCGGTGGAGCGCGCGTTGGTCGGTGCACTGACCAAGCGCTATGCAGAGAAACCGACCGGTGATCGCGCGCCGCTCGATCTCGCGTACGCGAATGCAATGAGAGAAGTCGCGCATCAGTTTCCGGATGATCCGGACGCGCAGGCGATGTTCGCCGAGTCCCTGCTCGATCTCTCACCCTGGGACTACTACCAGGCCGATGGGAAGCCGAAGCCAACGACGGTCGAAGCCATTCAGGCGATCGAGCACGCGCAGCGCGTGAACGCGGATCATCTCGGCGGCCTTCACTATTACATCCATGCGCTCGAAGCGTCCGATCCGGATCGCGCCGTCGCCGCCGCGGATCGGTTGCTGCATCTCGCGCCAGGCGCGGGTCATCTCGTCCACATGCCGGCGCACATCTACCTTCGCGTCGGTCGTTACCACGACGCCGTACTCTCGAATCTCGAAGCGACGACGGCGGACAGAAACTACATCGCTCAGTGCAACGCGCAGGGCTTCTATCCGCTCGCGTACTACTCACACAACTGGCACTTCGTGTGGGCGGGCTCGATGTCTGAAGGAAACAGCAAGCAGGCGTTCGACGGTGCTTCCCAGACGCATCACATCGTGCACGCAGGCCCGATCGATGATCCGGCCTTCGGCCCGGTGCTCCAGCACATGGAGCTCGCTCCGGTGTTCGCGGCCGTGCGTTTCGCCAAGTGGGATGTGATCGAAGCCACTCCGCAGCCCGATGAAAAGCATATTTATCCGCTCGCGATCTGGCATCACGCACGCGGCATGGCCTACGCCGCGCGCGGCGACCTCGCAGCCGCGGATCGTGAACTCGCAGAGCTGAAACGCATCGGCGCCGATCCGGAGCTGCCGAAGATGCACATCTCGACACCCAACACGGCAGACCGCGTAGTTGCCGTCGCTACCAACATGCTGGCCGGTGACATCGCGGCTCGCCGCAAGAACTACCCCGCAGCGATCGCCGCGCTCGAACAGGCTATACAAGCCGAAGACAAGATCGCCTACAACGAGCCCGAAGACTGGCAGTACCCGGTCCGCCTGCTGCTCGGCGCAGTCCTCCTCGAAGCCGGCCGCCCCGTCGCCGCCGAAGCCGCCTACCGCGGCGATCTCGCCAAGCACCGCGAAAACGGCTGGGCCCTCTTCGGCCTCGAACAGGCCCTGCGCGCCCAGAACAAAGCGAAGGAAGCCAACGAGGTCAAAGCCCGCTTCGACACCGCCTGGAAATACGCAGACGTCAAACTCACCAGCTCCGTCCTGCGCTGACGCCAAAGGCATGAACGCCTACGGCGCCAAAGCGTGGGCTGGCGTGACGAAGGGTCGGTCGGCACGTGAAAATACAGGACGTATTTTCTCGAGCCCCCGATGGACCGGTCCTACGGGCGGTGCCGACCGGCCGTTTGGCACGACAGTCCACGCAAACCACGGCGCCCAACCGTTCATGCCCACGCGCTGATCTCGATCGTTCATGCCGACACGCCACCGCAAGAATCGGGTCGTTCCCAAACCCCGCATCCGTAACATGCGGTCCATGAACACGCTTCCCGACAACTTCGTAGACAGCCGCGACTTCGCGAGAATCGCCAGGGCCATCCGCTACATCGACGAGAACTTCCGCGACCAGCCGAAACTCGACGACGTGGCGGCCCACGCGAATCTCTCGGAGTTCCACTTCAACCGCCTGTTCCGCCGCTGGGCCGGCGTAACGCCGAAGCAGTACCTCACCGCAGTCACAGGCGCCGCCGCACGTGACGCACTCGCCACCGAGCAGTCTTCGGTGCTGGATGCCGCGCTGTCCGTGGGCCTCTCAGGCCCGGGCCGCCTTCACGACCTCGTCGTCACCGTCGACGCAATGACGCCCGGCGAGATCAAGGCACAGGGCGAAGGCACCACGGTCACCTACGGCTTCAGCAACACGCCGTTCGGCCGCGCCATCTTCGCGGAAACCCCGCGCGGCCTGTCGCACCTCGCGTTCGTTGAACCCAACGGTGACGCGGACGCGCTCGCCGAGTTGCGTGCCGCAGCTCCCCGCGCGACATACGAGCGCGACGATGATCACGCCCGCGCGCTCGCCAAACGGGTCTGGTCCGAGCGCGATCGCGCAGACACGCCTCTCCGCGTGAACATCGCCGGCACGAACTTCCAGCTGAAAGTGTGGCAGGCACTGCTGCGTCTCGGCGCCCGCGATCACACCAACTACAGCGAACTTGCCGACGCGGTTGGCTCTGCGGCGGCGACGCGCGCGGTGGGTTCAGCGGTAGGTGCAAACCCGGTGGCGTTTCTTATCCCGTGCCACCACGTGCTGCGTAAGAGCGGTGGCCTGGGTGGATATCGATGGGGCGAAGACCGCAAGCGCGCGATGCTTGCGTGGGAAGCTTTGGCGACTCAGCACCGGACCGACAAGTCCGAAACGCCGGCGCGCACCGCCCGAGCTTCGTAGCAGCCGCTACGACGGAGGGTGCCATTCATTCGACGCGGGGCGCACTTCGTGACCCCGCGTTTTCTTTTTGTCGCATATCGATGAGATACTCGGCCGGCACCTGCGCCGCGCGTTTGCCATGGCCGACTCCCGCAACATCATCACGACCGCCAGTGTGGCGG
>JADMIO011426208.1_pt1 | contig 32459 bp, 34 predicted proteins | sample 8958161 | NCBI WGS metagenome assembly JADMIO01 (sample SAMN16585339, study PRJNA669376) | soil metagenome | isolation source: Crop rotation soil | place: USA: Cullars Rotation, Alabama | collected 2011
CGACAACTTGTCCACGTGGAATTCTAAGCTTAGGATCCCAATGTGCTGGAAAGTTTGTATAAGTCGGACGGAATTGCTTCATTCATAGCCCACCCGGGAATACGAATGAGAAAATTGAACGCGGTTGGCGTTTTAGGCGCTAACTCAAAACGGAGTGCTCCATCCCAGGGATAATTGTTTCGTTGTACAATTCGTACTGGCTTTGTCCCAATTTGAACACTTGCATCGCTACTGACAAATAGGTTTACATACAAATCATTATCTTTTTGCGCATATACATATCCAGGAATGGAAGGAATAAGTCGCGCAACATTTGTAGGGCAGCATGAACAAGGGAACCATCCGGAGCGTTCAGCTTCCATATCAGGATGCAAGAAACTGTTCTTAATCTGCATCGCATTGGTGTAAAAAAAAGATTTGCCATCCATGCCAACGCCAGAGATCAATCCATTATAAAGTGTTTTCTCAAGTACGTCAATATATTTTGAATCGCCGTGTAACATGAACATGCGGTGATTGAAATACACATTGGCGATTGCCGCGCAGGTTTCATTGTATGCTGTTGCATTTGGTAATTCATAATTATCTCCGAACCGCTCCCCATCACCTTTTGCACCTATGCCGCCTTGCACGTAAATTTTCTTACTCACTTCATTCTCCCAAATTTTATCGATAGCATTGATATATGCAGTGTCGCCTGTCAGCGCCGCCACATCTGCCACTGCTGAATATAAATATCCGGCGCGCACGGCATGTCCTTCCGCTTCATTCTGCTGCAGTACCGGCTTATCATCCTGCCAATACGACCCATTTTTCCAGGGGTCCTTGCTCTTGGCGTCATAACCTGCGTAATGTCCTCTCTGATCAACAAAAAATTTCGCGGTTTGCAAATATTTTGAATTGCCAGTGATACGATAGAGTTTTACCAAACCCATTTCAACTACTTCGTGACCAGGAGCAACTTTTTTTTGTTCCGGGGAAGGACCAAATACTGAACAAACCAGGTCGGCATTCTTCAGCGCGATGTTCAATAAATTTTTTTCTCCAGTTGCCAGGTAGTGTGCGGCGGCAGCTTCATATAAATGGCCTGCGTTGTACAATTCATGGCTCAATTCTCTTTCTCTTTCCCATCTTTCTTTGCCAGCCCATGCGTGGGCGTCATTCGGGTTAATTGTTCTGGCGGTGTACAGGTAACCATCCGGTTCCTGGGCTTTGCCAATAATTTCGATCAACGAATCGATATATTTCTTTAACGCGGGATCAGGAAATAAGCTTAATGAATAAGAAGCGCCTTCGATAGTCTTATAAATGTCTGTGTCATCAAAAGGGTAGATGGTGCAGAACTTTCCACTTTTTGCCGCCGCCATTTGAAAGTTTTTTATTCTTCCAGTCTTATCACATCTTTCAAAAGAGGCCGGGATGGTCACGGTATGATTCGTCCGGATTCTCGGCAACCAAAACTTGTCGTTGAATTTTACGCGCGTGAAATCCACTGCTTTAATCGGATAGTCTGTTTTCTGCGCCAACAATTGCGCGGAGTTCAACAGCAGTATAAAGAATACTATTCGTCTCATATTTGAAGATTGTGATTTGAATTTTTCAGACTGAGAGTTAAGAACACTAAGCTGTAGGCCTGGACAGGATGGCCGTTCCTGGTGTTTTTTTCTCACGCATTTCATTGGGTACCGAAAATAATTACAAAATCGCACACTTCTCTTTTAGTTGTGAAGCGCTAAGTTCTTGACGATCTGTTGCGGGTTTCGGCCTTTCAGACAAAGAAAATTCCTTTCCCCTAATTACTATCGACCCCTTCTTTCCCCAACCATACAATAAATTCCCACAAATCGTGGAATAGCACGTTAATTGTTATTCATCCTAAAACTTTCTTTTATGGATCATAACGAAGCAGTATTAAGCGAATCCATCCTTACCGGGCATTCGGATGTTGAGAAAGGCGCGTACCTAAGTGCAATAGCATCTATTGCAACTGCAGACAAGCAAGCGAGTCCCGAGGAAATCGAGTATATGCGCCAGCTCTGTGAGGCGGCGGACTTATCCGAATCACAAACAAGAAATGTGTTGAACGCTGCAAACGAAACATCGGGCGAAGAATTGAAAAAGAGCCTGGACATTTTGAAGAACAGTGAACTAAAATTTTCATTGGTGACTGATCTAATGGCTTTTGCAAAGACCGATCAGAACTATAGTGAGGAGGAAAGTCAATATGTTCAAAAGATTTCCCATTATCTGGGTGTTGACGAGAAGCAATTCTCCCTGTTGAATCAGTTTGCGAGTGACACAACTAACTCCAGCGCACTGCCGGAGAAAATTGCAGAACCCGGATTTCTTTCGGGGTTAAAGGAAAAAATGCAAAGCGCCGGCATCAATCCCAATAGTTTATTCAAGGGATTAATTGCGATTGCCGGACCAATCATTCTCTCAAAAATGCTTTCTCGTCGCGGTGCTGGACAGTCAGGTGGAATGTTCGGCAATCTCGGTGGCATGCTTTCGGGTGCGGGTTTAACAGGCGGGCTCGGCTCTTTAATTGGCATGCTCAGTGGCGGAAACGGAATGAGGAATACGGGAGGGCTATTCGACAGAGTATTGAGAGGAGCATTCTAAAAATTCCATTTGATCACAAAAACAAAAAACAAAATGAAAAAACTAAGTTTTGGTTTCATCATCATCGCTATTGCAGCGATGACGGCAACAGAAATAAGTGGATGTAAAGGCAAATCCGATAAGAAGGACACCACTAATAATACCACCGTTGATACAACGGCAACCGCTCCGGTTGAAGTGTCATCAGACGAGGCATTACGCAGTGGCGTAAAGGATGCAACGAAGGATTATCCAACGGTTACCGCAACCGTATCGGGCGGAGAAGTTACACTAACGGGGACGCTAGACCGCAGCAAGCTGCAACCGCTAATGCAATCCATTCAAAGTCTCAATCCAAAAAAAGTAAACAATCAATTAACCTTAAATTAAAATGTTATGGCAGTTCAACAGAAATACGAAGAGTTGATCAATGCAGCGCGAAGCGGCGGTGTAAAAGACCTGAAAGTGCGGGAACAGAATAACGTTTTATATATTGACGGAGAAGCGCCATCCGGTAAGGTCAAAGATCAGCTATGGGATATCTATAATAGGATTGATCCCGATTATCGGTCTGGAGATCTTGTACTGGACGTTAACACGGGAAATGCGTCGGGTGCGAAAATGAAAATCATCACCGAAACATCCAATCTCAATATTCGAAAAGGTCCAGGTACAGATCAGCCTATCGTTGGTAAAGCGGCGCATAATTCACTGGTAACAGTAGTGAATCAAACCAATGATCAGTGGACTTTGATTCGAACTGATAAAGGAGAAGAGGGATATGTGTACAACAGGTATTTGGGACAACCTTAGAAAAGGCACAAGCGACAAGGTACAAGGCACAAGGAAGATCCAAGGGGCAAGAGCCAAGAAGGCAGGTCATTCTTTGTGCCTTTCTTTTTGCGAGCGACCAGTCATCTAACGAGGCAAGTGCATCATCAATTGATTAATGATGTTTTCGACTTCTTTAGGTGAGATTTTTTCTACGAGGTAAGAATGTTTGTTTCCGGTATTCGACCAGCTATTACTGCCATTATCATTAACGATCATGGTTCCATTTACAATAGTATAATAGGGAGCATAACCCATTACTGCCACCAGTACCGCTGTTTCGTCCCAGCTTGGTCGACCACTTTTGTCTTCAGCGTGTAAGGGAATCGATATCCGGAAAACGTCTTTCACAGGGCTGTGAGTAATTTGATTGTTGTTTATTAATGGCAAACCTGTTCTGATGTTCCATCCAATTTCGAAGCCGCTCAGCAATATATTTGTGGGCCAATTTGCGAAAACGAACTGAGAAGCCGTAGAATCAATGCGAACATTGAATTCACTTCCTGTAGGAAATCTTCCTGCCATACTCACCAATTCCTTTACTTTTTTCGTTACCAATTCATGCCCGCTCAGTTTGGAATACTGATCTGGCGCTGATTTGAGAAGGGCAGCAAGATTCGTAAAAAATCCAGTAGTTATTATTGTAACAGACCTATCTGATTGTTTTGCCAGTATCTTACGATATACTTCCACGGCCTCCGGTACTTCGGCGTTTTGTTTGATGGCATGTGGATAATTTGCGAGCACTGAATCTGTCCAGTGTTGAAAGTCTTTCAAGCTAGACCCTTGTTTTTTCGGAACGCCGATAGGAATTTTCGGTCGCTTGAAATAAGTATTGAAAACACTGAATACACCGGCTACGCCTTCATAATTTGTACTCGCTACTGTTCCGAGTATCTTTATATATCCACTGTCAGCAAATGCATGCAACAGTGCGATGGCACCTACATCATCATAGTCCGGCCCCATGTCGCTATCAAAAATTACCGCCTTTGGATTTTTTATTTTTTGTGCGTCAGCATGAAATGCAACAAGGATGGCAAGACAGATAAGAAATAGTCGCATGGTTAAAGATGATGAAAAACGAATTTAAAAGAATCATGGCTGAAAAAAAGATTCCCTTTGATTTTATTCTCGACTATCTCCATCCGCTTCAAATTGAAGTACGGCAAATGTTTGGGACGCATAGCATTTACGCAAACAACAGGATATTACTCGCGCTTCGGCAGAAAAACGAGCATAAGGATAGCAATGGCATTTGGGTAGCTACCGGCAAGGAGCATCATCCAAGTCTTAGAAAAGAATTTCCTTCGATGCAATCCATTCCGATCTTGATGGGTAGGAATGGAGAAACCGGCTGGCAAATGATTCCTGCTGATGCTGATGATTTTGAGGAAGCAGTTCTCCAGTTGTGCCGATTGATCGTAAGAGGCGATCCGCGTATTGGAAAACTCCCACGCCCGAGAAAAAGATAATCGGTATTTGGTACAGGGTAAGACCATAAATTCAGTTATATAATCTGATCGCTAACAGCTAATGGCCAACGGCTAATGGCTAACGGCTAATAGCTAACAGCTAATGGCTAACGGCTAATAACTATATTTATCCATGCATCTTCTCATCGCGCTCACATTTATTCTCGGCTATACCGCCATAGCTTTTGAACAGCGACTAAAAATAAATAAAAGCGCAGTTGCACTACTTACCGGCGTTATTTGTTGGACCATTTATATCGTTGCGACGCCTGATAAAAATCTCGTCACGGATCAGCTATACCATCATTTCGGACAGATAGGTTCGATATTGTTTTTCATACTGAGTGCAATGACCATCGTTGAGATCATTGACGCGCACGACGGATTTCAGGTAATCAATCAAAAGATAAAAACGCGTGATAAGAGAAAGCTCTTGTGGATAATAGCTATACTTTCTTTTTTTCTTTCAGCCGTCATTGATAATCTGACCACCGCAATTGTAATGGTTTCTTTGCTGCGAAAACTCATTGGCGATAAACATCTCAGACTGCTTTACGTGGGAATTGTTATTATCGCTGCCAACGCCGGAGGGGCATGGAGCCCGGTGGGAGATGTGACCACAACAATGCTATGGATAGGTGGGCAGATTTCAGCCGTGAATATTATTTTAGAGCTATTTGTGCCTAGTCTCGTTTGCCTTGCTGTTCCCTTGGTAATTGTGTCCTTTCGCCTAAAAGGAAAACTTGATCCTGCAATTGATGTCAGAACCACAGAAGCTAACAACGAGCAAAAACTGATTCTGAGCCTGGGTTTAGGAGTATTGCTGCTCGTTCCCGTGTTTAAAACCTTTACGCATTTGCCGCCCTTCATGGGCATTTTGTGTGGCCTTGCCATTTTATGGATTGTTACCGAAATGATGCACAAACGAAAAGAGGAAGAAGGATCGCGAGCATTTTCCGTGTCGCAAGCATTGGAAAAAGTTGACGTGCCTACAATCTTATTTTTTCTTGGAATTCTTATCGCCATTGCTGCCCTCGAAGCCACTGGCCAACTTAAGCAAGTGGCCACGTATTTCGACAACACCGTTGGCAACTTGAATGTTATTGGAGTGATGATTGGTTTGTTCTCGGCTGTGGTTGATAACGTGCCCCTGGTTGCGGCAACAATGGGCATGTACGACCTCCATAGTTTTCCACAGGATCATTATTTCTGGGAGTTGATATCTTATTGCGCCGGTACCGGGGGTAGTTGCTTGATTATTGGATCTGCAGCAGGAGTTGCTGCGATGGGTATGGAAAAAATTGACTTTATCTGGTATCTGAAGAAAATTTCCTGGCTTGCATTGATTGGATACCTCGCGGGTGTATTAGTTTATCTGGCAGAAGAATTTCTCATCTAAACCTTCGGGGTTTAAGAATGTTCTTAAAAAATGAATCCACTGGCAAAACCGCGAAAGGTTTTATATGCGCAGCATTTAGAACGCAGTCCCGATAGCTATCGGGATACGATCTGCCCCAATTGCGCAAAACCGTTTGTTATACGCAGGCTTTTGAACGAAAATTAAATACTATAATTTAAATGGCGAAAGAAATTCTATTGACCCTTTAGATTTTAATGTTGGCTTTTCATAATACATTACGCCAAACTTCAATTCCTTATCCTTATAATAATAATATTCAAGAGCAATTTGCTTTAATGAAACAGGTTTTATAATTGTCTCGCCGGGCTTGATAGCTTTTAAATGAAGAAATTCATTCTTGCCAAGTGAATTAATGTCTGACAGCAAAGATATCCAGCCAGTATCGATATGCACTTTTAAAACGATTGAATAGTAAAATGTTTTGGCTAAGGATTGATTTTTTACTGCTAATCTTATAAGATCTGTGCCCTGTTTGATATTCTTTTCGGAAGAAATAGTTACCGTTGATTTTGGTTGTGCAAAAATGACAGACTTAACAAACAAGATTGGGATCAAAATTATTATTGATCTAATAATTATTTTTTTCACGGTCGATCTTCTGAATTATAATTGAAAACGAATCCCGATTAAAGCTTGCGTATAACGTTAAAGGCTTGACGCCGGCCGACGAATTTAATATTCTTTCAAATTGAATTCAATAAAGGCTGGTGGCAAGCCGATGTTAGCTGCCGTTCACTCGATGCTGTAAATCTTTAGATCGAAATTGTCGCCACCCATTATGTAATACTTCTCAAGCATTAGAATCTCGAGACTTCCGTTATTGTCAATATCTAACAGCGCTATCCACCTATCTCCAAGTAGGCTCTCACCTAAATCTATCTTGAATTTCTCTTTTTCACGAATGACTCGTAGAAATTGACGACCAATTTCATTATTTGACTCTAGTTTAAATTCAAAATTCGAGAGTTGAACAATAGGAGATTCAGTACTTAGATTAGTCAGCATTAGCCCCGAAGTGTCGAGTTTATTGTCTGAAATAACGCGTTTCCTAATTAATAAATCAAAAATCTGATCTTTCTTTCCGCCTTCATAGTATTCGGGCTTGCATTTTTGCAAGGAATCCAATTCGGCATTGGTCAACTCTGTATAGGAATTATAAGATGTTCTAAATCTCACTTCCCCATGCTCTGCTATTTTCAAACCTGACGATGAGCACGCCCACGAGATTAAAAAGAAGATGTATCGCAGTCGAGGTTTCATGAATGGCCGCTAACGTTAAAGGCTTGACGCCGGCCGATCGAATTTAATGAACTTTCAATATTGACGCAACTAGGCTGGCGGCAAGCCAATGTTAGCGGCTGCCCTACCATTTCGATTTTAATTTACTCTAATCAAAGATACTTGCTTAATTATCTTCGGATCTGCGTTTGGAACAGCACCTGTGTAACTTAGATAAAGGTTATCGTCTTTGATTCCAACGCTATCAAAACATTGTATCCTATCTCCGCATATTAGAGCGTTGATTTTTATATATTGTGTTTTACTAAAATCGAAATTCGCGATCAAGAGACTATCTCCATTTGCCTCATCGCCATCGCCATCCAAGAGGGAAATACTAAATCCTTGTTTTAATCCAATATAAAGCGGGTTTAAGTGAATAATCGTCCTGCTATTATTTAATGGCAATATTGTTAACGCTCGAGAGTTCATGCATTGGTATATTAATGCGAGTGTATTTTCTGTGACATAACAGACTTCGTAATTATGACAAGGCGATTGATATACGCCATTTTCAACCTGGAAAACACTGTCAAAGTTTTTATTACCATATTTAATGTAAAGCGTTTGGTCGGAAGTATCTGTATTAACAAGATTATACACAAATGCGCCATTAGACATTACTGTGTCCACAGGAGGTTTATTTGGATAGATTTTCGCATAAGGAACTAATCGTCTAGCCTGATGCTTCACTGCCTTCTGCTCTTTACAGGAGATTGCGAAGATTGAGATAATCGTAAAATTGAAAAGAATTTTTATATAAGACACAGGGTTTTCTATTATTAAGACGGATTGCCGCTAACGTTCAAGGCTTGACTCCGCGGCCTGAAATTAGTCAAACTTTCGAGTTGGAACAATTGCCGTGGCGGCAAGCCAATGTTGGGCGTAGTGCTATCTCGCACCGTAACTTTTCAACAACCTGATCTTTTCATTGTCGCCATTATATTTTGCAAGAGCAAGTGCTGTCATTCCATCAGTTTCTCTCTTTGCATTAACGTTAGCTTTGTATTTTAGAAGCAACTCCATGATTTTTGTGTCTCCAAATGATGTGGCTCCCATAAGAGCAGTCCAACCAACATTATTTGTCAAGTTTGGATTTGCTCCTTTTTCTAAAAGCATCGTCGCAATGTCATAATGATTATGAAGACATGCCTCCATTAATGAGTTTAGTCCTTCTTTGTCCGTAAGGTTGGGGTCAGCATTATTTCGCAACAAATAGGCTACAGTTCTTACTCGTCCTTTCTTGACTGCCACTTTCAAAGCTGTCCAACCATTTACATCCTTGCTATTTATATTTTGTCCACGCGTGAGTAATGAGTCAATCCGTAATGTGTCGCCTTTGTAGGAAAGTTTCATTAGCAAAGTCCATTTAGATTGGTCTTTGTCCCACGGATCTTTCGTTGCATAGCATAATGCAGTGTTCAATAATAGAAGCGAGATTAATATTAGAGTTCTCATAACATTGCGCCCAACGTTGGCGTATTGCCGCCGGCGGCATGAATTTAATCAAAGATTTGAGTTTGAGAAATTGCTGCTGGAGGCAATACCATGTTAGGCGCAGTTTAATAATTAAAGGAATTCCGATAAATTGGTGCGTATAAATTCTGTAATGATTGATTATTTGTTCTATTTTTTACAGGCAAAATATAAACATTGGGGCGAGGCGGACATTCCTGGACTTTATGCGCTGGTAATAATCTCACTGCTTCAGTGGCTAAATCTGCTATCGGTGGTTCTTTGCGGGGTAATTTTGAAACTCCTATCCGTTGAGTTCATAAGTAAAAAAACAGCGCTGATTACTCTCGGCGTGTTATTATTGGCTAATTACCTTTACATATTTCGGATTAGAGGTAGTGATGCAGTTATTGCTATCCAAGCGCAAAGGGAAGTTCGCAATAATAGGCTCAACCTCTTTGCCATTGCCTATGTGGTTGCCTCAATTTTATTAATTATTATTCTCATGGCAGTATATCTAGGAAATTGACGTCGAGGTTCCTGAAGTTCCCGAATTGTGCCTAACGTTAAAGGCTTGACGCCGGCGATGAATTTAATCAAACTTTCGAAGTTGAGCAATGTGAGCTGGCGGCAAGCCAATGTTATGCGCGCCGATCCTAGTGAGCCTCCTGATATGATATTTTAATTTCGCGATATACTGAATCTTGTCTAAAGACTCTCTCATGACCAACATATTTTATCAATAGAGTCGTGTTATTTTTCCATTCCGTGGAGAGATTTTCGGATTCTGTTATGAAAACATTTCCTCCTTCATTTGGAAGAATTTGGGATAAGGGTAAGATTGAGATTTGCGTTGAGCTTTTGGTAGTTGCCCCACAATCCCTTTTAAACAAGACCGCTTTGTAAGTTTTACTTCCATTGCTTATTTCTTTTATCACTTCGTTTTCGCAATGAACAAGGTCACAGCGTGTAAATGAAAATAATATCGATATGAAAAGCAATCTGCTAATTAGTAGCATTGATAAGTTGCAGTTAGGTTAGATAGTCAAATCGCTCAGCGGCTGCGCATAACGGCCGGGTATTGCCGGCGCGGCCTGAAATTAAAGAAAGATTTGAGTATGAGCAATGGGCCGTGGCGGCAATACCATGTTAGGAGCCGGCCGGGAAGAAGCAAGGTGTTTCGAACTGCAAGAGCTGCCGTGAAGCTGCACTGGTGTCTGGTGGGGACAGCCGCCTTCACAAAAATTGCAAGTAAGAAATGTGCTGATACAGATTTATTGATCGGAATTTCCGGAACAAATAATTAGGTAAACCGAATCGACGAATGTAAAGGTGTGGATGATTCTACAAATGAATAAAAGACTTCCAAATTGAAAGTGCTGATCCTTCTGTATAAAAAAATTTTTCGAGCAATTGTTTCTGGTGAATTTGATGATCGCATATTGATACAATAAAGGCGGCTGTTCATTCAGCGCACCCCGACTTGGAAAGAAGCGAGGATTCAATTAAAAATAATTTTCGACCTGAGGCCTGACGAAAAAAAACAGCTTCACGGCAAACTTGAATTGAAGAAAGTAGGCTGGCTACTAACGTTAAAGGCTTGACGCCGGCCGTGTAATTTAATACTCTTTCGAATTTGATACAACAAGGTTGGCGGCAAGCCGATGTTGTGCGTAGTTATTTTCGGTGTGGCTCTTCAAAGGTTTTTGTTTGTTCATCAAAAAGGTATATGACAGGGGTGCAATAGGAGCAATCATTATAAAATCCACTTTTGTCAGGTGGGTTAGCGATCAACATTCTACTATTAACTCTAAAATCATAACCCAATGATGCGACGGGAGAATTATAGATTTTCCCAGTTTGTCTGTCTATCAACAAGCTACTTTGGCAAGCAGTACCACACCCCCAATAAACAAGAGTATAATGTCCTGCAAAGTTTGCTGTGTCAGCACTAAACCCTTCTCTTAGTATTGTGCGGAAATTACCTGCGGCCTTGTTTGATTTTAGGTCAAGACCTGCGTGTTTTTCATGGTCAATTCTTGTTACTTTATAGTCATCAAAATTGATAAAAGGTTCAAACCTTAATGATGAATATTGAATTTTCGATTTTTGGATTGTCGTATCACTATATTTAATCGGCTCAGACATATTTCTCCTGTTCTCGTCGCACGAGAATATCAAACTACACAGCGTCACTATCGTCATTAGGGATTTCATATAATTACGCACAACGCTAAAATAGGAGAAAGTTCTCACCATTTTGGCCTATGAAACTATAAATTAATAGAAACTGAATTCGAAAGCATTATCGACCTGGTGGGAAGTAGAGGTTAGGATTGACGCAACTATATTATTGCTCACCTTTCATCAATTGATCCATGTCAAGGTTGTCGAAGAGCCTGGTTACTTTCCCAGGTTTTTTCCAAACACACAGAAATGAGAAACCCACTCATCACTTTGACGAATAGGTCCTGAATATTCCATTTTCATCGTAAATAAAATAGGCCTCCAGTTTCAAATCTTTGTTTTTCTTCAGAAATTCTTTGGCTTTTGCCAATCCCATAACGATGAACGCTGTGGCGTAAGCATCAGCTGTCATACAATCCGGCGCAATTACTGTAGCACTTAAAAGATTGTGTTTTGCCGGATAGCCAGTATGGGGGTCTATGATATGAGCATATCGTTTTCCGTTTTCAACATAGAATCGTTTGTAGTTTCCTGATGTGGCCAGCGAAGCATTTTTCAAACTCAAAATAGTTTGGAGACGATTTTCGTTGATTGACGGTTCATCAACACCCACTTTCCAATACGCTCCTTCATCATTCTTTCCTTTTGCTCTTACTTCTCCTCCTAATTCCACCACATAATTTCGGATGTGTCTACTTTCCAGGAACTGGCAAATCACGTCTACGGAATACCCTTGCGCGATTGCATTAAAATCAAGCATGACCTCGCGTCTCGATTTAATCAGTTTTCCATCTTTCAGCGATACTTGTTTATATCCGATTGAATGTCGAAGACTATCGATCGTGATGCTGTCGAGCTGCGCTTTCTTTGTAAACCCGAATCCATATGCATTGATTAATGGAGCTACTGTTACATCAAATAAACCTTTTGTCTTCTCTGATACCTCGACCGATTTCTTGAACACCGTTATGAAATGATGATCCGCATACACCGCGGAATCATTATTATTTATCCTGGAAATAATTGATTCAGGGATATATGTTGATAAGGAAGTATCGAGATCTGCCAGGATAGAGTCAATTTCTTTTTTATAATTGAGTCCTTCAACAGAGCGATAGGTAATATGATAAGTGGTGCCTTGTGCTGTACCAATGACGTGAACTGTTATCAGTTTTTTTGCTGAAGAAAGCTGGAAAGTTAGGGCTAGGAGAACAAGAAATATTCTCACTGATGTATAATATTAGTTAGTGATGCTGTTACTCCAGTGCATAGAAATTTCATTTCACTGTGCTGGCAAATCTGAAAAACTGGCACGCTTAACAATCTGCAATTTAACAGGTGTTGTATGTTTGCACGCAATGAATGATAAAATTTTACAACTGGCTAAGAAACTGTGGGATTACCATCATGTGAATCACGTTCTGGAACCCGCAGATTGTATTTTGGCGTTGGGCAGTCACGACTTGCGTGTTGCCGAACGCGCAGCAGACCTTTATTTGGAAGGATATGCGTCAATATTAATCCTCTCTGGAGGACTTGGCAATTTTACGAAAGGACTTTGGACAAAATCCGAAGCTGACCTTTTCGCTGAAGTGGCAGTTAAGAAGGGTGTGTCCGAAAGAGATATTCTGATTGAAAATAAATCTAGCAACACAGGTGAAAATATTCTATTCACGCAACTTCTGCTCAAAGAAAAGGGGTTGGATCCAAAAAGATTCATCGTTGTACAGAAACCATATATGGAGAGGAGAAGCCTTGCTACTTTTAAAAAGCATTGGCCTGAAAAAGAACTGATGGTAACCTCACCACAAATTTCTTTTGAAGATTATTCAAATGAAGAAATCCCGATGGAGCGTGTGATTAATATTATGGTAGGTGATCTTCAGCGGATCCATCTCTACCCTGAGAAAGGATTCCAGATTTACCAGGAGATTCCGGCCGATGTTTGGCAGGCAAATAAAGAATTGATTGCGCTTGGTTTCGATCAACACCTCGTGAAGGAATAATTGACTAATTTCATAAATCCATTTTGCCAACCGTTCACTGAAACAACTCTGTTATGAAAAAGATCATCATTTGGCTTTTTATTGCCGGATTCATTATTGCCTGCAATAATGCAACCGAATCAAAGACAACTACAAAGGACTCCAGTTCTACGGCGAAAGATTCTTCCCGGAAAGACACTTCAAATCCGAATGCTCCAGCAGCAACGAATGCTCAGTATTAAGTACAAAGACGCCGGTTGAAAGTCGAGTCCGCACTATTTTCTTCGAAGGTTTTACTCCTCGAGACTTAAGACGCAAGCCTCACAAATTGGAAACGCTTGCAATTCGCGAGTTCCAAACGAGGGTCTTCTATTTCGTTTTGGGCATTCGAAATTGAGGCTTACGTCTTAGTACTCGACTTGAAGGTCTTTCGAATATCGAATGAAACTTCAAATATTCGACTGCGTCTTTGTACTTGGCAATCATTTCCGTTACACATCACGTCTCACATGTCCCAATCCAAGTAAGGATGCCAATCCGACAAATGCGATCACACCAAATAATAAACCTGTTCGTGTCTCTTTTGTTTTATTCATCTTGTGATGAACTGTAGAATATGAAGCTTCCTGCGGTATAAATTTCTCCACTGGATCATTCACCACAACATCCCAATCGTCATATCCTTTTCCGGTGAGGTAACTCAACATTTGCATTTCGTCCTGGCGACGCTGCTTCAATTCTTTCAGATATTTCTTTCCAGCCTCGCAACTAAAATCCCCTGTAGCCGGATGAGTGATGATGTAACGTGCCTGGTAACTTTCAATATTTGGCGTTACCTGGAATTGCAAGTCTTGTGGAAAGGCAGATCGATTATACCGCACATGTAAGCGTGTAAAATATACTTTGGTTGAATAGTCGTCGTCTTCATTAATATCATTGTAATTATTCCAATCCCTATTGATCCACCATACGCCCGCCTGCACCAGGTCCTGAGTAGAAGGAGCAGTGGCTACGCAAGGATCACACTTCACATAATTCTGCGGACTCACATCCCATGCATATTCTAAACTGGCAATGGCCTTTCCTTCCCTTTCCCATTGGTGCTGGAAGAGGTTTGCATAGAAGCTTCCAAAATTATTCTGGACAAAGAGTGGAATATTTTTTCCTGTTGGAATAGTAAACGTTCTGTAATTGGTGCATTCAATTCTTCCTTTCTTACTGAATGCGTATACCAGCATATCCTGGTCTCCATCCGCATTCGCCATTCCGAGCCTGATGGGTAACATGAACTTTGGAGAATTAAAACTGATTTGGATCGGACGAAGGAAATTGCCCGGAAGTTTTTTCTTCTCCTGTTCATTCACTTTTACAACAAAGAATTTCAAATTACTCTTGATATAAGGCTCCAAAACCTCGTCGGCCTTGCTGGGAATTTTATATCCATTCTGATCCAGCCAGGTTTTTAATCCGGCGGACTCTGTGGCGCTGAGAATCAGAATATCGTATTCACCAACTAAATATTGCGCTTCGATCTTTACACCTAAATCTTGTTTCTTTCTTGCGGCCATCCCAGTGACCACTACTTCCTGCATTGCACTTTGGGGCGCGGCGCTTTTATTATAATAAATCTGCGCACATGGATTCTGATCATAATATTCTACCAGTCGTGGTTTGCTGTATTCGTTCAGTGTATTAAAGATCTGTTGGTCGACTACTTTAATATCACTTTTCTTCAGCACAACAGGCACTGGCACCACCATGGCAAAATCTTTTAAGTTGCCCTGGAAATCATTATACATGGTAATCACATTACGGTTTCCATCACGCACAATGATCACTTGGGAAGTTTTGTTTTTTAATGTTCCATCTGCCTTGCTAACATAAAATCCGCAGAATGCAGAAGCCTCATGTGTAATCATAGCGATCATGATTAGTGAAGCCGCTATTTTTTTGAAAAATGGTTTCATGACTATTTTTTTAATTGGTGAAAACGGGTTGAGGAAAATGATTGTGGGTGACCATTGGAAATTTTTTGATTTGAAAACCAAATCGAGTATCGGAACCAACGGAGCTGCGGCTACCATCACCCAAATTGGTGTATTGTACAGCCACTTAAATGCAGCGAGGTAAAAGGCAACAGCTGCTACCAAAACGGCCCAAAGTATTCGCGCAATGGGATGATTAGGTGTAGTTCGCGGATCACTGATCATAAAAAAAGAGAACAGTAACAGACTTCCGGTACTTACTGAATGAATAAAAAAATCCACGGGCCATCCCAATACATAGATTTGTCGCCAGAATAAGAGTCCCACAAATCCCAATAAGAATGCGAGACTAACATCCAATTTTTGTACACGCGTTACAACGATTGTCCCGAGTGTGATAACGGCGAAAAAAATCACCGCGTTACTTCCCCATTGTCCTGGTGAAAGCCACGCATCTTTCGTAATAAGCAAGGTTGCCACGAGTCCAAATGCTGATGGATTGAAGATGTGTTTTTGCCGGAACCGGAAAATATATTTTGAGCTGACGGTAAAAAATGTTGCTATTAAACTCGTGGACCAATGATTCGTTTTTAATAGCAGACACAAACCCATCGCGCTGATCAATACACTAAATCCCCAAAGTTTAAAACCAGTTTTTCCCAATAAGGGAAGGAATTGTTTTTGTTTCAGCGCTTCAAAAATGTAATTGAATAATAAACAGCCACTGATCGTAATTATATAGTGCATCCAGTCAGCGTCCCATTCTAAAAACAGGATTCCATATGTCAGGAATACACATTGAAAGATGACCTGGAAATACCGGGGGTCGAGGGTTATTGATTTGAATGGCATGAGCACAGTTTGGATAAGGATGATGTGGCGAGAGTGATTACATAATCCCGTATTGAAAAATTTCGTGTTAAAATGAGTGTTGATGTTTGAACTCGTGGTTCCATAGAGTCAAACAATCACATATTCAGCATTAACCTTCCTCGACCGCGACGCTCCGTCCCGATGGCCATCGGGATTCGACCGCTGTCGGTGTTCTTCCCCTCTTGGCTCTTGTATCTTGGGTCTTTCTTGTCCCTTGTGCCTTGTACCTTGTACCTTTTCCTCCGCTTCCCTTAATTTTACGCCTTATTTATCGCTTATGCCGCTAGACAAAAACCGACAGTTTCTCGATTTCGAAAAACCGATCAAGGATTTGTTTGAAGACATTGAGAGGTTAAAGACCACCGCGGAGAAATCAAAAGTGGATCTCACTGACTCTATCCGAAAGCTGGAAGAACAGGTGCTGCAGAAGAGAAAAGAAATCACGCAGCATTTGACCAGTTGGCAACGGGTGCAGTTGAGCCGGCATCCCGATAGGCCTTATACATTAAAGTATATAGAGAAGATCTTTACCAATTTCGTTGAGTTGTATGGGGATCGGAATGTGAAAGATGATAAGGCAATGGTAGGTGGGTTTGCGCAACTGGACAATCAGACAGTGATGGTCATCGGCCAGCAAAAAGGTCAGAATACCAAGATGCGCCAACTTAGAAATTTTGGTATGGCCAATCCGGAAGGATATCGGAAAGCATTGCGCCTGATGAAGCTCGCGGAAAAATTTAATAAGCCCGTTATTACTTTAATTGACACTCCTGGAGCCTATCCCGGATTAGAGGCTGAAGAGCGTGGACAAGGTGAGGCCATCGCCAGGAACATTTATGAAATGTGCAGGCTGAAGGTGCCGATCATTGTAGTGATCATTGGTGAGGGAGCATCAGGTGGTGCATTGGGAATTGGTGTTGGCGACCGTGTATTCATGTTGGAGAACACGTGGTACACCGTCATTTCTCCGGAAAGTTGTAGCTCTATATTATGGCGTAGCTGGGAGATGAAAGAAAAAGCAGCCGAACAATTGAAGTTAACGGCCGATTATATGCATCAGTTTGGATTAATTGACGGCATTGTTCCCGAACCCATTGGAGGAGCACACTGGGATTATACGGAGGCAGCCGCATTACTAAAGCCTTATCTCGTAAATACTATCGCCGAATTGAAACCGATGAATTCGGATGATCGTGTTAATAAACGAATCGAAAAATATTGCAGAATGGGTTTTTGGGATGAATTACCGAAAAACGTTGCAGTAGGAAGTGAAGTGATGAATAGTTAACTCGTTGTTTGTTGTTTGTTGTTTGTCGTTTGTCGTTTGTTGATTCCGCATGCTGGTAAAATTCGATTTCCCAATTTCAAAATTCCCCGTCCGAATGGACTTCGTCCGGGCGGGCAAAATTCCCCAATTGAAAGATGTCTTTACGAAACATACTTAAAGGAACAGGTGTAGCTCTTGTCACTCCATTCAAAAGTAATCTGGAAGTAGATTATGACGCGCTGGAAGCCGTCATCGATTTTGTAATACGAGGTGGAGTGGAATACCTGGTTACATTAGGCACAACCGGTGAAACACCAACGCTCGACAGATCCGAAAAGATTTCCATCGCCAATTTCACATTTGAGAAAGTAAATGGACGCGTGCCTGTTGTGATTGGTATTGGCGGAAATAATACAACAGAGTTGGTTCGCGACCTGGAAACTTTTCCGGTTGAAAAATCAGCGGCTGTACTGAGTGCCAGTCCTTATTATAGTAAGCCTTCCCAGGAAGGATTATTTCAACACTACAAAACATTAGCAGAATCTTCTTCAAAGCCTTTGATTCTTTACAATGTGCCAGGAAGGACCGGAAGGAATGTGAATGCCAGCACTACAATCAGGCTTGCATACGAAGTAGAAAATGTACTTGGAATAAAAGAAGCAAGCGGTGACATGGCTCTCTGTATGCAAATCTTGCGTGACCGCCCGGATAATTTTTTAGTAGTGAGTGGTGATGACGCATTGGCGTTACCGCAAATCGCATGTGGAATGGATGGTGTGATCAGTGTTGCTGCCAATAGTTTCCCGGTCGATTTCAGTGAAATGGTACGTCTTTGTCTCTCCGGCAATTTCAAAGCTGCCAAACAAATCAATGATAAATTGATCGAGGCTTATGACGTTATGTTTGCGGAAAATAATCCGGCAGGAGTGAAGGCGTTCCTTTCGGAATTGAAGTTGATCAATAATTATCTTCGACTTCCTCTCGTTCCTTTGAGTGACGGCGTTCATGCAAAGGCGCGAAGCTACCTGGAAAAATAATGACCATGAGATGTCGACTGCTGTTGTTTGCTGTACTCACTGTTCATCAGTTAGGGTTTGCTCAATATAAACTAACCATTCGCATCAATTCGCTTCCCCCGAATCCCGCAACTGATGTTGTGTATGTTGCAGGCAATTTTAACAATTGGAATCCGAAAGATGAACTTTGTAAGTTCAAGAAGGATTCTCTCGGCAAGTTCATTATAAGTTTTCCGAACGTGCCTGCGAATGATTATGAATATAAGTTTACGAGGGGAGGTTGGGAAACCGTTGAAACAACTTCTGATGGCAGGAATATTGCAAACAGGGTTCTAAAACTTATGTCGGATACCGTTTTGAACATTGACATTGGTGGATGGTCGGAAGGAAAGCCCAAAGTAATTGCCCATACTATGAACAGCAATGTGCAAGTCCTGGATACAGCATTTCATATTCCGCAGCTCAATAGGAATAGGAGGATTTGGATCTATCTTCCAAAAAATTATTCTACTTCTAAAGCGAGTTACCCTGTTTTATACATGCATGATGGACAGAATTTGTTTGACAATGCAACCTCTTTTGCCGGTGAATGGGGAGTAGATGAAGCAATTGATTCAGCGAAGAAACAATGTATTGTTGTAGGTATTGATAATGGTGGGCCAGTGCGGATGAATGAATATAATCCATATGACCACGAAAAGTTCGGTGCGGGACAAGGCGCATTATATGTAGACTTTCTTGCCAAAACGTTGAAGCCCTATATTGATAAACACTATCGCACAAAAAAAGATGCTGCGAATACTATCATTGCCGGCAGTTCAATGGGTGGATTGATTTCTATGTATGCGGTCATGAAATATCCCAAAGTATTTGGAAAAGCGGGTGTGTTTTCCCCAGCTTTTTGGTCGGCCCCCGCCTTAAAGACTGACCTTGATAAAATGGTGAAGTCTTCTACGCATAAGAACGTCCGCATTTATTTTTATGCAGGGGAGCAGGAGGGTAACCAAATGGTAGTTGATATGCTGTATATTTTTGAAGCCATGCGCAAAAAGACTGCTGCAAAAATGAAAGTAAAGATCAATGCCGAAGGTCGACACAATGAACCTACCTGGAGGAATGAATTTCCTGCGTTCTACAATTGGATACTCTAACTGATTCATAGGGACTAAGTCCCTATTTCTTTTTGCTTTAGCCCCACCTCACGATTGCGGTGCCGTTTATACCAATCCATTATTTTCTTATGAGATTTCCTGTATCTTAAAGATGAAACAATTCACCAATGCACTACCAGGAACGCCTTCCATCTGCAGCGCTGCAGCCTTATATCAAGTGCTATTGGTTTCTTATTGGCGACCCCAATGACAGTCATGAATTTGAAAAAATCATTCCTGACGGATCTCCTGAATTAATCATCCACCTGGGTGCTCCGTTTTATGAAAAAAAAGGTGAGGAAATTCATCAGCAAGAAAGCATCTTCCTCTATGGTCAGTTGAAATCAAGCATCACTATCAAGCCCTCGTCTCACGCGCGGGTATTGGGAATAAAATTTCACCCGTATGGACTATCGGCATTCACGAAAATTCCCCAACAAAGATTAACGGGAACTGCCCATTCAATTCAGACTATATTCAACGGATTGAATTATGATAGGTATGCAGATGATATGATGAATGCTGAAAGTGGATCGGTGTTTCCTATTCTTGACAAGATGATGTTGACGATGCTGAATAATCAATTCGAATTGAATAAGGTGGAGAAGGTTCGCTTTGCAACGCTGCAATTGAAGAAAAACCATGGCAATGTTAGGATCGAAGAGCTGACAAGACTAACCAACATGAGCAGCCGCGAACTGGAACGAAAATTTAACGTATATGTAGGCCTCTCTCCGAAACAACTCGCTCGTATTTTTCGATTGCAATATGCGCTCACGAAACAATCACAAACAGAATTGCTAACACATCTTGCATTGGACGCAGGTTATTATGACCAGGCACATTTTATCAAGGAGTTCAGCGGAATCGTAAAAGAAAAGCCTTATCAGTATTTTCAATTGCAACAGGAATTAACGGAGAAATTCTTGCTACGCTAATCCCGCAGTTATTTAAACTCGAACCCCCCAGCTATTTAAACTCGAAAGTTTTTTTATTCGCCCCCTAAAGGGGGAGTTAAATGTCTGACCCAGGCGGACCTTGTGACCCAATCGAAGCGTACAATTCGCGGATGTCGCATTTATACAATTTGATTTCAAATTGCAATTCTATTTTTGAAAAAAAAACTATGAGAAGTATAGCCATTATTATTTTTTTGATAAGTACCGCATTCTCTTGCCAGCAAGACCCATTTGTAGGATTGAATCAACTCACCGGTGATTGGAGGATACAGGCCAGCAGGGGAGTGATGTATGAAAGTTGGAGGAACCTTTCTTCAGGCGAAATGCATGGGCGCAGTTATAAACTGAATGGAAAGGACACCATTGTATTCGAGAATGTAAGACTCGCGAAACTCTCCGATGGGATTTTTTATATACCGGTCGTCAGCAACGAGAACGATGGCAAGCCGGTTCCCTTTCGATTAATAACTTCTGCAGATAAGAAATATGTATTTGAAAACAAGGAGCACGACTATCCTCAACGCATCATTTATCATCTTATCACAAAAGATTCAGTTCACGCCTGGATTGAAGGAACGCAGAATGGGAAAGAAGGAAGATCTGACTATTATTTCACGAGGATGCGTTGATAGTTTCGCGTTTCGGGTTTCGCGTTTCGCGTTTTGGGTTTAGGGTTTCGGGTTTCGCGTTTCGCGTTCCTTAGTTCGTATGCTTTTGATAAATATGTGAGCTTCTAAAAATCGAAAGTTCGCATGATTAAGTTAAGTCTTTTCAATATGAAGCATTCTTGGGGACTTTCATCGCAATGTGATTGTAATCCATCATTAACTTTCGAATTTTAAACGCCCAACGCGAAACGCTAAACGCGATACGTCACTCCCTCCAGCGCAAGTTCCGTATTCGGAAAAATTTCTTTGGCTTCTTCAAGAAATGGATCGAGCTTTTCGTACTTCGAACTGAAGTGTCCCAGTAACAACTTGCCCGCCTTTGCTTCTTGCGCGATCAGTGCGGCTTGCGTGCTGGTGCAATGAAATCGAGCTATAGCGCGATCTTCCAGGTCTTTCAAATAAGTAGCTTCATGGTATAACATGTCGACCTCGTGCACTTTTTCGGCAACAATCCTGTTGAAAGCAGTATCTGCCGCAAAGGCATACGATAGTGGCTTGGCCGCGGCATCTGTCACCCATTCATTCTTAATCACTGTTCCATCTTGCCGTTGATAGTCTTCCCCTCTTTTCAGGTGATCGAAAAAATATTCTGGGATCTTGTTTTCTCTTGCTTTCAGCGGATTTACTTTTCGAGGCGCGCGCACCTGTTGAAATTTAAAGCCCCAACATTCAATTCTGTGAAATACCTTGAACGCTTCCACTTTAAATTTCGGGCCACTCGCAATTACTTCATCACCGTTCAATGCATGAAAGTTTATTTTAAATGGCAGCGTGGTGGAGGCTACATCCAGTTGCCAGTTGATCAGTTGTTGCAATTGTGGAGGTGCATAGAGATTCAGTTCGTGCTCCCGATTCATCAGGCCCATGCTGGTAATGAGGCCAATCAGACCGAAATAATGATCGCCGTGTAAATGGGAAATGAAGATGTGATTGATGCGACTTCTCCTGATTTTATATCTCGCCAGTTGCATCTGCGTGCCTTCTCCACAATCCACCAGAAATAACTGGTCGTCAAGCGTAACCACTTGTGCTGTCGGATGCCGATCATATGCGGGAAGGGCGGAATTGTTACCTAATATGGTTACTGCGAGCATAGGTCTGCAAGATACGTGGATACTGGTAACTGGTAACTGGTTGCTGGTTACTGGTTACTGGTCGCTACTTTTCTTGTGGAACCTTTTCTCTCAATCGATACACCTCATTTGGATCCTAGTTGCTGGTTACTGGTTACTGGTCGCTACGTTGCATATGGAAACTTTTCACTTGATCGATACAGCTCATTTGGATCATAGTTGCTGGACGAGTTGCAGTTTGGGGGAGTTATTTCGCTTTGTAAAGTAGCGACTAGCAACTAGCTCCCAGCAACCCTCTACTGACTTCTGTCTACTGACTCCTGCCTCCTTCAACAATAGGCTTTCAATATAGTCCGAATGGAATTCAAGTATCCACTTCCAAACAAGTTCAAATGAATAAGTAACGGATACAAATTGCAGACGTCTGCTTGCTCTTCAAAATTTTTCGGAAGCGGAAAATGATGATTGTATGCTGCATAAAATTGTTTGTCAAATCCGCCGAAGAGTTTTGTCATACCGAGGTCCATGGATCGATGCCCGTAATAAACAGCCGGATCAATCAATACCGGTTCTGATGAATCGCTACACAAAAAATTTCCGCTCCACAGATCACCATGCAAAGCGCAGGGCGGTTCCATCGGAAAAATTTCTTCCAATTTCTGATATAGGTGATGGAATTGATCGATATCATTTTTCTTAACCAGTCCACTTTTTTCTGCGAGATCTACTTGGGGTTGCAACCGGCAATGGATAAAAAATTCAATCCAAGTTGGAGTCCACGTATTCACTTGCTGCAACGCACCCATGTAATTGTCTTCGTGAAATCCAAACGCGGTTGGAACCGCCAACCGGATTCCGGTCTGACCGCCTCGGTCTGACCGCTGACTCGTCTGACCGTCCCGGTCTGACGAGCCAAGTTGATTGCCGGATTGTGACGAGTGCAATGCCGCAAGCTGCTGTCCAAATTTTTTCCAGAATGATTCTTTCCTCAATCCTTGCTCAATCCATTCCAAAATCAATATTTGCATTCCTTCATGCTCACCGCACCATATGACTTGCGGCACGCGAATGACAGCGCAGCTTTGAAGAAATAGCAGCCCGCTTTTTTCTTTTTTAAATAATCCAGGAAATTTCGTAGCGGAGTTGGTCTTGCAAAAAAAATATTTCTCTGCACTTTCTATGCGAAAAGTTTCATTAATACTGCCGCCTCCAACCGATGTGATCTTCGACAATTTTCTCGATAAGATTTTCTCCAGGTGTTCCTTTATTGAGGACTTCACTCCAATTATTTGCTGACAATGGTAAGCACTTTTGCCTGGAGATAAATTTCTTGTCCATATGCATTCCGTGCAACGATATCGTCGATGAATAGATGCGAGCCCGGTTGAACTCGACGAAGTACATAAAATATTTTTTCATTAAACTTCCCCGATTCATTTGTCAGTCGCCAATTTCCACCAGCCGTGCAATTGTAGCTAGCCATTGTGAATCGAACAATGCAAAACGCGGAATGATTGCATTCAAATGCGCCTGCTTTCACCAATTCTTCTTTAGATATAGAATCCTTGCGCATCGATCCTTTGATACAAACCGAATATGAAGCAATAATATTCTTATTCCTGTCGTTTGGTAATTGAGCGCTCAAGATCTTACAGATCAATAGTAACGAAGCGGAAAGAATGAGTTTGGACATGCGTTTTATTTAAGCGGATCAGGCTGGACTTAAAACGACCGGACAACCAAATTATATTGGGTATAATTGTACCCTGGCATTTACGATTCTCAAGGACTAACCTGCTTAACTATTCTTCATCTCCCAACAGTTCTCTTTCTATTTCCTCCATCTGAACAATATCCCAGGCTTCACTTTCTGTGGGGGTAACATTCAGAAATTCGAGTATTTCTTGCTGTTCCAGGAAATCTTCAACAGGTTTTTGGATTTCGCAGAAAACGAAGGAGGCATTGTTTTCGTAGAAATATTGTTGGATGCTTGCCAGTGACTCCGCAGCAGCAAGCTCAACGGATTCAATATTTCCTAAGTTGAAGACAATGTTTTTAACAGCAGTTTTTAGAAGAGGATGCAAAGATTCTTTGATTTCTGCTGTCATATTAGCAGCGATGTTGGTCGAATTCAGCGTTATGACATAGAATTTTTCTCTGGTATCGATTTTGACTAACATAAGGACTTTGTGATTCTTTGCGAGCCGCTGATAAATAGGCTCAAACAGTTCTCAAAAATATTCGTTATTATTGTATCATACTCAATTAATTAAAAAATGGATAACAACTTTTCAGCCCAGGTGAAAGAGATTATTTCGTTCAGCAGGGAGGAAGCGTTAAGGTTGGGAAATGACTTTATTGGCACGGAACATTTGTTGCTGGGCCTGATACGTGAGGGTGATAACACAGCCATAAAGATTTTGAAAGGTTTGAATGTGGATTTGTATGAGTTGAGAAAGGAGATAGAGATGGCAGTGAAGGATAAAACTGGCAAGAATATCGCTAACATCAACAGCTTGCCCCTTACAAAACAGGCGGAGAAAGTGATTCGGGTAACAGTGCTTGAAGCCAAAGCCTTAAAAAGCCCTACAGTTGAAACAGAGCACCTGATGCTCTCGATCCTGAAGAACAAAGAAAACATTGCAACTCAAATCTTAAATCAGTACGACGTGGATTACGATCTTTTCCGAAACGAATTAGGCGTTGTTAAGAGCAACGAAGTCCGTAGTGAATACACCGACGAGAATGATGATGATTTTGATGATGAGAAGAAGTATTCACAGTCTAAGTCAAAAGGCGCCGGTGCCACAAAGAGTAAGACTCCTGTGCTCGATAATTTCGGGCGCGATATCACACGTCTTGCAGAAACCGGATCTCTCGATCCTATCGTTGGTCGCGAGGAAGAAATAGAACGCGTATCCCAGATTCTCTCGCGTCGCAAGAAAAACAACCCGATTCTCATTGGAGAACCTGGCGTTGGTAAGACTGCGATTGTTGAAGGACTTGCACTGCGCATCGTTCAGAGGAAAGTTTCGAGGGTTTTATTTGACAAGCGCGTCATCTCCCTTGATCTCGCAGCGCTGGTAGCAGGTACTAAATACCGTGGTCAGTTTGAGGAGAGAATGAAAGCAATCATGAATGAACTCGAAAAGAATAGGGATGTGATCCTGTTCATCGACGAGATTCATACGATAGTCGGAGCCGGAGGCGCTAGTGGTTCACTAGATGCATCCAATATCTTCAAGCCTGCCCTGGCAAGAGGAGAACTCCAGTGCATTGGTGCTTCAACGCTCGATGAATACAGAATGTATATCGAGAAAGACGGTGCCCTTGATCGTCGTTTCCAAAAAGTAATGGTTGATCCGCCAACGGTAGAAGAGACCATTCAAATTCTGAATAATATTAAGTCGAAATACGAAGACTATCACAATGTCACTTACAGTGATGATGCCATTGACGCTTGTGTAAAATTGAGCGACCGTTACATGACCGACCGCCTTTTACCGGATAAGGCAATTGACGTGTTGGATGAAGTAGGTGCGAGAGTGCATTTGAAAAATATTAATGTGCCACAGGAAATCGTAGATCTTGAAAAGAAGATCGAAGATGTGAAGAACGAAAAAAACAAAGTAGTTAAGAGTCAGAAGTTTGAGGAAGCGGCTTCACTTCGCGACGCAGAAAAACGTTTGCAGGAAGAATTGGAAAGAGCTAAAGCTCAGTGGGAAGAAGAGAGCAAACACAAGCGTTATCCCATCGATGAAGAGAATATCGCTGAGGTAGTGAGCATGATGACTGGCATTCCTGTGAAACGTATGGTGCAGGCCGAAAGTGAAAAGCTGCGTCATATGGCTACAGATATGACACAGATGGTAGTTGGACAAGATGAAGCGATCGGCAAAGTAGTGAAGGCCATTCAACGTAACAGAGTTGGATTGAAAGATCCAAAGAAACCGATCGGAACGTTCATCTTCCTGGGTCCTACAGGTGTTGGTAAAACGGAGTTGGCAAGAGCTCTTGCCCGCTACATGTTCGATAGTGAAGATGCACTCATCAGAATTGATATGAGTGAATACATGGAAAAATTCACAGTGAGTAGATTGATTGGTGCGCCTCCGGGATATGTGGGTTATGAAGAAGGCGGACAGCTTACTGAAAAAGTACGTCGCAAACCGTATTCAGTAATCCTGCTCGATGAGATCGAGAAAGCTCACCCGGATATTTACAACATTCTGTTGCAAGTGTTGGACGACGGACAGTTGACTGACGGATTGGGAAGAAAGGTAGACTTTAAGAACACTACCATCATCATGACGTCTAATATTGGTGTACGCCAGTTGAAAGATTTTGGAGATGGAGTTGGATTTGCAACTGCTGCTAAAATGCAGACGACTGATGAAACCAACAAAGCGGTGATCGAGAAAGCGCTGAAGCGCACCTTCTCTCCTGAGTTCCTGAACAGAATAGATGATGTGATCATCTTCAATAGTCTGCATAAAGAACACATCTTCCAGATCATTGACATCCTGATGAAAGGTGTTATGAAGCGTCTCAATAATCTTGGATTCTCTCTTGAATTAACTGAGGAGGCGAAGAACTTCCTTGCAGAAAAAGGATATGATCAGCAATTCGGTGCAAGACCATTGCATAGAGCCATTCAGAAATACCTGGAAGATCCTCTGGCAGAAGAAATCCTGCGCATGAGTATCAAGCAAGGAGATGTTTTAGTTGCGGAACTTGATAAGGAGCAGTCGAAACTGAAATTCTCTTTTAAGGAAAGAACGCCGAAAGAAAAATCGCAGGCTTAATGGAATCGTCCGAATGAGCTAGAAAATAAAATGCTAACTTACCCCGACATTATTGTCGGGGTTTTTTTATGACTGAAACCAGAATCAATTCCATCCGCCGATCGAGTACTGACTTGATGGAGGCGTGGAAGAAAAATGATTTCGAAATCTTGAACAATCTTTTGCATAAAGATTTTCAATTTATAAGTGCTGAAATACCAGGATTCCGGTATAATAAAATGCAGTGGCTCGAAATCGCGGTAAACAAATACGAGGTTTTTGAATACAGGTATGAATTTCTCAATATTTCCCAATCTGCTTTTTTAACCCTCCAGCTTTCGCGTCTCACAATGCTGACTTCTGTTTCATTCCACGAAAAACCAAATCGGTATTTAGTAACCGATGTATGGAAGGAAGAGGATAATCGCTGGAAACTTCTTTTAAGGCAGCCCGTATTATTATTCTAACGGGGCACTTGACCATTCGGCAGGAATTCCGCATTTTTGCTTATTGGATTCCATGAAGAAAATCATTATTACCATAGATGGATGGTCGTCGTGCGGTAAGAGCACACTCGCTAAACAGTTAGCGAAGGAACTTGACTATGTATATATTGACAGCGGCGCAATGTATCGTGCCATCACTTTGTATTTTCTTAGGAATCACGTGGACTGGACAAAAGCAAAAGCCGTTGAACACGCTCTGGAGGATATAAACCTTGAGTTCCGCTATAACGCAACAAGCAAACAAAGTGAAATGCACCTTAATGGCGAAAACGTTGAGTATGTGATCAGGGATTTAGTAGTGGCGGAAAAGGTGAGTGATATTGCAGCTATCAAAGCAGTTCGTCAGTTTGCAGTGGCACAGCAACAACAGATGGGAAAGGACAAGGGAATTGTAATGGATGGAAGGGATATTGGAACTGTTGTCTTTCCTGATGCAGAATTAAAGATCTTCATGACTGCTGATAATGCGATCAGGGTTGAGAGAAGGTTCAAAGAATTATATGAGAAGAATCCTAATGTGACTATTGAAGAAGTAAAGAATAATCTTGAAATGCGCGACTATATAGACTCTCACCGCGAAGTCAGTCCCCTGCGCAAAGCTGAAGATGCCATTGAGTTGGACAATTCACACCTTACGATTCGCCAGCAACTGGATGTTGCGCTCAAATTGGTCAAGGAAAGACTGAAAAAAAACTCGCCGGTCACACAATAAAAAACGTATTCCCTCACTGTTGCAGAACTGAAATCGGCAGTGTATTTTACCTGTTGCATTTTGGCTAGCTATGCGTTGCATTCAGCCTTAACCCTAAAAAAAATCCGACTATGAAAAAACTGATTTCATTTGCCTCCCTTGCATTGTTTACAATTGCGTTGTTCTCCTGTAGCAAAACTGTAGATGTTGTAGATTCTGGCGTTAAGATGGCTACGATTAACGCCCAGATTTATCCAAACGTAAACCAGCCATATGATGCAGTGTTAGGCTCTTCTGCCGTTTTCAGTATCGGCGAAAAAGTTGTGGTTTATATTCCTTATCAAATAGCAAATGACGAAATAAATGACGCAGACCTGATCATTAGAGACGATCAGGGCGAATTGGTATATAGAACACCATTGCTCCAAACTGGCGATCCCGCTGCTGAAGGGTTAACCGTGCCTGATGAACTAGTGGGAACACAATTTATGTATGGAACAATTGAAGTCGACAATGCTTTTGCAAATAAAAACTTCGTACTGTCCATTGAAGTTCGTGGAATCAACAGTGGATATAGTGAAGACAAAATTGAGAACGCATTTTCAGTTCTGCCTTAATATCGCAATGACAAAAAGAATCCCGACCGAAACGTCGGGATTTTTTTGTTTGCATTTTAGAGTGTCTTCCATCTCACAATTGAAATGTGTTCCTGCAACTTCAATGTAAATGTTTCAATACCTATCTCTGGTTTTTCATTGTATGATTCCTGGGTTGCCAGCCACAAGCTATCTCCTACGGTGCCAAGTAGAACCATGTATGAAGTAGTATAAGTTATGGAACCGGTATCAATGAAGTGATGCCTACCAGGCCAATGCTATTCCTTAAAAAATCTTTTCTTTCCATAATATTCCGTATTCGCCAATAAAAGTATCTGTAATAATATTGGTCAATTCCTATCTATCGGTGTATAGCGGATTTTTGCCGATAGTTAACAAATGCGTATCCAATCACCGGCACATTCTCCATATTCCCCGATACATTCCCGTAATTTCAAGCGCAAATGTTTTCTTTGTCTATGGTGTCTTCCCGGACAATGCGGTTGCTCTTACATGTGGCCGGCTGGATATTGTTTTTTGGATTGATGATTGCCTTTACTGCTTCGGCTAACGGAGGTGAAAACTTCGCTGCCAGAATTTTTCAACCTCAGTACTTATTCTTTTATGGTGTGTACATTTTTCTCTTTTACCTGAATACTGAGTTGCTCATTCCCGATTTATATGTAAAGAAGCACTACTTCTATTATTTCACTATTATAGCTCTCCTGCTGGTGGCCATCTTTTTCTTGAAACCTTTTGACCACCTTCTGAATGATGCACGGCCACATTTTGATCGGCCCCCACCTGATGAGGATTCATTCGGGCCTGGACCACGTCATGGCGGAACAAGGATCGACATTGTCAGTATCATCTTATTTCTTATGGTATGGGCAGTAAGCACAGCTTTGCTAATTATTGCCAGGTGGAGAGAAACAGAACGGCGCGCCGCGAGGGCAGAAACAGATAAGGCGCAGGCCGAATTGTCATTTCTGAAAGCACAAATCAACCCACACTTTCTCTTCAACACGTTGAATAATATTTATGCATTGGCGATTTCCAGCAGCGAAAAAACTGCGGATTCAATCATGAAGCTTTCCAACATTATGCGTTACGTCACGGATGAAGTGGGGCTGGACTTTGTTCCACTTCGCGATGAACTGAATTTCGTGAAGGACTACATAGATCTCCAGCACATGCGGCTGAGCAGTAAGGTCAGCGTAAACTATAGTGTGACCGGCGAACTGGAAAATAAAAATATTGCCCCACTGATTTTAATGGCCTTTATTGAGAATGTATTTAAGTATGGAATCAGCAATCATGAAGAATCAGAAATTATTATTCAGATAAATGCGACCCGGGATGCGATTGAATTTTATTGCAGAAATAAATTGTTTGCGTCTGAGCGGCGCGCAGAACGGACTGGAATTGGAATTACCAATAGCAGGAAACGATTGGTTCATCTTTATGGCGGGAAATATTTACTGAACATTTCCAGCGAAGGCGGGTTTTTTTCCGTACAATTAACAATACCTGTAAAATAATTTTTGTATTAGGAGGTTAGTAAACGCATATGCAGATCAGATGTGTAGCCATAGATGATGAACCACTGGCCTTGGAGTTGTTGAAAGAGTATATTGGAAAATTTCCAGCACTCAAACTGCAACAAACTTTTGATGATGCAATTTCGGGAGCTGAATACCTACGAAACAATCCGGTTGATCTCCTCTTTGTTGATATTAATATGCCCGACATCACCGGGCTGGAACTCGTTCGTTCGCTGAAAGAGCGGCCCATGCTCATTTTTACAACAGCACACAAAAAGTTTGCGATTGAAGGATTTGAGTTGGAAGCAATAGATTATTTATTGAAGCCAATTCAGTTTGAGCGATTTGCCAGAGCGGTGAATAGGGCTGTAGATTTTTATCAACTTAAAAATGCTACAAAAAGTGAGAGGAACGAATCATTGTTTGTTCGGGCAGAGTATCAATTGGTAAGAATAGAACTAGATGAAATTGAATACATTGAAAGCGTTGAAGATTATCTCAAGATTCATCTGACTACCGGAAAACCGGTGATGACCCTTATGACCATCAAAGCAGTGTTGCAAAAACTGCCACCTGAAAAATTCAAACGCATTCACCGGTCGTACGTGATTCCACTCTCAAAGGTGAAATCTGTGGTTAATAGGAAAGTAAGACTGACGCAAATTGAATTACCCGTGAGTGATAGCTACGCCGAGTTTATACAGGAATGGAAATCCAGGTGACAGCGACAGCCAGCGGAACATCTTTAAACTGGGAACGAATTAAAATTTTTCGAATTCACCGACACATTTTCCCGATTCACCGATAATCTTCATTTCAATTTTAAACCTTGGAATAATTTTCCACTCGGATTGGATGCAATCAACATTCCGCTTACCGAAAATTAATCCATTGATGAAGCAATTTTAAAGAATCACTTGCCTCTTCTTTCAAGTCACTGATTAATTAACCACAAAAATTATTTCATGAAAATTCAAAAACCATTTGAAGGGCACTTCTTTGTCCTGGCTTTAGCATCGATTGCATTCGTTTCTTGTAACAAGGATATTTCTGGCTCGTCCGCAGGTACGTCTGCCTCTTCAACCATTGCAGTGGCCGCGAATGTAAGCGGGTCAGTTGCAGCAGCAGGGGACTCGGTTTATATTGTTCAACCATGCGCTCCCGGTTCAAAGCGCGATTCAATTGCCGAATCAGCATTGCCTTCTGCGGTCAGTAGTTATTTATCTTCCAATTATTCAGGATATACTTTCAGTAAAGCATTCAGCATCGTAAGTCGTGCCGGTAATACAACAGGGTATGTGGTGGTGATTTATTACAACAACAACCCTGTGGGAATAGAATTCAATAGCGCCGGAGAATTTGTAAGGGTGCTGGAGCAAAGAGAGAAAGGAGACCTGGAAGGAAAAGGCTGGCATCACGGAGGGCGATTTGAAAATAGAGGAGGATACGATGGTGACACAGTCGCACTTGCAAATTTACCAGCGAATGTTCTCACATACTTTTCGTCCAATTATGCAAGCGATACACTCATTAAAGCATTTGTCAGTAGGGATACGAATTATCTGATATTATCCAGGAACAATGGGTTATTTGCAACGGTATTTGACGCATCGGGAAATCTGGTTAAAAGGGTCCAGTTGCCTTCAAGGGAAGGTGGTTGTTCAACAGTAGAGCAGAGTGCATTACCTGCAGTAACCCTTGCTTACCTGGACGAAACATATCCCAACTATGTTTTTGAAAAAGCATTTGCAATTAGGGTAGGAGGAATTGTGCAAGCGTATGTAGTAGTGATTGACGCCAACAACACCAAGTACGCATTGGAATTTGACGCAAGCGGAAACTTCCTTAAGGCAAAAACGATCTCGTAGGGTGATTCTCATGGCAAACCTGTCTCCGGTCAGAGATGGCCGGGACAGTTTTTTTTACCCCCGCTTTACTCATTTTGTAGTCTCATATATTAGCCCCCCGGAGGGGGAGTAAAATTTTTTTGTCGGAAGATTATGTTCATTCATTTCATGTTGACTAAGGAGAAAGCTGTTATCTAATGGCTAATGGCTAGCAGCTAATGGCTAACAGCTAATGGCTAACAGCTAATGGCTAACAGCTAATGGCTA
>JADMIO010871496.1_pt1 | contig 32457 bp, 31 predicted proteins | sample 8958161 | NCBI WGS metagenome assembly JADMIO01 (sample SAMN16585339, study PRJNA669376) | soil metagenome | isolation source: Crop rotation soil | place: USA: Cullars Rotation, Alabama | collected 2011
CGAGGACGATCTCGTCGTCTTCTCTTCCAAGCAAATCCCCGGCAACGAGATCGCCATCGGCCGCATCCAGAACGAGCTTGCGGCCAGGCATGTCTGCATGATCACCGACCGCCAGGCGCCGGTTCACGTCTCCGGCCATCCCGGCCGGCCCGAGCTCGCCGCCATGTACAAATGGATCCGGCCGGAGATCATCGTCCCCGTCCATGGCGAGATGCGGCACATGATGGAGCATGCCCGCTTCGCCCGCCGCGAGGGCGTGCCGCACGGCATCGTCCAGACCAATGGCGACCTCATCCGCCTCGCCCCCGATGGACCGAAGAAGCTGTCGGAGGAAAAGGTCGGGCGGCTGATCCTCGACGGCGACGTCATTCTCCCCGCCGACGGCAACACGATGAACGAGCGCCGGCGTATCTCCTATAACGGCACCATCTCGGTGGCGCTGGCGCTGGACGACGGCGACCGGCTGAAGGGCGGTGTCGAGCTGACGCTGCAGGGCGTTCCCGTCGAGGAGGATCGCGAGGCCTTCCTCGAGGAAGCCTGCGCCGCCGCTGCCGACGCCGCGAAGCGTCAGGCCGGGAACGAGAACAAGCTGCGCGAGGAGGTCCGCCTCGCCGTCCGCCGCTGCGCGACCGACTGGACGGGCAAGAAGCCGGTGGTCGAGGTGCTGGTCGTCCGGGTCTGACCCATGCGCTTCCAGTCGATCCTCGCCATCTACATCCTCTTCTGGACGATCAGCCTGTTCGTCGTCCTCCCCATCGGCGTCCGCACGGCGGAGGAGGAGGGCGCCCAATGCGCCCCCGGCCACGCCCCCAGCGCCCCCCACCGCTTCAGCTTCGGCAAGGCGGCTCTGCGGGCGACGATCGTGTCGGCCGTCGCCATGGCGATTTTCCTCGCCAATTATCACTATGGCTGGGTCACCATCGCCACCCTCGAATGGACCCGCCCGCCGGGGCAGTGAGCGAAGAGGTCTAAGTGAATTCGTCATCCCGGACTTGATCCGGGATCCACCTTTTTTCTTCAACGGCGCGTCCATGAAGAAGGTGGATGCCGGATCAAGTCCGGCATGACGGCCCAGGGCCGGTTCCTGCCCGCCTAGCGCAGCCGCTCGATCGCCTGGGCCAGCGCCACGTAGAGCTTGCCCATGTCGCTCGACAGCAGGGTGATCCCCAGCGGGCCGCCTTCGCGGTCGGCGAGGATGGGCCGCAGCATCGCTTCGAAATCGTGGATGTAGCGGTTCACCTGGTCGCGGAATTCGGGCTCGGCTTCGTAATGGCCGGCAATCTCGCGCGCCTCGGTGCTGTCGAGGAGGCGGACGGCGCGGCGGGTGAAGACGCCGCGGTCGCCCTTCAGATAGGCCGCCCAGGCGCTGTCGGTGACGTCGTTGGACAGGATCTTGGTGACGTCGATCGCGGTCGAGTTGAGCGATTCGATGAGCAGGGCGGTGCGGCGCGACAGATTCTGCCGCTCGCGAGTCTCGCGGTCGGCGCGCTCCTCTTCGATCTTCGTCTCGATCGCAGCGCTGGTTTCGGAGAGAGCCAGCATCTGCCGGGTGAGCCGCTCGGAGGCGAGGCGCGCCGTCGCCAGCGCCCGCTCCGACACCGCCGACAGCTCGGTCATCTGGTGCTCGACCGTCTCGGCGACGGCGCGGCTCAGCGCCTCGCGGCCCGCCTCACCCAAAGCGGCGGCGCTTTGCGGGATGGCGGAGGCGATCGCCTCGCGCGCCCGCTCCGCCGCCTGTTGCGCCGTCTCGCGCACCCGCACCAGGGCCTCGACCAGCTGCGGCCCGGTTTCCGCCGCAATCCGTGCGGAGGCCTGCTGCGCCTCTTCGGCAGCTGCGCCCAGCGCCCGTAGCCGTGCCTCGGCCTCGCCGCCGCCCTCGGCGATCCGTGCCAGGAGAGCGTCGAGCGCCTCGCGCTGCCGCGCGATCGCCGCTTCCGATCCGCCGATCTGCGTCACCGTCCGCTCGGTCGAGCTTTCGACCTCGGCAACCATGGGCGCCAGTGACGCCGCCGCCTCCCGCGCCCGAGCGACCTGGGCTTCGACCCGCGACAGGCCGCCCGGCAATTGCTCCTCGAGCTGGGCCGCGACCGAGGCGAAGCTGCGAGTCATCTCCTCGGCCCGCGCCGCCAGCTCTGCCGCTCGGCCGGAGCCGTCGCCGAGCCGTTCGACGATGCCGCGCGCGCTTTCCTGCGCCTCCGCCGCCGCTGCGGCGAGACGGCGCATTTGATCCTCCGCGCCAGCGCCGCCTTCCGCGACGCGCGCCAGCAACGCCTCCAGCTGCTCACGTTGATAGGCGACCGCGGCCTCCGCTTCCTCGATCCGCGCCGCGGTGCGCTGCGCCGCCGCCTCGGCATTGTCGACCAGCGGCACTAAGGCCGCCGCGGCCTCGCGCGTCCGCTCGGCCTGCGCCTCGACCCGCGCCAGCCCTTCGGGAAGATGATCGCGAAGCTGTTCGGACAGCGAAGCCAGTCCCTCGGCCATGACCCGCGTGCGCTCGCCGAGCGACGCCGCGCTCTCGCCGCCGCTGCCGAGCTCGGCCAGCAATTCCCGCGTGCCCTCACGCATCGCCGCGATCGACTCGCTCAGCCGCTGCCCCTGGTCGGTCTGCGTCCGGCCGAGCTGCTCGAACCGCGAATCGAGCTCGCCAAGCTCCTTGGCGAGGCCGGTGACGAGCGCGTGGCTGGCCGCGTCCTGCGCCGCGAGATGATCGGCGAGCTTCCGGACCTTGGCGCCGACATCCTCGAGCCGATGTGCGAGGTTGCGCGCCGCCTCGTCGCCCGCTTTCTCGAGCGCACCGCGATTATGCTCGATCGAGGCGAGCACCGCCGCCGATTGGGCTTCGAGCGCGGTCCGCGCGGCATCGACGGCTTCCGTCGCCCGCGCCATCGCCGAATCGACCGCCGCGTTCATCGTTCCCGAGGCTTCGCCCATTGTCGCCGCGGCCGAGGCGGCGCCGCTCTCGATCCGGGCGACCTGCGCCGCCAGCCGCTGCGCCGATCCGCCGAGCACCTCGTCCGCCTCGCGCCCGCGCGCGCTGAGCGCCGAGAGCTGCGCCTCGAGCGCGGTGGCATGGCCGTGGGCGGTCAACCCCGCTTCCTTCATCGCCTCCGCGACGGCGCGCGCCTGCTCCTCGGCGCGCGGCAGGTCGTGGAGGAGGACGCCGATATCGACCTTGGCCGCCGCCGCCGCCGCATCGAGCGCGGTCGACTGGCGATCCAGATTCGCCGTCTCCTTGGAGAGATAATAAGTGACGCGGCCGAGCCGGTCGGAGGCCTCATCGCCGAGGCTCATCAGACGCTCCGCCTCGCCGCGCAGCCGGCCGTGATTCTCCTCGATCTTGCCGGCGACGATCTCCAGCACCGCCTGCAAGGCGAGGCTTTCCCGCCGCATCGCGTCGACCGACGCGGTGAAGCGCTCCGCCTCCCGCCGCGGCGTGCGCCCGAGCCAGAGCCAGATCAGCGCGAGGAGGATGAGCGGTCCGCTGAACGTGGCGATCGCGCTGGCGATGGGCGCCGGGGCGAGGGAAAGACCGTTCTGCCGGATCGACCAGCCGAACAGGCCGATCCAGGCGAGCGCCAGGGCGATGAGCAGAGCGCCGAGCAGGCGAATGCCGCCGGGCATCGACGCCGCCGATTCGACCTCGGTCCGTTCGAGGACCGGCGCGACCGGCACTTCCGCCGGCCCCAGCCAATCTTCCTGTTGATCCGTGCCGAAGCCCTCGGGCTCGACCTGCGCCGCCTGCTCTGCCCCCGTGTTCATAAGCCTTTGTTTACCATCTTTCGAAAGACGGGAAAGCGAAAGGATACGGGGCGTTAACGAGCTGCGACTAAGGGTTGCGGCCATGGTCTACGATCCCGGCGCCCTCAACGCATCGCTCGCCGCCGCGGTGGGCAGCGACACCGAATTGCTCGCCGAGCTGCGCGCCGCCTTCCTCGAAAGCGCCACGCGCCAGCTCGACCTGATGGGCCGCGCCCGCTGCGACGCGAACTGGGAATTCGCCGCCTCGCGCCTCAAGAGCCTCGCCGGCAGCTTCGGCGCCACCGGCCTGATGGCGCTTGCCGACGAAGCGCTGGAGGGGGCCCCCGGCGATCCCGTCGTCCTCCGCAAGCTCCACGCCGCGATCGACGATTTCGCCACGTCCTGATCGATCCGGTCTCGGACATTGCGGCAGGAATGCCTTTTAACACCTTGGAAACTCAGTTTTAACCTCCCAATCCCTATACTTTGTGCCGAGGGGAAAGGGGTCGCTGGTCTTGGCGAGCGTGGCTTATTCTGAAGGGCAGGTGGAACCGGCTTTGACGTCGGCGCGCAACGATCTCGTTGCCGGCGCCGTCACCTTCGCCGCCATCATCCTCTTCGTCGCGACCGGCAGCCGCGTGCTCCGTCCCCTCATCGCCGGCTTCTTCACCGGCAGCGTCCCCGCCGATGCGGTCGCGGGCCCAGCCGTCATCCTCAACGTCGCTTTGATCCTGTTCGCCTGGCGCCGCTACAAGGACATAAGGGGCGAGGTGGAGCGGCGCTCGGCCGCCGAGGCGCATGCCCATCGGCTCGCCTCGCGCGACCAGCTCACCCAGCTCCTCGTCCGCACCTCCATCTGCGAGCGGGCGCAGCAGCTGACCGTCGACGCGAAGACGACGGGGAGGGGCGCTGCCCTGATCCTGCTGAACCTCGACCGCTTCAAGAACGTCAACGAGGTTTACGGCCATATTGCCGGCGACTCCCTGCTCCGCTCGGTGGCCGACAAGGTGCTGCAGGTCGCGCCCGCCGGCAGCCTCTGCGCCCGCCTCGGCGCCGACGAATTCTGCATCGCGCTCTGCTTCGACGAGGACGACCAGAAGTCGGTGACCAACGCCGCCGAGCGGCTGGTCCAGCTGCTCGGCGAGCCGTTCGAGGTGAGCACGGTCGAGATCCACATCAGCGCCTCGGTCGGCATGGCGCGGACCGACGAGACTTGCGCCGACGTCGAGGGCCTGCTTCGCCGCGCCCATATCGCGATGGATGCGGCCAAGAAGCTCGGCGGCAACCGCGCGCTCTGGTTCGACCGGACGATGGAGAGCGTGCTCAAGGCGCGCAACGAGGTCGAGGCGGGCCTGCGCCGCGGCATTCCGCTCGGTGAGTTCCTGCCTTTTTACCAGCCGCAGGTCGATCTCCGCACCGGCGATCTCCACGGCTTCGAGGCTTTGGCGCGCTGGGAGCATCCGACCGGCGGAATCGTGGGGCCGGACGTCTTCATCCCGGTGGCGGAGGAGACGGGCCTGATCGGCCCGCTGTTCGAGACGATCTTCCGGCAGGCCGCGACCGAGGCCAAGGCCTGGGACTCGTCCACCACTCTGTCCGTCAACATCTCGCCCAGCCAGCTCAAGGATCCCTGGCTGGCCCAGACGGTGCTGAAGATCCTCACCGAGACCGGCTTCCCGGCCGAGCGGCTTGAGGTCGAGATCACCGAAAGCTCCTTGTTCGAGAATCTGGCGCTCGCCCAGTCGATCGTCGCCAGCCTCAAGAATCAGGGCATCCGCCTCGCCCTCGACGATTTCGGCACCGGCTATTCCTCGCTCGCCAACCTTCGCGCATTGCCCTTCGACCGGATCAAGATCGACCGCAGCTTCGTCCAGTCGATGAACAAGGTTCCGGAAAGCCTCGCCATCGTCACCGCCATCGCCAAGATGGGCGAAAGCCTCGGCGTGCCGGTGACCGCCGAGGGCGTCGAGACCGAGGCGGTGGCGGAGCAGCTGCGCGAGATCGGCTGCGAAAAGGCGCAGGGCTGGCTCCACGGCCGCCCCCTCGCCGCCGCCGACGCGCGGAAGATGCTCCACGAACGCGGCCTGCTTCCCGGGCCCAACAGCCCGACCCCGATCCGCAAGAGCCCGATCGGCCGCGCGGCCTAGGCAGCTCCCGATCCGACGGTATCCGTCTTGAACCTTCGGCAGACCACTCGGAAAAAGCGGGGATGAGCATCGCCAACCCTGCTACCGAAAGCTGAGATCGAATGTCGTCGATCCTGGTCGCGGTCTATTGGAAGGCGCGCAACGACAGCCTCGAGGACTGCGCGAACATGCTCCGCGAACATTTCGCGGCCCTCGCCGAGACGTCCGAAGCACTCGAACGATGGCATGAAACGGCATGGCGCCGGCCCAGGCACCCGAAGGAGGTGCCGGTCGGCACGCTCGAAAGCCTCGCGGCGCTTTTCGCCAATGGCGTCCACCGGCGCGATGACGACAAGAGCGTCATCGTCGACCTCGGCTGGTCGATGGGGCTGTGGAACGGCGACCGGGACGGCCTGTCGGCCTCGACGAGCGTCCATTGCGGCTGCACGGCCCATTCTGTCGGCAACAACGCGCTGCTGTACGTGTCGAGCGATGAAGGGGAAGCGCTTTCAAAAGAGGCTGCCGTGCAATTGCTGAAGCGACTCATCTGGATCTGGAGACCGGATACCGGCCTGGTCGAACGTTCTGTCTGGGATCCGGCGCGTGAGGATCGCGACGAGTTCGAGCTGGCAACCTACACCCGGCCGCGCTGGCCCTGGGCGCGTCGCGAGGTCCGGCTGACGAAAGCCTATTTCGATTGAGGGACAGGCATTACGCGAAGAGCGGCAGGTTCTTCGTGTAGCAGATCTCCCGGTCCCAGAAGGCGAGCTCGATCAGCCACGGCCCTCCGGCCGCGGCGACGATCCAGATCGTGTCGGGTCGGTCGCCGAGAATGAGCGGCGCATGGCGCGACAGATCGGCGGCAGAGATGAGCAGCCCGGCCACGGCCGTGTGGAACACCACGGCCACCCGCTCCTCCGGCGCGACGCAGGCATGGAGCGCCTGACGAACGAGCAGGTCGCGCTCGCCGGGCGAGGACCAGAGATTGCAGATTGCGTTCGGGATCGGACCCCAGAGCAGCCGCTCGTCCTGCCCCGGCGCGCAGAGGACCGGCCCGAGAATCGCGGGGAACCGCGCAGGCATCAGCTTCGCGCAACGCACCCCCGCCACGCGCAGGGAGGGCGCGAATTCGCGGAAGGCGCGCGACATCTCCTGCCGCCGCTGCCTCAACTGCAGCAGCCGTCTCTTCTCGACCAATGCCTTCCTGCGATCCGCGTCCATGTCGCTGCGTTGCCATGCGGCCGCGCAACGTGCCAGCCATGCTGCGCCGAACGAAAGTCGACAAGCGCGCTTGCCCGCGACGCTCCCCCGCGTCCGCAACGCCGATGTCGGAGGCTTCGTCTAGCGCATAACGATAAGGTCGACCGCGTATTTCGCCATCTTCGCCGCGAAGTCGGCGCGATTGATGCGTTCGCTTTTTCCATTGTTCGGATCGTAGAACAGGAGGCTCGTCCCGCTGTCGACGTAGGCAGCGACGACGTGGTCGTTGGAGCCGGCCCAGATCATCGTGCCGATCGGCGTGAGACCGCTTCCAACCCTCCCCGCTACTGTCTCGACCGACTCCGCCTGCGTTCCGCCGAGGCGCTGCTCGGCATAGCGCGACTGATCGTCGAGAGACTCGAAGGTGATCAGCTGCTGCGCGGCATCCTTCAATTGTGCCGCGCTGTAGTTCGAGGCGCCCCACGCGCCGGGACGGTTGCCGACCAGCCAATCGACGGCGAGCACCGAGCAGAATTCGTTCACCTTGTACCAGTCGCCCGGTTTCGACACATAAGCTGGATCGATCGGAGCGACCGCATAGGTGGTGGGATCCGCGCCGAGCGTGTTCTGGTCGAGCCACAGGCTTGGGTTCGGTGAGCTGGCATCGACGTAGGAGAGATTGATGGGCATGAGATGCTCCTTGGCTTTCGATCCCGCTGTGGGGCCGGCGCTGCTCGAAGCGAGCGCCGGCCCTGGGAGGTCAGACGTCGAGGCGACTGCTGATCACGCCGAGCAGGATCGGAACCGTCGATGACGGCGGCGCGATCCTGATCGTGGCGCTGCTGTCGTCGAAGGCCACGGCAGACTTGTTCGCATATGATGAGGCGTGGACGTCGCCGAGGACGAACGGGCCGAAGCTCAGCCCGCCCGTGCTGTCGGAATGAAACTGCGAGCTCATGCTCGCATAGTCACTGTGGCTCATGCCGAGCGTGATCGTCGGGTTGAAGCCGATGACCGCCTCAAAGGGATAACGGGCGAGCGAACCGCCGGCGCTGAAGAAGGCGGGGGAGCCCGGCAGCATCTGCTTTTTGTAGGTCTGGAGCAAGCCGAGGTCGAACCACTCGCCGGGGCTGACACTGAACGACTGTAGTCCGACGAAGTCGATCTGGAGGCTGAAATTGTCGGACATGGAGAATGCCGACTGGCTGTCCGAGCCCGTGTCGGTCCTCGCCCAGATGTCGAAGAAGCCGTAGCTGATGCCGCCCGAAGCCTGGACGTCCCAGCCCATATTCTCCCAGCTCGATGCAGAGGCGCTGCCGTCGACCTTGATGCTCACCGCCGGCTTGGTGCTGCTCGCGCTCGAGGCCTGCCACTGCTGGAACACGGAGGTGAATCCATCCAGCGAGAAGGAAGGTGCGAAGCTCGAAATGAGCGCGTTCGCCGGCCCCTGGGGCGTTTGTCCCGGCAGCGCCGCCACCGCGCCCGCTGCCGTGACCGCCCCGGTCTTGATCGGCATGTTGAGGCTGTTCGGCCCGGCAATGTCCGACGCGCCGCCGTCGGCGCTGACGCGGTCGCGTGCATCGGCGATGATCTCATAACCCTGCCCGTATTTCTGAGTCATCAGCCCGGCATATTTGGACTCCGCGCCGGAGAGGGCAGATCGGGCCTGACCATAGGTCTTGTACTGATTGGTGACGTAGTCGGCGAAGCTGATGTTCGGATTGATCGCCTTGTAATTTGTCCATGCCTGGACCGCCGCCTGTTGGACGGCGATGAAATTGTTCTGGGCGGCGGTGAGGCTCGCAGCCGCGATGTTGATCTGCGAATCGAGATTGGGGTTGGGGTCGCCCTTGAGGTCGATCGCATCGAGGAAGGCCCGGAAGGAGGTCAGCAGCGAGCTGCCCGGCGAATAAGAGGGGCTCGGCGCCGGGATCGTGTTGCCGATATGGTAGATATAGGCGTTGACGATCGCGGGATCCGCATTGCCGAGATCGACCGACAAGGTTGAGGACGCGGTCGAAAATTGCTGATGCTTCGGGTCGAAGGTCGGCGCCGCGATCTGCAGGATCTGCTGGGCATATTTGTACCAGAGGCTGTTGGTATCGGTCATGGCTGGAGCTCCCGTTTTGGAGCTGACACCTTCGATCAAGGTCCGAGCACGGGTTAGTGCGGAACGCTTCCGCAGTGTCGGTGCAATCAGCTGCGCGCTGCCGACTGCCGCAAAGACCGTTCAGTGACTCCGAACCGCCGTGCGACCTCGCCGCTCGGGGCGCCGCCGTCGATCGCCGCAGCGATGGCCTGGGAGCGAAGCGTCAGGAATATGCCCCAGGCCGAAGGGATTTCGATCAGGCTGGCCGCGCCGGCATCCTTCAGGAATCGACGATGCGTCCGCAGCCCGATCGGCACGCCTGCCTTGGCAACGAACCGCGCATGCTCGCGCGGTACGTAAAAGCGCGCCCCGCTCCAGCGACGAACGAACTCCAGCATTGGGATGAACCCGTCGTTTCCACCGATCTCCGCGGCCGGCCAGGGAAGCGCGGCGAGCAACTGCTCGCGATTGCCCTCGCAAAAACAGACCAAGTCTCTGAATTTTGCGGAACCGCTAGTCGGCAGAGCAGCGAATAGCGTGTCCAATTTCAATAGACGATGAGCCCCGGCGAACGCGGTGCTGGCCCCACCAGCGCCGCCGGCAGATCATAGATGTTTAGTTTACTGGACCGAAAGGACTTTTTGGTGTCTTCATTCTATAGATTCCGCCTTCTTCTTCCAGAGAACGTCAGGCTGGCTTGCACGTGAACAAAGCCGCTGCGGATGCGGTTCTTTTCACGAAGTCACCGAAAGTACCCCGTCGTTCACAATTGCATAATCTACCTGAGTTTACCCGACTCCCACGGGTATAAGGCTGTGATCCTTTGGCCCTGTCGTCGCGGCGACATGTAAACAAATATCTGAAGTGAACTCTCTCTCGCACTCCGTCCGGCGCTGCGCCGGATATGGCCCCGTGAGGTTTGGCTGCACTTGCCGAAGCTGTGGTGTCGTTGAGGCGCGCGGAACCGAGGCTCCACTCTGGGGGCGCGACAAAGACTTTTGCGGCCCTTATAGCTCGCATCGATGAGGGAAGAGACCGCGCCTCGATGACGCTGGCCGCTTTGATTGCCGCCTATCACGAATCGGACGAGCCCGGCGGCGGCCTCCGGGCCACTTTGCCGCTCGCCGGCCGTACGCTCGTCGAGCGCCAGGCGCGGCTGGCCGCGGCGGCGGGCGCGTCCCCGGTCGTCATCGTCGTCGAGCGGGTGCCGCCCGAGCTCACCGCCGCCATCGACCGGCTGCGCGGCGAGGGCATGAAGCTGATCGTCGCCCGCAGCGCGTCGGAAGCGGCGGAAGCGGTGCATCCGCAGGACCGGCTCCTCCTTCTGGGCGACGGCCTCATCGCCGCCGAGACCCACATGACCCGCATCGCGGCCTTGGGCGGCCACGTCATCCTCACCATCCCCGACGTGCGCGCCGACGACCGTTACGAACGGATCGACGCCGAAAGCCGATGGGCCGGCCTCGCTATGATCGACGGCGCCCTTCTCCAGGACACGAGCCGAATGCTGCGCGACTGGGACCTCCAGTCGACCCTGCTCCGCCGCACCGTCCAGGCCGGCGCGCGCCAGCTCGTCGTCACCGACACCGAAGCCGAACCTTTGGTCGTCGCGGAAGGGCCGGGGGATCTGGCGGACCTCGAGATGCGGATCGTCGCCGGCTCCGCCGCCCGCCGGCGCGACTGGGTGTCGCGCTGGCTGCTCGGCCCGCTCGAAGCGGCGGCGACGAAGATGCTGATGCCGGGCGGGATGACGCCGGGGCTGGTCGGTCTCGGCAGCGTCGCTTTCTGGACCTTCGCCCTCATCGCCTTCGCCACGCACTGGCGCGCCACCGGAGTCGCGCTTGCCCTGCTCGCGACGCCGCTCGAAGGCATTGCCGAGCGTCTCGGCCTGCTCCGCATGCGCCTCTCCAGCGAGGAAGGCTGGTGGACGCACATCCTCCCGTTCCTCGCCGCCGGCGCCTTGCTCGCGCTCTCCTGGTCGCTCTGGAACGAGCGCGATTGGGGCTGCCTCGTCTTCGCCGCCGCCACCATCGCCTTCCAGGCGGCGCTCAATGTCGAGATGGGCAATCGCCGCGGCCCCGGTGCCGTCTGGCTGGCGGAGCGCAAGGGCCTTGCCTGGCTGATGCTGCCCTTCGCCGCGACCGGCTTCTGGGCGACCGGCCTCGGCGCGCTCGCAACCTATGCCGCCGGCTCCTTCTTTTGGGTCCAGCGCCAGGTGCATCGGCCCAAGGAACCGCCGCCAGCGCCCAAAGCTGATTAGCGCCAACTTAACCCTGACGGGACTAAGAGCAGCCGATGTCCGAGACCCGGCGCAGCTCTGAGCTCGACGGCGCGGCGCGGCTGGTCGCGTCCGCGCGCGCCCGCGTGGCCGCCGCTGCCGCGGACCTGCGCCTGCCCGAGCGCGAGCGGCTGACCGAATGGCAGCGGCTGACCATGCTCGCTTTGCTCCACCGCCTCGTCCGCTCGGTCGAGGACGATCTCCGCTCCGCGCTCGCCGAAATCCTGCCGGCCGGGGAGCATGAAGCGCTCCACGCCTCCCTGTCCTCAGCCCAGCTCGACATTGCGGGACCCCTGCTCGACGATTCCGCTTTCTGGGACCCGGCTTTGGTCGCGCTTTTGCTCCGCCGCGCCGAGGAGCATCGTCTGCAGATGGGCGTCGCCGACAACGTCCTGCTGGTCGAGCTTGCCGGCAGCGAGGAGGAGGCGATCGCCGCCGGCGCCATGGCCCTGCTCGTCGCGCAGAGCCGCCGCCTCGATTCCTTCCGCGAGCCTTTGCTGCTCCGCACCGAGCTTCCCGCCGAGCTCGAGCACGGCCTTGTCTGGACCGTTGCCGCCTCGCTCCGCCGCTACATGGTCGGCGCCCACGATCTGGCGCCGCCCGTCGCCGACCGCGCGCTCGCCGAGGCGGCGGGTGCCTTGCTCGCGCGCTATGACGAAGGCGACACCTTCGCCGCCGTCGCGCTGCGCCTCGCCCGCACGCTCGAGGCTGCCGGCCGCCTCGACGACCGCACCGTCGCCCGCACGCCCGGCGAGGCCGGCCTGCCGCTGCTGCTCGCCGCGCTTGCCACCCGCGCCCACCTCTCCGCCGATGCGTGCTGGGAGCTGATCGCCGATCCCGGCGCGCGCGGCGCCGTGCTGCTGCTCCGCGCGGCCGGCCTGTCGCGCGAGGCCGCCGGCGCCATCCTCTTCGCCCTCCACGGGGAAGGCGATTCCGTGCTCGCCGAGTTCGACCGTTTCGACGGCGTCGATCCGGCCGACGCAGCCGCTCTCCTCTCCCTCTGGCGCGCGGACCCGGCCTATCGCGCCGCCGTCGCGAGCCTCGCCGCATGAGCGCCGCCGTCCAGGGCCGGCTCGACGCCGAGCTTCGCCTGATCGAGGCCGAGCCCCGCCTCGCCGCGCTCCAGCGCAGCGCCGGCGGCGAGGTGGGCGGACCGCTCGCCGTGCCGCAGATCGCCGCGCTCGCCCGGCTCGCCCGCCGCCTCGGCATCACCATTTCGCGCCCCGCCATCGCCGCCGAAGGGGAAGGTGATCTCGACCTCTGGGTGCGCGCACAGCCGCATGGCGACGGCGTCGACCTCGCCATCAGCGGCTGGACCGAGCATGCCGCCCGCGGTCCCGCCCCGGCGAGCGAAGCCGAACGCCAGACCGACTTCCTCCGCGCCGCCGCCGACTGGGTATGGGAGACCGATTCCGGCCTCCTCTTCACCTCCTTGTCGCCTGCCGCCGCGGCCGCCGCGGGCCGCCCGGCCTCCGAGCTGATCGGCCGGCAGCTTACCCGCCTCTTCCGTCTGATCGAGCAGGAGGAAGGCGACATGCCCATCCTCACCGCTTTGGCCGAGCAGCGCCGCTTCGACGGCCAGCTCGCCGAACTGCGCGAGGGGCGGGGCGGACGCTACCGCCTCGCCGCCGTGCCCCTGATCGACGGCCGCGGACGCTTCTCCGGCTTCCGCGGCTCGGCGACCCGCATCGAGGGCGTCGCCTCCACGCCGCCGCCCGAGCCCGCGCCGGAACCGGCAGCCGCGCCCGAGCCCGGCGCCTTCGGCCGCCGCCTCGACGAGGCCCTGCGCGCCCCGCTCGCCCGCATCATCTCGGATGCCGAGACGATCGGCACGCGCGCCGACGGCCCGATCCGCGGCGACTATGCCGGCTATGCCGAGGATATCGCCACCGCCGGCCGCCACCTCCTCTCGCTCGTCGACGATCTCGTCGACCTCCAGGCGATCGAGCGCCCCGACTTCCGGCCCGAGGCCGAGGAGATCGACCTCGCCGACGTCGCCCGCCGCGCCGCCGGCCTGCTCGCCGTCCGCGCCGCCGACCGCTCCATCCGCATCGACGCCCCCTCCGCCAGCGACACCCTGCTCGCCACCGGCGAGTTCAAGCGCGCGCTGCAGGTGGTGATGAACCTTCTCACCAACGCCATCCGCCATTCGCCCGAAGGCGGCCAGGTCTGGATCCGCACCGACCGCGAGGCCGATCTCGCCGCGCTCATCATCGCCGACCAGGGCGCCGGCATCGCACCCGAGGACCAGGTTCGCATGTTCGAGAAATTCGAGCGGCTCGGCCTCGCCGATTCCGGCGGCACCGGCCTCGGCCTCTACATTGCCCGCCGCCTCGCCCGCGCGATGGGCGGCGACCTCGCCGTCGACAGCGCCCCGGGGCAGGGCGCCCGCTTCACCTTCACCTTGCCGCTCCGCCGCTGAGGGGGGAGGAGGCGATAAGCAGGCGATTGACCGCCGCCTTTCCTTCGTCGAATTTCCCCCTGCCCGAAGAGGCCAAAAGGGGAGGAATGGAATGATCGAGCTCACCGCCGATTGCTTCAACGAAATCTGCAACGACGGACCGGTGCGCGAGCAGCTCGGCTCGCTCGAAACGAACCGCGCCGCGGCGGTGAAGCGCTTCTGGACCTGGGCGATCATCTCGATCGTGCTGGCGGTGGCGGCCTTCTTCACACTCTCCAGTTCCGGCTGGCAGGCCATGGCATTTATCGTCCCCATCTTCCTCCTCATCATCGGCTTCATGATCGGATGGATGGCGCTTTCGAAGGTGAGCCAGGGGCTGAAGGTGCCGGTGCTCCAGGCGGTCGCCGCCAAGGCGGGCATGGACTATATGGAGAATGGCTTCAGCCCGCCCGCTTATCCCGAAGCCTGCAAGGCGCTGTTCGGCAGCTGGCTCTCCGAGCAGCGTTTCAGCGATCTCTTCCACGGCAAGGACGAGGACGGGCGCCACCTCGCCGTCTACGAAGCGCATCTGGAGCGGGGCAGCGGCAAGAACCGCCAGACGATCCTCCAGGGCCAGATCTACGCCATCGAGCGCCGCGGCGGCACCGGCGCCACCACGGTCATCGTTCCCGACCGCGGCCTGTTCAACTTCTTCAAGCCGGCGGGCGGCATGGTCCGGGTGAAGCTCGAATCCGAACCCGAGTTCGAGAAGAAGTTCGAGGTCTACGGCACCAGCGAGATGGAGGCCCGCCAGCTCCTCTTCGATGCCGCCTTCCGCCAGCGGCTGCTCGAGATGCGGCAGAAGGGGAAGGTCTTCGTCTATGTCGGCCCGGCCGATGCCCTCGTCGCTTCGAGCGGCGGCGACAAGTTCGAGACCGGCTCGATGCTGAGCTCCCGCCCCGGCGACGACCGCGTCCGCTCGATGGTCAACGACGTCTGCGACGCGCTGGCGACCTTGCGGGCGCTGAAGGCCAAGCTCGGCTGACGGCGCCGCCGCGCCGCATGCTCGATCTGACGCCCGCCTGCTTCGACGCAGTCGTCGCCGATCCCGCGGTCCGCGAGCAGCTCGACTCGCTGAAGGCGCGGCGGCGGCGCAGGCTCCGCTTCTTCTGGATCTGGACGATCGCCGGTCTCGTCCTCGGGCCGGCGTCCTTCCTGTCGCTTTATCATGCCGGCTGGGGATGGGCTTCGCTCAAGATGGGCCTCGCGCTCCTCGTCTTCCCCATCCTGATCGGCCTCTCGGCACTGAGGGAGATCAGCGAAGAGCTCAAATTCCCCGCCCTCAATGCGATCGCCGCGCAGGCCGGCATGACCTATGTCGAGGACGGTTTCGATCCGCCCGGCTATCCGGAGGCGCGCGAGCTGCTGTTCGGCGGGCGGGTGACGGGCCAGTTCTTCGCCGATCTCTTCTATGGCCACGACGAAGAAGGCCGCGGCTATGCCGTCTATGATGCGAAGGTGCTGGGCACCGACGATCCCGCGCGCACCGTGTTCCGGGGCCAGATCTACTGGGTCGAACGCCGCCCGACCGCGACCACGGCCACGGTGATCGTCCCTCATCGCGCCCTCCTTGCGCTCGAAGGCCCAGGAGGCCTGCAGCGGATCTCGCTCGGCGACGACCCCGCTCTCGACTCCCGCTTCGAAGCCTTTTCGGACGTCGAGGCGGAGGCCCGGCAGCTGCTCGCAGACCCGAACTTTCGCGAGCTGCTCCTGACCCTGCGCGACAGTGGCAAGGTCTATGCCTTCATCGGCCGCTACAGCGGCTTCATCGCGGCGGCCGGCGGCGACCGGTTCGAAGCGGGCAGCATGCTCGACGCGACCTCCGGAGAGGACCGCATTCACGACATGATCGACGACGTCTGCGGCGCCCTTAGAACGTTACGGGCCGTGAAGGAGGCGCTGGGATGAAGCGCTGCGTCTAGTCGCGCGCGTCGATATTCAGGTCGAGCGCGGCGATGCAGGGCTCGTCGTCCGGGAAGGGGAGCCAGATCGAGGCCCGGCCCTTTTCGAGCGCGACCCGCTGCCGCGGCCCGATATCCGCAATCTCCTCCATGACCACGTCCCGCCGCCAGCCGGCCCGCCGCGCGCCGCGCACCAGCCATTCGTTCGGCAGGCACACGCCCGAATCCGGGCGGATCGGCAAAGCGTGGAGCCACTGGATCGAGAGCCGGATGTCGCCCCGGTTCCACGGCTGGATGCGCACGGGCCGCATCGTCCCCTTGACGCGCGGCGGGTGCGAGCCGCCCTGTGGGAAGAAGTCCTCGTTGAAGCTGATCGTCACCTGCCAGGGATCGGCGCCCTCCTTGCCCCTGGCGATCACCACATAGTCGGCGCTCCACGAATCGTCGAAGGCGGTATGCAGCCGCGGCAGGCCGAAGATCCGCTCGATTGTGTCCACCTCCAGCGCAGAAGGGGAGAGGGCCAGCACCGACAGGATGCGCCGGTTCAGTTCGGCAATGTCGTAGCTGGCAGGACGCCGTCTGCGTCGGCCGCAACTGCGCGCTGTCCGAAGGTTGCGGCTCCGTCTCTATGCACCTCGCCCGAGCTTGTGCCGACGCGGCACCGGACAGCCAGCCGGCACCGATCAAGAGCGATGCGAGCAGGCAAGACCTGGCGGGAATGTACCCCATGGGCGGATGATGGACCGCAAGACCGCAGCCCGCAAGCGAGGCCCGGGCGACTTCGGGGGAATCAGTCCGTGCCCGACGAGCCGCGATGATCGAGCAAAGCCTGCAGCGCGTCGCGCAGCTCCGCCTCGCGATAGGGCTTCTGGAGGATGCGGTCGCTCCGCCCGGGCCGGCCGCCCTGGCCGTAGCCGGTCACGAAGAGGGTGGGCACGCGCCGCCGTTCGAGAATTTCGGCGACCGGATCGCTGCGCACGCCGCCGAGGTTGATATCGAGGATCGCGGCGTCGAGCGCGCCCGTCTCAGCGAGCTGCAGCGCGTGCTCCAGCCGCATTGCCGGCCCGACCACCTGGCAGCCGAGATCGGTCAGCATGTCCTCGATCAGCATTGCGACCATCGCCTCGTCCTCGACGACGAGGATGCGCTTGCCGGCAAGGTCGGTCATGGCGTTCGCTGCGAGTCCCGGTCCCGATCAGGAGGTCAAGCCCTTGGCCGCGGGTCGGGAGGCGGTCAAGAAGCCGTGGCCGGCGCCAGCGGGAAGGAGAGGCGCCAGCGGAGGCCCTCCGGCGCGAAATCCGTCTGCATCTCGCCGTTCAGCTCCTTCGCCGTCACGCGCAGCAGGCGCGAGCCGAAGCCCTCGCTTCGAAGCGGGTCCGCCGCCGGCCCGCCCGTCTCCATCCATTCGAGGCTGACCCGCGTCGGGAAGGGACTGCTCTCGCGTTCGATCTTCCAGCTGAGCGCCACTTCCCCGTCCGGCGCGGACAAGGCGCCGTGCTTGGCGGCGTTGGTGGCAAGCTCGTGCAGCGCCATGCTGAGCGAGAGGCTCGCCCGGGGCGGCAGATGGACGTCGGGACCGTCGACGCGCAGCCGCCGCCCCGGCGCCGCATGCGCCGCCAGCTCCTCCTGGGCGATCTCGCTGAGACTCGCCCCTTCCCACTGGTTGCGCGTGAGGCGGTCGTGCGCGGCGCTCAGCGCCAGCAGCCTCGGCTCGAAGCGGGCGCGGAATTCCTCCGCGCTGCGGCAATTGCGGACGGTCTGGGCGGCGAGCGACTGCACCGTCGCGAGCGTGTTCTTCACGCGATGGTTGAGCTCGTCGAGCAGCAGCTTCTGCCGGGCCTCGGCTTCCTTCCGCTCCGTCACATCCTGGAACATCTTCACGCCGAAGCCGAACGTGCCGTCGGGCCGGCGCACGGCCGAATTCATCACCTGGACCCAGATGATTCGGCCGTCCTTGCGCACGTAGCGCTTCTCGATGGTGAAGCGATCGATCGTGCCGCCGACGATGTCGCGATAACGATGCCGCTCCCCCGGCACGTCGTCCGGATAGGTCAGGTCGAAGAAGGTGAGATCCCGAAGCTCGTCCTTTCCGTAGCCGGTCATCCGGCAGAAGGCCTCGTTGACGCTGATGAAATATCCCTCCGCGTCCACCTCCGCGATGCCCGCAATGACGCTTTCATAGGTCGCCGCGAGCCGATCCTGCGCCTCGCGCAGCGCCTCCTGCGCGATTTTCTTGTCGGTGACGTCGACGGTGAAACAGCGCGTGTTGGCGAACTCGCCGTCGCGGAAGCAGACGCTCGATGAAATCTCCACATAGCGGAACGACCCATCCTTCGCCCGCAGCCGCGCCGGATATTTGTCGAGCTTCTCGCCCCGGCTCAGCCGCGCGAGAATGTCGGCGATGACGTCGGCATCGGCGTGGAAGTCGGTGATGTTGCGGCCGACATATTCCTCGGCGCTGTAGCCGAGCGGCGCATAATCGGCCGAATTGGCCTTGAGGATGGTGCCGTCCTTGCCGACGAGATGCAGGCCGACGGTCCCATTCTCGAAGAAATCGTCGAGGTCGAGCTCCGGCTGCCTCGATTCGTCACGCCGCGTCGCCAATCGAGCCTCCGCTGCCGGGGCCCCCCGGCGGCTGGCATAAGGGCACGGAAACGAAATGAAAAGTCAGGGCGGCGGCGACTTGGCGCGTTGTCGTCAATCGGGACGGACGAGCGGCCGGTAATGGTGGCGCATGAAGCGGTTCCAGCCCGTCCTGGTCCGGCTCTCGACGGCGAAGTAGAAGCCTTCCTCCTCGTCGGCCGGCCAATAGAGCATTCGCGCCAGCCCCGCCGGCATCTGCGCCTCGAAGGCAATCGCCTGCGGGTGGACGTCGCCGCCGTCCGCCAGCCTGCCGCGCGAGGACTTCCCGTCCGAGGTGAAGGAGGAGAAGGAGAGGGCGCCGTCCGCCCCGCGGCCGAAGAGCGCAATCTCCTGATAGGCCTTGCCCGGCCCCATCTCCCAGCGCGCGTCGAGCCGGATCCAGGCGCCGCCGAGCACCGGCTTGAAGCTGCGGGTGCAGCGCATGAGGCTCGCCCCGCCCGGCCCCGCCGCCTCGGCCTCCCAGCGGCCGAGCAAAGGCTTGAGCGGCCCGAGCAGGCCGCGTCCGCTCTTCCATTCCGGAGCGCTCCCCATGCGCGGATGATGGACCGACACCTCATGTCCGGCAAGCAGGTGCTAACCAGTTGACATATGCTAATGCATTAGCATACTCGTGTTCACGACAGGGGCTCCGAGGGAGAAATGCTTTGACCAGAACCGGACATGTGCTTGGCCTCGCCACCGCCGTTGCGGCTTTCGCCGCCCCCGCTTATGCGCAGAATGCACCGCGTCCCAGCTTCGAAGGGCCCCGTATCGAAAGTATCGTCGGCTCCGACGGCGGTCTCTTCTACGGCGGCGCGCTCGGCTACGACATGCAGCACGGCAAAATGGTGCTCGGCTTCGAGGGCGAGCTCGATCTTTCGAACCAGCGCCGCTGCGAGACGCTCGACCCCGGCATCAACGACCGTCTCTGCGTCCGGATCAAAAGCGACCTCTATATCGGCGGCCGCATCGGCATCGCCGTGGCGCGGAATACGCTGATCTACGGCAAGGCCGGCTATACCAGCTTCCGCCGGCGGGTGACCTACGACGCCGGCACCGCCACCGGGCCCGGCACCGGCAGCTTCCACTATATCGACCAGCGCGACGGCTTTCGCCTGGGCGCGGGCATCGAGCAGAAGCTCGGCCGAAACCTCTACGTCAAAGGCGAATATCGTTACTCCAATTACGAGCTGGGCGGCTGGAAGCATGACGGCGTCCTCGGAATCGGTTTCCGCTTCTGAATCGACGGCACTCCGGCGGGCGGTGTCCGCCGGAGATGCCAATCGATTGACACCTGCTGACCGGCTCGCATATCCGTGGCGGAAGGAGGCCAGCGTTGAGTCGCGACGTCACCAACCAGCTCGGCAAGCGCGAGCGGCAGATCATGGAGATCGTCTACCGCCGCGGCCGCGCGACTGCCGCCGAGGTGCTGGCCGATCTCGCCGACGCCCCGACTTACTCGAGCGTCCGCGGCATGCTCCGCTACCTCGAGGGCAAGGGCTTTTTGCGCCACCAGCGCGACGGCCTGCGCTACGTCTATTCGCCGACCTCGCCGATGAGCGACGTGCGGGCCTCCGCGCTCTCGAACATGGTCAAGACCTTCTTCGACGGCTCGATCAGCACGGCCGTCGCGGCCTTGCTCGAATCGAAAAAGCTGACGCAGGAGGAATATGAGCGCCTCTCGCGCCTGCTGAACGAGGCGCCCCGCGAGGACGAGCCGTGACGGCGGAGGTCGCGGGCCTTGTCCTGCGCGCGACCTTGCTGATGGGCACGGCCTGGCTGGCCGCGGCCCTGCTGAAAAAGGCCGGAGCCCCGGCCGCTTCGCGCCACATGGCCTGGCTGCTCGGCATCGCCGCCTTGCTGGCTCTGCCTTTGCTGTCCTGGCTGGTCCCGGCCCTCAACCTGCCGATCCTCCCGCCGGAAGCGCCGGTGGCATCGGTGCCGACGGTAGCAGCGCCTCACCCGGTCCCTGCCGCTTATGGGGATTATCTTCTTCCCGCCGCTTACGCGTTCGGCGCCGCCGCGTTGCTCGTCCGCCTCGTCATCGGCCGGCGGATGCTAGGGCGCCTGTGGCGCGAGGCGGACGTTGCGCCGGACGCGGCGTGGGAGGCGCTCCTGGCCCGCCTCTCCTCCGAGATGCGCCTCTCCCGCCCGGTCGAGCTCCGCATCGCGCGCGGATCCGTCATGCCGATGACCTGGGGGACGCTCGCGCCGAAATTGCTGCTGCCGGCTGAAGCCGCGGCCTGGCCGCCCGAGCGCCGCCGTCTCGTCCTCCTCCACGAGCTTGCTCATGTCGCCCGCCGCGACAGCCTCAGCCGCTCGCTCGCGTCGCTCGCCTGTGCGCTTTACTGGTTCCACCCCGGCGCCTGGTTCGCCGCGCGGCAGATGCGCATCGAGCAGGAGCATGCCGCCGACGATTGCGTGCTCGCCGCCGGCAGCTGCGCCCAGACCTATGCCCGCAACCTCCTCCACCTCGCCCGGCGGGCAGGGGAGGGGCGCCAGCCCGCCCATGTCGCGGCCATGGCCGGAATGGCCCAGCTCGAGCGCCGCTTGGTCTCGATCACGGCCCCCGCCCGCCGCGACCCGCCCGGCCCCGCCTTCCTCGCCTCGTCGGCCCTCTTCGCCTGTCTGGCTGCCCTCGTCGTGGCGGTCACCGTTCCAGTGCATCCACCGTCGCTTCTGCCGAACCCGTTCCAGGCAGAACAAGCGAGCCTCCCGACCGAAACGCTCCCTCCAGTCGCCCGTCCGGGCGAACAGCCCGTCAGCACCGCCGCACCGCCCTCGCAGCGGCGCGCTCCAGTTCAGCGCCGGGAATCGGTTGCGATTCCGACCCAGATTGCAAGCACGGCGGAAGCACCTGCCTCGGCCGCCCCGCTGCCGAATTACGGCTGGCAGCTCTCGCAGCGCGCCCCCAAGCTCGACATCCGCACCCCCACCGATCCGCCAAGCGCCGACCGCATGCCCAAGCCGACACCGATCGCCCCCGCCGCGACCGTGCGCATAACGCCCCCGAAATGGGCCCGGACGGCCCTGCGCCTGGTCGTCCCCGAAACCGCGACGCGCACCAGCCCGCCCGTGGGGCGCGGTCAGGTCATGCTGTCCCTGTCGGTCGATACGAACGCGCCGCGCTAAAGCGGGGGCGGCTTAAATGTCATCCCGGACTTGATCCGGGATCCATGAACACGGACTGCGAAAGCTTGCCCGTTCCGTGTTCACGGATCCTGACTTTCGTCAGGATGACGAGGGGACGGTCGGACGGCGATCTCAGCGCTTGTCGACCGCCACATAATCCCGCTGCGTCGCGCCGGTGTAGAGCTGGCGCGGGCGGCCGATCTTCTGCTCGGGGTCGGAGATCATCTCGTTCCACTGCGCCACCCAGCCGACGGTGCGGGCGAGGGCGAAGAGCGCCGTGAACATCGAGGTCGGGAAGCCGATCGCGGAGAGCACCACGCCCGAATAGAAATCGACGTTGGGATAGAGCTTCTTTTCGATGAAATATTCGTCGTGAAGCGCGATCTGCTCGAGCTCCCGCGCCACGTCGAACACCGGGTCGTTGACGCCGAGCTCCTTCAGCACCTCGGCCGCCGTCGCCTGCATCACCTTCGCGCGCGGGTCGTAATTCTTGTAGACCCGGTGGCCGAAGCCCATCAGCCGGAAGGGGTCGTCCTTGTCCTTGGCGCGGGCGATGAACTCGGGGATCCGCTCCGGCCGCCCGATCTCGCGCAGCATGTTCAATGCCGCCTCGTTCGCGCCGCCATGCGCCGGCCCCCACAAACAGGCGATGCCCGCCGCGATGCAGGCGAAGGGGTTGGCGCCCGACGATCCCGCCAGCCGCACCGTCGAGGTCGACGCATTCTGCTCGTGGTCGGCATGGAGGATGAAGATCTTGCGCATCGCCCGCTCGACCACCGGGTTGATCTCATAAGGCTCGGCCGGCACCCCAAAGGTCATGCGCAGGAAATTGCCCGTATAGGAGAGGCTGTTCTGCGGATACATGAAGGGCTGGCCGATCGTGTATTTGAAGGCGTTGGCAGCGATCGTCGGCATCTTCGCGATCAGCCGGTGCGATGCGATCATGCGCTGCTGCGGATCCGTGATGTCGGTCGAATCGTGGTAGAAGGCCGAGAGCGCCCCCACCACGCCGCACATCACCGCCATCGGGTGCGCGTCACGCCGGAAGCCGCGATAGAAGGTCGCCAGCTGCTCGTGCAGCATGGTGTGGCGCATGATCGTCCGCGTGAAGGTGTCGAGCTCGTCCCGCTTCGGCAACTCGCCGTGGAGGAGGAGATAGGCGACCTCCATGAAGGTCGAATTCTCCGCCAGCTGGTCGATCGGATAGCCGCGGTGGAGGAGGATCCCCTGGTCGCCGTCGATATAGGTGATCGCGCTCTCGCACGCCGCGGTCGAGGTGAAGCCCGGATCGTAGGTGAAGGCGCCGGTCTCGCCATACAGCTTGCGGATGTCGATCACGTCCGGCCCGACCGATCCGTGCCGCACCGGATAATCGAAATTCTTGCCGCCGATGCCGAGGCTTGCCTGGTCGTCCGCCATCTTCTTATCCTTCACCGTCCATCCGCTCGGCGATGCGGGCGAGGCTTTCCTCCCGCCCGAGCAGCACCAGCACATCGAAAATTCCGGGCGAGGTCGCCCGTCCGGTCAGCGCCGCTCGAAGCGGCTGGGCGACCTGGCCCAGCTTGACGCCCGCCGTCTCGGCGACGCCGCGCACCGCCGCCTCTGTGGCCTCGGCGCTCCATTCGTCAAGCGCCGTGAGGACCGCATAAATACGGGCGAGCAGTCGCGGCGCGTCGCCGGCAAGGAGCTGCTCGGCCTTCTCGTCATAATCGAGCGGCCGCGCCTTGAACAGGAATGCAGCGCCGTCAGCCAGTTCGTTCATGTTCTTCGCGCGCGGCTTCAGCTCGCCCATCGCCCTGGTCAGCCGCGCGATCTCCTCCGTGCCGAGCGGCCGTCCGAGCAGAGGTTCGAGCCGCGGCGCGATCAGCCCCGCCAGCCGTCCGTCGCTCGCCTCGCGGATATAATGGCCGTTGAGATTCTCGAGCTTCTTCATGTCGAAGCGCGACGGCCCCTTCCCGACCGCTTCCAGGTCGAACCAGAGGATCGCCTGCTCCTTGGAGATGATCTCGTCGTCGCCATGGCCCCAGCCGAGCCGGAGCAGGTAATTGAACAGGGCCTCGGGCAGGATCCCAAGCTCGTCGCGATAGGCGTCGACGCCGAGCGCCCCGTGCCGCTTCGAAAGCTTCGCGCCGTCCGGCCCGTGGATGAGCGGGATATGGGCGTAGACCGGCTCCGGCCAGCCCATCGCTTTGATGATGCCGAGCTGGCGGAATGCGTTGTTGAGATGGTCGTCGCCGCGGATCACGTGGGTCACGCCCATGTCGTGGTCGTCGACCACCACCGCGAGCATGTAGGTCGGAGTTCCATCGGACCGGAGCAGGATCATGTCGTCCAGCTCGCTGTTCTTGACGGTCACCCGCCCCTGGACGAGATCGTCGATGACGGTCTCGCCCTCGCGCGGCGCCTTCAGCCGGACGACATAGGGTGCGCCCGGCGCCGCCTGCTCGGGGCTGCAGTCGCGCCACGGGCTTTCGAGCCGGAAGGGGCGGCGCGCCGCCTCGGCCTCCGCGCGCGCCGCCTTCAATTCCTCCTGCGTCATGTAGCAGCGATAGGCCTCACCCTTGGCGAGCAGCTCGTGCGCGACGATGGCGTGCCGCACCACCCGCTCGGACTGGAAGACCGCGTCCCCGTCCCAGTCGATGCCGAGCCAGGTCAGCCCGTCGAGGATGACGTCGATCGCCGCCTGGGTGGAGCGCGCCTTGTCCGTATCCTCGATCCGCAGCAGCGCCTTGCCGCCGTGGTGGCGGGCATAGAGCCAGGAAAAGAGCCCGGTCCGGGCATTGCCGATATGCAGGAATCCGGTCGGCGAAGGCGCAAAGCGGGTGACGACCGCGCGGGTTTCGGGGGCTGCGCTCAAGCGCATTTTCTCCAGATTTTGCGGCCGGATCGGCCGTGGACTGCGGCGCCCCTAGCATAGGGGCGGGGGCGGGACAAAGGGGGAGGGGGAGACGGTTCACACCGACGAGGGAGTCCAAGGCCGCTGCGGGATCAAATGACAGCTTGTTAACTGGCTGCCTTCCGGACGCTCAATTACTGATTGAAAGGTCATTTCGCGAAGTTCGGCACGCCGAGGGCTAAGCCCTCCAAGTAAGGGAGCGGTGGTCTGATGGGGGAGCCACCTCAAGACGACCCGGTCGAAACGGCGGCCGACCTGGCCGCGCGCTACAAGCGTGAACACGCCGCGCGAGAACGACTGAAGCGTATGAAGCGACGGAGCCGTACACCCCTTAAGCACCAACCTGATGTGAGCTAGACACTGGTGACGGCGGTGCTGCCGGACGAAGAATTGTGGGCCTTCGCCGCAGCCATGGTGGAGCTTTACGGCGAAGAAGCGCCAGTGAGGTCGATGGAGCGCGCGGCCGAGCTGGAAAGCCGCGCAATGGAGCTGAACCCCGGTCTCTGGCGGATGGTCGCCGTGAAGGCGGGGCAATTGCTGGCGGCTCGCGGAAGCTCGTAGGGCCGAACACCAATTCCAAAGACGCAATTCCGGGGACACAATACCGAATTGCGAGGCTGGCTCACGCCGCGGGCCGAAACCGCCGCCGGTCCGGGTCGTAGCTGCAGCGGTATCGCCCCTTGATCTCGGCGTTATAGTGGCGGCCCGGCGATGCGCTCGCCCTCAGGGCGTCGAACGCTTCAGCTGGAACGTCGAAATAGCAATAGAGCGGCCCGTCCCGGAACCAGATCTTCAATATCCGCTCCTCGCCGACATAGAGGATGCGCGAGATCAGGCTCGACGAAAGCTTGGCGGCACGCACGCGATCCTCCTTCGCAAGAGAATCGAGAGACAAACGACCGCGGAATCGCGCGTTCCGTCTCCAGCGCCAGACCGAATCCGTTTCGCGGCCGGTTGAATTGGGTGGGTCAGGCGCGGCGATCAGTCAGCGTGATCACTCGAAGAGTGCACAGCGGCCCAAGATAGGGGCTGCACCAAATCCGGCTCTCCATACTCAATCAGGGTCCCGTGAGATTTCTCGAACCAAGTGGCCCAAAACTGATGCAGTTCCATTAGTGCCCGAGTGTCACGCACACTATCGGGGGCGCTAGTAGGAGGAAGGAGCCCCGCGCCGATTACCGCAATGCGCGCGCCGCGGAAGTCACCGAAAAGGTCAACCGCGGCTGCTCTGTCGATTTCGATAGGGGGATCCAGCTGCCTCAACTGTCGGTTGTGATAGAACGAGGTGACAGGCGAATGTTCAAGCAGGTCTGAAACCACGACGACAAGCCTGTCGGCTGCTGGGGAAGCACGAACCGGCTCCGAAAGCTGCTTCATCTCTGACATCAGTTCCGAGTTGGCGAACGAGGAAGCGCTAGCGTTCGTTGCTGTAGCCAGCGCGTCCGCTGCTCGCTTGCTTAAGACCTCCTTTTCGGAAGCCAGGCATTTATTGAGGCGCTCGAGTCCTCGAACCGAAAGGCCCGAGCTCTGATCCTCGGAAACCCCCTCCTCGACAAATCCCGCTGCGTCAGCCGTGGCATAATGGCCCGCGCTATAGGTAGAAAATGTGTAAATGTGAAAATCTGTGCCAGGCTGGAGCAGGCTTTGAACGTTGCTGATCAGCGTCTGCCGCAGCCGATCATCCAAGCCCGTTGTTTGGTCGATCAGGATGAAGATGGACCGCTTTGGTGCAGGTGGCGGAACATCCAACTTCGCAATCTGATAACAGCTAGGGTCTTTTGCGGCGCTTTCCTGCCCCGATTTTACCGGCACTGAAGCTTTGTGGCAGCTTGAAACCGTTAGGAGGGTGAGACTCGCCAGCGCGACACCGAGCCCGCCACGCATTACGCTTGCGGACTCTGCTGGGGGTTGTCGGTTGGAGGCGGCACGACACCCGGCTGCCCGCCGCTTGGCTCAGCGGGATGGCTCGATCCGTTCGCCTGCTTCCGAATGCTGTCAGCGCCGTCCAAATCGGTTGGATCTTGCAGGTCGGTTGCACCGCGCTGTCGCTCTTCGCGTATGAATTCCAAGAAGTCGCGGCCCCATTCAATTTCATAAGGAAGGCGTTTTTCCATCAATCTGTGAAGTGTCGTCAGACGCAGATCCGCTATGCTCATGCGGCGCCTCACTGGACGGAAATAGGTATCGTAATCTGCGCAGCCGTTAGTAGCGCGATAAGCCTCTCCACTCTGCTTTCCTGCAAAGCCATACCAATAGCCGACGCCCATCCCAACAAACTGCGTCACGACGAAGATCGTCGAGAGAATTCCAAAGCTGGCGAGCGCAGCGTTCTCGAGCGCGCTTGCCACCGGCCCGGCGGGCGAACCGGTATTTGCCCCGCCAGGGAAAACGGCGGAGGCTGCCGCACCGCTCAGGACATCGCTGCCGCGAAGGGTTTCGATCCGGAGGATCACGGAAAATACCGCGATGATCGCGACGAGAAACGCTGCCAACCATATCCACGCGTAGCTGCCGAGATCGTCGGGCCGAGTAACCACCCGGTTCGCGCATTGGACATGCATCGGCTGGTCGTCGTCTTGGGATTGATCCTGATCCAGGGAGATGATCTTGGACGAGAATTGCCTGAACCGCTTCTCTCCCTCCTCATTGCCCATCAAGTTCGCCTGGAACTGCTGAAAGCAGCTTCGCAACAGACGTGTTCTGTAGAGTTGGTGGCCAGCTGAATGTGTGACCCACACCAATATTGCGGCGAGAACGATTACGATTGCGGCCGTGAGGAGATAACGGTCATATTGCGACCCCTCCAACGCCATCCAAGAGCTCAGAAGATAGGAAAAGCCAAGGCCCTCAAGGACGACTAGCAAGCTGAGCAGAAAGAAGATCGGGGTGGGCATCGGCTTCCTGCCGTGGTCATAGGCCTTGCGCAAATATTCGATGTTCCGCTCAAAATCCGCTTTTGAGAGTGCGGTTACGTGTCGTGCATACTCGTGACAAAGGGATGCCTCGACGTTCAGCCAGCTCCCACGTTTTGTTTCGGAATAGTCTTTTGAAAAACGTGCGAGCTTCCCGATGATAGGGAATCGATAAGTGGCATCCGTCCAGACGAATGAGTCGTGCCGGAGATAAGAGATTGTGGCGACGAGAGCCGCTGCACAGAGCCAGATCCATACCCCTGAAGACGAGAAAAGATAGCTCAGAAAGTCGGCCATAGGTCCCCCCAACGATGTATGCCTACACGCCTCTCCGACTCACAAAAGACGCAGCTTATCAGACACTCGACTGGAGTCGAGGGGCTTGCTGGGAGGTGAGTCTGCCGTCCCGATACGGGGCGTTTGCATTGATGGCAAAATCGTAGATCGAATAGCACGTGTCACAGAAGTGCAGCGCAAAGCCCCCGTATTACGACGGTCGCTCAGTTTCAGCATGGCGAATGCGTTCTTGGGTAGCTGATCTGCTCGATCATTTGGCGCGGTTTTATGAACCGGGAGACTCGTCCTGGGGCGATGAGTTAGTCGTTATTTTCGCTGTCGCAGTAGCCGCGCGACGCCTCCAGGCGCTTGGAATGCGCGCGGGCACATCAATTTCCGGGGACACAAATTTCCGGGGACACAATACTCAATTCGGTCTTCGCATCACGCGGGCCACGGGCTCGCAGCGCCCGAGCCGGATGGCCTGCAGCGATGTCCCACTGCGGAACGTCGCTAGGAAAATGCCCGGTTGTGAGGCGGCGGGAAGCGGCATCAATGGTACCTGGCGCGCTTTCCTGCGCGCGTCCGAAAGAGGAGAAAGACCATGCGCGCACTGACCGATCGCGAAATATCCGCCGTCAGCGGCGGGACCAACCCGCACCTCGTCGCCGTGAATCCCGGCGGCCAGTCGAACCCGAGCACGCGGAAGAATCCGAACACAACCGTCATCAAGACGACGGGAAAGTGGAACTGAGCTAAGGCTTCGTATCCAGGTGTGCGGCGCCCCGGCCGTGATGGCCGAGGCGCCGCGGTGTGAACGCGATGCGACTACGCTCCTGGGACACGATATCTAATTCAGTCAGCGCGACCGCCTCCGCTGGGAGGGCCGGGCAGATATGCTGCATCAGGAGCGGCGCTTGGTCCTGAGCGTCGCGATCCATCGCTCGACCGCCGCATTGTCCTGGATGTCGCCGTCGAAGGAATGGACCGGGACGACCGGCTCGTTCGCGCCGCGGGGGCGGCCGCGATAGACCTTCATCGGCATGTTCCCTCCGGTGATCCCGCTCGGCAGCGTGTAGCTGCGCACTTCCATGTAGAGCGTATCGGCGCTCGTCGTCTGCCCGACATGCACCGCTCCAAGCGCGCGCCAGAGGTCGACGGCGTCGAGGCAGGCGGAGCCGCAGCGTGCGTCGGTCAGCAGATAGACCGGACCTTTCAGGGGGAGGGGCGGCGGTTCGCGTGCCGTCGTGGAACCGACTTCCTCGATGGGCTTGTCGTCGGGCTGGCGCCAAAGAATGTCCCCGCGTGCCAGAGCGGCGCCGAGGCCGTTGGTCACGGTCTCGAACCAGTCCCGCATCTCCGGGGAAAGGTCGGGGTCCTTCGCCCGTCGGGCATAGGATTGCTGGACCGACTCGAGGTTGGCGCGCGATACGCGCCACTCGACATAATCCTTTTCGGGGGGAAGCTTCGCGAGAGCCGCACGCCCCCACAGGACTTGTGCGATCTGACGCGACCAGTCGGAGGACCCGCCCCCGTTGCGGCGCAGGTCGAGGACGATCGCAGGCGCCGCCGCGAGCGCGGCCCGATCCGCGCGCATGGCGGCGATCATCGGTGGAAGCGCCTTGGCGGCCGGCGATCGCGGATCGGAATTGAAGGACGGGATCGAATACCATCGGGTGCCGTCGGCCAGTACGCGCGCACTGAACTCACCCGGTCCTTCACGTCCGGAGACGGTCTTCATCAGCTGACGGAATTCGGCAGTTCCAAGCGGCCGCCATTCGAGTGCGACCGCCCGGCGCTTCCCGCCCACGGCGAACCGGCAGCGCCGGGCGTGCGGGATGTAGCGGCTGCTCTCGTCAAGAAAAAGCTGGTCCCCCCAGTTCAGCCGCTGTGAAGCGAGCTGCCAGCGGCCCCACATCTTGCCGAGCGTCTCAGCCGCATAGCGATCCGCGGTCATTCCGTCGCAGCCGAGAAGCCGGGCGCCGACCGGCACCTTTGCCTCGTCGGTCGAAAAGGCGACCTTTATGTCGCCGCGCCCATCGTAGCGGGTCATGAAGCCGGGCCAGCGAAAGTCGTTCGGCGTGTCGCCGCGTGCTCCGAAGCTCAGATGGCCGTCGTTGAACGACGAGACATAGATGCGGAGCGCGAAGAAATAGTCGCCGTAACTGCGGGCATCCCGCGCGCGGCGCAGCGCCAGGGCAAGCTGCGCGTCGTTATGCTTGGCGAAGCCGGGGTCGAGCCGATTGACCGGGCCGGGATGATTGGCGGCGATGTCGTCGTGCAGCGCCTGTGCATCTTCGCGAAGAGCGGCGCTCCAGTCCCGCTCGGCGGGAGGCTGCGCCCCAAGAGGAACGGGCGCTGCGACAAGGATCAGCGCCCCCACGAACGGCTTCATCCGCATCATCTTTGCCCCCCATGCCCCCGGGCAGGCTATGCGGACTGAGCTCTCGACGCAACGCCCGCGATGAAGATGTAGCGGAAGCGGTAGGCAGCTTTCCCTCGAGCTTATAAGCTCGCTTGCGCACACGATGAAGAGCCGAGCACAAGCCTGCGCCCAAGCGCGAATTCTTAAAGGCTTCGGCCAGTGACGGCCGTGGACTTGGCCATCCCTGAAGCGGAGGATGAGCCGGGCCAAGCAGGTTGGCGCGATCGCCTCGCCTTCCTCTCCACCCGTCTCGAATCCCTTGCCGAAGCCGAGCGCGACCAGCTCCCGCTCTGGCTCCCCATCGGCCTCGGCGCCGGCATCGCCGCTTACTTCATCCTGCCGGACAGCCATTCCTGGATCGGCTTCCTGCTCGGCGCCGGCGCCTGTTTCTGCCTGTTCCTCGCGATCGGCTTCGGCACGCGCTGGGGGCGAGCGTTGGCGATCTTCAGCGCCGCGGCCCTGATCGGCTGCGGCAATGCCTGGTGGCAGGCCGAAAGGGTGGCGGCGCCGCGGATCGAGAAGGAGAATGTCGTCCGCTTCTCGGCCGAGGTCGAGGCGGTCCAGCGCGTCGCCGCCGCCGACAAGGTGCGGCTGGTGGTGCGGCCGATCGACGCCCCGAGCCTGCCGCCGCGCGTCCGCCTCAACGTCGATGCCGACAAGGCGCCCGCCATCGGCCCCGGCGCCATCGTCCAGACCCGCGCCTGGCTGATGCCGCCGGCGCCCGCGCCCGTCCCCGGCGCCTATGATTTCGCGCGCGCCGCCTGGTTCATGCAGGTCGGCGGCTCGGGCCGGACCCTGGACCTGCAGGTCGTGTCGGACAAGGGCAGGACCGGCTGGCGAGGCTGGATGGCGGGCGTCCGCCAGCGGCTCGGCGAGCATATCCGCACCCAGCTAAGCGGCGGCGAGGGCGCGATCGCCGTCGCCCTCGTCAATGGCGACCAGGGCGGCATCCCGAAGGACGATGCCGACGCGATGCGCAATTCCGGCCTCGCCCACTTGCTCTCGGTGAGCGGCCTCCACCTCACCGCCGTGGTGGGCGCGGTGATGCTGCTGACCCTGCGCCTGCTCGCGCTCAGCCCGGCGCTTGCGCTCCGCTTCCGCCTCACCCTCGTTGCCGCCGGCGCCGGCGCGCTCGCCGGCATCGCCTACACGATCCTCACCGGCGCCGAGGTGCCGACGATCCGCTCCTGCATCGCCGCTTTGCTCATCCTCGGCGGCATCGCGCTGGGCCGCGAGGCGCTGACCCTGCGCCTCGTCGCGACCGGGGCGATCATCGTCCTCCTGCTCTGGCCGGAGTCGCTGGTCGGGCCGAGCTTCCAGTTGAGCTTCGCCGCCATCACCGCCATCGTCGTCGTCCACGAGCATCCGCGGATCCGTGCCTTCCTCGCCAAAAGGGAGAAGCCCTTCTGGCTGCGGCTGCTGAGGAGCCTCGCCGGCCTCCTCCTCACCGGCATCGCGGTCGAGGCGGCGCTGACTCCGATCGGCCTCTACCATTTCCACAGAGCGGGTCTCTACGGCACCTTCGCCAACCTCATCGCCATCCCGCTCACCACCTTCGTCATCATGCCAGCCGAGGCGCTCGCCCTGCTGTTCGATTTGGTCGGTCTCGGCGCGCCTTTCTGGTGGGTGACGGGCAAGGCGCTCCACTTCCTCCTCTTCATCGCCCACCGCACCGGCGAGGCGACGGGCGCGGTCGCCTTGCTGCCGGCCATGGCAGACGCCGCCTTCGCCCTGATGGTCGGCGGCGCGCTCTGGCTCGCTCTGTGGCGGACGAAATGGCGGCGCTGGGGCGTGCTGCCGCTCGCCGTCGGTGCGATCTGGGCCTTGCTGACGCCCACGCCCGACCTCGTCGTCACCGGCGACGGGCGCCACGTCGCCTTCCGCGGCGCCGACGGCCGCATCGGCATCCTGCGCACCCGCGCCCGCGACTATGTCCGCGACACGCTCGCCGAGACCTTCGCCACCGACGACGAGCTGCCCGACGTCGACGATCTGAAGGGCGCCGCCTGCACCGACGATTCCTGCCTCATCACCCTGTCGCGCGAAGGCCGCCCCTGGCGCATCCTCGCCACCCGCACGAAGACGCCGTTCGACAAGGCGCCGCTGGCCCACGCCTGCGCCGCCGCCGACATCGTCATCTCCGAGCGCTTCCTCCCGCCGGACTGCGCCCCGCGCTGGCTCAGGATCGACCCGCGCCTCCTCCGCCGCACCGGCGGCCTCTCCCTCCGCCTCGGCGCCAGCCCCTCGGTCGATACGGTGGCGGAATCGGTAGGCAGCCACCCCTGGAGCTTCTACACTCGCCGCCGAACCGCGTTCCGAAGAAGCGAGTTATGGCCGATCCTATCCGAGCATCCGCGCGGTAACCGACGTGCCCGCCCTTAATTGAAAAACGTCAGCGTTAGAGTATTGCATGTGCAGTTCC
>JADMIO011053106.1_pt1 | contig 32451 bp, 32 predicted proteins | sample 8958161 | NCBI WGS metagenome assembly JADMIO01 (sample SAMN16585339, study PRJNA669376) | soil metagenome | isolation source: Crop rotation soil | place: USA: Cullars Rotation, Alabama | collected 2011
GCCGCGACTTCAAGTCACGTGAATTCCAAGCTTCGGATCCCACTGTGCTGGAAAGATAGTGTAAAAGCATAGCTTAATGGGCGGGGTGCCCCATTCAAGCCCGGTATTGGCTTGAGTGGGCCACCCGTCCCTATTTCAAAATGGACCTTCAACATCTTAGTTTTGTCGCTGCTTGCGTATGAACTTAATCGTCCCCTTGTCGGTGTCGATCGTTCCGGTCAACTGTTCGCGCGTGCTCGTCAACTCGCACTTCGCAAATGCTGTGCTGCGTCCCTTGCGAGGACGTGCCAGGATGGTTAGCTTGTCCCCATCCCACGATCCCTCTACCGGAAACATGTCCGTCACGGCAGGACCAATCATGCCGGTAATCTTAGTGCCGTCCTGACTCAGAATCGTGAGACCTGACACTGAGCCGTCGGGCTTGGTAATCGTCACATCCCAGGCGCCAGTCACATCTATCGAGTGCGCTTGCGCCCCCTGCGTCTGCCCGATTACCGCCAAGAGCAAAACCGCTGTCAGCACTCCCACCCTCATTCTCGGCACTATTTGAGTCCTCCTGCTGAACGGTACGCGGGCACCGTTAGAATTGTTCCAACGGGGAATTCGGGGACAGGGAAATTCCTAGGCGACGGAACAAAACCCAATCGATGCAGGCCGCACAAAAGCCCATCCTTTGAAAACCGCAAAGGATGGGGCAACCATTTTCTTTTTTACTTTCAAAAAAATCATTAAGGGGTCAAGGGTGGGCCAGCCCCCAGGATTCGATTTTGAGCTAAGTTAGTCTACTTTCAGAATTGCACGACGCCTAATGACCGACGTAATCCATGAGTGAGGTTGCGGAGTCTATGGCTCAGCACAGGGGGTGGCCCATTGGCTGGACCGCGTTTTTATGCGTCTGCTTCGATGCCTGGTTCTTGTTTAACGCTCTCGCTACCGCGCAGCAATAGTTTGGCGACAACCGCAGCAACGGTGTTCTCGTAGCCAACATCGCGAAGGACTTGAAGTTGCTCTCGAATGTAGGACGGTCCCCAGAGTAGCCATCCTTTACGGTTGAAATGGTTATTGAGCCAGACCTCATCGCCACGGATCTTGCCAGCGGCCAAGCAAAGAGTGACGGTAGGCTTGGGACGACAGAAGCCTTTCTCGACAAGTTGCTTTTCCAGACTTCCCAAGATCACCTTGCGAAGAGTTTCTTCGCAGAATAGTTTGTATCGCTTTGCTCCCTCTGGATCCTTGCCACTGAAAGCCGAACAATCAACTCCAGGGGAGTCGAGAAATGACTTGCATTCAACAACGAGCACTTTATTGTCCCGACCTCGGTAGGCCACAACATCTAACTCCCATCTCGGAGACGAGTGTCGCCCAATTGCGCGCTTTTCATCTTTGGTGAGCTCAACTTTGCAGCTAGTAAGGGTCCAGTAACCCTGACGTTGAAGAATCGATGCGACCACGTTTTCAAATGCGTCCATTCTTTACTCCGCTCCTGTCGACTGGTGACCCATTCAAGCCTGGTTTTGGCTTGAGTGGTTTGAGGGTGATCGTGAATCCCAAACTACCCGTCCTGGCTAATTCCCCACACGACGAAAACCGCGTTGTGTGGCCATCAGCCAATCATGGGATTGCATAGGTAAGTGGTACTTGTGCGGCGGTGGAACTCAAGACACTAGTGAGCTGATGCAGAGAAGCAACCAAGCCCCATAGCGACCAAGTACCAGTTGCTACTAGCTTCTGAAATGATGGTACGCTCGCAAAGAATCCTGAATCAATTACAAGTATGCCCTCAACAATGCCTTCATTAAGCTTCTCCTGAAGTTTATCCAACGTCTTCCAGCCGGTGTAGCCAACGGCAAACAAGGGAATTTGCTTCGGCGGTTGAAAGCCGGAGATCATTCCGCCGCCATAACGACGCTCTAGTCTTTTGAGTTGCAAAGACGTGCTCTTCACTTCCTCCCATTGGCTGGCAAGATTAGACTTTACCTCAATTACGGCAGCGATTCCTTCAGCCAGATAAAGGCGAGGGCTATTCGAGCCAATAACTGGCAAGCTTGGTACCCAAGGATACTCGACGACTACATCCAATTGCCCGCTGCGGTTGCCAGCGCTATCAGTAGCATCACCATTGCCGAATCTAAACTGTGGGGTAAAAACTTCACATAGAAATTGATCTACGAATGCAGCGCGCTCAGAACCACGAGACGCGGTGGACATTGATGAGCCCGCATGATGAGCTCCCATTAGCATCGATTGGATCCCAGCAAGGCGAGTAGCAATATGTTGATTTGGTGCCATTTGTTTGTTTTTCTCCTCGGTGAGCGTCACGATATCTAGAAAGCTTTGACGGCAGCTATTCCTAAGGACAAGATGGAGATTACAAGGGCGGAGATTGAAAACCCTATTGTTAAGCGGTATCTCTTCCTTTCTTGTCTCATATTCGCAAGCAAAGATGATAGAACCGGAAAATTTATCACGTGCCGGTCCGATCCTGCATTCTTAGCGAATAGATGGACCCACGATTCGTCTGCCTGCTGATAGGCGTGTTTGTTATCCAAGTAGTAATAAAGGCGCCCAAAAATGATATCAGCGTCAATTTTGAAATGTTTACCAAGCGCCTCGATGTCTATAGGAACATAAACCTTGGCGTTACGGGTTGGTGTTTCCCGTGTGAAATTAGTGAACTCGGGATAATACTTTTCGTAAATCCAGTCCAGGATTTGTAAGTCAGTGGGAATTTTCTTCATGTTTTATGCTTATCCACAATTTAAAAAGCTGTCAATCATGATCTAACAATCAACTGATAATCGGAACTGATGAATAGGGACAGACGAAACGTCCCCTTTGTAAGTTTCCTTTCGACTTAACCCTCCAAAATCATCCCTAATTGAACTGTAGTGACTTACCCATCTCTCACACCCGAGATCCCCCATAACTTACATGACCGCATTCCTGACAACCGAATCTCTTTCACTCTCTAACCCCGAACTCTTCACCCTGCAAGCCTGCGTCGTAGCCCACGAGCGTCAGGGAGAAGCCACCGAAGTTGAGGCGCTTACGCGGCGTCTGAGCCGCGTGCCGAAATCCCGAGTGTAGCGAGGGACCTGTAGCCACCACAGAACTTGGTAAAAGGGAGCGCGTTTGCAGATTTGCAAAACCGCCTTCATGGCCAAAGCTTCCAACCTCGGATTCGCCGTCGCCAAGCCCTGGGGACGCGAGCGCTACGACTTCCTCAGGCGCTAAAGCGCAATCCATTTGCAACGGCTTGGCGGCACGAGTAGAACTCGTGCCCTATCCAGGACGTTTTTTTCGCCAAACTATTTTGGACACAGTGACAAAAGTGCAATCGAAACCGCGGGGAATGAAGCTCAGCGTCAAGGGCTAAGCCCGTCTTTAGGCACAGTTTCTACGGCACGGCTGGGAAGCCGCCCTACCCGAAACCATTGTTAGGACTGTGGCGTTTTCGCGAGGACTTCAATCTGCCGCCGTAGTTCCCTCACCCGCAGCAAATCGAATGACAATCTTTTTACCTCTGGTTCGATCCGGATATTTTCGTTCAGCTTGCGGCGCAGGAGATCGGCAACCTTGTCTTCCGCGCGACCCATCTCCGCGAGGATTGCGGCATAGTCAGTAGTATCGTCCGGCTTTCGCTCTGGAACGGCGGGTGCAGGAGAACTGGCTTGGGCGGAGTCATTCGCGACGCGGTGCCTGAACTCGAGTCCGTAACAATACCCTTCCCGATTTTTCACGACCCCGGCGACGCGCATGTGGCTGGCAGTGGGAAATTCGACCTCCATGCGGTCTCCGGGCTCGAGTTGAACACCGGCAAACAGGGCCATGCCGCAGCGGCTGATTTCAATGGCTAGCCCGGGTACGGTTGCTTGAGATGTATTGGTGAGGATACGCAGGGGCATCTCGACCGTGTGTCGTGGCCAGCGGCGAGTGTTGGGAAGCCCGGCCGGATTGGTCACTGCGGTAGTCATAGGAGGAGGACTATAACGTGCGCTAAGCTGGAGTATGTACCGCGTTTCCAAAAAACAGGAGATTACGGAAGGGCTGTCCGGCGCAGGTTACGAGACTGCTAAACCATGTTGACCGGATTGCCCAATGATCGGCAGAAAGATTGGTACGTGCGATCAGGCGAGAGGTTCTTTATTTCTCTATGATCCATTCCCGATGAGGAACCATGCATAAAGTGGACGGTACGCGAGACCGCCTCTCCGCGATCGTAGCCAGATCGCTGGATACTCCAGCGACAACGCAGGACCTGGCGCGTCAAGCGTACCAAAGCCGCACGCAGTTCCACAGGCTGTTCCGGACGGTGGTCGAAGAAACTCCGGCAGCCATGCGGCGGCGGCTGTTGCTGGAAAGAGCGGCCTATCAACTGGGTCATACCGGAATGTCCGTTACGGACATTGCGCTCGACGCCAACTACGGTTCGTTGGAGGCGTTCACTCGCGCTTTCCGAAAAGCTTTTCGGATTTCTCCCAGCATCTTCCGCCGCATGCGCGCTCTGCACTTTCACTTGCCGGCGTCCAGCGGAATTCACTTTTTTGCACCTGGTTCCTCTACAAAAGGAGGAAGTGATATGGACTTATTCGATCGTTTTGCAGGCAACGACTCATGGCACACACGTCGTTTGTTGGAATATGCGAGTTCTCTGACTGAGGAACAATTGGATCGCCCGTTACCCACAGTCGTCGAGCTGCTGCCTTGGCGGGAGTCGAACAAGAATCTAAGGCAGTTGCTGGAAAACATTATCTTCACGAAGGAGGTTTGGACTGCTGCGTTGTCCGGAACCGAGATGGACATGACCGGACCAGCGCCATCGCAACGCTCTCCTCAAGCCATGTTCCAGAGGCTGGAAAAGACCGACGCTGAACTTCATCGTATTTTCCGTGACGTTCGAAACCGCTCCGCGTGGGACGATACGTTCGTTGACGCGTTATGCGAACCGGCGGAGGCGTTCACCTTCGGCGGCGTCTTTGCCCACATCATGACATTCAACGCACATCGCCGATTGATGGCTTTGGACGCGTTACGCCAACTCGGCGTTCAAACCGAAGGTTTCGGTGATCCCATGGAGTATGAAGAAAGTGTGGCGCCCTGGAACCGTGAGGTAGCTCTTAAAACGCCATGATCAGAACGGAATTGTTTCGACTCAACGGCGCTGTCGAGCGCGATCCAGCCATTGATGCCTGGATGAAACACCTCGCAGGTGAATTGGGAACAATCGCGCAGAAGTGGTTCGACGTTATGCGAAAATGCGGAGACGAAGTCCGGGAACTTATGCATGACGGCTGTCCGACTGCTTGCCTGGGAGACGCCGCCTTCGCCTACGTCAATGTGTTCACATCGCACGTAAACCTGGGATTTTTTCAAGGCTCTTCGCTCCCGGATCCCGCCCGCTTATTACAAGGCAGCGGAAAGTTCATGCGGCATGTGAAGCTGAAACCGGGGACGGCGGCAAATGATGAAGCCTTGAGCAGGCTCATCGAGGCGGCATACTCGGATATCAAGGCGCGCGTGGAACACGGCTAGGAAAGTCACAGATTTACGCCCGTGGGAGCTGGAGTAAGGCGTCAAAATGCGTGTCGCGGGCAAAGAGAACGAGCGAATGTTGCAGGACCAGGGCAGCGATCCACATATCATTCGTAGGGATGGGAGTGCCTTGCTTTCGCAGTTGCCGGTAAACGGCGGCATAATGGTGCGTTGTCTGTTCATCGGCGTAGAGCACGCCTACGCCGGACTTGAGCAGAAATCGCCGCAGGATGGCTTCATTCCGCGGCCCTTGACTACCTACGGCAAAGCCCGCGCGCAATTCTCCTAGCACGATAAAGGGCAGCCAGACTTCATCAGCGAGTTCGACCGTCTCGACCACCGCGGTATCGCCCCGGCACAGATCGGTATAGCGGTTGGTGTCGAGCGCCAGCCTCACTTCCACATCTCTTCGTCAATGGTGTCCTGCGCGTCCAATGCACTATCGAAAGCCGCATCTTTGCGCCAAGTGCCTGCGATGTCACCCAGATCGCGTTGCCGGCCGCGATCCTGCGTAATGCCAGCCCCCCGGGCCAAGGCCTCAATCGCTACCTCGTTCAGGCTTTTGCCCTGATTTCGCGCAACCTTGCGAAGGGCTTCATCCAGGCTATCCGGCACATTGCGGATGGTGTATTGCATGCACACATTGTAGGCGTTGCAGGCACAATATGCAAGCATTACCGAGGCCTAGGTACATGAGGGAGAAAAGCGGCTCCGTGGGAAACTAACTCTCATCCTGTTCTTTCAACTTTGCTATGACACTGAAGTCTTCCAAGGTAGTTACGTCACCCTTCACTTCCCCATTTGTGGCCAGCTCGCGCAACAGGCGCCGCATGATCTTTCCGCTGCGTGTTTTGGGGAGCGTGTCCGAGAAGCGGATGTCATCGGGCTTGGCCAACGAACCAATTTCTTTGGCCACCCATTTCTTCAACTCTTCCTTTAACTCATTGCTGGGCTTGCGGCCGCTTTGTAATGTCACGAAGGCGGAAACGGCTTGCCCCTTGATTTCGTCCGGACGTCCGACAACCGCAGCCTCGGCCACAGCCTCATGGGCGACCAAGGCCGATTCGACTTCCATAGTGCTGAGACGATGGCCGGATACATTGAGGACGTCGTCCACGCGACCCATAACCCAGAAGTAGCCATCTTTGTCCTTACGCGCGCCGTCACCGGTGAAGTAATTCCCCGGAATTTGGGACCAGTACTGCTGCACATAGCGGTCGGGATCTCCGTAAATCGTGCGGGCCATTCCGGGCCATGGCTGTCTGAGGATCAAATACCCTCCCGAACCATCGGGGACGGGTTTTCCTGTCATGTCCACGACTTCCGGCACAACGCCGGGAAATGGCTTGGTCGCCGACCCTGGCTTGGTAGCGATTGCTCCCGGGATCGGCGTCAGCATCATGTGTCCAGTCTCTGTTTGCCACCACGTATCCACGATAGGGCAGCGATTGCCACCGATGGTTTCGCGATACCACATCCAGGCTTCAGGGTTGATCGGCTCGCCTACTGTGCCTAGCAGGCGCAGACTGCTCATGTTGTGTTTCTTGGGCCAGTCGTCTCCCCACTTGATGAAAGTGCGAATGGCCGTCGGCGCTGTGTAGAAAATGTTTACTTTGTGACGTTCGATGATGTCCCAGAAGCGGTCTGGGCTCGGTGTATTGGGGGCGCCTTCGTAGATCAAGCTGGTCGCGCCGTTTTGCAGTGGGCCGTAAACGATGTAGCTATGCCCCGTGACCCAACCGATATCGGCGGTGCACCAGTAGGTGTCTTCTTCTTTCAGGTCGAAGACCCACTTCGTAGTGAGGTAAGTTCCAACCGAGTATCCGCCAGTTGTGTGAACCAAGCCCTTCGGCTTCCCTGTTGTACCCGAGGTGTAAAGGATATACAGCGGATGCTCAGCGTCCAACGGCTCGGCCGGACATTCATCAGAGGCTGTGGCCATCAGCTCGTGCCACCAGTGATCTCTTCCCTGCTGCATGTTAATCGGACTTCCGGTGCGCTTGTAGACGATTACGTTCTTCACAGTGGGACACGACTTCAGCGCTTCTTCGACCGCCGGAAATAACTTAACTTCCATCCCGCGCCGATAGGAGCCGTCTTGCGTGATGACCGCGACGGCCTGCGAATCATGAATACGATCTACCAACGCATTGGAAGAAAACCCACCGAACACTACCGTATGAGGCGCACCGATCCTGGCGCAGGCCAAGAGAGCGATTGGTAGCTCCGGCGTCATGCCCATGTAGATAGCTACACGGTCGCCTTTTTTGATTCCCAGGGATTTCAGAACGTTGGCGAATTTTTGGACTTCACGGTGTAGCTGCTGATAAGTAAGCGTGCGGACCTCGCCGGGCTCGCTCTCCCAAATGATGGCCGCTTTGTTCTTGCGCCAGGTGCTGACGTGACGATCTACACAGTTGTAGGAAAGGTTTAATTGTCCCCCTACAAACCATTTGGCCCATGGGACTTTCCAATCGAGAACCCTGTCCCACTTTTTGAACCAGTGGAGCTCCTCGGCAATCTTGCCCCAGAATTTCTCGGGTTGATCTACGGACTCTTTGTAGATGCGCTCGTAATCCTCCAGGCTCTTTATGTGTGCCTGCTGGCGGAATTGCTCGGGGCATTCGAATTTGCGTTGTTCCTGGAGGACAGAATCAATATTGGTGCTGGCCATCGGTTGGTTTTCCTTTATGGAGTGCGTGGAGATTTTACCGTGGAGACAGCGGATGTGTCTCCTTAGTGGACGAGTTCGCCGGGAGCAAACATCCACACTCCCGGCGCCAGGCGTGCTGAACTAATTTTTCACTTGCAGGAGCGCCCCGAGGAGCGCCGCCACCTGGGCCTTCTGGCGAGCATCGCTGGAGGAATCTTCGGCGGTCATGGCTGCCAGCTGTTGGGACAACAGGCGAATGGCATCCTCCTGATTGAGGTACGCGGTTCCCTGCGGCGGTACGATGTCCCAACTCTGCGCGTCACGCCGGCGGAGCAACCAGCGTTGTTTCTGCTGATGTTTTTTCAAATTGGACTGGCCACCGATCAGCGATGCGGATTCGTTGGTTACCACGTCAGCCCATCCGGTTACGCCCTTAATCTTTGTCCGCTCCACCTGAATTCGGCCCACGACCACAAAAGTTTGCGGCTGGCCCAAGATACTTTTTCCTCGAAGCGCTTCCGCAGTCTGACCGAGTGCATTCATTATCGCCTCGGAAACGTCTTCTGTAGTGGGACGCTCGGACTGGATCGTCAACAATCGCGGAAACTGGATTGGTTCTGTTGATCGTGGGGCAGCGGGGGTTGGCGGAGTTTCAACCTCGGTTGTTTCTACAAGAGGCGTTTTCGCGTCCAGACTGGTGCTCTTCAAGGTTGCGGCCCTTGCACTACCCACCGGCACAGCGCTGGCGTCTTTTACATAGCGAAAGAATCGGGGACGTCCGCGCTGCTTCCAGTAATCGGAGTCGTAAGGTTCGACGCCCAATCCGGAGCGCAAAGAGCTGTAGAAAGTATGCTTCGCCGGACTGACTACAATCCCGACGTGGCCCGGCCACACGATCAGGTCTCCCGGTTGTGGCCGTGAGACCCGCTGAAAATCAGCGATGCCCGAATACAGGTCGGTGGAAGGGACATACGTGTAAGAGAATCCGGCACGCTGATAGATGTCATGCACCAGATGTGAGCAGTCCGCTTTGCTGGAAACGTAATTGCGCGAGTCGAGGGCTGCGGCAATCACCGCGAGTCCGTCGTCCGCTGCCAGCAGGAGATTGACAGGGGCACTTGCAGCCTTGGCGGAAGCCGCCGGAATAACCTTCCGCTCTTGGGCTGTAGAAAGGCGAGCTCCCAGCGTACCGATCAACAACAGTGTCGCGGCGGCAACTCGCTGGGTCTGCATAATTAGCTCTCAATTTTGATGCAATTTCGTGCCGCCGCGCAGGTTACAGTAGTACCCGGGTACTCGTCGAGCTCTTTCCTGCTTAAGGTCTTGCCGTTGCAATTCATGTAGGTCCTTTCCCTCCATCTACTTTCACGGTTTTTGCAGACAACAAAGAGCTGCCACACTGAATCCCATTCCGCGAAAGGGGGCCAAATGAATCAACAGCAGCTCATGCTACTTCTCATCGTTGTGATCGCAATTGCAGTCGTAGCGATAACAGTTTTTCTGGCTCAGCAAAAACGGCGGAGCAAACAATTGCGCGAACGTTTTGGGCCGGAATATGACCGGGTAGTCCGACAGGAAGGCAATGTCCGCCGTGGCGAAGAGGTGCTTCAATTCCGGACGGGAAAGAGAGCACAATTACAAATTCATGCCCTAACTCCCTCCGTCCGCGCTGAGTTTGCGGAACGCTGGCGGACCACCCAGGCACAGTTTGTGGACGATCCCAGATCAGCCGTGTCTCGAGCCGACCTGCTCGTGAATGAGGTCATGCAGGCACGAGGCTACCCCATGACCGAATTCGAGCAGCAAGCCGATCTCATTTCCGTAGACCATCCCATAGTTGTCAGCAATTACCGTTCTGCGCACGACATCGCGGGACGCCACAGCCGCGGGCAGGCCAGTACCGAGGATTTGCGTCAGGCCATGGTCCACTACCGGTCACTGTTTGACGAACTTTTGGAAGAACCAATCCCACAAAGAAAGGGCGCCTAAGATGAGTGTTCCATTGAGAAACGAGCAACCCGAAGAACTGACCACAGCCGACCTGGCACGCGGCAAACGTCCCGCCAGAGTGGAAGAAATGAAGCCGCACGCTTCTTTGTCCGAAACCAACCCGGAAGAAGTTGCTTCAACCACCGCCGCCACGGAACAAGCAACGCGCGAATCCGGTCAAGGCACGGAACGACCTCCCCAACTATTTCCTAACAATGAGCTACAGGAGTTCCGCTCCCGTTGGGACGACATCCAGACAGCTTTCGTTGATGAACCTCGTCGAGCGGTAGAACAGGCTGACAGTCTGGTAGCCTCGGCGATGAAGCGCCTTGCAGAAGTCTTCGCTGAGGAACGCAACGGACTTGAGAGCCAATGGGACCGCGGCGACAATGTTTCCACTGAGGACCTGCGTGTCGCTTTCACCCGTTACCGGTCTTTCTTTCAGCGGTTGTTGTCTGTATAGATATCAATACTCAAATACCCCACCCTAAATCGCATAAACCGCGATTTAGGATGGGGCACCGTCTTAAGGGCGAACTGCAGGCCTGGTTGCAAAGACTTAGATTAAGGGAGTGCCTAAAATCCCAAGCACTGAGCCAAAATCAGTACGGCCTACGCGTTTACCGTGTTGGGCGATAATAAATTCACTATCACTGGGGGAGTAGATGGATACTGCACTCGTCAATGAAAAAGGAGAATCCGTAGCTAAGCCTTCCGCGCCAGATTCATTACAGCAGCTCATGCAGATCGCTACCGCGTATGTGCCCAATGCGGCGCTATGGGTGGCGGCGGAGCTTAATGTGGCCGACCTGCTTGCGACTGGAGCGAGGCCAGTCACGGACCTTGCGAAACAAACAAATACCAATGAAGATGCGCTGTACCGCACCTTGCGCCTGCTCGCTATGACAGGAATTTTTACTGAAACCCAGCCACGACATTTCGCTCTGACTCCACCTGCGGAGTTACTTCGCTCCGACCATCCACAATCCATGCGCGACATGGTGGTGTGGATTGGCGATCCTTTTCACTTCAATATTGCCGGCAATCTCATGCACTCGGTAAAGACTGGGCAACCCACGGTCGAGCACGTCACCGGTAAACCAGCTTTCGAATATTTTGCCTCTGACGCACTGGAGCTTGACCGCTTCCACCGTGCCATGACAACCATGAGCGTCATGGCGATTTATCCCGCTCTGGAAGCCTATGACTTTTCCTCCTACCACACCATCGTTGATGTAGGCGGTGGGCACGGATTCGCCCTATGTACGATCCTTCAAAGATGTCCGGACACGCACGGCGTTCTGTTTGACTTGTACGACATCATCCCCGGCGGGCAGCAACGGATCAAAGAAAACAATCTTGACCACCGCTGCCGCACGGCCTCTGGCGACTTCTTCCAGTCAGTTCCCGAAGGTGGCGATCTCTATTTCATGAAACACATCATTCATGATTGGGAGGACAGCAAGGCCATTACCATCCTTCGTAACTGCCGTAAGGCGCTGCAAGGCAAGCAGAATGGGAAAGTAGTTTTGTTGGAGTTCGTCGTTCCTGGGGGTAACGAACCACACATGTCCAAAATTATCGACATTGAGATGCTGTTCTTCCCCGGAGGCAAGGAGCGTACAGAAGAAGAATTCCGGGAACTGTTCGCCAAGGCAGGTCTACAGGTGACGCGAATCGTGCCAACTAAGTCTCCATTTTGTGTGATTGAAGCGGAAGTGGCTTAAGCAACCCAAAGGCTTTCTGGTTTGTCTGACAAAAGGCAAAATCCTAAACCGCCGAGAACGCTGAGATGGCGCGGAGGTCGCTGAGAAAGGCACATCATTTCTGGCGGAGGGGACAAGTCCCGCCTCCGCACTTGACTACTCATACCGTAGTGCCACCATCGGATCCACCCGCGTGGCCCGTCGCGCTGGCACCCAACTCGCTGCCAAAGTCGCTGCGATCAATATCACCGCAATACCCATAAAGACTTCCGGGTCGCGTGGGCTGACACCCATTAAAAGACTGCTTAACAATGGAGCCAGCAGAAACGACCCGACCGCCCCGGCCGCAAGTCCAGCGAACGCTAACACGATTCCGTTGCTTAACACCATGCGCAGAATGCTGCCTTTTTGCGCGCCGAGGGCAATGCGGACGCCGATCTCCTGCGTCCTGCGGCCGACGAGGAATGAGACGACTCCGTACAGGCCAACGACCGCCAGCAGCAGTGCCACCACACCAAACGCGCCGCCAAGGATGGCTGTCACCCTCGGCATGAACAGCCCCACATCCGTGATGATCGTTCTATAAGAGAGCACGGAGATGGGCGCGACATCCGGATCGAGGTTGTGCAGCTGGGCACGAATTTGGGCGGTCATTCCACCCGGATCGCCCTGTGTCCGCACATAGAACGTCGAGTTGGTCCGCGCCATTTGGGCAAACGGGAGATAGAACACGGGCATCGCGGGCATGTTGATCGCGCCGTAGTTGGAATCCTTCACCACTCCGACAATCGGAATACCCTCATGGTCTCGCAGCGAGATCTTGTGTCCGATGGCTTTTTCCAGCTCGTCGTCATGCACAATAAATCTCCTCGCCAGAGTTTCATTCACAATCGCCACCAGCGGCGCGTCCGCCTTGTCGTGGTCATTGAACTCGCGGCCGCGCAGCACTGGGATCTGCATGGTGTTGAAGTAGTCAGGGGCCACTTGATTGGTGGCAATATCAACAAACTTCTCACCGCTCGAAGTTGTGAAACCGTCAATGGCAATGTCCCAGGACGCGCCGGAAAGAAACGGCACAGAAGAGGCCAGGCTGGCAGACTGCACTCCCGGCAAGTCTTTCACCTGCTGCAAAAGCTGCAGATGAAACAGAGTGGATTTCGCCGGTGAGTATCCCTTCAAGCTCGGGTCTATGTTTACCAGCAACACATGATCGGGATTGAAGCCCAGTTCCACTCTCTGGGCCTTCGCGAACGCTTTGAGAAACAGTCCGGCGCCAATCAGCAGCATAGTGGAGAGGGCAATTTGTCCGGCAATCAAAACCCGACGCGCCACCGCGCCGTAAGCACGGTTATCCGCCGAGCCGGCTCGAACATTGCTGGTGACCTTGACCATTGCTTCCCGCCCTGCCGAAAATGCCGGAGCCAGTCCGCACAAGAACACCGATAAGGTCGAAACCAACAGTGTGAACAGCAATACTCGCGCATCCAACTGAAATTGAGGCCGCCCGGGAAACGTTGAGTAAGGCAGCATAGCGGTAAATCCCTGGATTGACAGGAACCCAACAAGGATCCCACAGGCGCCGCCCAACATTGCGAGCACCGCGCTTTCCGTCAAAAGTTGGCGGAGCAGAACGCCGCGTGTCGCACCGACAGCAAACTGCGTGGAAATTTCACGCATACGCGTGGTGGCCCTCGCCATCAGCAGGCCGGCAACGTTGGCACATGCGATGAGCAGCACCAGAAACACCAGCCCCATCATGATTGCCGGAAAGGTCACATTATTGATCGTCCGCCGGTCCATTTCTTTGCGGACGTAAGCGCCGGTGTCTTTATTCGTATCCGGGTAAGCCTTGTCCAGATCGCGCATGATGCCATCCATTTCAGCTTGCGCCCGTGCGACCGTCACCCCTGGATTTAGCCGACCCATCATGCTGAAGCTACGCCAGCCGCGGTGGGTGAGCGTCTCCTTGCCATCGGTGGTCAAACCGGAAATCATGTTGACCGGCAAGTAAAAATCCGGGCGGAAGAAGATATTTGGGCCAGTAAACGACTTTGGCGTGACCCCGATGATGGTGAAAGTCTTGCCGCTGAATTTCACTTCCCTTCCGATCACATTGGGATCGTTGGCAAAGGCGCGCCCCCACAACGAGTAACTGATAACTGCAACCGGAGATTTATCCAGGACTTGATCTTCGTCAGGACGAAAATACCTGCCCAAGGCCGGCTGGATTTGCAGCGTGGAGAAAATATTCCCCGACACCAGCATCCCATAAACAACCTGCGCTTCCCCTTGCCCGGTGCTCATTCCGGCGGAAATGTCCTGCTCAATCGCCAGACTCTCAAATGCCCGGCTGCGACTGGTGAAATCCTTCCAATCCAGATAAGACGTGTTCCCAAACTGCTGCATCTTTGAGGCAGCCACATCAATCACGATCAAATTGTCTGGATGCGGTATCGGCAGCGGCCGCAACAGGATTGCGTCCACCACGCTGAAGATCGCAGCGTTAGCGCCAATTCCCAGCGCAAGGGAAAGGGCCACGATGAAAGTGAACCCGGGTTTCCGCCGCAGACTTCGGATGGTGAATTTCAGGTCGCGCGCAAAAGATTCAAACAGAGAAATGATTCGTGACTGCGAAGTCGGAGAGTGCGTCATCACCGTGGAAGGCCCCATAGTTCCCTCATGGTTCACAATTTGGCGTTGTCTTTGTTTGGGCGCTCTAGCGATAGATCAAGTGCAAGCGACCCACCATCTGACGGAACAGATAACGTTTGGAGAGCAAAGCATGAGTGTCGTCTGGAATGCCCCGCCGCGTGTCCACTCGCGAAAATCTTTGTTCGAAAATGGACGCAAAAAGCAAAACAAATCGCGATCTGTCTACCATCCGTTACTTTGGTTAGCTGTTTACGGCCTGGGGAGCGGAGGACAATGGCAACAGCATCCCGGAGGGGACAAAATGACGTCCGTTGCGATCCCAATGAATCCAAATGTATTTCGCCGAAACCCGAAACTGGGGATTGGACTCGGGCTGACCTTGCTGGGTATCGCCGCTGCCGGCTTTCTTGTCGAATACAATGAATACCGCTCGCTCGGGAACGATCCACAAGCTCTGACGATTGAGCAGGCAGTTCCCTCTCCCGCAGCAATCCCTGACAATGCGCGCTGGGTGCGATTCACCGAAAGTCTAGTCCCCGACTGCAATCTGGCGTTACAAGAGACTTCCAACGGTCAGACGACGGGGATACGCGTTCTGGCTTCAGATGGTTCCAAACAACGCTGGTTTTACGTACGGTTGCAAGGAAACGTAAATTGCGACGTGGCGAATCAGCCCTTGACTGGCATCCTGAAAAAGGCTGATCCTTCCCTGCCCGCCTGGCTCAAAGACAAAGGCGTCATCGTTCCGGCCTCTACCTATCCGCTTATGGAGCTGTCAGTCGGCGAGGATCCGGGCAGCGTAAAGCTCCTGCTTGGAGTTTTCACAGGAATGGGTGTACTGGGATTGGTCATTGTCGTTGTTTTTGCAAATCTGCTCAAACAATCAACCGCAAGGCGCCCGATGGCGAAATCAGCCACCATTGGGCGGTAGAAATTCATCACCTTTCCCTGCTCTTCCCATAACTGGCCAGCACTCACGCAACACTCATTCTCAGATAACCGGCCGTTGCAACATGAGTGTCAGCATTCCTTCTCACCTGCATTGCACTAAGGTGTAGAGCGTTTTGAACCATGGAGCGATGTGGCGAAAGGTAAGCCGGAACAGGGAATGCACGAGGAGAGCAAAAAGCTATGGTTACTTCCAAGACTTCGCACGTTAGGGGAGGCCAGTTAATGGCTGCTCGGAGGACTGCGCACGGCATTCAACGATTCGCTAGATAAATCGTTTTATTCCCATTTTTTTCGAATCAGGTGTAAGCTTCCGGGCATCGGTTGACTATCCTGGAATGAACTTGGTGGTCGCAGTGTACCTGCACGGTTCCAGAGAAATGAGGACACTATGATCTGGGGCTTATCTACGGCGGCGTTTACCCAACTTCACGTAGTCATCAGTTTGATTGGGATCGGTTCGGGGCTTTTGGTGGCATTTGGATTGATCAAGGGCAAGCGCTTCGATGGCGCCACGGCGATTTTCCTGTTAGCCACGATTCTCACCAGCGTGACCGGTTTCGCCTTCCCCAACGAGCACATTACTCCCGGAATCGTGGTTGGAGTTCTGTCCTGTATCGTGCTGGCCCTTGCTCTTGTAGGACGATATGGGTTCAAGATGGCCGGCGTTTGGCGCGGCGTTTATGTCATCTCGGCGATGCTGGCTCTATTCTTCAACTGCTTCGTTTTGATCGTTCAATTGTTTGAGAAGGTTCCCGCGCTCCACGCACTGGCCCCTCACGGCAAGGAGCCGCCGTTTGCTGTCGCTCAGCTGCTCCTGCTGGTCATCTTCATTGTGCTTACAGCTTTAGGTGTGAAGAAATTCCGGCCTGCTTAGTTCATCGAGGCTTGGGAAAAGCAAAATCAAAAACGCAGAGATCGCAAAGATCGCGCAGAGCAAATCTAACTTCCACTAATCGTGTTTCTAGAGGGTTAACTTCAAGTATTACTCGAACCTGACTATGCACTAGGAATGGTGCATAAACAGGGATAGCCTATATCAGTTTCGTATTTGTATGAGCGGCGCTATCGTAACGTCCTGCAAGCCTCCGTGGACGCTGGGTCGGTAGCGCCTTGCTGTTTTAGCGGGAAGTCTTCTCCGACCACTTCCAGGCCGTCTCTACGATCAGTTCCAGCGAGCGATTCGCTTTCCAGTTGAGCAACTTCTCGGCGCGGTCGGGTGCGGCCACCAGTTGAGCGGGGTCTCCGGTGCGGCGCGCGGTTCCGCTGTGCGGCACTTTTTTACTGGAAATTTTCTCAATCGCGGATATGACTTCCTTCACCGAATAACCCCGCCCGGTTCCGAGGTTCATTACGGTGGACTCACCCTTTTCCAGGTACTCCAAGCCCAGCATATGCGCCTCTGCCAGGTCATTTACGTGGATGTAGTCGCGGATACAAGTGCCGTCGGGAGTGGGATAGTCCGTCCCATAAATCTCCAGAGCCTTGCGCTTGCCTCGGATGGCTTCGAAGGCTGCGGGAATCAAATGGGTTTCCGGCTCGTGCAGTTCTCCGATCGTGCCGCCTTCGTCCGCCCCGGCCGCATTGAAGTAGCGAAAACTCACGTAGCGGAATTTGTAGGCGCGGGCGTAGGCCTCTAGCGCATATTCAAAGGCCAGCTTCGTTGCGCCGTAAGGATTCACCGGATTGCGGATCGTGTCCTCGGTAATAGGTACTTTGTCCGGAATGCCATACACGGCGCAGGTCGAGGAGAAGATGAACTTCTGGATCCTGGCTTCGACGAACGCGTCCAGCAGCGAAATTCCGGTGAGAACATTGTTGTGGAAATACTTCCTCGGATTCGTCCCTGACTCTCCGACATAGGCATGAGCGGCGAAGTGCATGACTGCATCCACACGCGCCAGGGCTGATTTGAGCTTGGAAGTGTCGGCCAGGTCGGCGTTGATGAACTCGAAGCCGTCGGCCAGCGCTTTATTTCCCGTGGACAGATTGTCATAAATTATGACTTCATAGCCCTTGCGCCTTAGTGCATGGGCTGCATGACTGCCGATATAGCCTGCTCCCCCCGTCACCAGAACGGCCACTCTCCTGCCTCCTTTGAAACATCCATCATAACGTTTACGCCGCTGGCGTGCGTGCGGCAGGGCTCGCCAGGTGCAGCGGGCGCAATGTTTTCTTTGCGAACTTTGCGGAAGTTCTTGGCGCTCTTTGCGGTTTAGGCTTTGCCTTAACACCCAACGTACATGGCCTTTGGTTTGTGCCCCTGGTTATCTTGAAGCACAACACGCAATGTGCCGATAATTCAGCTATGCGGATTTTGATGGTCGAAGACTCGGCGCTGGACCGGCGGAAGGTCGGAGGCTACCTCACCGATTGGGGTCTCGATCACATTATTGTCGGCACCGGGACCGAAGCTGCTGAAATTTTAGCGCAACCTGATCCGCCAGCCATGGCCCTGCTGGACTGGGTGCTTCCCGGCATGGACGGAATTGAGCTTTGCCGCCGCATTCGCGCACTGGGAGTCAGTGGGACCTATATCTACACCGTGATGCTTACCACGAAAAACCGTAAGCAGGATTTGCTGACCGCCATGGAAGCCGGCGCGGACGATTACTTGTCCAAGCCAGTAAACGCGGACGAGTTGCGGGCGCGGATCCTGGTGGGCAAACGCATTCTGGATTTGCAGCAGTCGTTGAAGTTTGCCGCCAGCCATGATGTTCTGACGGGCTTGATGAATCGCGCGGAAATTTTGGATGCTTTGCAGCGTGAGTTCTCCCGCAGCGGACGCGAGGGCCGGCCTGCCGTCCTGATTCTTGCGGACATTGATCATTTCAAGAAGATCAATGACTCGATGGGGCATCATGCCGGCGATATGGTCCTCAAAGAAGTGGCCCGCCGCCTGAAGATGGACCTGCGGCCTTATGATCTGGTAGGGCGGTATGGCGGCGAAGAGTTCCTGATCATTCTTCCTGGCTGCGATCTGCGGGTTGGGGTGCGGCGGGCGGATGAAATTCGCGCCCTGGTTTCAAAAGGTGCGATTGCTACCTCGCTCGGGTCAGCTAATCCTACCGTCAGCATGGGCGTGACGGTTACATCTTCCGGGGATGACCACACTGTGGCTGATTTGCTCCAACAGGCGGATGTGGCGATGTACCGGGCCAAAAAGAATGGCAGGAACCGGGTGGAGATTTTTGCCGGGTCTAGTTCGGCTTCTGCCGCGTCACTCTAAATCAACCTATATTTTGTGATTCCGACAATACGCGTAAGCGCAGAGGAGGAATCTGCTTTACTCGTCCGCATCTTAACCCTGTCGAGAAATAGCAGATTCCTCCTCGTCGCTTTGCGACTTGTCGGAATGACAATCATTGGAGCTTTTTGGGTTCTGCCGGCCTGGCTGGAGTGCCGTCCGCTTTCACGTAGTGGGCAAACCATGCAAGGTCGCGCTCCAGCCGGTCTTTGATGTGCGATGGCGCTTTGAACTCGTGATATTCGCCAGGATAAACCACCAGTTCGGTTTCGCGTCCCAACACTTTTAGCGCTTGATACATCTGCTCTCCGCCAAGGATGGGCACGTTCCAATCAATGTCGCCGCCCTGGAACATGACCGGCGTGGTGATACTTTCTACTCTGTAGTACTTCGAGACTCTGTCCCACGCGACTTTGCTGTCTTTGTCCCAAGGATGCCCTAACTCATAGTCGTAGTCTTTGATATAGCGGTCGTGCCCATACAGTGATCCGAACAGAGACGCTCCCGCGCCGGAGATGGCCGCTTTGAACCGGTTGGTTTGGGTGATGATGAAATCAGTGGAAATGCCGCCATAGGACCAGCCGAAGACGCCCAGCTTGTCAGGATCGGCGTAGCCTTGCGCGATTGCATAGTCCACCATCGCCATGTCGTCCTGAAAATCCTTGTTCCCCCAGTCGGCGCTAATGGCGTAGGCATAGGCCTGGCCCTGTCCGGTTGAGCCGCGCGGGTTGGGAAACAAAACCACATAGCCATTGGCCGCCAGCAATTGCGCCAAATGTGTGTACTCCGCGTAGTAAGACCAGACCGGTCCGCCGTGCGGACGCAGGAGTGTGGGATATTTTTTGCCCGGCGCATAGTCGAGCGGCTTGTAAACGTAGCCGGTGACAGTAGTTCCGTCCTTGCTCTTGAACTTTACATATTCTGGCGTGACCAGCCGCAGCTGCTTCAACACATCATCGTTGGTGTGCGAGATGCGCGTCAGCTTTCCGCCTGGAACGGTAAAGATTTCGCTGGGAAAATCTGTGGTCGTTAGTTGCGCAGCGATCTCACCAGACTCAGCGACGGAATAGTCATACAACATCAATCGGCCACCGATGGGCCGGGTGACTTCACCTCCGCCTACCGGAATGCTACACAGATTCTGCGTGCCGTCATCATCGGCGATGAAATAAATGGACTTCCCGTCTGGTGCAAATTTCGGCTCGCTGGCCATGCGGTCGAAGGATTTGGTGAGAACTTTGGCTTCTCCACCCGCAGCCGGCGAGACGGCTACATGGTGCGTCGCGTAAATGTACAACTTAGGATCGAGCTGGGTGATGTAGGCGATCCACTTGCCGTCCGGGGACCATGCCGGCGATTCGTCTGCGCCTGGATTTGTCGTCACCTGCGTGAGATGCGAGCCCTTGTCGGCATTGTCCGCCTCAACCACCCAGATGTTGCTGTCGGGCGTGCGGTCTGGATCCGGAGTGGAGCGGTTACTCGCAAATGCGATCTGCTTGCCGTCCGGCGACCACGCCGGTCTTTCGTCATCGTAATCGCCGGACGTGATTTGTTTTGTGTTTTTGCTCGCGACGTCGAAGACGTAAAGATGTTTGCGGCGGCGATCTAAATATCCGATTTCGTCTTCTTTGAAGCGGTAGCGGTCTACGACGATTGCCGGTGCAGTATGGTCATTCTTCTTGGCCTTGCAATCTTTATCGTCTGCCTCACACTTCTTTTTAGCTTCGGCTTCATCTTTTTCGTCGGCGGATGGGTCCTGGAGAATCAGCACCAATCGCTTGCTATCGGGCGACCACGCGAAGTCATCCACATCCTGAATGGTCTCGGTGAGTTGCTGCGCTTCCCCGCCCCGCCGGTCTAACAACCATACTTGTGCCTTACCTTCGTTGCGCTCGGAAAGAAAAGCCAGATATTTCCCGTCAGGGCTCCAACGCGGATGGGTGGATGTATTCCCTTCCGCCGTCATGGGAATGGCATCTCCGCCTGCGGATGGAATCATCCAAATGCGGGTCTCGTTCTTGTCATCCTTGAGCGTAGCGGTCGAGACGGTGTAGCCGATCCATTGACCATCGGCAGATATCTGCGGATCGGCCACGTCCTTAACTTGGAAATAATCGTCAATCGTAACTGGATGGGAGGTCTGGCCAAAAGTGTATGCACTCAATAAAACAACACACAACAATCGAAAGAAGCCGAGCTTCATGCTAACTGACTCCGAGTCAATGGTTTCGACGGCTTGGGCGGGAGTTTAGCACACCGTCCCTTGCGTAGCTCTTTGCCAATAATTTCCTCGATAGTAGCCATCGAAAAATAATGTCCACTATGTTAGTAGACATTATTAAGTATTTCCCCTATACTCCTCCACATGAAACTCCATCTCATGTCCCTTTGTTGTCCCATGCCGTGTTGTTGCGCGACATGTGCGGACCATTGCGGGCATGAGGATGGAACTTAGCGGCTAGCCAACATCCAAGTTTTCAGGCCCAAGATGATCCAAGATCTTGGGCCTTTGTCTTTTTGCAGCAAGAATACTGTGGAGGATGAGTGAGAAAGCGAACGGGAATCATGCTGGTAGTTTTACTTTTGGCCGCAGCAACTTTTGCACTGGGCCAGGACAATGCTTCCGAGATCTCAGCGGAGCGGCAGGAGATTGAGCTACTGAAACAGAAGATTGCGGAGCTGGACCAACGTCTTCGGATTGCAGAGAGAAAGAATGAACTCAAAGCCGAGGACGATGCCGCCAAGGCCAAGGCGGGCGTGAGCCTGGATGCAGTCGCGAAGAAGGAAGATGCGCTGGAGAACAAAATCAAGGGACTCGGCCCTCTCTCCTTCAGCGGTGATCTGCGGCTGCGCCATGAATCGTTATTCGGCAGCGGGCCGGTAAACGGGCCAGAACCTGCTACCCGCAATCGTGAGCGTTATCGTTTGCGGTTTAATGTCAATGCCAAGCTGAACGATGAGATTTCAGGCGGGTTTTCGCTGGCATCGGGAGACACGGGAGACCCAATCTCCACCAACAGCACCACAACTGGATTTTTCACTCGTAAGCCATTCTCCGTGGATAAGGCTTTTGCGACCTACAAGCCGAAATTCTTCAAGCCGTTCAGTGTGACCGCGGGAAAATTCGGTTACACCTGGTACCGCACCGAGCTAACTTTTGACAACGACATCAACGTTGAAGGCGGCAGCCAGCAGGTCTCGTGGGACTGGAAAGATCAATTCCTCTCCCATTTCGCCGTGATCGGATTCGAATTGCCTTTGTTTGAAGCGAGTGGCGGTCCGGACTCCGACATCTTCGGCGGACAAGTACAGACGGGGTGGAACCTGGGTCCGCGGATCAAGGCGACCGCTGATGCCGCATACTATGACTACCGCAATCCCAATACCATCGCGCAGAACCAAACTAATGGGAATGGATACGCCACCCAGGGAACCAGTACCGGACAGGGCGGGACCTACGGATTCAGCGCAGCGACCCTCACTAACAGCTTCGGCGTCATCAACGGAGCGCGGCAGTTTGGGTCGAAGTTCGGGATTCTCGATACGATTTTCCAACTCGACTTCGATACCGGCCTGAAGCGCTTCCCGCTTACGACTCTTTTCAATTTTGCTGACAACACGCGCGCTTGCGAAAACGTGGCTGCCTTTGTAGCAGCGGGCGTCGCTATTAGCTGCGACCCGCGCGACCGACAAGGCTATTGGGCCGAGGCGCAATTTGGCCAGACCAGGAACCAAGGCGACTGGAGATTTGGCTACACCTTCGCTCGTATCGAACGGGAGGCTATCGTTTCTGCTTTCGCGGCCAGCGATACCCGGCAGGGTACCAACGTGACACAGCATCGCATCGAGGCGGCCTACCAGGCTTATCCCAACGTAACGCTCAACTTGACTACTTTCATCGGCCGTCAGTTGATCACGGCGCAGACTCCAGTCGAAGAACGCTGGCTGAAGCGGTTGCAGTTGGATTTTAACTATAAATTTTGAAATGCGAGAACACAGGATGAAATCAGCACACAACAGAATTCTGGAACTTATCACGGTTATTGTGGTCTTCCTTTGGGCGGCCAGTCCGGTCTCTGCCCAGACCGTCAAGCTACTCAATGTTTCCTACGATCCAACCCGCGAACTCTATCAGGAGTTCAACAAGGCGTTTGCCAGGTACTGGCAAACCAAGACTGGTCAGACAGTGGGCATCGAGCAGTCGCATGGCGGCTCGAGCAAGCAGGGTCGCGCGGTCATTGATGGTTTGCAGGCTGACGTCGTAACTTTGGCATTGGCTTACGACATTGACGCCATCGCGCAGAATGCCAAGCTATTGCCGTCCGATTGGCAGAAGCGGCTGCCAAACAACAGCACTCCTTACACCTCAACCATTGTTTTTCTGGTGCGCAAGGGGAACCCAAAGCACATTAAAGATTGGGACGATCTGGTGAAACCGGGGATTTCCGTGGTCACCCCGAATCCGAAGACTTCCGGTGGGGCGCGGTGGAACTATCTGGCTGCATGGGGATATGCGCTAAAGAAAACTGGAGGAAATGAAGGCGCTGCGAAAGACTTCGTGACCCGTCTTTATAAAAATGTGCCGGTGTTGGACTCGGGTGCGCGTGGGGCTACAACTACTTTCGTTCAGCGTGAAATTGGCGATGTACTGCTGGCCTGGGAGAACGAGGCGTTTCTTTCTCTCAAGGAGTTGGGGACGGACAGGGTGGAAATTGTGGTTCCTTCTTTGAGCATCCTGGCCGAGCCTCCAGTTGCCGTTGTGGACAAAGTTGTGGACAAGCATGGCACGCGCAAAGTCGCCGAGGCTTACCTCAACTATTTGTATACGCCGGAAGGACAGGAGATTGTTGCGAAGAACTACTATCGGCCGCGTTTGGATTCTGTGGCCAAAAAGTATTCTTCCACGTTTCCCAGGCTGAACTTGATCACGATTGATGACACCTTTGGCGGCTGGCAGAAAGCCCAAAAGGCCCATTTCACCGACGGGGGAATGTTCGATCAGATTTATCAGCCGAATTGACGAATACAATTGCAATTATGTCTATTATGTTACTAGACTAATCTTGATCAACGGTTTGCGAGGGCCAGGCTTGCGGGAGGGCGGCCTGGACTCCTCGCCTTTTTGAGCAACTATGGCTTTGAACTTGAGAAAGCGGAGCATCCTGCCGGGCTTTGGATTGGCGCTCGGGTACACGATTTTCTATCTGTGCCTGATTGTGCTGGTCCCATTGGCTGCAACTGTCCTCAAAGCTTCTACGCTTTCGTGGGGCCAGTTCTGGCACATTGCCACTTCTTCGCGGGCATTGGCGTCCTATCGGCTCAGTTTTGGCGCATCGTTGGTCGGCGCAGTCATCAATCTATTTTTCGGCGTGCTGGTGGCTTGGGTATTCGTGCGGTACAAATTCCCGGCTAAGCGGCTGTTTGATTCTCTGGTTGACCTGCCCTTCGCCCTGCCAACGGCAGTGGCGGGAATCGCGCTCACTACCATCTATGCGCCCAACGGCTGGCTGGGAAAACCGTTGGCATCTTTGGGGATTAAGTCGGCCTATTCCCCACTGGGTATAACCATTGCCCTGACCTTCATTGGGCTTCCCTTTGTGGTACGCAGCGTTCAGCCAGTCCTTGAGGACATGGACAAGGAATTGGAAGAAGCCTCCGCCAGTTTGGGGGCGACGCGCTGGCAGACATTCTCCCGCGTGGTATTGCCCACGATTTTTCCAGCGGCCTTGGCCGGATTTGCTATGGCGTTTGCGCGCGCCGTGGGAGAGTACGGTTCGGTCGTGTTCATTTCCGGCAACATGCCGATGAAAACTGAGATCACTCCCTTATTGATTATCACCAAGCTCGACCAGTACGACTACTCAGGCGCTACCGCGATTGCCGTCGTCATGCTCGTGTTTTCGCTGGCGCTATTGTTGCCCATCAACTTGTTACAGAAGTGGAGCGGCGCTCGTAAAGAAAGACTGGCGGGCGAACTTAGTCCGGAGGAGGCAGCGGCTTAATGGCTGGAGCAGCCACACTTGCGGCACGCGGCGTATTTTCCACACGGAACGAATCTACGCGTGCAGTTACCGAGTCACCCGCGGTGCGTTGGACCCTCACGGGTATTGCGCTGCTTTTCCTCGGTGTGTTCATATTCATGCCCCTTGCGGTTGTCTTCGTTGAAGCATTGCGCAAGGGATTTTCAGTTTACTGGGACGGGCTCACGCAGCCCGATGCTCTGGCAGCGATCAAATTGACACTGATTGCGGCTGGAATTGCTGTGCCTTTGAATGTCGTTTTCGGCATCGCTGCGGCGTGGGCAGTTGGAAAATTCGAGTTTTGGGGCAAGAGCCTGCTGATCACTTTGATAGACCTTCCCTTCTCGGTTTCGCCGGTGGTGTCCGGCCTGATTTACGTGTTGCTGTTCGGACTTCAGGGCGTGCTCGGACCTTGGCTGGCCGAGCATGATTTGCAGATCATCTTCGCTGTGCCAGGGATTGTTCTTGCGACCATCTTTGTTACATTTCCGTTCGTTGCGCGTGAGTTGATCCCTCTCATTCAGGCGCAAGGCCAGGAAGAGGAAGAAGCTGCTCTATCGCTTGGCGCCAGTGGCTGGCAGACATTTTGCCGGGTCAGCTTGCCGAACATCAAGTGGGGTCTTATTTACGGCGTGATCCTTTGCAATGCTCGCGCAATGGGCGAGTTCGGTGCGGTATCGGTGGTCTCGGGACACATTCGCGGGAGGACCAACACCATGCCCCTGCATATCGAGATTCTTTACAACGAATATTCGTTTGCCGCGGCATTTGCCGTGGCGTCATTACTGGCCCTTTTAGCACTGGCGACGCTGGTGGTGAAGCGGATTGTGGAGTGGAGGGCGCAGCGTCAAGCGGTCACTCCACTGGGAGAGCCTGCATGAGCATTCAGATTAAAGATGTCGGCAAGAAGTTCGGACAGTTCGCGGCTTTGGACAACGTCAGCCTGGAGATTCCCTCCGGCGAATTGGTTGCGCTGTTGGGGCCGTCCGGATCGGGCAAGACCACGCTGCTGCGTGTGATCGCGGGACTTGAGTTCCCGGAGACCGGCAGCATCCTTTTTGAAGATGAAGACATTACCGATCGTACGGCGCGTGACCGGCGGGTGGGATTTGTCTTCCAGCACTATGCCTTGTTTCGTCACATGACCGTGTTTGAAAACATCGCGTTTGGACTGCGAGTGCGTCCGCGTAGCACGCGTCCCTCAAAGTCTGAAATTCGCGACAAGGTCCATGAACTACTGAAGCTGATTCAATTGCAAACCCTGGCTAGCCGCTACCCATCTCAGCTTTCCGGCGGGCAGCGGCAGCGCGTGGCGCTGGCGCGGGCACTGGCCGTCGAACCGAAAGTTTTACTTTTGGATGAACCTTTTGGCGCACTGGACGCCAAAGTCCGGCTGGAACTGCGGCGTTGGCTGCGGCAGCTGCATGATGAGGTTCACATTACCAGCGTCTTTGTTACACATGATCAGGACGAGGCGCTAGAGGTCGCCGATCGCATTGCTGTGATGAACGAGGGTAAGATCGAACAGGTTGGAGCGCCGGATGAGGTTTATCACCATCCCACCAGCCCGTTTGTGTACAACTTCCTGGGCAACGTAAATCTGTTTCATGGACGCGCCGAGGACGACAAACTCTCTTTCCACGAACAGCCGACGGGTGAAGTGCTGTATGCGCGCCCGCATCTGCTGGAGATCCACCGCCAGGCCAATGGTGGAGCGCACTTCCGTGCAACGATCAAGCACATAAATTCAGCCGGGCCACTAGTGAAGATTGAAGCGCTTTCCGAGTGGGGGGCGCCGGTACATGTGGAGATGTCACAGGACAAGTTCCGCGATCTTGGGCTGGTCAGAAATGAATCGGTATTTGTAATTCCAAAAGAAGTGAAGGCGTTTCACAATAAGGCGGTTTCGTAGACTTTTTTTGCGTCCTTTGCGATTTCTTCGCGACCTTTGCGTTTTAAGATTTGTTCTTGAAAAAGCTATAACCGCAGAGGACGCCAAGGGTGCGCCAAGGGCGCAAAGAAAGACTTCATTCTTTTCCGTGGACTACCATCGGCAGTATCCGGGCTCTTCCGTCTTTCTGCTTTTTCGATTTCCCTTTGCTGGCTTTGCCCTTACTGCGAGTTTTGATCAGGTCCGCCAAGGAAGTGTTGTCCAAAATGCGGGCTGCCGCATTGCGGACGTCCAGGAATACCTGATAAAGGCTGCGGTGCTCCAAGTCACGGTCAATCAAGGTTTGCAGCTGTTCCGCGTCACCGAAGGGGGCCAGTGGGCCGTCAATCAGGCGGATGATTTCGCTGAGATAAATTTCCGAAGGCGCGCGCCTCAGCTGATAACCTCCGTTGGCTCCGCGGACGCTTTCTACCAGCCGGGCATTTTTCATTTCCAGCAGGATTAGCTCAAGAAATTTCTCCGGGAGTTCTTCTTCATAGGCAATGTCACGGATGCGGATGGCGCCTTCGTTATAACGGCGGGCCAGCATCATCATGGCTTGCAGGGCGTAGAGACCTTTTTGGGAGATTTTCATCCGCAGCTTTAAGGCAGATTAGTTTACTAGTCCTTGCGCTCTTTGGGGCCCCTTTTTGCTTTTGACGGCGGCGGAATAAGCAACCCGGGCCCGGAACCGCCCGGGGAGGTTCACTCGGGGGCGAGACTCCTCACACACCATTTGGCCGGTTATGAATCAGCGACAAGAACTCCGTACGTGTCTCTTGTTCGTTGCGGAAACACCCTAACATGGACGAAGTTACAGCAGCCGAATGCTGTTTCTCAACTCCGCGCATCATCATGCAAAGATGGCGGGCCTCGATAACTACACCCACACCTTGGGGATGAATCGCGTTCTGAATTGTCTCAGCGATTTGCGTAGTCAGGCGCTCTTGAATTTGCAGACGGCGGGAGAAAATTTCCACCAGCCGTGGCATTTTGCTCAAGCCAATCACTTTGCCATTTGGGATGTAGGCCACGTGCACCTTGCCGAAGAATGGCAGCATGTGGTGCTCGCACAGGCTGAACATTTCGATATCTTTTACGATCACCATCTCATCGTAGGTCACCGTGAACAGCGCCTTTTGCAGCATCTTTTCCGGGTCCTCTTTGTAGCCCTTCAGCAGGAATTCATAAGCCCGGTGCACGCGCCCCGGAGTATCGGCCAGGCCTTCGCGGGTGGGATCTTCCCCCAGACGGACAATCATCTCCCGGACTAACTCTTCGAAACTCGCGCTGGTTACGGTGGGTGTCTCGACGGCTGGTGTCATTGGGTACTTCCCTTCAAACCTGGTTTTCGTCCCTTGCTTGGATGATTGCCTAAGTCAGTATTTGGTTACGGGTCGCCGATTCTTTCTTTGCGTCCTTTCTTCGGCTTTTCTTTGCCTTCTTTGCGGTAATGCTTTTTGTTGTCGTAAGACAAAATCTTAAATCGCATAGTTCGCGAAGAAACCACGCAAAGAACGCAAAGAAAATCAAACCCTCAATTCTCTTCCTCCAGAGTATTCGAAGGAGTTCATCATAGTCTCTTCGATTCGCACCTTTTCTAGATGAGCAAAACGGAAGCCGCGCTGCATTATTTCGTAGATCACAATGCTTAAGGTCTCGGTCGTCGGGACCATATCCTTGAATTCCGACAGCGTGTTGAGGTTCTGGATATCAAAGCGTTCCAGAATTTCTTTCTGGACGAATCCATCTAAATCCACCAAGTTGCATACCATGCCAGTCGCTTCGTCTACCGGGCCGCTCACCGATACTTCCAGCATGTAGTTGTGGCCGTGTCCATGGGGATTGTTGCACTTGCCGTAGACTGCGCGATTCTGTTCGTCGGACAGTTGCGGGCTGTGCAGGCGGTGGGAAGCGGAGAACATGTAACGGCGCGTCAGGTGGGCCTTCATGCTTCTCCGTAGAAATCTACAAAGAGATTGGGGTTTTCATAGACGCGCACGCGGTGCAGCTTAGCGGCTTGCAGCTTGTCGCCAAGCGCTGCCAGATAGTGATGGCCAGATTTTCCGTCGTCGGAATTTTTGTCAGGAATTCCGGAACTTCTTTATTCAGGAAACGATGGTCCAGCGCATCCATGACTTCCCGGTTCATGGTGTCTTTCAGCTGCTTCAGGTCTACGACGAAGCCGGTTTTTGGATCGACGTTTCCCTTTACTGTGACTTCGAGGGTGTAGTTGTGGCCGTGTCCGTTCGGGTTGTTGCATTTGCCGAAGATGCGTTGGTTTTCTTCTGGAGTGAAGGCCGGGTTGTGATAGTAATGCGACGCGGCGAATTCGGCTTTACGGGTTAGGTAGACCATTCTTTCCTCAGATTCAGATGTGATGCGGGGTCGCCTCGTTGCAATCGGCCGCGACAGGCGAAGTGCCGGTCCGCGTGTGATTTTGGGAACTGCCGGCGTAACTTCTTCCCTTCCACTGCACTTGACCTCTTTCATGGAAGAGTTGCGAACGCCACAAAAGATACGCGAAAACCGGCAAGCCAAAGATGCTTAGGGCATTGGCGGTGACCGGAAAGTGCGCTTTATGGATCCTGGCAATGAACCGTGTAAATATCAGGAAACAGAGCGCGCCGCACCCGATGGCTAGTTGCCATTTCCCTTCTGTCAGCTCAAAAACTGTTGCCCCGGTTGTCGCTGCAATCAGTACGAATTCGACAAAGCGCAGCGTCGCCAGCCGCAACGGCGTACGAAAAAGCAACGCCAGATTTTTCGTCCAGCCTTCGATCAATTGAGGAAGGTTGCGGTACATGCGTGTGCGCACAGCGTCACCAGCGAAGCGGAAGAAAAGTTTGCCGCCTGAGGATTTCACAGCCTTGGCCAGCTCGACATCTTCAAGCAAGCTCTTTGCGACGGCCGCATGACCGCCTATTGCCTCGTAGGCAGACCGCTGAATCAAAATGTATTGGCCGTTGGCTGCCGCGGTTGGAGATTTCCGATCGCTTACCTCAGATGGACTGAATGTCGCAGCCAGCTCGGCGAAGATCACTGGCATTACAGCTTTTTCCCAAAATCCGTGCACTTCCTGTTCGGGAGAGTACGAAAGCATCTCTACTTTGTTTTTCCGCGCTTCTTCCAAACTACGCGCCAGCGAGCCTGTCTGATGAACGGTATCGGCATCGGTGAACAACAGCCATTCGCCGCGAGCCACTTTGGCTCCAGCGAAAACAGCGTTGTTTTTGCCTGTCCAACCTTCGGGTAGGGGACCCGGCTGAACGATTTTGACTCCGAACCATTCCCCGATTTCGCGGGTGCGGTCCGTGGAACCGTCATCAACCACGATGATTTCTTTCGTCACGCCCGACTGGGCCACCAGAGACTCCAGGCATGCCCCCAGAGATGCTTCTTCATTGCGCGCAGGAATGATGACTGAGACTAAAGGCGTGTCCGAGGCTGGATTCGCAGCTGGCATGACTCCAATTTAGTTATTATAGCTGTGTGCGAAGCGCATCTTTGTTCCTGCTATGCCTGATGCTTGCCGGCTGTTATGGAGGGTCGAGGCCTCCCAAGATCGGTTCTCCTGCCCCCGATTTCACCGTACAGGACTCGGAACGCAAGGTTACGCTCAGCGAATTGCGCGGGAAGGTTGTAGTGTTGAATTTCTGGGCCAGTTGGTGTCAGCCCTGCGTCGAAGAGACCCCTTCTCTGGTCGAGATGCAGCACAAACTGCGTGACAAGGGCGTGACCGTCTTAGCAGTCAGCATTGACGATGACGACGACTCCTACCACAAGTTCTTAACCAATTATCGCGTTGATCTGCTGACAGTGCGCGACCCCAAGAAAGCCAGCAATGCGATGTACGGAACATTCAAGTTTCCGGAAACTTATGTGATTGACCGTAGTGGGGTGATGCGGCGTAAGTTTATTGGGGCGGTGGACTGGAGTTCCCCTGAGGTGGTCGAATTTCTGACCAAGCTGAGCAGTGGCGTTTCGTAATTACTTCTTCGCAGTAAGCTCCAGAGCTTCATCCAGAAACTTCTGCAAATTGTCCGGCGTGACCTGGCGTCCCGCGTGGCCCAATCCTTCTCTGGCATCGGAAACCAGCTTCAGGTCAGCGCCAGGATTTGCTGCCTTCATCAACATCTCTGACTTCATCAGGCAAGCGTAGGACAAGCGTGTGGAGAGACGCGAGTCGCGCAGGAAAACTCCGTACGTGTACCAGTCTTGCGCCACGACTCGCGGATCGCCCAGGAACTGATCCAGTTTGATGGCGCGTTGATAAAGCGGCAGGGCTTCGGCGATTTTATTTTGGGAAAATTTCAGTTGGGCCCCATACATGTTGGCAAGGCTCTCTGCTCCCTTGTCGCCCACCTGGACAGCCATTTGCCGGGCGGCTTCGTATGATTTCTCTGCGTCAGAAGTTTGCTGCATTTTTTCCTGGCAGGCACCAAGGCCAAGTATCCCTGCGAGCACGATGGAGGGCTCCGGCCGGTGTGCCGCATCTGACCGGGAAACTCGTCCCAATAAGTTGAGATATTGCGGGATGGCTTCGTCGCACTTACCCACCTGTTGAAGCTCGCTGGCGTAATACAGGCGCGCCACGCTTTGTGCTGGATCAATGGTCATGGCACCCTTCCAGCTGGCAATGGCCTCGTCTCGCTTACCCGCCTGCCTTGCCAGCATGCCATGGTTCACCAGCAGATTGGAGTCTTTGGGTGTGTACTGCAAGGAGCGCTGCGTGAGTTGATAGGCCTCGTCGTACCGTTTTTGTTTGATCAGGTACTGCAAAAGGCCGTCGCGGGCCCCGGCGTCGGCGGGATTTAGTTGCAGAGCTTTTTGCCAGGCTTGAGCCGCGGCTTCCGTACGTCCTGACTCAAGGGTTTTGCGGCCTAGCCAGGTCTGCAATCCGCTATCGTAAGAATTCAGAGATGCTGCCAGCTTGAGATTGTTGATGTTTTCCGAATGAATGCGTAGGTAATAGCGCACCTGATCAAGTCCCGCCCATGCAACCAAGGCAAAGGCAGCGGTGACGCGTACAAGATGTGCGCGCCGGGAGTTCCCAATCAACCAGCGCAACCCTGCAATGGCGTGATCTGAGGCTTTTACCGTTTCATCCGAGAGGCGCTCCTGAGAGTTCAGCAGCAATTGGGCGATGCGGCCATCGCGCAGCTTCCAGATAGCTCCATCCAGGATGAAGTGGTGAATGTTGACCAACGCGGTAAAGATCAGGAAACTGGCGGTGAAATCGAAATGGAAGAGCTTGCTCGCCAGCCAGGGGCCGGGGATAAACAACGCGATCCCGCCAGCGATCAAAATACTGAAGTAGGCGAACGGGCGCCAATTGGATTGTTGTTCTTCGCCTGCCTCTTTGCGCGCATAGTAGCTTGTCACCCAGATGTATTGCGCGGAATGCATCACCGCCATCACTCCGGTGCTATAGCGGCTTTGTGGAATCTGCCAGCCTTTTAACAGCGATAGAGTTGTCGGCAGCAGGAACCAGAGGAACTGAGTTGAGAACAGAGTGAGCGAAGGCAGCAGCGCCTTAACTCCAGTCTCTTTTACTAATGTACTTAGCGCGTACGCGGAAAATCCGAAGAATCCAATTCCGAGTATTAATACAACGGCATTGCTGGCTCGTGCCGGAAGTCCTAACGACAAGAACAAGGGATCACTCGACGGCCCAGTGTGGAAATTGACCATCAGGATTAAGTACGAAAGCAGGAATGACGCATACAGCGCCTGCCGAACGTTGTCCGACGGCTTTGCTCCGGCGCGGCGGG
>JADMIO010796558.1_pt1 | contig 32449 bp, 24 predicted proteins | sample 8958161 | NCBI WGS metagenome assembly JADMIO01 (sample SAMN16585339, study PRJNA669376) | soil metagenome | isolation source: Crop rotation soil | place: USA: Cullars Rotation, Alabama | collected 2011
CTTTCCCGTAAACTTCACATCCCGACCACATACAGGCAAAGTAATGGCATTACCGCGAGCCATTACTCCTACGCGCGCAATTAACGAATCCACCATCGGGGCAGCTGGTGTCGATAACGAAGTATCTTCAACCGGTTGAGTATTGAGCGTATGTTTTGGAATAACAGGCGCACGCTTCATTATCTAATCTCCCAGCGTGGTTTAATCAGACGATCGAAAATTTCATTGCAGACAGGTTCCCAAATAGAAAGAGCATTTCTCCAGGCACCAGTTGAAGAGCGTTGATCAATGGCCTGTTCAAAAACAGTTCTCATCCGGATCTGACCTTTACCAACTTCATCCGTTTCACGTACAACATTTTTTAGAACCATGCTTCCCCAGGCATCCCGAATTTGCTCCTCCATCCACGGGGACTGAGAGCCATTACTATTGCTGTATTTGGTAAGCAAAATACGTACATCAGGCTCGAACCCTTTAAGATCAACGTTCTTGAGCAGATCACGAAGCATATCGAAAAACTGCAGTGCGGAGGTGTAGTCAAACAACTCAGCAGGCGTGGGAACAATCAGCACATCAGCAGCACATACGACATTAATCGTGCCGATACCCAGGTTAGGCGCGCTGTCAATAACTATGACATCATAGTCATGAGCAACAGTTTCAATGGCCAGTCGGAGCATCAGGTGTGGATCGGTGGGCAGTTTACCTTCATCAAATTTGCCCATTAACTCAGTTTCAATACGGTGCAGAGCCAGACAGGAAGGAATAATGTCAAGCCCCGGCCAGCAAGTGGGCTTTATTGCATAAGTGACATCGTCCTTTTCCCCAAGATAGAAAGGCAGGAGAGTGTCTTCTGCATGAATATGAAGATCTGGTACCCATCCGTGATACATTGAGGCTGTTCCCTGGGGGTCGTTACCTTCCACGAGCAAAACACGTAGCCCCTTCAGAGCCAGATCCTGAGCAAGATGAACAGAAACTGAGGTTTTGTAAACGCCTCCTTTATGGGCAGCAACCCCGATCACCGGTGGAAATACGTCTTCAGCACGTCGCAATCGCGTACCAAACACATCACGCATATGATTAATTTGTTCAATTGTATAACCAACACGTTGCTCAACCCGTCCTCGAATTTCCATATCCGGGTGCGGTAGTCGCCCTGCTTTCTCGGCATCTCTGATAGCCTGAGAAGAAACCCCAACTAAATCCGCTGCTTCACCTATTCTCCAGCGCCGGGTTATTTTCCTCGCTTCCGGGCTGTCATCATTAAACTGTGCAATGGCGATAGCCTTCGTCATTTCATGACCAGCGTTTATGCACTGGTTAAGTGTTTCCATGAGTTTCATTCTGAACATCCTTTAATCATTGCTTTGCGTTTTTTTATTAAATCTTGCAATTTACTGCAAAGCAACAACAAAATCGCAAAGTCATCAAAAAACCGCAAAGTTGTTTAAAATAAGAGCAACACTACAAAAGGAGATAAGAAGAGCACATACCTCAGTCACTTATTATCACTAGCGCTCGCCGCAGCCGTGTAACCGAGCATAGCGAGCGAACTGGCGAGGAAGCAAAGAAGAACTGTTCTGTCAGATAGCTCTTACGCTCAGCGCAAGAAGAAATATCCACCGTGGGAAAAACTCCAGGTAGAGGTACACACGCGGATAGCCAATTCAGAGTAATAAACTGTGATAATCAACCCTCATCAATGATGACGAACTAACCCCCGATATCAAGTCACATGACGAAGGGAAAGAGAAGGAAATCAACTGTGACAAACTGCCCTCAAATTTGGCTTCCTTAAAAATTACAGTTCAAAAAGTATGAGAAAATCCATGCAGGCTGAAGGAAACAGCAAAACTGTGACAAATTACCCTCAGTAGGTCAGAACAAATGTGACGAACCACCCTCAAATCTGTGACAGATAACCCTCAGACTATCCTGTCGTCATGGAAGTGATATCGCGGAAGGAAAATACGATATGAGTCGTCTGGCGGCCTTTCTTTTTCTCAATGTATGAGAGGCGCATTGGAGTTCTGCTGTTGATCTCATTAACACAGACCTGCAGGAAGCGGCGGCGGAAGTCAGGCATACGCTGGTAACTTTGAGGCAGCTGGTAACGCTCTATGATCCAGTCGATTTTCAGAGAGACGATGCCTGAGCCATCCGGCTTACGATACTGACACAGGGATTCGTATAAACGCATGGCATACGGATTGGTGATTTCTTTTGTTTCACTAAGCCGAAACTGCGTAAACCGGTTCTGTAACCCGATAAAGAAGGGAATGAGATATGGGTTGATATGTACACTGTAAAGCCCTCTGGATGGACTGTGCGCACGTTTGATAAACCAAGGAAAAGATTCATAGCCTTTTTCATCGCCGGCATCCTCTTCAGGGCGATAAAAAACCACTTCCTTCCCCGCGAAACTCTTCAATGCCTGCCGTATATCCTTACTGGCTTCCGCAGAGGTCAATCCGAATATTTCAGCATATTTAGCAACATGGATCTCGCAGATACCGTCATGTTCCTGTAGGGTGCCATCAGATTTTCTGATCTGGTCAACGAACAGATACAGCATACGTTTTTGATCCCGGGAGAGACTATATGCCGCCTCAGTGAGGTCGTTTGACTGGACGATTCGCGGGCTATTTTTACGTTTCTTGTGATTGATAACCGCTGTTTCCGCCATGACAGATCCATGTGAAGTGTGACAAGTTTTTAGATTGTCACACTAAATAAAAAAGAGTCAATAAGCAGGGATAACTTTGTGAAAAAACAGCTTCTTCTGAGGGCAATTTGTCACAGGGTTAAGGGCAATTTGTCACAGACAGGACTGTCATTTGAGGGTGATTTGTCACACTGAAAGGGCAATTTGTCACAACACCTTCTCTAGAACCAGCATGGATAAAGGCCTACAAGGCGCTCTAAAAAAGAAGATCTAAAAACTATAAAAAAAATAATTATAAAAATATCCCCGTGGATAAGTGGATAACCCCAAGGGAAGTTTTTTCAGGCATCGTGTGTAAGCAGAATATATAAGTGCTGTTCCCTGGTGCTTCCTCGCTCACTCGACCGGGAGGGTTCGAGAAGGGGGGGCACCCCCCTTCGGCGTGCGCGGTCACGCGCACAGGGCGCAGCCCTGGTTAAAAACAAGGTTTATAAATATTGGTTTAAAAGCAGGTTAAAAGACAGGTTAGCGGTGGCCGAAAAACGGGCGGAAACCCTTGCAAATGCTGGATTTTCTGCCTGTGGACAGCCCCTCAAATGTCAATAGGTGCGCCCCTCATCTGTCAGCACTCTGCCCCTCAAGTGTCAAGGATCGCGCCCCTCATCTGTCAGTAGTCGCGCCCCTCAAGTGTCAATACCGCAGGGCACTTATCCCCAGGCTTGTCCACATCATCTGTGGGAAACTCGCGTAAAATCAGGCGTTTTCGCCGATTTGCGAGGCTGGCCAGCTCCACGTCGCCGGCCGAAATCGAGCCTGCCCCTCATCTGTCAACGCCGCGCCGGGTGAGTCGGCCCCTCAAGTGTCAACGTCCGCCCCTCATCTGTCAGTGAGGGCCAAGTTTTCCGCGAGGTATCCACAACGCCGGCGGCCGGCCGCGGTGTCTCGCACACGGCTTCGACGGCGTTTCTGGCGCGTTTGCAGGGCCATAGACGGCCGCCAGCCCAGCGGCGAGGGCAACCAGCCGAGGGCTTCGCCCTGTCGCTCGACTGCGGCGAGCACTACTGGCTGTAAAAGGACAGACCACATCATGGTTCTGTGTTCATTAGGTTGTTCTGTCCATTGCTGACATAATCCGCTCCACTTCAACGTAACACCGCACGAAGATTTCTATTGTTCCTGAAGGCATATTCAAATCGTTTTCGTTACCGCTTGCAGGCATCATGACAGAACACTACTTCCTATAAACGCTACACAGGCTCCTGAGATTAATAATGCGGATCTCTACGATAATGGGAGATTTTCCCGACTGTTTCGTTCGCTTCTCAGTGGATAACAGCCAGCTTCTCTGTTTAACAGACAAAAACAGCATATCCACTCAGTTCCACATTTCCATATAAAGGCCAAGGCATTTATTCTCAGGATAATTGTTTCAGCATCGCAACCGCATCAGACTCCGGCATCGCAAACTGCACCCGGTGCCGGGCAGCCACATCCAGCGCAAAAACCTTCGTGTAGACTTCCGTTGAACTGATGGACTTATGTCCCATCAGGCTTTGCAGAACTTTCAGCGGTATACCGGCATACAGCATGTGCATCGCATAGGAATGGCGGAACGTATGTGGTGTGACCGGAACAGAGAACGTCACACCGTCAGCAGCAGCGGCGGCAACCGCCTCCCCAATCCAGGTCCTGACCGTTCTGTCCGTCACTTCCCAGATCCGCGCTTTCTCTGTCCTTCCTGTGCGACGGTTACGCCGCTCCATGAGCTTATCGGGTCCACTCGCGAACGCAGAAAGGCCCACCCGAAGGTGAGCCAGTGTGATTACATTTGCGGCCTAACTGTGGCCAGTCCAGTTACGCTGGAGTCACTAGTATTTAGGTGACACTATAGAAGCGGCCGCGACAACTTGTCCACGTGGAATTCTAAGCTTAGGATCCCAATGTGCTGGAAAGAGATGCTTCAGGCAGCGCTCAAGGCCGAGACCGAAACCATCGGGAACTATGTCAAGCGCCGCAAGCAGGCCGAAGATGCCGGCGAATACGGTCTTTCCGCACAGTTCGACGATATTATCGCGGATGAGACGCACCATCGCGATGAGCTCAAACAGATGCTGGCCCGCTGGCCTGAATAATCGACGTGCAGGTGCTTGCCTGCGATGCTAGCCGAAAACGTGGCCATGAAATAACAAGCGTACAGGCAAGTAACTGCCATTACAAATGCCACCTCGCCCGTCACACTGCACCTTGTGCAGTACTAGTTCGGCGAAACCGGCAAAAACTGCCATCCTCGCGCCAGTCGTGTCGTGAGGACTTCCGCCGCAACTGGGGGGCTGGCCAAGAATCCTTGTACTGCATCGCAGTGCTGGTGCTGTAAGAAGGTGAGTTGCTCTTGCGTCTCGACGCCCTCTGCGACCACATTCAGGTGCAATTTGTGCGCCATGGCGATGATCGCCGCCGCGATGGCCGTGTCGTTCGAGTTCCCCGTCAGATCCGCCACAAATGACCGGTCGATCTTGACTCCTGTGATCGGTAATTGCTTCAAGTAGTTGAGTGACGAGTAACCTGTACCAAAGTCGTCAATTGCTACTGCATGGATCCGAACGGCATGCAGTTCTTGCAGTACTTTGATCGTGGACGCCACATCATCCATCATGCTGCTTTCCGTCAGCTCAATCTCCAAATACTGCGGATCCAGGTCTGTTTCCTCAAGCGTACGTGCAACCATCTGCACGATATCTTTGTGTTGAAACTGCCTGGCTGAGATATTCACACTCATGATCAGCGGTGGCCTGTCCGGGAATAACTTCTGCCAGGCACGCGCTTGTCGGCAGGCTGTCTCAAGGATCCATGCACCCAATGGGACAATTTGCCCAGTATCTTCGGCGAGCGGAATGAAGTCAAGGGGTGCTATGAGTCCACGCTGCGGATGTTGCCACCGTACGAGTGCTTCAACGCCCAAGAGACGACCATCTGCAATCGAAACGATCGGCTGGTAGTGCACTAGCAACTGCTGCCGCCCGAGAGCCTGACTGAGTTCGGTTTCAAATTGCAGCTTGAACAGGGCATGGGCATCCAGCGCGGAATCGTACACCACAGCCCGGGCACGGCCAAGCGCCTTCGCCTGGTATAGGGCAAGGTCCGCATGTCGTAACAGATCTTCTGGGGCGCGATCGTCGACGAGATATGGAGCGATTCCCATACTCCCACTCGTGACAACGGTATGACCGTACATGTGGATCGGACATGTGAGATCATATTGGATGCGCTCCGCCACACTGCGTGCGTGATCCGTATCGGACATATCCTCCAACAGAAATGCGAATTCGTCACCGCTCAAGCGGGCGACCGTATCGCCGGGGCGGAGACGCTGCTGTAAACGCCGTGCTACTTCAATAAGGAGCTGATCACCTGCGAGATGTCCTAGCTGATCGTTGATCGCCTTGAAGCGATCCAGATCAAGAAACAGGACCGTAAATGGCGGGCCATCGCGACGCTGCGCCCGTGCGAGGGCATGCGAGAGACGCTCGAAGAATAACTTCCGGTTGGGCAGCCCCGTCATCGGATCGTGTAACGTCGCGTGAAGGAGTTGTTGCTCAATCTCGGCGCGCTCCTTAAGTTCAGCGCGCAAACGTGCATTGACGGCCTGGAGCTCATCGGTCCTTTCCTGGACGCGGACTTCCAGATCATCCTTCAGTTGCTGCAATACGACTTCTGCCTGCTTGCGCTCAATCGCCGCCGCCAGGATTGCGGTGATGGTGTGCAAGAAGTGAACATCGTCAAGCTCGACTCTGCCGGGGTCTACGGTATAGACTCCAAGAATTCCAAAAGGACGGTCGCGCCCATCAATGAGCACGGTGATGCCACTGCTGGCCTGATGCGCGTGCATGACACTGGTGCCGCCGAAGCGTGTATCGGTACGGAGATCGTGGATGATAACCGGCTCCTTGCTCAACAGCGTCAAGCCCTCTGGAGCCTCAGGACCGGCATCGCTCATCGTCAAGTTTGGAACAGCACCGATCGGACCCGCGCAGGCCCGAAACTGGAGCGTAGTTCCGTTGGGCAAAAGCTCCCAGATAGTACAGACGTCGATGCCGAGTAGGGTGGCGACACAGTCCACGGTTGCTTCCATCAATGGCCCGAGTTCGCTGTTGGCGAGCGCCTGTTGGCTCAGGGAGGCGATCGCTCCATGGCGACGTACCTGTGAGATCATAACCGGATGAACTTCGCGCGATGGTTCCAGCATAACGCACTATCTCCGCTCAATCGATACATTCCTCGGTCGTGGATATACTGCGGTTCTGGCACTATCCTTCTCGCTATTTCGTACAACGTCGGAACAGGCCACACATCGTCTACAAGAGCATCGTATGGCGCCTCAGTCTGAGATGATTTCATTAGAACCATGCCTCAAGCGCCACACAGCCGTTCATCATAACACCATCCGTGGCGTGACTAGCGGCGACGAGATGTCAGGGACAGGGGTAGCCTGCCTCGAATGGCGACCTGACTCAGGTTCAATGCCGACCCGACGAAAGATGTGAGTCCGGTGAACCGGACTCACATCTTTCGTCGGGTCGATGCTGGTCGAGAAAGGTTATCTTTATACTCGCCAGCGGCCCATTGGATGATGCTGCGTCTTCCTATGCATGACGTATGCTAACGCCACTATCTGCCAATAATCACCGCGCCACCAACGGAGGTAATCGTCATGCGCCTACTGAACGTGCGTGGTCCGTAGACGCTCCCGCCCACGATGCCGAGGGTTCCGCCGTCGGGCGTCCGGTCGATGGCCCGCTGAAATGTGCAGAACGGTTGGTGCAGCCAGCCTTCGTTGCTCGCGTCGTTGCACGCACCGCCGCTCTCCGCGTAGCGATCCGCTATGCCGATGATCGCTGCGCGCAGGTTGGGCAGTGGTCCAATCTGGCGCGTGCTGTCCGCCTGTGGGGTGCCGGACAGGCGCAGCAGCCGACGCATTGACGTGGCATCCATAACAGGCAGGCCACGTGCATGTCGTACGCCCTGGATCGCTGCGACCGCTCCGACCACAATTGGTGATGCGCTGGAGGTGCCTGCAAAGGACGTCGTGTACCACTGGCGCACGTCCATCGTCGCGCCTGCTACAGTCTGATCGCCGTAGCCAAGCGTCATGACACTATCGCCCCAGCCTTGCACATCCACCCGGCTGCCAGCATCCGACCACGCTTGCGGAGCGCGGGTGCTCGATATCCCGGCCCCAACGATGATCGCACCCGAGTCACGGAACCCGCGGTCGAAGCGCTGTTCGTAGATCGAGGAATCGAGGTCCATGCCGCCGTTGCCTGCCGCCTCGACGACGATCATGCCTTGCGACGTCACGGATTCAATCGCGTCGAACTCGGCCTGCCAGTACTCCACAGGGATATATTCCCACTGGGAGCAATTCCCGTCATTGCATACATTGCCACTGGATGGGCCCTGACGATGATCTTCCACGAGAATGATGTCGCCGCCTAAAATACGCCATGCCGCGTCGATAATCGCCGCTGCCGAGCCAAGGTTGTTGTTGGATGTGACTCCGATTGCCGTTTGTGGGGCGATACCCGTGACTCCATGCCCGTCGTCCAGGGCGGCGATCTCGCCCAATACAGCTACGCCATGATTGCGGGAAGCCTGGTCGGTCGCCTGGGTCCCACCCATGTAGAAGGTCGCGGGAAGATCCTCATGGTCGAGTTGCCAGGCCAGCTCGACATCAACCACGCGCACGCCACTCCCACGTCCACCCGGGATCGTCCAGGCATAGCGTGCGTCGATTCCATTTGGCGCCGCATCGAGGTAGCCCTGGCTGCCACTGAAGTCTGGCGTGGCCGGAGCGATGTCGGCTGAATAGTCGATCGGCTGCGCATACGCGATCTCGACACTTGGCAGGGCGTTAAGCTGATCGATGAGCTGCGCCGTCCCCGCCGGTGTGGCACCTGCGATTTTGACGAAGTAGTAGAGGTTGAGATCGGCAAGTTCCTTTTTGCTCGTCTGCTCACCACGTTGCTTCCGTGCTTCCATCTCTTGCTCAGGTGGCGTGAATAGTCTGCGGAAGCTGCGCTGTTTTTGTGTCAGCAGATTATTCGCCGCAGCGAGGTCGCGCTGCACGGCTGTTGGGGCGAGACCTGTGCGTGCCAGGCGTCCTTTTTCGTCTGTGGTGAGGCTGGCGGCGTCGATCGTCAGCCGCCCACCCTTGAGGCGAATGTGCGATCCTTCCTGGAACTTAACGATGACCTGGTCGATATGCTCCCCTTTGCGGAGAGTGGTCCGAGCCGGTTTGACGGCAGCAACACGCGGCCGGAGCGGTGGCGGCGCCTGTGGGGCAGCCGTGGTGATGTGGGCTGGAAAACTCAGGAGTGCCAGGACGAGGCCGGCGGTGCCAAGAACAGAAGGAATACGTAGTTTCATGATCGGGCCCCTTTTGCTGTCTACGCTCGACCCCGGCGAGTGGTATTGGTCGATGGGGCTACCTTAGAGCTAACGAGATAACAAAACCCAACATTCCTAACCATCTTTCTTCCCTTCCATGGGCAGATCGTTCTGGTTTTCCCGGTCCACGTCAGCCGCTAGCCAGAAATGTTAGAACTGTACGTGCGCCTCAAGCCAGGCTAAGATATCTGTGCCTTTTGAATGGAATGGCCTCAAAGGCGCGCATCAAGCTGCTGGGGCCAGGAGGCCGGACGCCTGCTATGGCCCTGAAGGAGGACACGATGTCGGCTGCTGTCGTGGCGACGTTCTATACCGTGTATAACGACCATCGGCTTGATCTGCTGGACGAGCTGCTTGCATCAAACTATGTCGGGCAGGTGAATGGCCGAGAGATCGTAGGGGCTGCCCAAGCCAGGGCCTTCATCCAGGCCTTCCTCATGGCTTTCCCGGATGTGCACTACACCGTGGAAGATATGGTAGTGTGTGGTGAGAAGGTCGTCGCGCGTTGGACTGCGACGGCCACCCATCAGGGCAGCTTCGGCGGAGTAGCACCATCGCAGAAGTATGTGACGATGTTCGGGATCACCATCTTTGCGCTGACGGAGGCGAAAATCACTGCACTCTGGTCGTCGTGGGATGTCCACGGCGTGCTGCAACAGATCCAGTCATAATCTACTGAGCCTCGACCGTATCGCCCGCGCTGTGTACCTGCCCCGAACGATGGTACCAGGCATAGGCACCGTAGATTATGTGGATCATGAGGAGCCCCAGCAGCACCAGCAGGATGGCCGTTGGCGTGAGCGAGCCTCCCACCACAGCCACAATGACCGCCGCACCGGCTGCCCCAAGCTTCATGGCTGCAGTCAGAGATCGATTGATCTGCAGGAGTGGGTCGGACTGGAGGGTCGGCTCGATCAGAGCAATGGCCGCCAGTGCCACCGCTGTTCCACCGGCAACCAGCCAGTGCAGATTTACCGCCGGGGCGCTGCCTGGTGCGATAAACAGGAGCACGCCAGCCCCGATCGCCGTGATGGCCATCACCAACGGTACATGCAGATAGTTCCAGGCAAAGCCCAACCACATGCCCTGACGCGGCTTCCAGCGGCCGACGTAGTCGAAGTAAATCCACCACAGCGAAAACGCGAGCAGTAGACCGAGCACGGCGGTTAGTCCCGTCGCGGGTACAAACTGCCGCGCAGTCGCTGCACCACGGACGACACCGGCGACGGCCTCCCCCAGCACGATGATCACAAAGAGTCCGAAGCGCTCCGGCAGCTTCGATCGGCTAAAGCGTGGCAGGTGCCGCTGAATATGCAGCGTCGTCATGGGTGTCAGCAGGTCGAACGCGAGGCCAATCGCCCACAGCACGAAGCGTGTCGGTGGTGGGACGAATATGGAGAGAACGAACAGGATGATCGATACCGTGAAGCCGATGGCATAGCGCAGCGACACCGGCCGGAACCGTGGGACATACCATCCGGCCCGCAGCCACATAAAGGTTACGAGGGCACGCGCAGCGGCATACGACAGTGCGAAGCCAGGACTGGTCGTGCCGAGAGCGTCGTGGACGAAGAGGGCCATCGCTGCGGTCGGGATCATCAGGCCGACGATGAAGAGCCGGAAGCTAATATCATAGGTTTCGAAGCGCTCATTGTAGAAAACGCCGCCGATCCAGACCCACCAGGCCGCGAGAAAAAGCAGGACATATCCGGCGGCGCCAGCGAGTGACAGATGGGTCGCGAGATAGTGCGCCAGTTCCGCGATAACGACGACAAAGACGAGATCGAAGAAGAGCTCAAGCCAATCGACGCGTCGCTCGTGCGCTTCGTCGTCATCGCCCTGGAGGTGCGGGTGCTCCCACCATTGCCGTTGTATCATCGTCAGGTTTACCTCCACCCAGGGGGTCGCTCACACAGATGCAGACGATGGGAAGCTGTGCCTTCTCCGCACGCTCAACAGTCCGAGGAGCGTTCAATTACGCAGCCATACGAGCAACACCTGTGACCAGTTTACGCGCAGCCCGCCACGCGCGCATCGTCGGTTTGGGTAGGTCTGCTCCGCCCGAGTGAGCAGGAAAGGTGGAGCCATTGCCGGCCAGAGATCCCTCTGAATTGCCGGTTCGTGGCCTGCTATTCGTCTACATACTTCTCATCGTGGGAGGGCACCGCTTCGATTGGCAACACTCCGAGCTGTTGCAGCCGTTCGATCAGGGGTGTGGCTTCTCTGTCGCCGAATACCCGCACAAAGTTCGGCAGGCCGACGAAGGACACGTTCACGTGCTGCGGAGTGAAGCGAATCCCGCTCACCAGTGCAAGGTTGATCAGATGGGTGCCAACGGTGACCCACGCGTGTTGTCGGAAGGGAACAATGCTATTCGATTCTAGCGCCCGTGCATCCCTTGGCCGGAAATAGGCCAGGATCGATCGCCCCGCCTGGCGCGTGAAGCTCCGGATCAGTGGTCCGCCACGTTGATCGGGCAGGGCCAACACAAGCTGGAGTTGGTCATGTTCGACCCAGATGTCGGCGGCCAGGTCGAGATTGACCAACCGGTCGGCGATCGTCACCCAGCCTGGCATTGTCTCACGCGCTGCTCGGAGATAGATCAGCAGCGGCTCTGCTTCACCAGGCGAAAGAAAGAGCCGTGCGCCTGGTTCGTCAAGGCGCGCGAACGCATAGCGCAGGGTGACCCGATCCCGCTTCACGGAGATTTCGGCGATACAGTCCAGGTTGACGATCTGATGCTTAAGGTATAGGAGAGCAGACTGCTGACTTCCAGTTTCGCGTGGGTTGTCCTGCATCCGCTCCTCCTCATAAGCTCCGCGTAGTCTACCACCAGCCCAGCATCGCCGGGTTGCCCTTACCGATAGGGTCAGAAGGTATGAGGTGCTTCGCCCAGTTAGTGGGGTCCAGTCCGTGATTCATGGTAATGAATGCCCTTCCACGCACCACCTATGCGACGAAAGATAACTGTGTTGCGCCCTTCAACCATGTGGGGCTCGCCTCTATCCCTAAACTCACCCTCAAAATGGAAGCCATAGAATACGTAGGCAGTATCGCCCAGGATGTCGATGGATAGGTTGGCGATCTCCATCACGCGTACGTGGGTAAGCTGCTTCGTCACATTCTGGTAATAGTGTGCAATCTCTGTCCATCCGCAAAGGGGTTTCGATAGTTCCATTGGGCAGTAAATTGTTTCGTAATCACGGTCCCAAATAGATTGTAGCTTGTCCGCGTTCAGGGTCGCAAATCCACACCGGTGCGTCTCAACGAGCGCTGCAATCTCTTGCTTGTCTGCTTCCATGGAAACTCCCCCTATTCCTTTCACATTGCAATAATGCGCCGGGAACGGGGGTCGCGGATGGTATCGATGGACAGGTATTGGGCTGAACCATCGTACAGATTGCGCTCGATGAGCACCAACCCGACTAAAGTCGTGTGTCCGCACAACTTGACTTACGACTTTAGTCGGGCCAGTTCTGATCACGGCTCATGTCACCGCAGGGCAAGCAGAGACGCATAGCCCTAACCTCAGCTGGGGATCGCCAGCCCGACATCGCGCAGGACGTCTGCGGCACGCGCACCGTCGCCGCGTAGCACGGCTATACGATCCGCCAACTCGAGGGCGCGTTCGGGTTGGCGTTGTCGTGCACATGCCACGAGTGCCAACAATAAGACCGGCTCGCTGCGTGGGTTGAGCTTGAGTGCCTTCCGGCACGCACCCAGCGCCTCGTCGTTGCGTCCCATCTGGAGGAGTATTGCTGCCCACATGCGCCATGCGGCGAAGAAGCTCGGATGTTTAGCTGCTGCCTGTGCAAATAGCTCTTCGGCGCGCGCTTTCGCACCCTCATTGAAGCACAGCAGACCGTGAGTGACCATAATATAGGGGTCGAGTGTCGTAGCGAGGCTGGCATCGAGCTCGACCGCCTGCGCGAAGGTTAGTTCCGCCCGTCGCAGGGTATGGGGCGTGAGAGCAGATACATCGCCATCGCCCCAGAGCGCCAGAGCATACAAGAGATGCGCCTCGGCCGATGTGGGGAGGGCCGCGCACGCCTGTTCCAGGGCGGGCACAGCCTGGCTAAAGAGCTTGAGACGCATAAGGCCTCGCCCCTGGTCGAGCAGTGCGTTGCCATCGACCTGCTTCAGGTTGCTGCCGCGCAGTCCAGCACGCACCTCGCGGTCAAGGGATGTGAGCGCTCGCAGTGTGCGTCCCAGGTCATGCCCGTCATTGAATTGCTCGCGCAATGCTTCATACATCATGAAGTACGATGAATCCTGGAGCACCTGGCGTGCGACTTCGACACGCTCCTCTTCTTCAGGATCAGGATGGTATGCCAGCTCTTTGAGCCGTGCCAGGTAGGCAAGCTCGACGTCGTCATGGTCTGGCTGAATCACGTCAAACGAATTTGTGTTCGCCAGATCGCTCAGACTGATCCCGCCAAAGCCGGAAAGCGGCCGGCTCATGGTCCTGCCCTGATGCATTGGTGTGGGTCGCTGCATAACCTTTGGGCTGATTCTGAGCGTGCCATAATAGTCCGGCATGTCGTCGATTGGGCGTTCAACCACGGGGCCGGTCTCGACAGCACGGGGTGAGCCGCATGATGGACACTTCGTTGCGGTTCGGTCGACCGGGGAACCGCACTGCTGGCAGTAGATCGCCCGGACCTCGTCGCCAGTCTGATTGTGTTGACTGCGCAGGCGATCATACAGTTCACGACGCAGCGGCAAGCCCAGGATCCGCCAGGCTTCTTCGACAATGCCAAGCTGGCGCGCGATCTGTGGTACAAGCCAGCGCGGATCGTCCGGGAAGCGACTACGCACTTGCCGGTAGGCCTCAGCGACGGTGGTGCTGTCAGCCTGGGGGAGGGCACCGAGCACGAGATAGTAGTCGAGGCCTTGCATGACCGCCGTGGCCAGTTCCGGCGTGCCGAGGTCAAGCGTGTGCCAGAAGCCGCGGGCCTGGCTGCCGCAATAGCTGCAATGGCCGTCGCCCGGAAGGGCTGCGCCGCAGCTTGGACAAGGAACGATCGTCGTGGAGTGTGCCGCCATAGTTGCCCTTCCTGACATCGCCGATGGGCCAGAAAAAGGCCCGCACCGCGCAGTATGACTGGAGGCGGCGCGGGCTACTATAGGCGATCAGGGGGATCTGGACGCGCATGTCGGGTGAGTGCCGAACGGGACATCCTGCTAGGGCAGTGTGACCTCCCACAGCGTGCCTGAGCCACCATAATCCAGGACATAGAGTTTGTGGTCGACCAGCACGGCGTCGATTGGATTCTTGAAGTTACGGATCAGCTGTGTGACCTGCGCGCTGTAGTTATCGCCCTTCTTCGTCAATTTCAGCGCGAGCAGGTCCTGCCCGCCATCGGTGAGCTTAAGGTTTTCGGCACCAAAGCCCCAGCTGAGGATAAACGCGTCGCCCTTGAGATCATCCGTCAGCACGCCGGCCTGATCCCAGACGAGGCCCAACGGCGACCGGTGCGGTGTAAAGGTGTAGGTCGGTTGCTTCGAGTCGCTGGCATCCTGGACGCTGCCATCGGCACCGCGGATCTGGTCGCCGTCTGGACCCATACTTTCAACCGGATTGGTGAATGCCATCGGCGGCTTGGGAAAGGTCGGATCGTTGTGATACAGGCCGGAGTCGACGGCGAAGAAACCCGACTCCAGTCGCTTATCCTTGGTAGGATCATAGTCGGGGAACTGCTGTGGATTGTCGTCGTTCCCGAAGCGCCAGGGGAAGCCGTAGTGCTTGCCTTCCTGGATCCAGTTCAGCTCATCCGGAAAATCCTCGTCCGGTCCGTTATCACCCCCAAAGAGATCGCCATTAGGCGCGAACTCAAGGTCATACGAGTTGCGTGTACCATCCGCGAAGAAATAGCCCTTGGCCTTAAGCTGCGATTCGTCGTTTGGCAGCGTTATGTCCTGGCCATCGGTCGGGACGCGCAAGATCGCCGATGTCAGCGGGACTTCGCGCAGGTTTGGGAACCCGCCTTTGTTGTCCTCGACTTCGCCATGATCCGAGCGTGAGCCGCTATTGACATACGCATACTTGCCGTCGGGACTGATCGCGATCCCGTTAAAGCGATGGTCGAACTGCGTTCCGCTGGCCGGGTAGGGCACGGTGACCGCGAGCGTCTTCCAGGTAAGTGAGCCAGAAGTGGCTGGTGCAGCCTTGCGGATGTAGGCGACAAAGTTCTTGTCGACAGTCTTGTCGCCAACGACATAGATACTGCCATCAGGACCGCACGCCAGACCGGCCGCGTTGGTGATTTCGCCGATCTGTTCGATCGTAGCAACTTGCTGCGGCTGTGCTCCCGCCGTCAGGGCCAGTCGCATGAGTTGACCCTGACTGTTGATATAGAAGAGATCGTGGCTCACCGGGTCACGCACCAGTTTGACGTAGCCTCCACCAGTATCCAGGAGCTTCTTGATTTGGATATCTTTGCGGAGTGGCTGTGGTCCATTGCCTGTGGGCGCGGCTGCGGCTTCGGTGGGAGCCTCGGTCGCCTGGGATGCTGCTTCCGTCGGCGGTACGCTGGTGGGTGCCTCTGTCGGTGGAGCGCTGGTGGGTGCTGCCGTCTGGCTTACAGTCTGTCCTGTGCCCTGGCACGCAGTCAGAGCGAGCGCAGCGATGATCAGCAGCCCGCGCAAGACGTGCGAGATGCCGGGGCGTCGTGGTGTGGTCATGCAGCTTCTCCGAGTTTAACCGCCTGAAAGATCTTCATACGTAGCAGGAGCAAGGCCACGGCGGAGAGCGCCGGGCCGAGGAGGACAGCGAAGATCAGGTAGATCAGCCGCACCTGGTCCCACGCGATCAGGACCACAAACGGTGGCGTTTGGGGATGATCACCACCGCGTACCTGGAGGAACGGAATAAAGAGCCGGCTGACGAGGACGCCGAGCGCGGTTCCTGAGGCGATGCCCATGCCGATGATCAGTGCCTGCTCCCAGAAGAGAAGCACGGCCATCTGGCGCACGGATAGTCCGATCGCGCGCAGCATACCTAGCTCGATGAACCGGCGCTGAAACGAGACGACTGAATAGAAGAGAAAGCCAAGTCCAGTCAGCAGAGCCGACGCCAGGAAGCCAACCGACAATAAGCCATACAACCCTTGCCGCTCAGGTCGCTCCTGTGCAACCAGGATCGTGTCTGGCGCTTCGCTGCTGACGATCGCTGGCATATGCTCCTTGGCGATGCCGACCTGGATCTGATCGACTGTCGTCTCCGGCGTCGCGTTCAACCAGACTTCATAGGGGAACATGTCGCCTTCCTGCTCGAAGAGATAATCGGCGTTGGCGACGAAAAATGGTCCGTCCTCGGGATAGAGTGTCGGGAAATAGTCGGTAGCACCGACGATGGTGAACGGCACCGTCTTAGCTGAGCCCAGGTCATGCAGATCGAGATTAATCTTCGTACCGATGCCCAGTCCTTGCGCCTGGAGATATTGCCTGCTCACCAGGATGCCATTGGGGGCGGCACCAAGATCGTTCATCAAGGCACCCAGCGGCTGGTCGGCGTAGTCCTGCCGCCAGGCCGCCGAAGCCGGGAAATCGACGCGATCGATACCCAACACCGTGCCATCCGCGCGGTCATTCGCGGTCTGGACAGTTGTCGAGCTACGCGTTACGCGCGTGGCGGCCATAACGCCGGGAAGCTTGAGATAGTCCGAGACTGGCAGAAAAATATACTGTTGCTCCGTGGTCCCTCCAAGCGGAGGTGATGTGTCAGCGGCGGATGTCGTCGGACCCGCCGGTCCGGTTGACGGCCCGGCTGGACCAGAAGTCGCGGCTCCAACATCGGTTGCCGCCGCGTTGCTCGCGGGTTTGATGCTCTGACCAAAGTCGGAGATGCGCATCCTGGCTCCGACGTCGTACAACACCTGATCGTAGAGATGGTGGTCCAGCGTCTGCGCCATTGAGGCGGTGAACGTGGCCAGGCTGAGCGTCAGAATCAGCAGGAGGACCGGGCCGGTATAGCTGCGCGGTGAGCGGGTCAGATACCGCAGTGCCAGCAGACCGGAAACGCCAGGGAGCCGGCTGATCACCGCGCTGACCGCCGCCATGAGCGGTGGGAAGAGGCGTACGCTCAGCAGTGAAAGCGCGACCATGACAAATGCCGGTGCCAGAATCAGCAGCGGGTTGGTGAACGGATCGCCCCCAGCCGGTCCACGTCCGAGCAGCGAGATCGTGCCCCGCTCCTGCAGCTGCCGATAGCCATAATAGGCGGGTACCAGCAGCAACACGTCGAGATATGCACGTTGCCACCATGGTCGACCGACTGAGCGCGCTTGCTCCTGCTTGTATGAGATGATCGTATGACCAGCCGCACCGAGCGCGGGCAACAGGCTGGCGATCAGGGTCAGGCCGATCACCCAGAAGCCACCCCGCAAGCCAGCGCGCGAGAAGCGAATTGGAACGTCGGCGCGTGGCTCGAAGCTCAGGAACGAGCGGGTCCACCCCATCAGCATCGCGGCATAGCCAGCCAGGAAGAGGCCCAGCACTAACGCGACGACACCCAGGATGACGCCCTCGATCAAGTAGACAATCAGCACTTCGCTGCGCGAGGCACCCCGGCTGCGCAGCACAGCGATCTCGTTCTGCTGGCGCTGAACGACCATGCCCGCAACCATGATGATGAAGTAAGCGATCAAGCCGAGGATCGGGAGCGCAAAGACGACCAGGCTGATCGTCAGCAGCCGTACGCGCGCTGCTTGCCGCTCAAGGCCGGTGCGCGGCGAGATCGGCATCTGGATCTTGGGGATAATCGAGCCCAGGTGCCGAAACGTCGCATCGATCCGACCTGCCAGCGGCAGCACATCGTCGTTGCGCACCTCTGAGCCATCAAAGATCAGATACCACAGAGTCTGTGCGCGTGCGTTGGCTCCCTGTGGGAGGACACGCGTGGTGAAGGTCTGCTCCGGAACGAGCAGAACATCCTCCAGCGTGTCGGGCTGGATGAACCAGAACGCCTCGTTTGGATTGCGGGCATGCCAGATACCAGTGATCTTCACCGGCAGCTGGAACGCATCATCGCTGCTCTTGATATGGAATTCCTCGCCAACCTGTGTACCAGTTTTTTCGGCGAAGAGCTCGCTGATCATGACTTCGACACTGCCCGTCTTGCCCGTCGACGCTCGTGGCAGCGCACCCTCACTCAGCTCGATCTGCGACTCGATGCCACTCGCAAAGCCGAGGTTGACGTAGAGCAGGGCAGAGCCGCCCTTGGCGCTCGCCCCGGTATAGAGCTGCATCTTATCCGTATTGGCATACCGGATGATCTCGGGGGCAGGCAGACGCAGATCGCGGGCGATGGATGTCTTGAAGTACGCGTCGGCTTTGCGAAAGCGGTCGAGCGCCAGTGGTGTATCGTTCGAGTCGCTGTGCGAAAACATGAACGCGAAGGGTGGTCGTGGCCGGCCCTGAATATCGGGCTGAAGCTCCGTGCGCAGTGTGCGGTAACCTACTGCGTCGGCATACAGGGGGATACTGACGACCAGCGCCACGGCGACCACAAAGCCCGCCGTCAGTGCTATGACCAGTCCAAGGTAGCTACGCTGCCGCTGTACAGCAATGCGTATTAGGCCGACAAGGTTGAGCAACCAGTACATACAATCCAGTGACTGCGGGCTGACCCCAGCCTTTTACAGACGATCAATGGCCGAACGATCGGCCGGAAGAAGTGACCTCACCCCCAACCCCTCTCCTGCGAGGAGAGGCGGGTGTCCCCTGGGCGCGGGTGAGGTCCGCCCTCCATACCTATGAAATCAGCATGCCCAGCTCCTCGTTCGCGACAACCGGAGCATCGCGATGGAGGAAGCAGGCTGCGACATGTCGCTCCTCGGTCTGGAACAATGGCGGCGGGCTCTGGACGCAGATATCCATGACATAGGGACAGCGGCTGGCGAACTTACAGCCATGCTGTCCTTCATTGGCGATCCGTGGCGTGGCGGCGGCAGCTGCAACGTCGGCTTCCTGGCCCCAACGCCGTTTTGGATCGGGCCACGGGATAGATTCGATCAACAGCTGGGTGTAGGGATGCTTCGGATGCTTGATGATCGTCTCGACATCGCCCGCCTCGACGACCGAGCCACGATACATCACCAGAATATGATCGGCGACATGATAGGCGGTGGCGAGGTCGTGTGTGATATACAGGATCGGGATCCGCAGCGACTGGTTCGCCTTGCGCAGACTTTCGAGGATCGTGGCGCGTAGCGAGGCGTCAACCATCGAGACTGGCTCGTCGGCGACGATCAGCCGTGGTGCCAGCATCAGGGCGCGGGCGACGATAATACGCTGCCGCTGACCACCGCTCAATTGGTGCGGATAGCGTCCGAGCGTTTCGTCGGGGCGGAGACCGACAAGCTGGAGCGCCTCTTCCATGAGGTTGCGTGCATCCGGGCCGGCTTTCGCCAGCTTGAACTTCGCGATCGGGACGGTGAGGACATGGTCGACCGTATAAAAGGGGTTGAAGACGGCGAAAGGGTCCTGAAAGACAGCCTGAACATCGCGTCGGAAGGCGATGCGTTCTTTGCCGGAGAGCTTATTCAGGTCGCTGCCTTTGTAGAGCACCGTCCCTTCGCTTGGTGGGAAAAAGCCCATAATCAGCGAGGCGAGCGTCGTCTTGCCGCTGCCGCTCTCGCCGACGACGGCGATAATCGACGGAGCACCATCTTCGATGGCGAACGAGATGTCGTCGAGGGCGAGCGTCGCATTCTTGCTAAGCAGTCCACCACCGTAGGCCTTGCTGACCTCACGCAGCTCGATCAATGCTGTCATTGCTCGACCTCATAGAGATGGCAGGCGACCCATCGGTCAGGGCGGACCTGCTGAAACTCAGGGACTTTGCGGATACACACTTCCATTGCATGTGGGCAGCGCGGGTGAAAGACGCAGCCGGGAGGGATAGCGAGCAGTGATGGCGGCAGGCCAGGGATGCCACGAAACGTGCCTTTCTGATCCAGGTTCGGAAGGCTGCTGATCAGGAGCTGGGTATAGGGGTGGAGTGGCTCGCTGAAAATATCCCCGATCGGGCTGAGTTCGACGAGCTTGCCCGAGTACATCACCGCCAACCGATCGACAAACTGCGCCATCAGCCCCATATCGTGGCCGATCAACACAACCGAAACGCCCATTTCCTCTTGCAGCTTGCCGATCGTTTCCATCACCTGGCGCTGCACGACCACATCGAGAGCGCTGGTCGGCTCGTCAGCGATGATCACCTGCGGACGCATCGCGACGGCGATCGCGATACAGGCGCGCTGTTTCATGCCACCGCTCAGTTCGTGTGGATACATCGTCGCGACGCGGCGCTGTAGGCCGACCGATTCAAGCGCCTCGTAGGCACGCCCCACCAGATCGCCCTTCGAGCCACCCTCCTGGTGATCTTCGATTGTGTCGATGATCTGCTCACGGATGCGCATGACCGGGTTGAGTGAGTTCATCGCGCCCTGCGGGATCATACTGATCTTGCTGGCGCGGACCGTACGCATTTCCTCGTCGGAGAGCGTTGGAAGGTCGATGCCGTCGAGCAACATGTGGCCGCCCGCGATACGGCCGGGCGGCTTGATCATTCGCATCAAGGCCAGTGCCATCGTGGACTTGCCCGATCCGGACTCGCCGACGAGCCCCAGGCGCTCGCCCTGCCGCAGATCGAAGGTGACGCCGTCCACCGCCGTGATCGTGCCGCGATCCGTGTGATATTGGACGCGCAGGTCTTTGACTTGGAGTACGGGAGCGGCTGTGGTCACGCGGCCCTCCGTGTTCTGGGATTAGCCCATTCGTCGAGACCGAGCGATGTGAGGGCCAGCCCGATCACCAGCATTAGAATGATGACGACCGGGATCACCCACCACCACCAGAGTCCGCGCAGGATCGCCGAATACTTTTGCACCCAGTAGATCGTCATGCCAAGCGTTGGGTCGCGCTGCGAGGCCAGGCCAAGCAGAGCGAGGCCGAGCGACGTATAGATCGCCGCTGTGACCGCACCGACGAAGCTCGCCAGGAGGAATGGCATGAGGTTCGGGATCAGTTCACGGAAGATGATCTCAGGACCGTTCATGCCGGACAGGCGTGCCATCATCACAAACGGTCGCTCACGCATCGAGAGCACCTGGGCCCGGATCGTGCGTGCCGGCCCGATCCAGGACAGGCTCGCAATAATCAAGGCCGTGTTCTCGATCGTGATGTAGCTCTTCAGGGTTGAGGCGATCACGATCAGCACCAGGAACTGTGGAATCGTCAGCATCACATCCACGATCCACTTGATGATCGTGTCGAGGATACCGCCGTAGAAGGCTGCCAGGAAGCCCAGGATAGTTCCGACGACGATGCCGATCGTGCCCGCCAGCAGGCCGATGCGCAGCGTATACTGCGTGCCGATCATCATCGTCGGGAGCAGGTTGCGCCCTTGGGCATCCGTGCCCAGCGGATACTTGAGCGAGGGTGGCTTGCTCGCGGGGGCACCCAACGGGTAGGGACCGCGCTTGATATCGACAAATAACGTCCCGACCGTCGAGAATAGCAGCAGGAAGAGGAGCATGCCCAGCCCTACTCCCAGGCTTGGGTTACGCCGAACATAGCGCATAAAGCCGATCAGGCGTGACGGTCGGGATGGAATCGCGATGGTGTTCGCTGGAACTGCATACGTTGCCATAGTTAGCCTCGCTCATAGGTAATGCGCGGATCAAGCAGCGGATAGATCAGATCCATCAGCAGTGTCACAAAGCTAATGCAGAGCACCAGGATCATGCCGATCCCATAGATCGTGAAGTAGTCCAGGCTCTGGATCGAGGCACCGATGACCGAGCCCAGCCCGGGATAGCCAAAGATCAGCTCGACCAGGCTCGTGCCCAGGATGATGAAGCCCAGTTGCAGCAGCAGGCCAGTGATCTGGGGGAGCAGGGCATTGCGCATTGCGTAGCGCAGGAAGATGCGCTGCGGTTTGAGCCCTTTGGCTTCGGCGTAGGTGATATAGTCCTCACCCTGGACCGAGACCATCAGTCCCCGCATGGCCAGCGCCCAGCCCCCGATCGACGCCAGGATGATCGAGAGCGCCGGGAGCATCGCGTGATGGACTACATCCACCATATATTTAAATGTGAGCTGCGGCACCTGGCCACGCGAGTATGCCCCGGCCAGGGGAAAGATACGCCAGCGAAACGCGAAGAAGTAAATCAGGATCAGGCCGAGCATATAGAAAGGCACCGCCGAGAGTGTCATCAGCGGAGGCACCAGAAATCTCAAAAATCGGGGGGATCGCGGCCACGATAACAATGCGCCGAGCACGGTGCCAAGCACGAAGGCGATCAGCGTCGTCGTGAAGGCGAGCCCGATCGTCCAGGGCATGGCTGCGCCGATCACGTCCATCACCTTGCGGGGATAGTTTGCCATCGAGTAGCCGAAGTCAAGCCGGGCCATCTTGCCCAGGTAGGTCAGATACTGCTCCCAGAGCGGGCGATCCAGGCCAAAATCATGTTCGTAAGCTTTGATCATCGCCAGCAAGCCAGTCTGCTGGCGTCCACCGCCGCGTGCAGCAGCTTGCAGCCGCTCCATGATTGGATTGCGCGGACTGAGCTTGGGCAAAATGAAAAGGAGTGTGGCAGCCGTCCAGATGACCAGCACCACCAGCAGCAATCGTTTGACAAGATATCGAACTGGCATACAACACCTTTTGGGTGAGCACCGATCCGTGCTCCACGCATAGCCCGCGCAGCACGGATCGGGTCAAGCGAATGTGTCCTACGAAACCTTCTTCAGCTGATGGAGGATCAGGGGGAAGGTCTTGTGCCAGAAGGCCCCGTTGACATAGGGATTCTGGGCTGTCGGCCAGTTGGTCCAGTAGGTCGTGTTATAAGGTATGCGGTGGAGCCACTGGATGATCGGAATGTCCGGGAACTCCTGGAGATAGATTTCCAGTGCCTTCAGATAGAGCGGCATGCCCTTGTCGTCGCCAACAGGGAGCTGGCTCAGCTGATCGACGGTCTTGTCGAACTCGTCGTTCTTCCAGCGGGCGCTAATGTCACCGGCCGTTCCGATGGGCGAGTTATGGCGGCTGTGCCACAGGTCGAGCGTCGGATACACGTCGGCGATCGCGCCGCCATGACCGAACAGGAACATTTTGGCCGAGCCGTCGGCCATACGGGTGCCCGCGTCAGGCGGTGCCTGGAACGAGGAGTCGAAGCCGCCGTTGCGCAGCTGCTCGGCCAGCACCGGGCCATAGTCGGCGAAGATATCGAAGCCATAGATCGTCGCGTCGAGCGTGTTGCCGTCTGCGCCGACCCACAGGCCATCACCATTCTTGGTGAAACCCTTCTTGGTCATAATCTCTTCGGTCTTGCTCAGATCGAAGGCGTTGACCGGATACTTCTCTAGAAGCGGCTTGGCCGCGTCGATATATTTCGTGAGCGATGGGAATTGTGGGAATGGCAGCTCGGTCGGAATGCCTGCCCCTTCGTAGCCGATTTCCACAATCTGCGCGCGGTCGATGGCATGATTGACGGCATGCCGGACCTCGACGTCATTGTAGGGTGGCACTTCGCAGTTGAGCCACAGTGAGTTCGGCCACCAGTCGGTATAGCCATATGGCTTGTCGCGGCCGGTATGGGTGATGATCTTCTCATTCTTATCGAGGATTGTCGTCATCACCGGTGGGCGGAAGTCGAGGCTTGAGTCGACTTCATTGCTGATGACTTCCTGAGCGACAGTGGTGGCATCGGCGAAGGGGATCACCACGATGCGCTCAACCTCGGGCAGAGCGGCGAACCCCGATTTGGCGGCCCACCAATCCTTGCGCAGGTCCATGATCTCCTGCTCCGGTGTCCAGTCCGCGATCTTGTACGGGCCGGTCACCAGGGGGGTGTTCTGCGCAGGATCGTACCAGGTGAAGGTCGAGACGTCCTTCACATCCTTGAACGCATGCTCGGGCACCCAGAATAAGCCAAGGTCGAACTTGCTACTCATGAAGTCATAGACGAAGCGTGGTGCAGCCTGTGTGAAGGTAACCTTGGCCGTCGTGTCGTCGACTGCCTCGGCATTCGCCACGAACTTCTTCATGTCGCCGCCATAGGCGAGCTTTTCGTTCTGGCGCAGCATATTGAGGGTAAAGGCGACATCTTTGGCGGTAAATGGTGTGCCGTCGCTCCACTCCGGGCCGCTGCGGATCTTGATCGTCACCGACTTGTAGTCGGTCGCGTACTCGTAGCTTTCGGCTAGCCAGGGGATCGTCTTGTTGGCGAAGGCCGAGAAGAAGAAGAGCGGTTCGAGCATCGCGGCGGTGCCGCGCTGGTGGTTGAAGCCAGCCGCATATGGGTTGCCAACGCCAACGTCGCCGCCGCTCCAGGCCAGGATCAGGGTGCGGTTGCGTGGTACATCGGTGACAGTGCCGCGTGGGACTTCACGGGTTGGGGTCGCTTCCTGAGTCGCTGCTTCGGTGGCTTCGACGGGAGCTTCGGTGACCTCAGCTGGAGCTTCGGTGACTTCGGCAGGTGCTTCGGTGACTTCGGCGGGAGCTTCCGTTGCGACGGAAGCTTCGGTCGGAGCAGCCACTACTTCAGTTGGAGCAGCCGCTGCTTCGGTCGGAGCCGCAGCCGCTTCGGTCGGAGCCGGCGCCGCGGTTGGGGAAACGGTTGCGGCTGGAGCACCACAGGCGACGACGATCGTGCCCGCAGCTGCTAGTCCCGTCAAACGCAGAAAGTTGCGGCGCGATACTTCTTTGTCGCCGCCCTTACCTTTCCGTTCTTCTGCCATCATGTTCCTCCTGTGAACATCTGATTTTTATCCGAAGCCTACACGGCGCCTCGGCGGATCGTTGCTATCCCGCTACGCTCAACTCTGAACGTGGGGATGGTCTGCTGGCGGTCGCGACGAGCAACGTGGCCCGTCGGTGATCACGTTCGCCGGCATCAGGTCATGGGCAACTCCTCTATACCACATCGAATGATCTCGGAGCAGAACACGCAGTCTGCGCTGAGACCAGCAGGTATCTGGATCACGCGGCCACCGGCTGCGCTCCGCCTGGGCGGGTGCCCTCCGGGGAAGGCGTCCCGCAATTGGTACCGGCGCGGCGTGGATTCAAGCTCGAACTACGGACGACCAGTTGCGTTGGCAGCCGGATCTGTCGAGCCCCTTTTCGGGCACTGCCCTCGCCCCGTATCCGCGCGAGGAGCAGATTGGCGGCTGCGGCTCCCAACTCAAATGATTGTTGCGTCACCGTTGTGAGCGGTGGTGTGAGCGTCGCAGCAAAGTCCATATCGTCAAATCCAACCAGTGCCAGGTCGGCTGGTACAGTGAGACCAACCTGCCGTGCCGCCTCAATGAGCAAGAGTGCATGGAGGTCATTCATCGCGACCACAGCCTCAGGCCGGTTCGGTTCGCGCAACATAGTGGCGATGGCATCGACGGTTGCAGCTTCGCGCTGCGTGAGCACACCCGGATTCTGGATGAGCCCATGCTCAGTCGTACCGGCGATCACGAACGGTGCGCGCGCCACAAGGCCAGCGTCGTCCAATGCGGCCTGATAGGCGTGCAGCCGCTCCATTATACTCGACAAGCCGATGGGCTCGCGCGCCAGGTAGAGGATGTTGGTATAGCCCTGATCGATCAAGTGCTTGACGACCGCGTAGCCCCCGCCAAAATGGTCTGACGCCACGAGATCGACGTCGACATCGGGCAGATAGCGGTCCAGCATAACCACCGGATAGCCCTTCTCCCCCCAATTGCGGATGAGCCGATCAGATTGCTCGCCGAAAACAGGCTGGATGATGCAACCGGCCATCCCCTCAGTCTCAAGACCGGCCAGCAAGCGTTCTTCGGTCGCGAGATCGCCTTCTGAGTTGCAAAAGACCAGTTGGAAGCCTGCGGCTTTCAAGGTGCTTTCGACGCCGAGGAGCATCTGTACATTAAAGGTATGGCTCAGGTGAGGAACGACATGGCCGACAAAGCCCTGGCTACGGAGGCCATTCGTCGGCCTCGCGACATATGTGCCTTTGCCCGCGACGCGCACGACCAACCCGGCCTCGACCGCCGCGCCCAGTGCCTGGCGGATGGTGACACGACTCACGCGCAGTTCGGTAGCGAGCTCGGCCTCGGTGGGCAAACGGCTCCCAACGGGCCATTCGCCCGTCACAATGCGGGTTCGTACCTCGCCCAGAAGCTGTTTATAGAGTGGTACGGGATCGTCCCTATGCAGCCGCATCGCCTCGTCCTTCATGGACATTAAGTTTTCAGTACAACGCGATCAGGATAATAGAGCGCCGGGTGAGAGGGAAGCCGTCAATCGACCTTTGACTTACATTGTATTAATATATTCTAAGCCTTTCGAAGTGTCAAGCGGCACATGGTCATATGCAAAAACTGGGATGTTGCGTCCTGGGATATCGTGAGTAATACATTCAGGGGAGTGATTAGCCCGGTGGAACTTTTGCTTTCGCCACCTGGATCAAGAGGCGCAATGCGTCATTGCACGAGCGCTCCCCGAGGGTTAGTGGTAGGGAGAGCGAGACACTCCGCAGACACAACTTGCGGTGCCTATGGTATTCTATTGGGTCTGATCTGGGATAGATGTTTTGCAGCGCGTGGTTCTGCGCTATTAGACGCGTAGAGATCTTTCTAGCGCGTCAGCCACCCACCGTCAACCGGCACGATCGCGCCGTGGAGGTAGCTCGCGGCCTCCGATGCGAGGAAGACCACAGCACCCTTAAGATCGGCCGCCTCACCCCAGCGCCCGGCAGGGATGCGCGCGAGCATCGCCGTGCTCCGTGCCGGGTCGGCGCGAATGGCAGCCGTGATGTCCGTCGCCATATAGCCTGGTGCGAGAGCGTTGACATTGATGCCCAGATTTGCCCACTCGCTCGCCAGGGCGCGTGTCAGGCCCGCGATGCCGCTCTTGGCTGCCGCATACGATGTGGCCAGCATCCCACCCTGGAAGGACAACATCGAGGCCATGTTGACGATCTTCCCGCCGTGACCCGCCGCTACATAGTGGCGGGCTGCGGCCTGGCTGAGATAGAAGACGCTGCTCAGATTGATGTCGAGGACAGCCGCCCAGTCGTCCTCGGGAAAATCGAGCGCAGGCGAACGGCGCAGGATGCCGGCGTTGTTGACCAGGATATCCAGCCGTCCCATCGCTGCAACGCAGTCCGCGATGATCGCGCTGGCCGATGTGGCAGTTGTTCCTTCCAGATCGCGTACAAGCACATGGACGCGCCGCCCCAACGCCTCGATCACGGCCTGGGTCTCGGTGGCGGGACGACGGTCGAGGACGACCAGGTCGGCACCGGCCTCGGCCAGACCAAGCGCCAACCCCTGTCCTAAGCCCTGAGCACTGCCCGTGACCAGGGCGACCTTGCCGTCCAGTCGAAAGCTATCCAGGATCATCGCGGCTAATACCGCAAGTCTTTGGGCTCGATGCCCTGGTCGCGGCAGTAGTTGAGGTAGCGCTCCAGCTTGGTAAAGACATCGTCCTGGTAGATCACGTTATCGTCGTCGTCGAGATACTGGATCACGCCTTCAAGGACGAAGAGCGTCAACATATCTTCGGCATCGTCCACGATCAGGGTATGAATATCTCCCGGTGGCTCATAGACCAGTGTGCCCGGACGCGCGACCCATTCGCGCTCAAGGTAGTGCCAGCTGCCCTGGATAACGTAGCCCAACACCTGGCCGCCGCTATGCCGGTGGCGATTAACTCGTCCACCGCCCGTGACCTTGAGCAGGTTGATCCAGCGGCCAGTCGCAAGGTCAAAGCGTAGCGGCCTGAACCAGACGCGGTCCCCTTGCGGCACCCATGGCAATTCGTCGCCCTGGATCGCCTGGTCCGGCAGTCCCAGTGCCAGAATCGTCTCCATCCCATCGATCTTCGTTGTCATAATGCAATCTCCTGACGCAGATCAGCCCTTCACACTCCCGGCTGTGAGGCCTTCGACCATGTACTTCTGCGCATAGATATACATTACTACAACTGGGATCGCCATCAACAGCGATGCGGCCATCAATTGGCCCCAGGGATAGATATCGCCGAACACAAGCTGCTGCAATCCAACCGGCAGCGTGAACAGCCGCTCACTGGTGATAAAGACGAAGGCGAAGAGAAACTCGTTCCACGCGTTGGTAAACGAGAAGAGCGTGACGGCCAGCAGTGCTGGCGCAGCCAGAGGCAATGTGATCCGCACAAATGCTCCCAACCGTGTGGCACCGTCGATCATTGCCGCGTCCTCCAGGTCCTCCGGGATCGAGCGGTAGTAGCCCAGCAGGACCCAGGTCGCGAACGGCATCATAAAGGTTGGATAGGTGATAATGAGCGCACCATAGGTGTTGATCACCTGCAGATTCGTCAGAATGCGATAGAGTGGGATGAACATCAACGACCCCGGCAGCAGATAAGTGATCAGCAATACTGTCGTCAATGTACTCGCACCGGCGAACTTGAGTCGAGCCAGCGCATAGCCAGCCAACGCGGAGAATGCCACCGATAGGATCGTCGTCGACACCGCCACAATCACTGTGTTACGGAACCAGATCAGGTAACCGGTCTTAAACAGCAGGGACTGAAACTGGACCAGCGTCCACGGCTTGGGCCAGTAGAGCGACGTGTATTGCTGGATCTGCAACTCGCTCTTGAACGCGGTAATAAAGACCCAGAAGAACGGGAAGAGTACGAAGACCAACATCGGTACGAGCGCGAGCAGCCGCAGGCTGAGCCCCACACGCTCCCGTGTTGCGCGGCGCAGGAGCGGCTGACTTGTCGCCGCCCGTCCGCCGCGGAATGCAGTACCGGCCAGGGTGACGAGTGTTGCCGCGCCATCGAGCAGTGCCCCAAACGGCCAGAGAACAATGCCAACGACCCGTCCGATCACCTGGCCCACCGCGCTAAAGGCGCGGTCAACACGTGTCTCGTTTGTCTCAGTCTCGATCCCACGCCGCATGAAGCGAGCGAGCACGAGGATGAAGAGTGCTAGTACGGGGGCCATACTCAGCGCGACCGCCGCACCCGGACCCATGCGCAGCCCGACGATGGCACGCTCGTAGGCCAGGATCGAATAGAGTCGGGTGGTACCACCCGGGCCGCCGCCGGTCATAAGGTAGACCAGGCCGAAGGTGTTAAAGGTCGAGATGCTGGAGAGCAGCACCGTCACGGCAATCACATAGCGCAAGCCCGGCAGCGTGATATGCCGGAAACGGCTCACGGCAGTGGCACCGTCGACCTCGGCGGCCTCATACAACTCTTTGTCGATCGCTTTGAGGCCGGCCAGCAGGAGCATGGTGTAGAAAGGGATCCCCTTCCAGACATTGACCAGGATCACACTGGGCATGGCCAGTTTTGGCTCGGCGAGCCAGGCTACGCGCCGGTGAATGAGCCCGAGGTTGAGCAGGATTGGATTAAGGCCCCCGAAGATCGGGTCATAGATGCTGCGCCAGGCCATGGCCGTGACGACCTCTGGCACGATCCACGGCAACAACATAATGCCGGTGAGGATATTGCGGAAGGGCAGGCGGCTGTTGAGGAGCAGCGCGATCGTCATGCCGACGACCATCTTGGAGGCAACCGATGCGACCGTAAAGAAAATGGTGTTGTTGACCGCACTCCGAAAGGATGCGTCGCGCCACAGACGCACATAATTCCCCAGGCCGACAAAGGTTTCGACCTTGGAGAGCGAGCGTGTGGTCATGCTAATCAGGATCGCGTTGACAAAGGGCCAGAAGATCAGGCCAACCATCAGCACAACCATGGGCAGCACGAACGGTAACGCTACTTTCCAATCGCGGCCAAGAATCGCCTCAACGCGCCGCGTGCGTGTGACCGGGACCCGCCGGACCAGACGTGGAGTCGCAGTGCTCGTAAACTGTTTTGCCATAGTGATATGTAGGTTCCAGGAGCCGGAAATCGGACTACTGCGGGTGAGCACTGCTCATCCCGCAGTAACCTGACTTCTGTTCGCTGGTTCCTATCCCTGTGGTAGCCCGAACTCCTCGAAGATGCTGACGATCTTGTTGTGAGCGTCTTCGACAGCCTGCTCGGGGGTCATGTTACCGGTGGTGACGTTGGTCATCATCTCACTCTGAACCGCCTGTGCGGTGACCGCGTCGATGGCCGCATTGGGGTCGGCGGGCCATGCGAAGCCGGTGAAAGGCGTCGTGTTGAAGATGATCTCTTTCAATGTTGGGAAGGCCGGATCGATCTTCAACATGTCATCGGTCCACATACTCGTGTAGGCCGGCAGGAAGAGACCACCCCCTTCCTGGACGAGCGGCATAAAGACTTGCGGCTCGATCATGTGCATGATCACTTTCTTCGCAACGTCGATGTTCTTGGCCCCTTTGAAGATCGTAAACCACCCGTTACCGCCACTCTCCAACAACTTGCCGTCGTTGGTCTTGGGCACATGCAACACCGCAGTCTTGGCGAGCAGCGGATTGCCATCCTTCTTCAGCTTGCCATAGATGCTGAATGCATTGGTCGTCAGGGCAATCTTCCCCGCGATATAGTTCTCATTGTTGCTGGTATCCGTCCAGCTTTCAATGCCGGGCGGGAGCATGGGCTTATACTTTTCCGAGGTATAGGTTTCCTGGAGCCATTTGACTCCCGCGATCGTCTCGGGCGAGTTCCAGACCACCTTCTTGCCGGTCTGATCGGTGATCGCGCCACCGAAAGCCTGGATCACACCCATGATTGTCCCGTGTCCATCGCCGCTCTTATTGATGGTCAGGCCCCAGCCCCATATCTCTTTGCTGGGGTCGGATACTTTCAGAGCGGCATCGCGGCGCTTGTCGTAGGTATCAAGCGTATTAACGTCGATCCCGGCGGCTTCGAAGATGTCCTTGCGCGCAAACCAGGCACCACTGTTGCTTTGATAGGGCACGGCGTACCACTTTCCGTCGATCTTCGCATTCTTTTCGACGGTGAGCGGCACAGGATTGCCGTAGAGCTTGGTCGCCTCGGCGACGACATCGCTAACGTCTTCAAGCGTATCCAGGAATTGGAGCTGTGGAATACTGAGGGTATGGTAGGCGAGGTCCGGAGGGTTGCCGGCCTGCACGGCGGCCTGCACCTTGGCGGGAAAGTCGCCGAACAACTCGGGATTGGCCGTCGAGATGTCGAGCTCAGCTCCCAGGCTCTTAACGTAGTTTGTCACATCGTCGCGGAACTTGGTCTGCACTGCTTCGAAATATTCGGTGCGATGGATGATCGTGATCTTGCCGGCGGAGCCGACAGGGAGCGGCAGCGGTGTTGCCGTGGGCGCGACCGTCGGTGCTGCGACCGTGGCCGCCTCTGTCGCGGCGGCTGCTTCAGTCGGAGCTGCAGTCATCGCAGGCGCTTCAGTTGCGGCCATAGTCGCGGCAGGTGCTTCAGTTGCGGCGGCAGGCGCTGTGGTTGGCTCGGGCGCTGTAGTGGGAACGACGGTCGGCTCCGGCGCGGTGGTTGGAGCTGTCGTGGGAGGGGGTGCGCTGGTTGGAACTTCGGCGGTCGTGGGAGCGGTTGCGGTGGGCGCAGCACCGCAGGCGGCTAACAGCGTCGCACTGACGCCACTCAGGCTCAGGCGAATCGCTTTCCGACGCGACAACTTCCGTTTTGGGCCATCCTGGTCCATTGCACACCCTCCTTTGGTATGACGATACAAACTCCTGTGATGTTGGTTTTTAGATGGGTAGGTAGTGTGTACGCATTTTAGCACATTGCTGCAAATCGGTAGAACCTACTCTGAATCGGTTCCAGCCAGAAAGACCGTGCGGGCCTGGCTCGTCTCCGCTGACCAGGCTGCTGTGACGTCAGGTAGGGGAACGGTTGTGGTCGCCATCTCCCCCTGTAACGCTGGCCAGGATGACATGCCAGGAATCGCTATTGCTGCGGCCGTGACATCACGCAGCTCGTCAGGGACGGCGATGCATTGTGCTGCTACGTGTATTTTACACGTATCTATCGTAGCAGGTAGAAGCAAGTCAGTCAAGCAATTCCGTGTATACTACACGTATATGGACCATGACATTCGTCAATTCTATGACGCCCTCTTTGATCTCGTCGGGCTACTTAATCAGCCACAACGGGACAGCACCCTGCTGCAAGAAGTAGGCATCTCGCTTGACCGTGCGTTATTTCCTCTGCTCGTGGTGATCGGTCGGCGTGACGTCGTTGGCATCATGGAGCTGGCAGGACTGGTTGGACGCGATCATTCCACGGTCAGCCGTCAGGTTGCCACGCTCGACCGTCTGGGGTTAGTCACGCGACGTGTTGGGATGGGTGATGGGCGAGAACGCAAGGTGGTAGCCACGCCAGAAGGGCTAGCCATCGTGAGCTTTCCAGCACAGTGGGATCCGAAGCTTGGAATTCACGTGACTTGAAGTCGC